>Ga0160429_1001043_pt1 | contig 16625 bp, 7 predicted proteins | sample SolpanmetagenomR_FD_108199 | JGI IMG/M metagenome (GOLD analysis project Ga0160429, IMG submission 108199) | Solar panel surface microbial communities from Lawrence Berkeley National Laboratory, California, USA - R | ecosystem: Engineered > Built environment > Solar panel > Unclassified ...
CAACATCAAGTTTCTAAGTTTAAAAACTATGTTTTTAAACCAAGTTTTACAAACTTTGTTTGTAAAACCACAAGCGGAGCTTGTGAAAACCTTTCAGATAAATCCTAGAATACAATTTAAAGTAGAGCTGTTTCTTAGACTTCGAGGTCGCCATTTTTTATCTTCAAGGGTTCAATAAAAAGTACAAATAATTTTTTTTAAAATATCGAACCTCTAATATAAAACAGTTTTTGGTTCTATTCATTAAATATAATTATTAAAAATAAAAACGTAGCAACAAAATAAAAGTGTACTGTTCTTACCTAGACAATTGTTTATAATTGTTTCAAACACCTCAGTTTCTTTTTTTAGTGGAGTTAAAATTTGAAACAGTAAAAAAAATGTACTAGTATTTCTTTTTTAAATCCTATTGTTACAAGGTAAAAATTGAGGTTCTTAGAATAATTTTTTATGTTTGAAAAAACGCTTTGTTAACAGTTAAAGAATTTTTAATAAACTTTGTTTAGGGCGACAAAATAAATGTCATTGAAAAAATGGTATTCTCTAAATATTAAAATTTTTGCAAAGTAAAAAGTATTCTCTAAGACAAGCTTAATTAATTAACCTTACTTTAACACTACTTTTATTTTAAACAAAGTTTTTTCAATTGAAATAAAATACTTTTTTATAAATAAAAAATTTTAGTTTAAAAAAAAGTTTAGTTGTAAAAAAGACCTGGGACAAAATCTAGCATACCGTCAAAAAAATATTTTGAAAAATGTAAAATTGTATTTTTTATTTTATATTCAAACTATGAAAATACAGAAAAATAAAAATGAGTTAATTGATTTAGTTAATAAGACGTACGTTACAATTACTAAACAAAATTTAGTAAGGCCCACAGAATTTATTTTAATAACTGTTTCAGGAGGTCAAGATTCAATTTGTTTATTTTTTATTTTATTACAATTAAAAAAGCAATGGAAATGGAATTTTGGCATTTTATATTGTAACCATTTTTGGCAGATTGAGTCGTTTTATACGAGTTCACTTATTTTCAAATTGGGTTTTCTATTTTTAATTCCTGCTTATTTAAGTTTACCGTCAGAAAATATTTTTAGCGAACAAAAATCAAGAAATTGGAGATATTCTAAATTTAGAAGACTAAGCCAGTTCTATAATTACAATATTGTTGTTACTGGTCATACAGCAACAGATCGCATTGAAACAATTCTTCTTCAACTTATTCGAGGAACTAGTACACGAGGACTAACAACTTTAAATTGGTTTCGACCCATTTCGGGACATAACTCAAAAATGTATAGGCTGCGACCTAACTGTTCGAATTTGATTCCTCACTCCCAAGAAGCAATGTTCAACACATGCTCAGAAGCTTCAGAACGTTTAACTTATAAAATTTTGGGTGATTACCGCAGGACTTCCACAAAGTGGAAGACCTTTGTTTGTGCTTCGCACAAATTTTGGAGTCTGCAAACGAAACTTACCACCCTTCCGACAAATTTGTTAACCAAGGGGGTAAAATTACCAAATTTGTTCGACGAAGTTTCTTTACCGAAACTATCAAATCGAACTGATCTTTCAATCCTTGCCTCAACTTTTCGGGATTCAGAGAAATCTAAAGTTTCCCTTTACGATTTTGAATCGCAAATGTCATTAAAATCTGTTCTTGTTAGGGATTTTTATTGCGTAACAAGACAAAGTAGGAAATTAAGCAAATTTTCTTTTTTCCCTTTGATTCGAAAACAACAAATTCAATCAAAAAAATTTGGGAAAAAAAAAAATGATTTATCAGTAAAAAATGAGCAATTTGTAGAAGATTTTTGTAGTCAAGTAGTTTTTAAGTTACAAAACCACTTCTTAAATTTTGATTTTTGTGACAACCAAAATAACAGAAGCTCACAATCGAAACAAGTTTATTTTCAAGCTAAAATCGAAGGTCTTCTTTTTCCTTTCCGTTATTGTGCTACTGGACATGGTAATGTCAACATCGAAGTGTTTAGTGAAAATAAAAACAACAATTTCCTGAAACAACAAAACTTTTTTTTTGCCTTGCAAAAAATTCGAAGTATAGCTTCGCATCATTTAATATATGAAGGCTTTATAAGCTACGCTTATCAAACTTCGTTTAAAAGCTACGCTTTTAAACTTAGAAAAAAAAGCAATTTTTTTAATATTAATATTATTTGGATTTATGATGATTTTTTATTTTTAACATTCGAGAAATTGAGAATAGTTGATGAATTATACAAATTAAATTATTTTCGTTGTCAACAAATTTTTGTCGCATGCCCTTTATATTTTGGTAGGTTTCAAGTTTTCTCTATATATAAATTGACTCTAAGTAGCATTATTTTGAATTATACAAATTGTTATAAGTATAAAAATAATTTGCTATTTTTAAGTTCGAGACAACGCCAAAAATTGTCTAGTTTAGAATCTCATAAATTGGCACAACGAGGAAAATTTAAAGAACAAAAATTATTTACTGAAAATACAAACATAACAACTGAAGTTTGTTTGCCAGAAGTCTCGGTTAAGCTTTTTCGATTTCAAATTCAATCCCAAAATCCATTACGGTCTACAATTTCGTGGAAGTTTTGTTATGCAGTAAGGCAACATGATAAATTTTCAAATTTTAAATTTAAAACTGTTTTTTTTAATGCAAAATCTTGTAAAATTTTAATTAAATTTTTAAAAGTATCATATTGGGTTGAATTTAAACAAAAATTTTCAGAATTTGAATGTTTTGAATTCAAAAATAGTGTAGATTTCGAGAACAGTAAATATTTAATTAAACCGTATTTGTTTTTATCTCACTATCAACAATTTCAAATTAAAATTTTGATTTATAAAAATTTTTTTACAAGTAGTCCAAAGTGTGTGCGAAGCACAAACCAAGGTCCAAGTTTACAAGCGCAGCTTTTAAACAAGGTGTTCCAAACTACGCTTGTAAAGCTTCTACTTCGTGGAAGTCAAAATTTAAACCCAATTTTTGATGTTTCAAAAAAAAATACTTTGATTACAAACAATTTAATAAACAAAAATATAAATTTAAAATTTATCACTCCTAATGAAATTTTATTTAGTTTGCGCAAAATACAGAGCAACGAGTTTCTTATTTTTCGACCACTTCTTTTTATAAACAGATTTGATTTAAAACAATTATGCAATTTTTTGGAATTACCAGTTTATCCTGATCAAACAAATGAAAAGCTAACATATTATCGGAATAGGATTCGAAAACAACTTTTACCTTTATTACGATTTTTTTTTAATCCTCAAATTGATAAACTTTTTTTACAATTTGCAGAAATAGCAAATACTGAACAACTCTATTTAGAGTCCGTCTCAACTCGTTTACAGCAAGAATTTAAAATGGAAAAAAAGAAAACTTTTGAATGTAATGTTTCATTATTTCATTTTATCCCTATAGCAATTCAAAGACGCTTACTGAAACAATTTTTAGACAAATATTTAACTAAAAAAATAAAATTTTTTCATATTGAAATTTTATTAAATCTAATTATTAAAAAGAAAAAAGCAACTTAGCTTTTATAAAAACTTAAATCTTAATGTAAATTTACTGCATTGCAAAAATGCTTGATTTAAATACGAAATAATTAGTAAGTAACCTATTAATAAATTTTAAAGCTAAAACCCGTATTTCTTACCCTGACAGAATTTGCTCTAAAAAAAACTAAACTAGGTTTGTTTTTAAGAAACTTTTATTTTTTTGTTAAAAGGTTTTTATAAAACAAATGCTTTAAAAACAAAGTTTGTAAAACTTGGTTTAAAAGTTAAGTTTTTAAATTGAGCGAAGCAGAGCTTCGCATACTTTAGTATGTGAAGGAAAGCTTTTCCTTAAATGAAATAAAAAACTTGATTTTCTTGGGTTACCCGGGACTCGAACCCGGAACTAATCGGTTAAAAGCCGAATACTCTTCCATTGAGTTAGCAACCCTTAATTAGTATTATATTAATTAGGTTTCAAGGTTTTGGCAAGTAAAAATGAAATAAAGAAAATTTTAAGATAGATTTAAATAAATTTTATTACTTTAGAATTGTTTTATACATAGAAGTAAATAAGTTCTTGGATAAGGTAAAAAGCTTCCCATACAGCAAAAATATTGTCGTAGGGAAGCTTCGATACCTATTAAAAAACTAAGTTATTTTTTTAATTACTTGTAAAGAGCAATTCCTAAACGAAGAGCAAGAATACCAGTTACTAAGGCAGTGAAAAGGGCAATAAAAATTTGACTATCGGAAAGTATCATAAATCTGAATTTATCCTTATTTTTGAAGATCTTAACGTATCTAAATATAAATAGAAACACAGATCGAAGCGCAGCGTAGTGTAGCCTAGTGTAGCGTAGTGTAGCGTAGTGTAGAAAAAAAGTGCAAATTCACCAAACTTCGTTTGGTAAGCAAGCACTTTGTGAAAATTTTCTACGAAAAAAAGTCCAAAATAAAACCTACGGTTTTATTAGGCTGTATAAGCTACGCTTATACCACTTTGTATAAACTTTTAGTTTATACTTAGTCACTTCGTGAAAGTCTTCTGCGTGTTTGTATTTATACACAGTTTTCTAAGTTTGTGTTTTACACAAACTTAGAAAGAGTGGAAATATCTAGTTTTTTTTAAACATAAAAAAACAACTTATAGATTCCCACCACGGCTTGCAAGTAAAATAATAACAATAGGACCTGCTGCTAAAATGAAAACAAGTGATGCTAATTGGAAAAAAATTTCTAAATTCATTATATACCTCAACTAAAGAATAAAATATTTAGATTTAGAAAAATTTATTTTGAACTTATTTTTTTAAACAAAATTGTTAAAAAAAATAAAATTGCCTTCGATTAAAGTTTTAATTTGTTCCCTGAACAAAATAAAATTTGGCGAAGACTTTGGTTAACAAACAAAAAAAGATGTTCTGTGTTTGTTAACTTTGGAAATAAATTTTTAAAATGTGTGCTTATTATTCCTAAATTTAAAAAGCAAAGCTTTTAAATAAAAGTTTGTCTAACTGTTCTTTAGAGAAGAACATTGAGTTTTTGAGATTGAAAAAAACCTTCGAATGAACCCCTTAAAAGGTGTTCTCAATTTAATCACCACAGCTTAGCTTCTCACGAAGTAAGAAACTTTAAATTATCTTGTTTACCTTGAGGTAAAGCAAGGCTTTAACTACACTCTCGAAGGTAGAAAAGTTGGTGACACAGATTTTCAACGCTAGACTCTGAGTTATCCAAATCTGTGTGATAACTTCGTTAGAGTTAGATAAAAGTGAACCCAAGACAAAAAAAAACGAGTTTATTAAAAATACAACTTATAATTTACTAATTTCTCAGTAACTTAGTTTGAGAATAAGGTGTTATTATAGGCTGAGACTCTTGATTTATAGAGCAAAACCAAAAAGCTTAACTCATTACTGTTATCACCTTTTAGCTTGGATGTTTTGATAATCAACTAATTGATTAGGTTTTCTTAATTTCCACTTTGTGGAAGACCTTGGTTTGTGCTTTGCACAAACTTTAAAAAGGTATTGTTCATCAAATTTTGTTATGAACAACATTGACAATTTAGGTCCAAGCTTGCCAAGTCAAACTTCGTTTGAGAACTAAGGTCTTTGCTTTCAGCGAAGTCAAACAATTTGTTATTTTCTAAATATGATTTTTCAAATAACAAATTGTCTATTATAAAGTATAAAATTTTTCGCAAAAATCATTGTAGAGTTAGTTTTTTCGCGGCCATTTATTTATTAGTTTGAAATAAAATATTGTCTATTTCTACGTTCCAAACAAAATGTTAAATCAAAGATTTACCAAGCTACGCTTGGTAACACTTGATGTTATCCGTTAGACAACGTAAATATTTACAAAGTACTTTTCTCAAGTACAAGCACTTTATATTTATTTATGGTCGAAATTTTAAATGAAATACGACTTCTCTGACAGTTTTGTTGTGTTCTTTGAACAAAACCTTAATATGACTTAGGGTTGTATTTTGGAGATGACCTTAGTTTGTGCGAAACACAAACTTTGTAGCTGTACTAAAGTTCTCTTATTTGAACAAAGTATTTATTAAAATAAGATAAAAAAGGTTTTTTGTTTGTATTGATATTTAAATAGTTTTTGTTGCTGTTAAAAAAGTGCTTTATCTAAAACTAACTGATGCTTGCCAAACAAATGCTAGAAGGATAAAAAGAACTGGTATAATTGGTAATACGTCTACAATTGGGTCAAAAGGTGCATAAGCTTCAGGTAATTTTGCAAGTAAAAAAGTCATAGCTAATACAAATCTCCTTGAAAATAATTTTTAAGTTTTAAGGGTCGATTAGGTGTTTTAATACTAGTTTTATAAAATATTAAGTAATAACTTAAAATTATTTTACCAGATAATAGTATATTTAAAGTTTTTAGTTTTAACTAAAATTTCTAATTTTTGTACTTTAGTAACACCTTTAATCAGGTTTTTAAGTTTGATCAAATATAAAAACTAGTTTTATTTTTTAATCTTATGAAATAGGTTTTTAAAAAATTAAAAACTAGTTTTGTTTAAGTTTTCTTTTTAAATTTCTTGCACTTTTATGTTAAGAAAAATTTAAATAAAATTTATTCTTTTACTCAGTACTATTTCATAATATAAGCGTCCTAGCCTAGCTTCTTACGAAGTGAGAAACTTTCTATTATCCTTTTTACTTTGCGGTAAAATAACGCTTTGCTCTTAGGGTAAAACTTTACCAAGCTTCGCTTGTTTTAGAACGGATATTATTTAAGAATCTAGTTTTTCTTCGTAAACTTCGTCTAAATTATCAAAGGTAGTAAAGTTTTACTTACAGCAAAAAAAAAAACAAGTACTCTTTGGGCAAAAGTTTAGTTAAAAGTTTGTGCAAGCATAAACTAAAAACTGTAGCTTTTAAATTTAGACTTGTACGAAGTATAAGATTGTGATGTCTTTACCAAGCTACGTTTGTTAAAAAACTTGATGTTATTCAGAGAACAAAATTTCCAGCTACCTTCCCTTACAAAAAATATGTAACTTAAAATCTTGAGTTCATTTTAAGTCCAACTTGAAAGGGGTAATTTTAGGATTTTTTTAACCGCCAAGGGCGTATACATTTTGTGAAAAAAGCGTCCCTGAAAAAAACTTTCAAAAACTTGATTGATTTTACTCAGTTACAAATAAAGTTTTTTTTCCTTTTTCTATGAGCAAAATCAAGTTTTCGAATAAACTCCGATTCTCGCAAAGCTAATCCAGACGAGAATCTGTGATCCTACTATTATTTCAAAGAACTCGAGTAAAAATTGGCCTAACTAGTTAAAAATTGACTTTTGTTAAATTAGTAGAAAAAGATGATCAACCATGTTTTATTCTAACAAAAAACTTTTATTAAAATCTATAAATTTTCGTTTAGTTTTAATTTCGTTGTTGGTTTTTTTTCAATTTAATTCTAAAATTTTATTTGTGAGTAGTTTTTAATAATCAATAAATACATTAATCATGTTTTATACGAAATTTTTTTTATCTGGCAAAATACATTTAATAAATTTGTCAATTTTAAATATTAAAAAAAAACCAAAAAATTTGTTAGTTAAATCAAATTTCGTACAAAAGAAAATATGTAACTTAAAAAAGATAGTTATTAACTTTTGCTTCGGTTCAAAAAGAAACAACAATAAGGTTTATTCTTCAGCCCCTCGTTAAACAACCTTCTATGCAAAGCTTGTACCTTGGTTATTGCTTTTTTAGTTTGTTAGCAAAAAAAATTATCAATAAAGCTGAGAAAGCTTTGTGTAAATAACCTTACTAAAGTGACGCTCTCATAAGCAACGCATAAAATTTGTGCGAAGCACAAATTATGGACTTGTTTTCTGCGCTTGGTTTAAGTCCTTTGCTTAGTTATACTTAGACCTTGGTTAATAAACAAAGTTTGGTAACTTTAGAGAGAAAAAGAAAATTGTTCAGGTTCAAGAACCTATTATTTTGGAGAATTATCTATGAAATTAGCTTATTGGATGTACGCAGGTCCTGCTCATATAGGAACCCTTCGCGTTGCAAGTTCGTTTAAAAATGTTCATGCAATTATGCATGCCCCTCTTGGAGATGATTATTTTAATGTCATGCGTTCAATGTTAGAGCGAGAAAGAGATTTTACTCCCGTAACAGCAAGTATCGTTGATAGACATGTTTTAGCTCGAGGTTCACAAGAAAAAGTAGTTGAAAATATTACAAGAAAGGATAAAGAAGAACGCCCTGATTTAATTGTTTTAACACCAACATGCACTTCTAGTATTTTGCAGGAAGATTTACAAAATTTTGTTGATCGTGCAGCAATTGAATCTGAATCTGATGTTATTTTAGCCGACGTCAATCATTATCGTGTTAATGAATTACAAGCTGCAGATCGGACTCTCGAACAAATTGTAAGGTTTTATGTTGAAAAAGCTAAAAAAAATAATACTTTACAATTAGAGAAAACAAAAAAACCCTCTGCTAACATTATTGGAATTTTTACATTAGGCTTTCATAACCAACATGATTCAAGAGAACTAAAACGTCTCTTAAATGATTTGGGAATTGAAATTAACGAAGTAATACCAGAAGGTGGATTAGTGACTAATTTGTGTAATTTAACCCGAGCATGGTTTAATTTAATTCCTTACCGTGAAGTGGGTTTAATGACGGCAAATTATCTAGAAAAAGAATTTGATATACCATACGTAACTACTACACCTATGGGTGTAGTAGATACAGCAGATTGTATTCAGGAAATTGCAGAAATCTTAAAGCAAAATAATTTTTCTACTGATTTTGATAAATATATTGAACATCAAACAAAATTTGTTTCTCAAGCAGCTTGGTTTTCTCGATCTATTGATTGTCAAAATTTAACTGGAAAAAAAGCTGTTGTATTTGGTGATGCAACCCATGCGTCATCTATGACTAAAATCTTAGCTCGAGAAATGGGAATTCGTGTTTCTTGCGCAGGAACTTATTGTAAACATGATGCAGATTGGTTTAGAGAGCAAGTTCAAGGGTTTTGCGATGAAGTACTAATTACTGATGATCACACTCAAGTTGGTGATATGATTGCAAGAATTGAACCTTCAGCGATTTTTGGAACACAAATGGAAAGACATATTGGAAAACGTTTAGACATCCCATGTGGTGTGATTTCTGCTCCGGTGCATATTCAAAATTTTCCACTAGGTTATCGACCATTTTTAGGATATGAGGGAACTAATCAAATAGCTGATTTAGTCTATAATTCTTTCACTCTAGGTATGGAAGATCATCTTTTAGAAATTTTTGGTGGTCATGATACAAAAGAAGTTATAACAAAATCTCTTTCAACAGACTCTACTTTGAATTGGGCGCCTGACGGATTATCAGAATTAAATAAAATTCCAGGTTTTGTTCGAGGAAAAATTAAACGCAATACAGAAAAATTTGCGCGAGAGAATAATATTACTGAAATTACTATTGAAGTAATGTATGCAGCAAAAGAAGCAGTAGGTGCGTAATTAAATATTTTTTAATAAAATGACAAATTTTTAGTGTAACCTTTGTTTTATATCTTAATCTAACCCCGGTTAATAAAACATATTGATTTAGTAGCTAAGGCGAAAAGGGTAGAACCGTTTTTTGAATATAATGCGAGATATCTCGAAGTTGCAAAAGTTGAGCTATATAGTAAAGTAATAGCTTTTAACCCCTAAAGCACTTTTTTTTTATGGAAAAATGTAAAAACAAGACGATACTTTTAAAATATTAATTATTATATTGTTTTTAGTGCTTTTCTAAAGTTACCAAACAAAAAAATTTCTCTGAAAGTTTGATTTTGTTCAGAGAACAAAATCAGACCTTATTTAAAAGTTCCACTTTTAAATCTGTCTAAGATCTAAGTATAAACAAAATGTTTACACAAACCGAAATGTAGCGTAGAAAAAAAGTATAAACTTACCAAACTTCGTTTGGTAAGCAAGCACTTCGTGAAAGTCTTTTATGAAAAAGTACAAAATATAATTGTAGATTCTATTAGGCTTTATAAGCGTAGTTTATAAAACTTTGTATAACACGTAGCGTTTTTATTTCTACTTAGAGAAGACCTTAGTAATAAACAAAATTTAGGAACTTTGGATTTCCATGTAATGGAAGATTTTAATAAAGCTTACAGTGTTATTATAGATTTAGAGCAAAGCTCTAAGTCTTTGCACAAAATCATAATTAAATAATAATTAATATATGCTACTTAATTTTATTAAGCTAGATTTTATTCTTGTTTTAAAAGATGTTACGTACTTTTAATAAAAAAATTCGCTAATTTTTTAAGATTAATAAAAAACATAATTTGTTGTTCGCTAATCTTCTTTTTCTCTTAAAATAAAAAAACTAAAAATGCTTCTATTTAACTAACAAAATGGGGTTTAAAACAAATTTTTATAAATTTTAAAGTTCACAATTTATTTTACTTATACCTTTTATGTTTCTATTAGGGATTAAACGACAATAGATTCTTTTTTTTATTGATATAGTACCAAAGTTACTAAGCTAATAAAAAAAGAATTTTCTTATAATTAAATAAATTTTAATTAGTTGAAGATTTGTAAAAGAAAATTAGAGTAAAATTAAACTTTTAAAAAGTTTGGTAAGAATTGTAAGTTTTACGCCAAAAATTTGATAGAAACAAGTTTTTTTAAAGATTTATTATTTCAAAGTTGGCTTTTATAACAAAGCTACAACACAAAAATGAAAAATAATACAATTTAAGAGTAAATACACTACCTTATATTTTTAATTTTTAAGAAAGTAAAAGTATAAAGTAGCTGGTATAAAAAATATAAGCGAAATTTATATAATATTTGTTTTAGGAGAAATTCGATGACAATTAGTCCACCAGAACGAGAAGCAAAAAAGGTGAAAATTGTAGTCGATCGAAATCCAGTTGAAACTAGTTTTGAAAAATGGGCTAAACCCGGGCATTTTTCAAGAACCTTAGCTAAAGGACCAACTACTACAACTTGGATTTGGAATCTACATGCCGATGCACATGATTTTGATAGTCATACTAGTGATCTTGAAGAGATTTCGAGAAAAGTTTTTAGTGCTCATTTTGGTCAACTAGGTATTATTTTAATTTGGCTGAGTGGGATGTATTTTCATGGAGCACGTTTTTCGAATTATGAAGCATGGTTAACTGATCCTACGCATATCAAACCAAGTGCTCAAGTGGTTTGGCCTATTGTAGGACAAGAAATTTTAAATGGTGATGTTGGGGGAGGCTTTCAAGGAATTCAAATTACTTCCGGTTTTTTCCAACTTTGGCGAGCTAGTGGGATAACTAGTGAGTTACAACTTTATAGTACTGCTATTGGTGGTTTAGTATTAGCTTCAGCTATGTTTTTTGCTGGTTGGTTTCATTATCATAAAGCTGCACCAAAATTAGAGTGGTTCCAAAATGTTGAATCTATGTTAAATCACCACCTTGCAGGTTTACTAGGTTTAGGAAGTTTAGCTTGGGCGGGCCATCAAATTCATATTTCATTACCGATTAATAAATTACTTGATGCTGGCGTGGATCCAAAAGAAATTCCACTACCACATGAATTTCTTTTTAATCGAGATTTAATAGCTCAGTTATATCCAAGTTTTCAAAAAGGTCTTGCACCGTTTTTTACTATAAATTGGGCTGAATACAGTGACTTTTTAACTTTTAAAGGTGGTTTAAATCCAGTTACTGGGGGTTTATGGTTAACAGACACAGCTCATCACCACTTAGCAATTGCTGTTCTTTTTTTAGTTGCGGGTCATATGTACCGAACTAATTGGGGTATTGGACACAGTATGAAAGAAATTTTAGAAGCTCATAAAGGGCCATTTACTGGTGAAGGTCATAAAGGACTTTACGAGATTCTAACAACTTCGTGGCACGCTCAGTTAGCTATTAACTTAGCTTTATTTGGTTCGCTATCAATTCTTGTGGCACACCATATGTACTCAATGCCGCCTTATCCATATTTAGCAACTGATTACGCAACTCAACTTTCAATCTTTACACATCATATGTGGATTGGTGGTTTTTGTATTGTTGGGGCTGGAGCTCATGCGGCTATTTTCATGGTCCGTGATTATGATCCAACTAATAACTATAACAATTTATTAGATCGTGTAATTCGACACCGAGATGCAATCATTTCCCACTTAAATTGGGTTTGTATTTTCTTAGGATTTCATAGTTTTGGTTTATACATTCACAACGATACTATGAGCGCATTAGGCCGTCCACAAGACATGTTCTCTGACACAGCAATTCAGCTACAACCAGTATTTGCGCAATGGATTCAAAATACTCATTTTTTAGCACCAGAATTAACTGCACCAAATGCTTTGGCTGCAACAAGTTTAACTTGGGGTGGAGATGTAGTTGCTGTTGGTGGAAAAGTTGCAATGATGCCTATTTCTTTAGGAACAGCAGATTTTTTAGTTCACCATATTCACGCTTTTACTATTCATGTTACTGTGTTGATTCTATTAAAAGGTGTACTTTATGCTCGTAGTTCGCGTTTAATTCCTGATAAAGCTAATTTAGGTTTCCGTTTTCCATGTGATGGACCAGGACGAGGTGGTACATGTCAAGTATCAGCATGGGATCATGTTTTCTTAGGACTTTTTTGGATGTATAATGCCTTATCTATTGTTATTTTTCATTTTAGTTGGAAAATGCAGTCCGATGTGTGGGGTACTGTAAATGCTTCTAGTGTTTCCCATATCACAGGTGGTAATTTTGCACAAAGTGCAAATACTATAAATGGATGGCTTCGTGATTTTTTATGGGCTCAATCTTCGCAAGTTATTCAATCTTATGGGTCAGCTTTATCTGCGTACGGTTTAATGTTCCTTGGAGCTCACTTTGTTTGGGCTTTTAGTCTTATGTTTTTATTTAGTGGACGTGGGTATTGGCAAGAACTTATTGAATCAATTATTTGGGCTCATAATAAATTAAAAGTAGCACCAGCTATTCAACCACGAGCATTGAGTATTACCCAAGGTCGTGCTGTTGGTGTAGCGCATTATTTATTAGGTGGTATTGCAACTACTTGGTCTTTCTTCTTGGCAAGAATTATTGCTGTTGGCTAATTTTTTAAAAGTTTTTTTACTTTGTTTAAAAGTTTGTATAAGCACAACGCTAAATTAGAAAAGAAGTTTGTAATAACGCTTTACAAGCATGGCTTGAAAAGCAAGGGGTCACACCTTTTAAATATTTATCAACTTTAGAAATAGATATTTTTCGCCATTAAAGGACTTTAAATTCATATTTTTATTGAGGTTCTCTATCCTCTTTAAAACTATATAAGAGTTGAAAATCTTGCTCTACCTTAATAACTTTGCTGTTGTTTTTGAGTTTCCAAAGTTACTAAATTACGTTTAGTCACCAAGGTTTTACAAGCGTAGCTTGTAAAATACTTCTGTTTTTGAAGTAAAATGAAATAAAAATAGGGTAAGACTTAGTCAAACTTTTCTGGTAAAACATATTAAATAAAAATTACTAAAAATCTTAGAATAAAGTTAAATTTGTTTTTTTAAGAAACGGAGGATTTCTAAAAGACTATGGCAACAAAGTTTCCAAAATTTAGCCAAGGTCTGGCACAAGACCCTACTACTCGGCGAATTTGGTATGGAATCGCAACCGCACATGATTTTGAAAGTCATGACGGTATGACTGAAGAAAATCTTTACCAAAAAATTTTTGCATCTCATTTTGGCCAATTAGCAATCATATTTTTATGGACTGCTGGTAACTTATTTCATGTTGCTTGGCAAGGTAACTTTGAACAATGGGGACAAGATCCTTTACATGTTCGCCCAATTGCACATGCTATTTGGGATCCCCATTTTGGTCAACCCGCTGTTGAAGCATTTACACGTGGTGGAGCATCTGGTCCTGTTAATATCTCAACGTCGGGTGTTTATCAATGGTGGTATACTATTGGATTAAGAAGTAATCAAGATTTATATAATGGATCTATTTTTTTAATTCTAGGTGCTGGTCTTTTCTTATTTGCAGGTTGGCTGCATTTACAACCAAAATTCCAACCTTCTCTTTCATGGTTTAAAAACGCAGAAGCTAGATTAAATCACCACTTATCGGGCTTATTTGGTGTAAGCTCATTAGCGTGGACTGGTCATTTAGTACATGTTGCTATTCCTGAATCTCGTGGAGAACATGTTCGTTGGAATAATTTCTTAACAACTTTACCACATCCACAAGGACTAGGACCTTTTTTCAGTGGAAATTGGGCTGCTTATGCTCAAAATCCTGATTCTTCTAATCATATTTTTAACACTGCTGAAGGTTCGGGAAATGCTATTTTAACTTTTTTAGGTGGATTCCATCCACAAACTCAAAGTTTATGGTTAACTGATATTGCTCATCATCATTTAGCAATTGCAGTTGTATTTATTCTTGCTGGCCATATGTACCGAACTAATTTTGGTATTGGGCATAGTATGCGTGAAATTCTTGATGCCCATACTCCGCCTGCCGGAGGCCTTGGCGCTGGACATAAAGGATTATTTGATACAGTAAATAATTCTTTACATTTTCAATTAGGATTAGCTCTTGCTGCGCTTGGAACTGTTTGTTCGCTAGTAGCTCAGCATATGTATTCGTTACCTCCGTATGCTTTTTTAGCTCAAGATTTTACAGCTCAAGCTTCACTTTATACACATCATCAATATATTGCTGGTTTCATTTTATGTGGGGCTTTCGCTCATGGAGCAATTTTCTTTATTCGAGATTATGATCCGGAACAAAATAAAGGAAATGTTTTAGCAAGAATTTTAGATCATAAAGAAGCTATTATTTCACATTTAAGTTGGGTAAGTCTTTTCTTAGGATTTCATACACTTGGACTTTATGTACATAATGACGTAGTACAAGCTTTTGGAACTCCTGAAAAACAAATTCTAATTGAACCAGTATTTGCACAGTGGATTCAAGCTGCTCATGGTAAAACTCTTTATGGTTTTGATTTATTACTATCTTCATCAGCTAGTCCTGCTTTTACTGCAAGTCAAAGCCTATGGTTACCGGGTTGGTTAGATGCTATTAATAATAATACGAACTCTTTATTTTTAACTATTGGACCTGGTGATTTTCTTGTACATCATGCAATTGCTCTTGGTCTTCATACAACAACATTAATTTTAGTAAAAGGGGCGTTAGATGCACGTGGCTCGAAATTAATGCCAGATAAAAAAGATTTTGGATATAGTTTTCCATGTGATGGGCCAGGTCGTGGTGGTACCTGTGATATTTCAGCTTGGGATGCTTTTTATCTTGCTGTATTCTGGATGTTAAATACTATTGGTTGGGTTACATTTTATTGGCATTGGAAACATTTAGGTATTTGGCAAGGGAATGTAAATCAGTTTAATGAATCATCAACTTATTTAATGGGTTGGCTTAGAGACTACTTATGGTTAAATTCTTCACAATTAATTAATGGTTACAATCCGTTTGGTATGAATAGTTTATCAGTTTGGGCTTGGATGTTCTTATTTGGTCATCTTATCTATGCTACTGGATTTATGTTTTTAATTTCTTGGCGAGGTTATTGGCAAGAGTTAATCGAAACGCTTGCTTGGGCTCATGAACGAACTCCACTTGCCAATTTAGTTCGTTGGCGCGATAAACCGGTTGCTCTTTCTATTGTGCAGGCTAGATTAGTTGGATTAGCACATTTTTCAGCTGGATATATATTAACGTATGCCGCTTTTCTAATTGCTTCTACATCTGGTAAATTTGGTTAAAAAAATATTATTATAATCTCTTTAATTTCTCAAGATTTTGTAATAAATTTTTTGCAAAATGAAGCCTCATATTTTATTGTCTAGGTTTCTAAGTTTTCTAATTTTGTCTAAGCTACTAAGTTTATTAGTAGCTTAGACAAGATTTTACTTGGTTAAATTGAGGTGTCCCTAAATTACGAATATAGAAGATTTGAACGAAGTTCAAAATTTTAATATAGCGTAGCTCTATTATGATTTTTTTTTGCAAGTTTTATTTTTTTTTTCTGCGTTTCACTTGGTTTGTAATTTAAGGACATTCTAATTAGTTTAAAAAAACTCTAATAGCTTATATAATACTTTCTATTTTTTAGCTTTTTGTTGTATTTTTTAAAATTTGCTTACTAGTGCAAATTGTTCCTAACCAACTATAGGTTTTATTTTGGAAAAAAAGTCCACTCTTTTCTAAGTATAAAGAGCCTTCGGCCCCTTGGTTAATATTATCCAACTTTGCGAAGCACAGAAAAAAAGTATAAGTTTAAATTTTAAATAAAGTTTTTATAAGCTATGTCCTCTAGTTTATGTCTGTTTAAACTTAAAAAGTCAAAACTTCCCTTTGCATTACCTCTTGAGTTACTCTTTGGTCTTGCCCAAAGGGTAAAGACTGCAAGGGAATGAGCAAAGCAATTGGGCTACATGAAGGTTTTGTTCTTTTATTTACTAAAACTTTTTTGATCATACCTATTTGCCCAAATAAAAGAAGTGTCTTTCTATTTATAGGGAAATCATGGACGATAATGACTAAACTTCTGGTTCAAATTGTTCCTGCCCGTAG
>Ga0160429_1001044_pt1 | contig 16597 bp, 14 predicted proteins | sample SolpanmetagenomR_FD_108199 | JGI IMG/M metagenome (GOLD analysis project Ga0160429, IMG submission 108199) | Solar panel surface microbial communities from Lawrence Berkeley National Laboratory, California, USA - R | ecosystem: Engineered > Built environment > Solar panel > Unclassified ...
TGCCTGATTCATAAAACTTTTAAGTGAATCGTCGGAAGTAAGGACATGCGCCGATGCCAGAGCCTTGTTCTGGCTCAAACGCCACGCGTGCAACTCGTGTACGGATATCACTCCTTCAACCTGCATGGCTTTTAGTAGCTGTATTTGATTGTAGGGCGGTTTAAGCTTGAGCTACCTTTTCGAGGTCGTGTTTAACATCATCAAGATTAACGCCGAGCGGCACGCTCTCGAGCAAAATCGTACCGCTATTTCTGACTAAAGGCCAGCTTGTGAGCAATTGGCAAAATAGTGATAAAAGATATAACTTACCAAGAGGTAATGCTGAAAGCAAGATCATTATCCCGATACCCATACTGACCCCGGGATCGGCGTAGAATCTCCCCTCGTATTTGGCTTTCCATATCACCGCACCTGCAATAATAACACCTATATTGTTTATGGCATCTCCAATCAAGTGTACTACGACACCCATCATACCGAGGTCACGGCCTTTTCCTTTCGGTTCGATGATTTGATGGCGATGATCTTGATGAGGGTGCGTTGTCTAATACGTTAGCGCAATCTTGAAATACTTTAAACGGCGAGAGCATAGCACTTACATCTTGCACCGTAGAAAGCTGAATGTTGTTATCGGTTTCTGCAGCAGCTGGGAGCTCATTCGTGCCTTCGTGGTCGTGGTCATGTTCTTGTGGTTCAGCTTCGCTCTGTCTGTGGAAGAGGGTGGTAATTTCATACCATGAAGAAATGTAACACTGATGATGTTCAAAGTAAGACCAATACATCCCATTATTAGAACCAGCATCGGATTTTCGACCTCTGGATATTGAATTAGTTGTGCGAACATAGCAGAGGTGGTAGTTGTACTTTGAAGAGACACAAATCGCTCTATGGATTGTAGAAAGATACTAACACCGAGTGCTAAGAGAAAAACGCCATTGAAGAATGCGCCGAGAAGCTGTGCTCTTTGCCAGCCAAATGATAGCGCTTTAGGGGTGTTGTCGCGTTGTGAGATCTGGATCGAGCGTGTTGGTGAGCGTTGTGGGTAGGAATTGAAGCCAATTTACCCTGAGTGCAGCAAGAGCCACGATGAAGCTAATTAAATCATTCATCTTGTAAAAGAGTTAGCTATCGAATCCAAGCAAGTGTATTTTGTAGCTCCAGACATACATAGTGAAATGCATCAGCGACGAGGGCGAGTGAACGAGTATAGAAACCGACTAGGAGCGTAAGACAACAGACAAGTAGTGTTTCCTTTGGTTTATAAACACACCTGAAATCTCTGCAACGAAGAACGAGAATGATATGCCTATAATGATCATTAAACGTTGCGAGCGAGATAATTGGGAGGACATGGCTGATAAAGAGCAAAAGTTGGAAGTTTTTGAGAAAGAAGGGTTGTGTGAGCAAACCAGTGGCGGTAATCTCACGGGGACTCAGTCCAGCCGAGAGAAATTACACGACCACCGAACGGGAACTCCTTGCCGTTGTCCATGCCGCCCGGAAATGGCGGCACTTTTACGAGAGTACACGAGCCAATACTGACCACAAAGCAATAGTGCAGACGCTAAACCCAACCAATAAAAACCGAAGGATCAACCGTTGGGCGGAGATCCTTTCCTAATACAGTTTCCATTACGCGTTCCCTCCAGGCAGCAGCAATCCAGCTGACTTCCCGTCCCGAAGGCCAGGGATATTCTTGCCGAGGATGAGTACCCATTGGACTTGGCATTAGCGCAGTTACGGCTATACAAGAAGGTGAGTTCCGCACCTTTAGATAGCTATCAGTCTTCAGAATCTCATATATGTTTCCCACCTGAGCGAACTTCTTCACGAGTCACTATTCTTTCTCTGGAGAGTATTTCGTTACAACAAATCAACGTCATCTTCAACAGTTCATCAACAACTTCTTTAAGATGTCGGGAATTCTCAGCAAAATCACTGATCAGATTTCTGGACAGAAGCAGTCTACAGGGTCACAGCAATCTCCACCTGGGCTCCTACACAAGATCACCGACGCTGCGACTGGACAGAAGCATCCTCAAGATTATCAGAACTCAACCGGATACAATGAAGGGGCACATAATATGAATCAAGGAGGATATGGTGGGGACAGAGGTGGCTATGGAGGTCACGAAGGAGGCTCCATCGAGAATCGAGGTGGTTATGGAGGGTATGGAGGAGGACTTGGCGGCAATCGAGGTGGCTACGGTGGTTACGAGGGCGGACATGGTGAGAATCGAGGTGGCCATGGTGAGAACCGAGGTGGCTATGGAGGCTACGAAGGAGGACACGGTGGGCATTAGCGTTACATCAGTTAATACTGTAGTATTAAGGTTAACTGTCTTTTATTATTTCTGTTAATATCATGTCTCTATCACTCTTCCTTCCTCGTCATCCTCGTCATACCTGATTTGTAAAGATGAGGCGCTTATTGTCTACTAATAGTATGTATAAGTATCGGCAATCTAATCCTTCAACTAGCATTGTTGATATAGTATCTATAATATGTGCTATTTGGTACGTCGCACTACTGTTCATTTATTTTACAGGCTATAGACTGAGATCTCTAATTTTTGATCTTGAATATGCGCGTTTTCAGACTATTAGTGACGTGGGAAATATTGAGATAGAAAATAGATCAATCTACAATTAGAGATCTTAGAGATCTTATAACAAGATCTTTAAATAAGGAACAACATTCCGGGCTCCCATCGGAATGGCCAAACGTGCTGCCCTGGATCTTTTTTTGCGGAGAGGGAAGTGCTTCGGCAGTCATCGACCGTGATCCATTCTCCATAAATTACGAAGTTTGTTCACCTCTGAAAGCCAAGCCCGAGCGTGACAAAGCTGACGCGGCCTTTGGCCTCAAGGAACACCAATCAGGTGTTTGATATAAAAGGGCAATGTTTGGCAAAAGTGTCTAAGCGAAACAGCATTGCTTCTCTTGAGCTAGGCAAAAAAGAAAAATTGGTCCGTCGAAAATATATGTACTTGTAAAGGTAGCCACCTCTCCTTCCGAACCCATTTCAATCTGCGACAGTCACCAAATCATTATGTCAATGTCTTTAAACTCAGAAGTGAACGCGGCGGTCTCGTCCAGCAACAGCCAGAGGACCTGCCCTCGCATCGTCTGCGTAACCCCTCTGAAAGATATCAGCTGTTGCGATGGTATATTCTTCTATCGAACCTCCCGGACGTCCTGCTAACTCCGCCAGACACTTGCCTGGTCGAAATTGCACGTCGCGACTGTAATAGTGAGCCAAATCACAAGCCGCAAGTTGACACGAAACCTTCCCACGATGTTCTCAACGATTCTGCCATCCCATCCCGAGCTGACGAGGAGCCGTGTCAAAGTCACTACCTCAAGGCCAAGAAGGCGTATAGCGCCATCTTGGACAATATGGGCTGTATCTGCAAGGTGTTGCTATCCTTGAACCTCGATTCCTGCTGTGTCGCTCTCCCGGCTGGCTCTCTTCGCTCCAAGCGCTCGACAAGGTCTACGAGCAAAGGTCTCTTCGCAGATATGGGCACGCTATCGAGCACTCGCTCTCTCTGCAAGCCACAGGGAGGTGTCGACTGCAGCAAGGATGCCTGCTGCTCCGACGCGTCTTCAATTTATCCGGAGGAAGCTGCAATGTCAGGAGTGAAGTGCAATGATGCCGCCGAGGCTAGTTGCGGTGCTGGTGAACCTTCCAAAGCCAGCATCGATCAGTGTCCCGGAACTTCAACCGCCAAACTTGACGGTAGTTGCAAGGCGGGTTGTGGCATCAAGATCACCCATGCGGCAGCTCTCAATGACGACCACAATCTAAAAATGGGCTCTGGCACCGGTATCGACAGCTGCTGCTCCGGTAACCTAGATCTGGCCGTCCTTCCGTCAAAGCTTGGAGATTGCTCTGGCAAGGAGCGCTGCTCCGTTAATATGTCAGAACCTGCAACCGGACAGACGATCACGGAAGTCTATGGCAATCCAATCGACAACTATTGTGCTGGTGGGGGAGCCGCTGCAGATGCCATATCGGACAGTCGTTACACCAGCAATCTACTAGGAACAGGAGCAGACAGCAAGGGGACCAGGTATACTCAATCCACCGGAAACAATGAGTTTGACCTAGAAAAGGGAGGCTTTCCGGTTGAGCATGTGGTGTTGAGTATTCAGGGCATGACTTGTACTGGGTGCGAGAAGAAGCTCTATAGATCTCTGGATATGATGCCAGAAATCTCGAACGTCAAGACCAGTCTACTTTTGGCCCAGGCAGAGTTTGACCTTAGCAGGTCCTCCACCGTAGTCGACGCCCTCAACGCCATTAAGGCTATTGAGAAGATGACTGGCTTTACCTGCACGAAGATGACGCAGTCTGGACACGAGCTGGATCTGATCGTGGATGGTCTTGCATCGGAGTTTGCTGCTAAAGACCTGCCACCTGGAGTTTCCAACATTGCCGTTCTCGACACACACACTATTCGTGTGACCTACCACCCCAGACTTGTTGGTGCCAGGGACCTGATGTCAGACCCGTACTTTCAATCACCGAAACTCGCCCCGGCTGCAGATCGTCCCCTGATCGCTTCTGGCAGAGCTCATGTCCGCCTAATGCTCTTCAAAACAATTGTGTCCACTGTGTTGACTATCCCTGTCCTTGTTATGGCTTGGGCTCCTCTTCCGGAGCACGAGGTCATTTACGGAGCAGTCTCACTCGTCCTTGCTACCATCGTTCAAGTTTACATTGCTGGACCCTGGTATGTTAGTGCTTTTAATGCTCTTGTCTTCTCGCGCTTGATCGAGATGGATCTACTGGTGGTCCTGAGCACCACTATAGCTTACATCTATTCGATCACCGCATATGCCTTTCTCGTCTCGGAGAAGCCCCTATCGACGGGAAGCTTCTTTGAGACGAGCACTCTACTTGTCACCCTTATTATGGTCGGACGTCTTGTCAGTGGCTTTGCACGTCAACGAGCGGTGGAGTCAATCTCTATCGAGTCACTCCAGTCACCGACTGCCGTCCTCACAGATCCCAAGACCCATGAAGAACAAGAGATCGACGCGCGCCTTCTCCAGTATCAAGATATCTTTAAAGCTTTACCCGACACGTCTATCGCCACCGATGGCACCGTCATCGCTGGCACATCAGAAGTTGACGAGTCTATGATCACAGGCGAGGCCACCTTGGTTGCTAAGCAGCCCGGTTCTCCGGTGGTTGCCGGCTCAATCAACCATTCTGGCACCCTAACGATCCGGCTTTCACGTCTCCCAGGCGAAAACACCATCAAAGCCATCGGGCTAATGGTAGACGAGGCGAAATCATCGAAGACCAAGATTCAGGAAATGGCTGATCGTGTGGCAACCTACTTTATCCCTGTCATACTCGTTGTCACCGTTCTGGTATTCGTGGTTTGGGTTGCTATTGGTAAGGTCGCCCGTGGTTATGATGCCACTACTGCCTGCATCAATGCCATGACATACGCCATCTCGGCTCTTATCGTTTCCTGTCCTTGCGCAATCGGCCTGGCGGTTCCAATGGTGCTTGTAGTAGCAGGAGGAGTCGCGGCCAAGCATGGCTTGATCTTCAAGACCGCAGAAACGATTGAGATAGCCCGGAATCTGTCTCATGTCATCTTCGACAAGACAGGTACTCTCACGCAAGGCCTACCTGCGGTCGAGGTTGAGATATACCCGACTAAGCAGGGCGGCATACTAGGTCCAATGCTTCTTGGACTGACGAACAACAGCAAGCATCCTGTGTCTACTGCTATCGCTACTCACCTCAAGTCTTCTGGGGTCCAGCCCGAGAAGGTCGAGAAGGTCGTCTCTATCGCTGGGAGTGGTATAGAAGCAAGTTGGAACGGAAGCATTATTCGTGCTGGCAATCCACATTGGCTAGGCATCGAAGCCTCACCAAGCGTCAAAGAAACTCTTCTTCGCGGCGTCAGCATGTTCTGTGTTTTGGTAAACGGAGAGCTCGTTGCTGTCTTTGGTGTCAAGGATCTCCTTCGCCTAGATGCTATCCAAGTCATCAATGGGCTAAAGAAGCGATCCGTCGAAATCTCTATTGTTAGCGGCGACAATCAAGAATCTGTCAAGTCTGTCGCCAGCGTCCTTGACGTCCCAGAAAGCCATGTCCGCTTCCGATGTAGCCCAGCCGACAAGCAGACGTACGTTAAACAGATGCTCGGCCCTCCAAAAAGCGTCGTTATGTTCTGTGGGGATGGCACCAACGACGCTGCGGCCCTGGCCCAGGCAAGCATTGGTATGCATATCGGCGGCGGCACAGACATCGCCCAAAGCGCTGCAGATGCTGTCCTTGTCCGACCAGCGCTGAGCGGCATCATCATTCTCATGGATCTCTCGAAGGCGTTTTCCCGCCGTGTTGTCTTCAACTTCTCGTGGTCCTTCATATACAATATCTTTGCCATCCTGCTGGCTGCTGGGGCCTTTCCAAATGCCCGCATCCCGCCGGAATTCGCTGGTCTGGGTGAGATAGTCAGTGTTCTACCGGTAATTGCTATTGGGATGCAATTAAAGTGGGCTAAATTCCACCAGCCTGCGTGAGGTTTGATTTGATGTGGTTAGCTCCAAGACTGGCATCTTAACATGGCCGGTCTATCAAATGGCATTCAACAAGATTGCGAACGGATCTCCAGAGGGTTCTAAGGACATGCACAATTTATCCCAAGATAGATATTGACATCAAGAGATATTTCTCCTAGAGGAGAATTGAATCTCTTCTTGCTTAATCACTAGGGGAAAACCCCCCTTTATCGGGTTTGATTGCTCTAGAGGGAAATTTTACAATATCAAATGAGAAGGCGGGCAGACGTTGAGAATAAGCATACCCCTGCCTGTGTTGCCGTCGGGCGCTCCTCATACTTCTCCATTTCAAAATTCGGCTGTAGATGCTTCTTGAGTATTTTACCGACTTTCGCAACAATGGATGTACGCTTTTTTGGCTGCGAGAAGGCGGCAGAAAAGTGCTTCTGTCACCCGCTGGGGCTCAGCTTAGCGGAAAATTGTGCCCGCTGAGGAGCATGGGTGGGGCTGTGTGCAGGGCAAAACAACGCCGACCTTTTCTCTGCCAAACGTCCCATCCTCCCTTCTTCATCTTTCTTATACCAATTCGAAGGATGAGCACCGCCACCGATTCCTTCCCTCCGACGCCGCTATCAGTGGCCATCTGTCTATTTGGATGTCACGTTGACCAGTTTATCGTTAAATCTGTCAGACGGCTTATGACGCGCGAGTTGCAAATTGTCAAGTGAGATTATGATGCGTAGATCTTCAGGTGGCCGTTATGAAACGTGGATGAGAGGGCGTAGACGTTGTTTTGGATGTGATTTCCTCTTGCCCGTACGTCCGAAGGCTGTGCATGCCTCGTGCGCCAAGCGCTCCATCATAGCATGCTTGACGGGCGGCTACGGCAGATGGTCCATCTGGCGCCTTCACTTCCACGAAGAAATTCGGGGCAACGGGGAGATTATCGTTTGTTGACGGCACGACGTGGCTGTTAAGCCTATCAGGAACATCGCGATGGGTTTGTTCAGGGCGTGCACCGTAGTACACGTCTCGCTTCGCTTTGGAAATCTTACCTGTCGTAAGATTGGCCATGTTGTTGAATAACACATCCCCTTTCACACACCTCTCGTCCTGAATTGTACCTTGCATCATTGGTATTACCTTGAACGTAGCTTTGTTCTCTCTTGTAGTGGTATGTGCATTTCCCTTCTTGAAATCCTTGAAATCCTTCTCGACGAGCGTGAGTAAATCGCTCCGTGCCCTAGCAGATCATGGCAATGTCCCTCGCACTACCCTCCAGCATCGTGCACGCGGTCGACGTTCCAAGGAAGAGAAAGCTCAAAGCCAACACTATCTCTACCCGTGGGAAGCGAAAGCCCTTGTTTGTTTTTGGTACAACAAGATGCTCTTGGACGCTCTGTTCGAATAAAGTATATACGTTCGAGGGCCTTCAATCTGGCCCACCAGCGGCCCCCCGCCGACAGACCAAGCAGGCCCCCATACACGAACTGGACTCAGTTCTTCTATAAACGCCATCCAGAACTCAGAGCGAGTAAAGACGGGGCTCTGGACTGGAACCGTTACGACATATATGATAAGGTCGTGCACTGGTTCAAGGTGATCGGAAAGGTACTGCAGGATCCGGCCGTTCTTCAGGAGAATGTGTATAACATGGACGAGACTGGCATCATGCTTTCTAAGCTCAACTCCGTCAAAGTCCTTGTCGGCAAGGACAATAAGTGAGGCTATAGAGGCGCGCGTGTCAAGCGCACGACGATAACAGCCATCGAATGCGTGAGTACTGATGGTAAGTATTTGAACTCTATGATAATCTGGCCTGCATCAACTCATCGAGCCAACTGGATCACGCACCCCACTCCTGAATGGCATTATGCGTACTCTGACAGTGGGTACACCGACTCCTATATCAGTTTGCAATGGCTCAAGCTTGCGTTTGACCCCCAAACTAAAGAACGGGCCTACCAGAGACCGCGGGTACTAATATGCGACGCTTTCGGGACGCACAAAACTCTCGAAACCTTGGAGTTTTGCTTCGAAAATAACATCATCCTATACCGTCCACCCTCTCACACATCGCACAAGTTCCAGCCCTGTGACATATCAGTGTTTAGCCCACTGAAGGCACCCTATCGAGTTGAAGCTCTGAACTAGGAACAAGTGTGTTGCTATTCTATCTACGAGATCCACAGTTACTTATAGCTCTAGGAGCTCCCTATCTGCCTAACGCCACTGACTGCCTACCGGGCAGTCTCCTCGGTGGCGTTGCTGCCTATCAGGCAGTTACACGTGATCATGGGATTCAACTTATCGCGACCAGGTCGGGTGACTGGAGCGAGGATGGGTAGGAACAATCGGCAAGGAGCATTTCACCTATCTATACAGCCCCGCGAGGAATCAAGCGCTCACGTCTAGGAACATACGAGCTGGATAGGCCAAGGCCGATTCATTCCCCTTTCACCCAGACAAGGTACTTAGCGATATACCGAAACCACTCGGTGACCTCACCGCTCCGAAAATCAACGAGGTGCAGGTGGGTTCTTGCACGCAAGACCAGTCCCGCAAACGCCCGCGACGCCAGTGTCACCAGAGGCTCCTACTTCGCTACTTAACATGATCATGCAGCTTCCTAATAATTGCACGAACAGACAGCACAAAGAGAAGCCCCAACAGAAGCACACTAATGCCACACAGCTGTCTTTTGCTGAACGTGCCCTCCTCCAGGAACACAACCGATTCTTAGCCCAAATGAACAACGAAGCCAAAGTTCGCCGATCGACTAAGTCAGATGTACTAGGGACGGCGAAGATGATGAGCTACGAGGACCTCGAGAGGGCAAAAGCGGAGCGTGCTGCAAAGGAGGCCGCGAAAGAGGCTAAGAAGGCTGCGAAAGAGGCAGAGGAAGCCACCGCGGGCTAGTGTACACATGGCCGGAAGTGCAAGAGTCCTGCAGAAGCAGATGCATCGGAGCCAAAGGCCAAAGTGGCGCGGATGAGCGGAACTCAGGTTGCGGTGGATGAAACTGCGTCAACACCATGGAGCTATATGCCATAGTCAAGTCGGCTATTGCTTCCTTTGTTCGGATTTCTGAAGGCAGCAGGAATAGCACGAAGACAGATATTGATGAAAAGGTGTAGATGGAGTGTGAGGTGAGAAGCAGGGAATTCTGATAACATGACAGCGTCAGACTGAAAAATAACAATAAGTTATCGGTGTTTGGTACAACAAGCGTCTCGTCTCTTTGATCATTCATTTTCATCCAACCTCTGATGAGAGAGTGCTTTCGAGGCTTCGTGAGCCCAAATAGCTTTCGGCGACTGAGGGCGATGCATGCCGTCAATGTTTGCTGGTGGCCGTTGTAAAGGTTCGTCTATGGTCAGCTGACAGCTGGCGCTCGTCAGATGACTCAGTTCAGCCTTTGGCGATGGCTGCGGCATTGCGGATGGAGAGACTCTGTGAGCTACGAGCTCTCGTTGCTCTCTCACGTCGTGTATTTGTAGGGTGACTAGACATTTCGCTCGCGACAGCCTGATCTCCGACATGGACATGACAACGGGAGGGGGGCTACTAGCAGCTAGCTCGCGTGCGGGCGTCTACAACGAATGCAAAGCCAGAACCCTTCGCTAAGGGTCTAGTCAAGCTATATCTTATAATAGAGATCTCCCCGGGGCACGACCGTCGGAGGTCCCAGGCTGTGCTCTGTTTGTTGCGCACCCAAATCAAGCAGGCGGGTACGGTTACTGTACTGTACTGTACAACGGTACGCTAATTAAGGCCATAGAAGGGACGGACTCAGATGCTGACTGAGGCAGGCCACTTGTATTTTTGGAATTTGAGCCCGGCGCTTACGTACGGACCATATCTGGGATCCCACCTACTGTTGGATTGGATGGTTTAGCATTCTCTATCTATTATTGTTACCACGCGACCGTGCGTCTGGAGAAAGACATCCTGAACAAGAGACCGTCTATGATCCAGGGACAGCCTGCGGCTAGTACAATCAGTCAGGTGGATGTATTGATCGACTAGAGGCGTGATAAACGACATCTTGCATGCAAGTTGTAGAGAGGCTATGTTTTCGTCACGTGGTTTCGCGGGGCTTAAGCGACAACAAGGGAAAAAACCTTCACCCTCTCGTGCCTTGGAGTAGCGCAAACAATGGCCATTGCTGCTGCTCCAAGCCTCCATTTCCAAGGTCACGTCACTGAACGCTCAGAGATCCTTTCCTGGCTCTCTAACACATCGTCACCTTCACCTCGATTGCGGAAACGAGCTCTTGCGGATCGCGATCGAAACATAATGACTGATCGACAACAGTCTCCGAGCAAGAGGAGGAAAATATTGGAGACTCCAGAGTCACCTGGGAAGATTGATGATACTCCCCGTGTATCTCGAAGCGGACAGCCTGGTGCTACGCAACTGCCAGACGTCCAGCTGCGAAGCCCTGCAACTGGAAGCTTATCGAGCCGTTCTACTCGCTCACACAGCCCTGTCAAGAAGATGGCGGACATGATGCTCAACCCAGAGCCTATACTCCTGAAGCAATTCGATGAACCGCAAGGCGCAGTTATACCGGAGCTGGAAGAGATGCTCTCAGGAATCCAACGGATAAGTCGGGGCCTGGGAGTCATCTCTGACTCGTACAGAGTGAGTGCTGCGGACCAATGAGGTCCTTGATCCTAACGATATAGCAGGCAGATATCGGTTCTCGGTCTGAAAAAAGCTTTCGGCGCATCGATGATCTGGCATTTTTGAGAAGTGACAGAAGAGCCTTGTTGGGTCCTTGCCCTTCGGCCAATTCGGTTGCAAAGATTGTCCGCCAAGCCAGTAACTGCGAAAAATACGAACATTGCGAAGCGGATTGGAACTGCCGAGTACACTCAGTCATACTGGATCTGGCTCTCGACAACGAGGATAATCTCGAGGTTGATTGGCTAAACTGGTTAGTCACGCTATGTGCTTGTATCTTGCCAATGCTAATGACAAGCCTCCATCCAGTACCCCTGCTCCAATACAGCCCAGATCTCTCGTCCCTTTCGGCCAAGCCGGCCCCCTCGACTCAAAAATGGTTGACTTTGCCATACACATTGAACCAGACACTGCGATGATCAACGCCATGCGAATCATAGCCGCACACCACCCTCTCGATACAGCATCAGTCAACCATACCTATCATGCTCCACTACGCACGAAACCAATTAGTGTCAATATTGAGACGAAGTTGACGGGACAACATTGGAATTCTGCAGTTGTTCAGCTAGGAGTTTGGATGGCGGCACAGTTCAAGAAACTTGAGCAGATGGTGACTGAGGCAAATGGGGAGTTATCCAGTCTTCCGTTCCTCCCCGCCATCGTCATACAGGGTCATGATTGGAATTTTCTTGCTGTCACCCTCGACAAGGATCGGCGAACAGTACGTGCTGAAGGGGATGAGTTAGATCGATTGGCTAACAACATGACAGAGTGTCTGGAGTAAACTGATGTTTGGGAGTACATCAACACCACTAGGTGTTTATCAGATTGTAATGGTCATCCAACTTCTTGCCCACTGGACTAGGACTGTGTATAGACCTTGGTTTCAGAAGAATGCTCTAGGTATGGAATGACTTTTCCCGGGTGTTTGTATGGTCAACAGCAATCACTACCGCCATCATCGCCTCACGCCACCCGTTGTTCACGTGAGAAGCTCAGTTGCTTCGTAGCTGAAGAAGTACACTCGGGCTAGAGATAGCGAGCTAAGAGACTTACGTTAAAACCATTAGTAGAAGGCTACGAAGATACCGTTTCCGGCTGCTCTCATCCCCTACTGAACTTGGATGGGCAGCTTTACTTTGCGTAGCAGAAACCTACGTTCTCGGAAGAGCTGGTGGTTTATGAGTATTGGGTGCATGTGTATGAGTGAGCCTTCTGCAGTCCACTCAATAATTCACATTGCCAGCGCGGGCGGCTTCACATTGCCAGCGCGATTCCATATTAATCACGCCTATCATTTGAGCCTGCAACGCGTGGGTCTTTTCAAAGGCTGGTAAACACTATGTTTCAATCTACAGACACGCCGATCCGAGAATAATGCGCTGCCTCCGAGACCTTGCGATCACTACATAAGGAGAAACCTTCATGTCGACGTCGCTCGAGAACGCCCAAAAAGCAGCCCACCGTTATCGCGCAAACATGAACAACACGATGGCTCGGAATCCGACTTGCATGTACACTGGATCACACCGCTCATGCTAGATGAGAAGAATGCCACCGTGCATCGTCCAGTGCCTGGAAAGTGTTCAGCATTGGTCATTAGCAACGCCGATGACGATCTGCTTGGCGTTACTTTGCTCAGCTATGATATATGGCTGGCCAGCATTCAGGCGCTCGTTAGACGTGTCTGAAATTCTTCGGGATGGACGGGTCACGATGAAGCTTTGAGGCAGAGTCGCCTTACGCGGTACAATGGGCTAAAAGGAGATTCAAGCAAGAGTGAGAACATGACTACAACATACAGCGGGACTGTTGTCTTGAGAGGCTCGACAAGATTACGTACTGTACATCGATGCGTGGAGCATCTTTACTACGTTCGCTCTAACGAGCCGAGACTTGCCGTTTCCTCATCGTACAGCCAGCATACAGCGAGCTGAACATAGGTGTAGCAGCTACCTTTCCGTTGACATTCACCTTTCGTACCTAGAAGCCAACAACCTCGAAGTAACACACACGCCTTCTGAAGAGCAGCCACTGCTCGCCCCTATCACAAACACACGGCACGCCGTCTTGCTTTCATGCGTCATATATTCGCGAACGGCGCACAGTCTATGATTGTACAACAAGCAATCAATTGGACTTGACATATGGCGGCTTTCAGCATACGAGCTCGGCCATTGACGAGATAAGCCGTGCACATCTTATATGGTGCTCATTCACGAGGACGAGCAACAAAAGACCGGATGAGCCGGTTGACGTTCAGATGTAAGAGAGGACTTTTCCAAGTTCTCCCGCCTAAGTGTTGGGCGGGTCACTTTAGCAATGAGAATAAAGTCCGTGTCTGGACACTTACCAAAACGTTCCTCTTCCACCATCCTGCTCAGCAAGCCGCAGGCGACCTCTAGGGCGGTAGACGATGCTGCATTCCTCGGTTGCGCAGTGGCACCAGCTCGAAAGTAATCATGATAAACTGAAGGGGAGTCCCCTTCCGTAGGTGTTAGACGAGGTCTTTTGCATCGATGATGATGCGCAGGTGTATCGCGTCTTGGCACAGTTTCAGCCTGGTCAATGATGGTCCTCATTTCCTCAAGACAAGTTTGAAGTTGGCATTCAAGCACAGCAATGCGATTGAGAACACTAGTGGCCTTGATGCTCGTGTCTGAAGGATATCAGTACTGTACTTGGAATTTTTTAGGCCCAATTCGCTCACTCTTTTCGTGCATCTGATATGTGGAAACGTCCGATAAGGCTCTTTTCCGAGAAGTCATCGATGCGAAACCAGCTCGCAGATGAAACAAGAGGAGGTGCAGAGACAGGATATATAACGTTAGTCCGGCAAGCGATGTGGTCATGCAGAAGCTGTATGAGCGAGATACTCGATACGTCCCGCTCAGACGAAGGTCGTGGGAAGACTGCTCTTCTTGTAAACCCCGCCGGCTTCAGTTGACTCTACAGACGACTGGCTATACCCCGCTTCTGGACAAGGTCGCATGACGGACTCCGTCGAAAAGAGCAACCCATGCAAAGTTGCGACCTCTATTCAAACATGAGCTGTCGCGCTTCTGATCCGAAGCAAGAGCTCTTCAGCACATTACGAACTGCCGTAGCGGAGTGCTCCATGACCACCCATGCAGAGACTCGACGCTAATGCAGAGACAGCTAAGCGGCCTTCCAAGCAAGCAATTTTCGTTGTAGATGTCGCTGCTTGACGCAGAAAAATTAAGCAACGATGCGCACCGACTTCTTGGAGGCTCGGCAAGACTCAAAAAGGCATTTCGCACATGCAACAGAGCATGTGTCCAGACCTGTTGGAGTGCATCCTCCACTAAGACCTGGCGACGGACTATCGCCAGACTCGACGACCAAAGATACAGAGGGAGACAAAAGCAAAAGACGCATTAAAATCACGATTGATCTTGGGAACAGCAATACGGAAGCTGCCGTATGTGGTGGTCTCATGGAGCACTCTGCTACTGCAATTCGCAATGCGCTGAAGAGCTCTTGCTTCGGATCATAAGCTCGACAGCTCATACTCAGACGGGGGTCGCGGCTTTGTATGGGTTGCTCTTTTTGTTGGAGTCCGTCATGTGATCTTGTCCAGAAGTGACGTATAATCAACCGCAGCATATTCAATCGCAGTGCATATTCAATCGCAGCGGACATTCAACCGCAGCGTACAGTCATCTGCAGCGTATGGTCAGCCGTAGCGTATAGTCATCTGCAGCGTACAGTCAGCCGTAGCGTATGCAGCGTAGCGTATGGTCAACCGCAGCGTAAGCATATAGTCATCTGCAGTATTGTATAGTCAATCGCAACAGAACCAGATCGAGTGGAATTAATTTGTGCTCATGTCCGCGCAGGGACAGGGTCTCGACAAATCTGACCGTTGGCTGCGTGATCATTGTTTCCAGTCTTGCTGTACCGCACTTTGCGGCGCTGTATGATCACGTGATGACGTAGCATGCACAGATTCCGCACTAATGCAAAAGCAGCCAATCATAAACTAGAGGTGGATCCAAGAGGCGGTATAGTGTAGGAGAACGTATAGCTAGCGATTAGCTAGCCGAGATTACTAAGGCGAGACTATCACAGGTGCACAAGCTATTATATATATAGTATAGCTATCGGTGATGTAAGTAATTATCCACATATTATTACCGTATTATCGTGTCGTCGCGTCGTCGCCTCCTATCTTTATTTGTATCATCTCATCTCTAACGAAGGCTAAGTACTATTATATCTATATCTCTAAGATCCGAGCGCTACCTTACTCCCTTATTTTTAATTAACGATAAGATTATAAACATACTCGATACGTAAGCTATTAATCTCAATAAAGGCTCCTCTAGTAATACCTAGGCCCTCGGTCTAAACGAAGGCTCTATAGGTACCTTCGTTCTTCCCGAAAGGCCTCATCCTACTCTATAGTTTTAATGATAAGTCTAAAGCTACTAAAGAAGCTCTAAAGGCATTTGAGCTCTACTAGAAATGTATCGACTCACTAATATTAGAGGCCTTTATAGAGAGCTACTACGTCCTAGACGAAGGCTTCCTCTAGATCTTAGTCTATCTCGAGAAGTATTAGTGGCCGCACTGTCGCTTATTAGTTTTAGCTTAGACGAACAAGTACACGTACTTTAGAGAGCAATTAATATCACGAGTAGAAGGCTATTATTCAAAGATTAAGAGTAGCTAGATAACTCCTCACGTAACGACCTCTATTCGAAGGTATTAAAGCTTATACCGTTCTAGAAATTAGCTTCGATCTAGGCGAACTATCGTTATAGCTAGTAAAGCTAGTTCTAGATACTATATTCACTTTAGAAGTCTTAATACACTAATATTATGCTTCGGATCCACCGATAGCCCCTTATTCATATCGAAGACACGTAATACCGTCTTGTAAATGAAAAGCTTCGGAAGATACGAAGAGACCCTCGTTATAAACGAAGCGAGTACGCTAGTGTATAGACGACTACTATAGGAACGTCTTATAGGTATACACTACTAGATCGGCTTCTCGAGGATGAATATGTTCTATAACTAATAGACTTCTATCCGCACTAGTAGATTAATAGAAAGAAAGCCTTCGAGTAATACGAAGCCTCCTAAAGGATCTATAAGCTAGCCGTCTATCTACTTTCTAGGAGACCGCGTAGTAGTTAGCTATCTACTCTTATACCTCCTTACTCTTTATAAAGGGAACCACTCCTTGCTAAACGTATAGATCGAAACTATCTAGCGTCTTTTTGTTACGAGCTCTCTTAACCGGTAAAGGTCTCAAGGGTTCGAGGGTTGATTCTCGGGGGGATGAGTGATGCACAAGCGATCTTCTAAGAAGAGTAATTCAATTGAACTAGTAACTCCACTAAA
>Ga0160429_1001047_pt1 | contig 16565 bp, 17 predicted proteins | sample SolpanmetagenomR_FD_108199 | JGI IMG/M metagenome (GOLD analysis project Ga0160429, IMG submission 108199) | Solar panel surface microbial communities from Lawrence Berkeley National Laboratory, California, USA - R | ecosystem: Engineered > Built environment > Solar panel > Unclassified ...
GATGAGGCGGGCATCAGGGCCGGGTGAATCGTAGAGGATGCATTGGCGGACGTCGTTGTTGACGTGGGCGCAGTAGTGATTGGATTCGACGCAGCGGGAGGGGTCGGAAGCGTAGGCGTGGAAGGCGTTAAGATGGGCACAAATTTGTTTGATAGGTGTGAAGTCCTTGACAGATGCTGTTAGTGCGAGTACTTGTAATGGTGCAAACTATTGAAGTTTTAAAAGTAATGTGCTTTACCTGTGTTGCTGCTGCGCCTGCTTCAAGTATTGCGTCCTTAGTGGAGACAGGGCCGGTCCCGGCGGCCCCGCCATGAAGTGGCACTGAGTCCATCGCGGAGTCGTTGTTGGTGTCGCGGTTTATGAAGTTCAGCGATCTAGAAGTACTCTTGACAACAACAATAATGAAGTTTGCACAAAAATGCGACTGTTGCTTCGAATGGTAATTTAGACTTTCACATGTCTGACGTCAGAGTGATTGACATCCAATCATGCAGGGTCCTGTGAGTGTCATGCGGAAACCGGGCGTGAAGGAACGGTTGTATGGTCTGAAGTCTGAAGACTAATAAAAACAGAGTGATTGATTTCGCTCCAGTACTGATGCGCATTGTGTACTACAGCTCTTGCCGTTTGACTTTTTCCAGTACAGCCCCCACGCATAGTTTCAAGTCATAGCTTATTCGTCGGCCATTATTGTCAGCCACTATTGTCGACAAGCGTGCAGTAGACAGATTGGAGCTTGATGGAGTTGATTAGATTGCGTATCCGGTGGCATTTCTTATCTTCCTCTCGAAGGAAAATGCCCTTAAGAGACCTCGAGTCGAGCTTCTCGGCCGTCGAAAACCCGACTCTTCGCAGGTTCAGCGGGTCCCATCGAGCGTTTGGCTTCGCCTTTCGTCCCTCGAGGAAGGAGCTTCATCCCTCGTCTACCTCTTGAACGTGCGCTAGATTGTGCCTCTTCTGACCCATCAATTTTCCTATCACGTCTGTCTCTTTCCTCTCCGAGGAAGCGGCGCTGTCAATACGGCCAATAGCGATGTCCCTCTCTTCGTCATCTGATGAGCTGCTGCTGCTGCTGCTTGTATCATCGAAATTCTGCGTTTTCTCTTCTAGCACGCCCAGGCCAAGGTTCATCTCAATGTACTGGTCCTTTAAGTTCTCATGATCCGCATCGTTATCTCCTTCTTCCATGAGCTCTATTTGACGCTGCTCTAGTGTTCCTCTTTCACGCTCTTCCTCCAGGGTCGCATTCGCATCCTTCATGCGTGGAAGAAGATCCTGCAGACGTGCTAATATGGAAGGGAACTGGGGGTCAATTTTCCTTGCTGCTGGTCGTCGCATGGCAGGCTTTGTCTTCAACGGTAGAGTCGTGATTCGTGGCTCAGCATCGCTGTCGCTGTCATTGATGGATAATGCCTCACTTGGAACGCTGTCGGAGTCTAATTGTAGATTGGAGTCAACATCCGCTCCCAAATCATCGTCGTCGTCACTGGATGTCGAGACATCAGAGCTGCTCATCGATTCATCTGAGGTTTCCACTTCGCTGCTGTCACTTGTGCTATGTGCAACATGGTGGGGTCCGGTCGCCGTAGGTGAGTTAGGGTCCGTCGAGTTTAAGGCCGATATTTCGGAGGCCGATGGATTGCTGGAGTGGCTGCTGGCAGGGCTGACGAATACGTGCGGAGGGTCTGCTGTTACTTTGCGCCGTACATTGCGCGTCAATCTATGCCCACCGTGGGGGGATTGTATCGGAGTGGGGTTGGTGGAGGAGCGAGCCCGCTTGTGACTTCGGCGAGAGGAAACTGCGTCGGAACTCATTGCACCGTATAAAAATTGTGCTCGTGTGCGTATCGGTCTTTCAATTCCGATCAAACAATGCTCGATAGGCCGCAAGATGGGGGTGTAAGAAGGATGCGCTCCGCTGGAAATTCCAGCATTAGATCTCGCGCGGAATTGTCCCGCCGTGGGCAGCCGGAGAAAGCCGCATCACTAGTCGCTCTGGCTCCTTCATTTTGTCATACTATCAGAAAGCCGAGCACCCAGAAGCCCAATGTCACGGTCTTTGAAACGATAACACACTGTTCGAGAATGCATACGTCTTCGTCGGTATAGTCGATGAAATGAGAGCTCAGGAAGTCGCCTTTCTTCCCAGGCGATTCCGTTACTATCCCCAGACATTCAAGGCTTCTTTCTTCCCACAATCCCCACACCGCAAACAACATAGATGTCCGTTTCCCGCGCGTCATGTTTGCTTTTACCACCCTCAGCCTGTCCTGTCCTGATGGATGTCCACTCAGCGCTAAGATCAAGGCGACTGACGAACCTTTACCGTCAGTTCTCCGTTGACGACCGCTTCCTCAACCTACGGTAGGACCATTAGGGGCAATATGGCCTTCCTTTCTCCTTCAACAATAATACGTCCAACAGGAGCTCAGCAGATGGAGATCTCGAGAAGACGACTTTCCGAAACGTCTGGATGAAGTCAGGTTGGTCCGATCCTCGATCCATCACTTCCCATGTCGTGTCGTAAGTCCTCGCTATTCTGCGCTATTCGCTTTTTGAGCGTCGGATCGACAGCCCTCTCCGTTCCACAGGCATGGAACCGACGGGTTTCAAGCGGCCAGGGCCGAGCCAGACGGATTCGGTCGGCTACTCAGCAGTTACCTCGTAACACTCTTCCACGTCAGAACCTTGGGCGCAACCACAACTCTAGCTCCCACTTCAAGAAAGCCCCGCCAGAGAGTCCCCCAAATACTATTCATAGTCCTTATTTCCCATGCCAAAAAATTCCCAATCACCTCCCCCCGCCCTCCCCGTCGGCTAAAACCTCCCTCACTCTCTCCACCCTCCCCACCGCCCGCTCCAGCCGCTCCAACCTCTTCCGCCGATCGTGATCTCTGCGCTCCAGGATCTCAATCCGCTCCTCCAGCTTCGCCCTCGCTTTCCGCTCGCTCGCGACCATCTCGTTCGCTTGCTGGAATAAAGTGACGCTTAGATCTTCGATCTCGGTATTGAGGAGGGAAAGCTTGTGCTCAGCTTGCTGGCGCAGGGTTTGCTCGTTGGCGAGAAGGGCGTGGAGGGAGGAGGGGTCGTTGTTGCCGTTGTTGATGGTCGATGATGGGGATGGTTTGCGCGGGCCAGTGAGGAGGGCGGGAAAGCGTGATTTGGGAGCGGTGGTGTCGGTTGGGGCAGGCTCGGAGGCGGATTTTAGCGTCGTGATAGCGGTGTCGGAGGCGGGAGGGCTGGACTTGAGCTGCCGTAGCTCGTCTTCGTAGTCGGCTAACTTGTCCGCTATATACCAACGTTGTCAGCGAAAGTACTCCTGTTCTGCCATGAGTAGCAGTCATCTCTGTAAGGCCAAGACGAGCTTTGCGAGTGTTGACATACCAGCTGCTGAAGCTTTATCGGTCAGGATGCGCACCTGACTCTCCAGCTCCGCGATACGTCGCGAGTCGTCGGGCAAGTGATCTAGCGGCTCACACATTGTTCCGCATTTTGGGCACGACGCGTTGATAGCTTTGTGACCCGGTCTTTGGCTCTGACTTGGATTCCGCGAGAGTGGGACTGGGCGACGCGATACAGCGGCGGCGGCGGACATGGCTAGCTTAGTAGTCTCTACGCCGCGTGCACGGGAGCCTCTTCGCGTGAACACAAGGTGTGGAGTAGTACGGCGGACGAATAACGGGACTGATTGATGTTGGAAATGCGGAATAGCTTGACTCGATCGGAGTGCTCCGTAGCGTGATGATTTGCTGACCTGGGGCTGGACAAAGGAGAGACGCTACGCTAGTACCTACATGGTTTAGAGACCATTACTGCCGCTGCCACGCGGCTGCACGATTGCGCTTGGACAATGACACCAGAGATCTTTGTGTGGCCGTTGCCTACTCCAAGTGAAACGCGCCTTTCATAACGCAAGCATAAACCCCATTCGCTGAGATGTACAAGGCGACCATGAGTGAGCTGACTCGAACCACAAGTATGTCATATGAGATATGACTCGGGCTCAATTGCCTCATCCTACAGCAGCTCAAGGCATTCGATCGAAAACGGTCTTCGCGTCAAATGATGGCAACATCGGTGTACGTCCTTATGCCCTGAGTAACGTACTAACGTCCATAGCCTGACTGCAGGTGGACATCCCCTCCGTTCCCTCATTGGTCTATTCGCACCTTCGGAGTTGATCTGATCGGCAGAACTAAGGTTTGGCTACCCGAGACGGACGTACCTCCGCCGCAGGGGAGTCGTTTGGGCGACTGATGCCCGGGATATTGCTAGCTTGGCTGACGACGACGACTCCCCTCTGCTCTCCACCAAACACTAGGTATGCAAAGCGCTTCGCTTCCAGCTCGTAAGGAGTACGCACGAGATTGGAATGGATCAGGCCACCTCATCGACCGATCTGCAATCTACAGTGCTGGCGCCGCTCTCAGAAGTGCTGAGTATGTTGGGACTGACGTACATTTGCACGCCATTATCCGGGTCAGCATGGCAAGCATCCAAGGATGTGAAATTATGGTGGATGAGAAGTGGAGGTGTTCAACGTAGGTAGTGTTTGAAAGGCTAGATTTGTGCTGCGGACGCGAGAGCCGACCACCCATTGCACACTGTACCGTTCGGTATGTATTGCGGACACGTTCCCCTTGCGATGCGGAGGAGTGTTCCGTAGGATGGCTTTCTTGCTTCACTAATCAGCCGCTTGTCGCGGGGCGAAGTCTCGCGATATTACGAGAGTGGCTCGTGATTGATGTCCGAGTCTGCTCCTTCCTGCGTTGACTCTAGCTGATGCTGTACACAGTGTACAGTATCGTGCCGCAAAGAGCGGCAGGTCTAGCGGTGTGGCAAAGCTTAGTATCGCTCTCGAAGTGTTCCTCAGTGGCAAGTTGCAGGTTTGGTCCACACTCCAACACACATGGTCTTACCGACGACTACCGGTAATCTGCACATGGATTGATAAGCACTGCCGTGACTCTTTCCAAAGACTGAACAGACCCTGTTAAGCGTATCAAGAAGAGAGTGCGCCTAAAGTCGTCCCTGAGGGCAGCACGATAAGGTTTTACAGCAACGTGCAGCAGCCCGGGGTCTTTCGTCAGGTCATTGACGTCATGGCGGAGTGATGCTCGACTTGCGACCGCCTTGTGATTCGTTGCGGCGTCGCGCTCCGAGTCCGCCTCGAAAGCCGAGCTCCAGCCGCCATAGGGATTGGCACATTTCGATGCTGTTGGGATCGATATCTGCGCTCGCCATCAGAATCCTTCCCCCCTCGCTCCGGGCGCCCCCTCCCTCCACCTTCGAAACGGTCCCACAACTCCATCGCACATGCGCGGGAGCAACGTGCCGGGGGGTGGTCAAGAGGGCGTGCAGGCCTCGGGTCCTCGCGATCGGTCGCCTGAGTAGCTGGCAAAGGCCCAAAGCGCGATGGTTGAGCGGCATTTGGCAAAACCTGTTGCAGGAAAGGTGATGGCCTGTGGCCACTTAGTGTTATGTGTTATGCAAGCTCTCGTCGTTTGCTCGGAGCGAGGCGTCCACACTAAAAGGGTCCCGCTTCTTAAAAGAAGTAGAATACGGTAGACCTCATCGCGATTTGAATCCCCCATACAACTGCTTGCAACCTACTGCTATGTACATTCCCCCGAGAGCGCTTTCGACGTGTTGAAGAGATCGCCATCCCGTCGTCGCCAGTGTTCCTTTCCTCGTTGGCCAGCCAGAAATCTGCGCAGGACCTTCCGGTGGGGTTGCAAGCACGCGCCAGCCAACCTTACCTAAACTCACCCACTTGCAGCGCATCGCCTCATTAACCGACTGAGTCGTGCAGGCGAGCTGGCTCCGTCACACCTTGCGAGATTCCATCTACAGTATGCTCGCAGCTCTTTTGTATCTTCTTCGTGCTGACAATTGCTTCCCCAGCAAAACACCTCAACCCACAGCAGCAACTCTCCACACCTGCCCCGTTGCTCTCAGCTGAGCTACCTACCTACCTACCTTAGTAGTTGCCACCCTTTACCACGACAACCAACAACACAACAAATACTACCGATTCCACCAGTCTTCGACATAACCCCAGACCCGTTCAATTAGCAGCTCAGCCAGACCTGGGATAACAAAGGACAAGACAAAAGCAAGCATTGCATACCGAGATTTCTGGCAGTCATCTTAAGCCTTCTACAGACGTTTAGCAGGAGATTATCAGATCCCACCTTGATACAATGGAGCAGTACTGCATCGACAGGCCTATAATGGGAGACGCACCGTTATCTCCAGCCGATCCGTTCAGGTCCAACGACGCATTCAGCCCTCTAAACGCGACTGCACCGTCCGGATGGGGAGCCTTGGATAGCTTTAAAGGAGATATGTCAGGATTCAATAAGTTCTCAAGCATCAATGACTTGTCTAGTGCTGCAAACACACCATCAATCTTCAACACGCAAGCGTCCCTCTCACATGGAGGGTGCACTGAACCACAACCTGCCTTTATGCAACCACAACAGATGCACATGGGAGTGAGCCCGATACAGACAAACTTCTCCAAGAAGGGATCGACCTACCGCCAGCAACATGGTCAGATCACGCCACCTTCTGCCAACAGCTCCATCAATCGATCGAGGTCTAATCCAATGGACGATGTTTTCGGCAGCGAGACGTCCTACGAGACCAGCGAGCGACGATCCACACAGCATTCCATGGACGGCATCAAGTCTGAGAACAATGAGCCTTCCATAGGGTTGCAGCAGTCGGAACCCAAGAAGAAACGGCGAGGACGCAAAGCGAAAGATTCCCAGCCAGACGACCAAGACGAACAGCGACAAAAGTTTCTAGAAAGAAACAGGCTAGCGGCCACCAAGTGCCGCCAGAAGAAGAAGGCCTGGACGAACGGGTTGGAAGACAGAGCACGAAACCTCACCGCCGAACGTACATACCTCAAGGCAATGGAGTGCCAGTTACGGCAAGAGATACTCGAGCTCAAAAGTCGTTGTCTGGAGCATGCCGACTGCAATTGTCAAGCCATCCGCAACTATCTCAACTCGACAGTCGCCACGATGAGACCGCCAATGTTGAATGATTACGCTCCAAGCTCCTTCGGTGCCCAGCCAATGGATACGGATCTCATGGCACACTTTGGGTCGCCGCCAAATTTCAACGAGCCTGCGAGAAGCAGGTCGATCGAGTCGCAACGTACGACCGAGGAGGAGATGGCGGCGATGCTGACGTCGGAGAACGCGAAGGACGATAAGCCTGCCTAAATAGTGCCAGGCATTCGATCTGCTGTGATGGGGGTGGCTGAAGGGTTGTCGATGTCGTCTGCTTCACGCTGATGAGTAGCGATTAAGATCGAGAAAAGTAGGATGGACTGCTCACTGAGAGTCGGGTCTGGTCCCTCATCGGCGTGTTCTATTTGGTATGAGCAAACATTTGGTAAATCATCTCTATACTCTGTATTTGTATTGAGCACCACTGACAATGTGAGAAGGCCATGTGGTGTTCCGATGCACCTCACTCGGTTATAAGACGACCTGTTAGACTATCTGCATGAGAGCGAGGTCCACATGTATAAGACAATTGCGAACAGTCTGCGTCTGCGTGACGAAAGGAAAGCGCTGTCGTTCTTGAGTGGGTAGGACCCCGTCTCCGGCCCATGGCATCAAAAGGACGTCATCCAGGATGAGTCGACCAGCACCGTCCTAGATGGGTATCAGTACCCAGGCTTGAGGTATCAATGGTGCTACTCATTCATGATAAGATCTATCATGCTATGATGTTTTCGAAGAGGTTTATGTGTAATGAGTACTCCCGCCGTAGCAATTGTCTTGAAAGGATCTCAAGGAGTCGTGGACCTTAGGAGTCAGACTACATCACAGAATAGTTACCCTGCCTATCCGCACTGACGCCTTCTCTCCGTATTGCACAAATGACATACAATACGATCATCTCGGACCCCCAATGGACGGCAAATACCCGGCAACCCGAGCAAAAGGTAGGTAGGTCGATTTGTAGAAGGGACCGCCCGCTGCATGTCGGGCAGCTATCTCAATCAAACAATGAATCTATTTTCGAAAGGAAGATGCTCTATATATGCCACCCAAGATTGCATGCTCGGATCTCAGTAGGTCTTTATATTACCACTCCATCGCATCATAGAAAGTCGTGTTGTCAGGTTCTTCCGCATGGGGTAATTGTCCTTTCGGCGGTACTGATGATCGGGCTTGTTTTTTTACACATGACGGGGCTTCTTCGCTCACCTTTGGTTGCAGATCAATAATCGCGACCTTTATGAGCGATTTCTTGGGACGCATCGATTGTTGCGCATTCTCTAGAAACGCTATACATATCTCCAGTCTAGAAAGGAGAGGATATCATCACGTGATGGAGACGGCACGTGACTAGGCTGAATCGTCCCTGCTACGCGGTCTCTTCCTATGTCGGACGTTGTTTATCGTGTCGTCACTTTTGTTTGGCATAACGATGCTGCCTAAGGATACAGGAGTAAATGTGTCGTTGCTTTCTCGAGAGGTGATGTTCACTCATGGTTCGGGGTTGCCGTCGATGGAAACTTTGAGAGGATGTCGCATCTGGGCATCGACTCTTCCGATGCGCATTCGGGCAGGGGAAATCATGTCTCGATATTTGCTTTTGTCTATGACTCGGAGTCGTTGGATGACCTTTGTGAGAGGATTCAATGCGCCAGCAAACGAGCAATTTACCGAACAGTGTGCGTGGTCGAACGGCGCTCGCTGAATCAGACGAAACTCGTTTGGTGAGAGGAGGTAGGTTTGGGACAACGAGTGGAATTTCGTTCATTATCGTGTTCGCGTTTTCATGAGTGTCATCTTCAGCTTCTCATCTAGTCCCAATGATTGATGCTCTCTCAACGGCACCCTGTCGTCACGGCTCTTGCGCGACCTGTAAAGATTTCGAGACCGCGACTGTCGGTTGAGCAGGGTTTACGTTCGACAATGCGACATTGAAGCTCCAAAACCAGACCAGCAACCACCTCCATCAGCTGTACCACGAACAATGAGTTTCTTAGGACGCCGCCTGCATGCCGCGATGATGAGAAACACCGACGACGGCAACAGTGACGTGGACATCAGGCACACTAAACGTATTCCCACTGCATCGCCGTCTTACTACCTACCTCTGTGCCCCCATCGACCCCTCCCTCTTCGCCGAACTCGAACTCTGCATCCTCACCTTCTGTACCGGCATCCAGGACGCCACCACCTACCCCGACTGCCGCTATGTCGTATCCAATCAAACCGGCAACACCGTCCTCCTCCGTGTCAACTTCATGTTACAGGTACCTGGAAGGATTTCAAGGGCGGACCAGCACTCGTATGTCAACGGGAATCTGTGGTGCCGCAACTGTTCGAGACATGAACATGTTCCGTTTATTCGACCTCACAGCAGGCCAAGTTGGCGAGATGGCTGAGCTGGTAGTGTTGTATTCTTGAGCATAGCCCCCCTATCATCCCGAAGACATCATCGCGAATATGCATATAGATAATCGAATGTTGATATGTCGCAGTACTCGCCAAGCGGTAGACAGTTGACGGAAAGCTCGCATGAGGCTGTTGAAGGAAACTTGGCGGCAGCGGAATAAGCAGGGGTCACGAGACACGCAGCCGAGTCTTTTGACTTGAATGGATCACTAGCTTCGTGGCACCTAGGATTCAACATGCCAACTAATTCGGTGCGATAGTGCAGGTCAGCTAGCACCAGGCTCATGTCCAATGCCCCTAACGATACCCATCGACGCCACTGCCGCTGTGCCTCCCACGAGGACCATCTGCACCCCTCCCCAGCTACCGGCCGCTATATTTCCGCAGACTCTCCAACCAGTGTTCACACAGGTCTTGACGTATCCGAAGACGAACAGCGCGACGACCATCGTGCCGATAGATCGTCCAAAAGCCGTGTTGATATCCACGGCGAAGAAGTAAGGCAGGAGCGGTACGAAGCCGCCGAGGAGGTACCCCAATGCTATAGTTGGAGCGCAAGCAAAGGCTCGTGAACTAGCCGGTTTGGGCGCGTTGTGTTCGAATGCCATCATGAAATCTGTCATCTTTTCTGCGCCCGACGTTTGGAGACACGAGGTGAGCTCCGTAACACCGTAGTGAACGAGATGTTAGAGGACACGAACATATCGCTGATGGAGGCTTGGATCGAGTCTGGATTTTGAAGGAGCAGGCTGTGGGTCTGGCGGCGGAGAGCGTGGTCAGATTGTCTGCATCCGGTCAGTCGCTTTGGCCTTTTGGTCGGCCAGATCTCTGCTCGCGTTTGCAATGTAATGTTAGAAGGACACACTCTTCGCTCTTGGCTCCCAGCCCAGATAGCCGCCTAAACCCATGGAGATGGCGCCTGCGATCAAGTCTGCCCGCCCGAGGCAAGCTTGCGGGAAGAAAGGCTTGCGAACGCGTCCCGCTAGCCAATCGTTCTACACGTGAATCTAGAGCTGTGTTCGTATGGCAGACAAACCCAGTAAAAGATGCTGGCTACCCTTGATGTGTAAGCATCAGGGACGGTGCATAAGGTGGGAAGAAGGTCCGCTGTAGCTTAGCCCGCTCGAAGGCGGCATCTCCACGTGATCGATGGCTGTATGCTTCCGTTTGCCAAAACGATCAACCTGCAAGTTGGTTTGCAGCGATAGTAAGAGATTGATCTTTTCTCGAGACAACATCACCAGTACCGGGATGTTTCTCTGATATGCGGCAAAGGCAGGAGTCAGGACACGCTTCCTTTGGCTTCCAATGCGCTTGCACCAGTCCGTGATAGTCAACCATTCTGTCGCGAGCCGTTGCGCTCTCACTCTATAACTTAGTACTTTTCCGAAAGAAAAACGTTCGCTGCTGCCTTCTCCACTTGATATTGAGCCGCATCTGGGGCTTGCACCGCAGGCGGCTGCTGGGTCTCTTTTTCTTGCAGAATAACGACGTACGTCAATGGAACTGCGTTCAGCGAAACAAAGTCTCAGAGTCCCGAATTCATCGAGACGCCTTTAAGCATTTATACTCATGTGGAGCCGCTAGCACGTGGAGACACGTCACCAGCTCAAGAAGGGATTCGTACTACGCACATTCCGACGTCCTTCTATCGGTCGCTTCGCTGCGAGTGGTAATTCGGCTGAACACTGCATCTGAAGATTGCGGCTACAATCGACTTCGTAGACGCGTCGAATAATAGCTGAAATGGTGTTGCTCGGCTTGAACGGCGGATTCCGTGCTGAGGGTGATCTGGCGGGGTATTACCGGCACTGCCGGCGTACGCTGAGCGTGGATCTTCCTCATCTCCTACGTTTTCTTGACGGACTCCCTCACGCTACTCAGCGTCGTGACATTGTCCAAATGTTCAAAGCGCGCGAGGTCGACTTCTTCGCTGCTCTTCCGCAAGCTTTTCCTTGCTCTTGGCTCTTGGGCATGGGTAATGTCCGTTGAGATACGGTGAGTATCAACGAAATCAGGGACATCGTGTGATATAGACATGGTAGGCGCGACGGCAGCTCCCTTGTCTGTTTCTTCGATCCACTTGGACTCTTGGCGAGCGGAATCGATTTTGTCTCCTCCCACAATCTTCACCAGTTGACCGAGCACTGCGAATTCGAGCTTGAGCTTGATACTATAGATCACCGACTTCGTCTCGGTCTCCCAGATGTATTGATTGCCGAACTCGAGCCCCAGCAAAGCAATGTCCATGGCGATAATGATGACATTGACTGCGAACAGCTGAATCATGAGTTTGCGGGTCGATTCTTGTAGTGAGACCCGCAGCAGACGGATAGTCTGCATGATGTAGATGGATGACAAAATGGTTTCCTGGAGGAAAAATCCAACCATTTGTATCTTCTCATAAACACTGAAAACGTCGACGAAGCGTTCGGTGTGAATGTTGCCATTGCTGCCAAACGTGAGGATAGTGGTCGGAACATGTAGGATGAAGAAGTTGATGATGATCATCCATTTCGTCCATTTGAGCGTCCGTTCTCCCTGTGTGCCGGAGACGAGTAGATGTAGTCTTGACCACAATACTACTGATTGGCCAGTAACCATTGTCCACCAGCCAATGGTGATGAAAACCACGGCAAGCCAGCGCAAAGAGTTGTCGATATCCAGGACGAGAAATTTGAGCAGAAAGCCAATGGAGTAAGGTATGATTCCAATGGCAGCTATAATGAGAGCCCAGAAGTACAGCCCGCCGAAGTGCGTGAACGTCAGCAGGATCATGACCAATAGTTCCACGGCATTGTAAATGCTAAGCCCAGTGAAGAACACGATGAGCGCCTCCACTGTGAAAGAGTCGCCATTATAGCCACCAGAGATCGCGTTGCCGGAAGACTGAAAGCTGCCAGAGGTCGCGTTGGTTCCGTTCGACATGGCATCTGAAGACGCGGATTGCGTAGAGGCGTAGAGAGCCGCGTCCTATGTCTTCGAGTCCAGATAGTGGTCTCGCATGCACACTCGTCCCATGGCGAATTATGGAATGATCACGGCCAAGTCCGTTACATCACATGTGCAAAGAGGTTTTGGCAGGATTGGCGCGAATCCATTTGAGGAGATGAAAGCGGCTCGGACCACGGACCGACTCATTGATGCCGAGATCGTTACAAAATACCCACAGGGAGAACCGTCGCTGTCTATCATTGAGCATCCATGGAATCGTCTCATTCCGACGATGGAAGAGCAAAGCATTATCTGAGTGTTTGCCCACCATGATGAAACAGGTTACGATACTGACGTCTTGAAGCCGGCACCGCTCTCGGCCCGGTCGTGTGGCGTAGAACTAGCTCAGTCACATGATGCTACACCTAGTTAGTCGCCCGTTGGCCTCCACAGGCAACTGTGGAATTGATTCTAGTACAGCTTATTCGAAACATAGCACATATATTTGCAGCTGGCCCCCTTCTACTTACGATATAGTCACGATGGTACAAGAAAGATCACGTGGGGATCTCCTCTCTTTGACCTCTGTGACTTCTCGTTGAGAGCCTTGATACATGAGGTAACAGTCATCCCCTGGCTTCTAAGGCGAACGATGCCTTGAAAAAGAAATCCAAATGCACGGCTAAGACTACCGTGATGGAATGCTTCATCGTTTGCGTAGACACATTACAGCGGTCAATGATTGCGATACTTCCTGTCTTCTCCATGGCCTGTCAATGCCGTGGGCAATCGAGAGAAATCCAGCCGCCTTCCAATCTCATCTCTTGTCCTGTAAGCATAGAAAGTTTCACCTTGTCGCCCTCGGCATATGTCCTACGCACTTTGAACGCAGCGCTACGTTTCTTGTTCTTCAACCTCGAGAGTGGATCGTTTGAACGTAGGAACTACTCCGGTTTCGGCGTTCGTTCTGTTGCAACAGAGTTAAAGCACCATCGCACGCTCCCAGCCTCCATTCTCTTCCATACCCCACCCCCATGTATACAGGAGCCTTAACATCGTCTTAGCCGCTGTCAATGGGACCAGCGAAAAATGCAAAGGGCTTGGAACAAAAGATAGGAATGCATCAGGAAGGCCGTACTCCAGTCCAGGTCGCTGGAAGATCACACCTGGTATAACAATTTGAACGACAAAGTTTGAACTTGGAATAAGTTGATTTGACGGCTCGAAAGCACCATCGAACGGATATGTCGGGATCAGGTCTCGCAATGTGCTCGGCCACTGCACTGCGCTAATGTAAGCTGACAATAATATGAAAGGACCAACAGACCATGAGCGGCGTTTGTAAAAGGTGTCAATGCGTCCGGCCAGTGACCCGATAGGGTGACCGAGTATAACGGTGTGAATTCGGATCTGAGACTGCATGATATTGCCGTACTCACTGTCCTAAGTCGTCTATTCATCCCCACGATTTCTGGCATCGTTGATGGCTTTCTGCCAATTCGTGAAATAGCAGTAGGCCCCTTCGAACGTGGTGATCAGTCCACTCCCCACCACACATCCTGTCCAAAGTCCAGCGAGCTTCAAATGAGGCGAGCCGAAGCACAAGAACAGGGCGAGAGGTACCGCTACAACGTAGTATACAAACAGGTTAACCCATCCGCCAATATCTTGACGTCCTAGACCGCGAAGCAATCCGTTGACTAACGCGGTTGTGGCGTCGAATAGCTGGAAGGCGGCGAGCACAGGCATGACTTGCGCGGCAATACTGATGACTTTTGCGTCGTCGGAGAAAGCTCGCGGCAAGATGTTACGGGTCGATGTAAGGAAAGCAGCATCGATGAGGCCCATGATCAAGAAGACCAGGACGTAGGTACGTGTAGCGATCTTCGCAGCCTCCAAGGATCCAGAGCCGATGAGGTTGCCAAGCCTAGTGCTGACGGCCACGGAAACGGAGAAAGGGATGTGGAACATGACCACGCAGATAGTCATGACTACTGACTGAGCTGCCAGATGAGCGGTTGAGATATAGGATGCCGAAAAGGTGAGGATATCAAAAGCCAGCCATTCAGCTTCTACCATGATGATGCCAGGCAGAGACAGCTTGACCATGGGACCCCAGTGCTTGAACGCCAGCTTCGTGAAGCCACCCCAGCATTCGAGAGACGATGGATTGATGACACAGACGTAGACCAGAAGAAGTACAGGCAGCAGATTATTGCTCACAACCACCGCCAGCGCCGCTCCGGTCAAGCCCATGTTTAGATGCCAGACGAAGAGCCAGTTCAATAGGATATTGGCGGGCGTAGCAACAAGCAAAACGAAGAGACTGGCATTGAAGAGGCCCTGGGCTTGCGTGAAGCGCTTACCTGCTTCGAAGACGGCATAACCAGGTGCTCCGGCCACAAGAATGCGGAGGTACCGGCCAGCAAGGAATGCAAGCTCCTTCTCAGGAACGAGAGCGGATAAGATCCAGCCTGAACAGATCCAGACTGCTCCAATTGGGATAGTGACAAGTAGTAGGAAGTAGACCATGCGCTGGAGATGGAGGCCGACGAGCTCCTTCTTGCCGGAACCGTACGCTTGCGCGCAGAGTGTGTCGAGACCTTTTGTAATTAGCATACCTTCAAATCCGGGTTTCTAATGTCCTTACTCGTCGCCAGGCCTTCATAGACCGCCAGACCGGTGATGTTCGCCGTCATAGTCGCCAGAGATACCGCGCCAAGTTCGTTGGTGCCAATATGTCCAACCACGAAGATGGTCACGAGACTAAAGGTGTACTGTTAGGATCGTAAGCAAAGAGCAACTCATGGCATGCCATACTACGTGCCTGTAGGAGATAAGTCAAGGTCAAAGGTAGCGAGTATTTGAATAGCAGCTTGCTCTCGTTACCGACGGTCGTATATGTAATCGCATCGCCTTCCTGGACGCCTTCTGCGAGTACTCCCTCGAGCTCGCCAGGCTGCGCAACAGTGCCATATTGTGAGGCTTTGTCGGTGCTGTCAAACTTTGGTAGCAGAGCGCTTGTGGTCGAGAAGCGTCTCGGAGCTTCCACGGCGTCCATCTTGCGGGTGTTGAAGGATAAATGCAATTCAGGAGAGATCACGCGCAGAATTCAAAGCATGACAATTGAGTGTGAAATGGATAGAAGGTGAAGAAGATTGAACAACAGCCTTCCCACGATGACGCGCATTGGCAGACCTAAATGAGGCTTTTCGCCGAAGCGGTGGTGCATGCAACGCGATAAGCGGTAGCATACGGGATCCTCGCACGCCATAACAGACGCTAGGTGTTCGCGGACTGGTCGCTCATGGACGTACCACAGGGTTCTCATTTGATGTTTCATGGTTGCTGGGCTAGGGGAGGGCAATGCCGTACTGACTGTGTTGATACTGTACCCACGCTTCAGCAATCACCTATCCTTGAGCTCGGACGGGCGACCGTCCACGACACACGAGTGGGGTTTCGAGCTGTAAATGAAGTGAACAGTCATACCAGGCGTGTTCGGGAGGATCTTTCTGATGCTATGAAGCTAGCACTGTCATGAATGATAACGTAGGGGGAACGACGACACCTTTCATGTCTTGCCATGAGTTGTCACGTGCCCATCGCAAATGCATTAAGGTTATTCTATTCTGTCACTTCCTAAGGGCTAACATGAGGAAGGGCCTACCCCTGGAAACTAACGGCTGGCACTCTCATAAGGTTCGATGTGCCCTCCCATCGGCATCTCTTCTCCGTTGAACGTCCCGTCTGTGCTTGGAACATATACCTGCTGAATCCCGTTCTTATCCACATCCGCAGCTACTTCTGCCAGCAGTCATCACAGGTCTCGCAGAAGGGGGCGTATCATCATCTTCGCCGTCGTCGTCGTCATCCTCTCTCCGCGGTCTCTTCCACTGTCCACCTGCCATCTCATCTTGTAACATACCATCGTCGAGTGACTGTTGCATCCATCGCGTAAGGTATATTAGCAATTCTTTGTACGCAAGTCTTTCGCCGTCCTCGCCAACGTATCGTTGCAACCGCCAGAAGACGGTCCCTTTGTTACTATCCACGTCTTCTCTAAGACGCGCCGCATCCCGTCGGTATAGCGCGAATTGAAGGTGGATGTTGTGTTAAGTTCCCGGCCTCGGACAAGAGCGTGATACGTCAAGGGAGAAATGCTGAGTGGATGCCACATTCGAAGTATCTGGAGGC
>Ga0160429_1001048_pt1 | contig 16564 bp, 22 predicted proteins | sample SolpanmetagenomR_FD_108199 | JGI IMG/M metagenome (GOLD analysis project Ga0160429, IMG submission 108199) | Solar panel surface microbial communities from Lawrence Berkeley National Laboratory, California, USA - R | ecosystem: Engineered > Built environment > Solar panel > Unclassified ...
GGCAATGTCTGGAAGCGGCGCCAGCCCATGGAGAAGATGAGCGGGTCGTTTGTCTTTAGGATCTTGGTGTGCCAGCGATGCCGCTTTATGCGCACTTGCACGAACCCGAAGCGGTCTTCGGTTGTGGAGAGACCACCTACGATCAGAGGGGTGCGTGGGTTGAAGAAGTTGCTGAATTCAAAGTGGACGTTCGATAGGACGATGCGGGCATAAGTGCCTGCTTTGTAGCCTTCGACGCGGACGCGGGATCCTTCGTCCATTTGCTCGAATTCGGCGCGGTTGATGTCGAGTTGTTTCTGGATCTTGGCTTTTTGGAGGTCGTACCATTGGTCTTCGTTGAATTCTTCTTCTTCTTGAGCGCCGCCTGCTCCTCCTTGCTTGGTGCCGGTTTTGTCGTTGAGGAAACCGTCGCGGTCTTCGGCTTCGAAACGGAGTTTGAGCTCTTCTTTCCGACGGGCATTCTTTTGACGTTCTGCGTCGAGAGAGGTGGTGGTCTTGTTGTTGTTGTTGTTGTTGTTGTTGTTATGATTGTTAGCGCCATCGGTGCCAGTATTCAATTCGCCAGTCTCCATGTCTTCAAACTCGCCGTCTCCTTCGCCCGAATCTGAGCTGCCTTCAGAACCATCCTCGTCGTCTTCGTCGTCCTCATCGTCAAACTCCTCGTCGCCATCACCAGTCCCTTTTCTTGCTCGGGGAATGGCAAAGCGTTTGCATAGTGCTTCTGCATTCTCTGGATCTTGCCATTTCGATTCAAGCTCTTCGTAATCGTATTGAGCTACCATTCGCTCTTCGGCATCTACGTCGTCGTCGTTTCCTTTTCTTGACTTGAAAAAGTCGTCGTCCTCGTTATCGCCGTTGACATGACCATTGGTTTGTTCCGGCTCTGCGCCTTTCCATTTCTGTATTGCTTGGAATGGTGAGAGCGTGAGATCGTACATGAGTTTTGCAAGATCGACGGTACGCTTGACTAGCTTATTGGTATGAGCTGCGCTGGCTCGATCAGCGAGGTTGTTTTTCCAATTTGGCGCGTCTGAGTCCTCATCATCAAAGTCATCCTCGTCATCCTCATCATCGTCCATGTCTTCCGCACCTTCGTCGGCAGATGATAATGACCCGATATCTGAATCACTATCTGCGAATGCGAGATCTTCTGCATTGGCGTCTTCATCCGAATCTTGGTATTTCGTGGCTCCAATACGTTTTTGAGTACCATTGTGCCCATTCACTTCGTCCAATTCTGCATCACTGACCTCGTCGACATCGCTTTCTTCGCCATTTGCGAGCTCCTCTTCTTCATCACTGATATCCTCGCCATCAAACGCTGGATATTCAGCTCCTTCACCTGCAGGACGTCGTTCTCGAGGCGCATCATCGCCGAAGAGTCTTACATCACCAGCGCCCTGTCCAAGCAAGCGTCGATCTCCTTGCAAACTCATGACAAGTTGTTCACCAAGTCCCCTTTCTTCATTTATTTCAGCGTCAGGATCGAAAGTGGGCTTCTTCAGATCGATATAGACTCGATCTCGATCTACCAGTACACCGCCAACATCCGACATTGGTGCATATATGATCTTTTGCTTTTCGTCCAGTCTTCGCCTCGTCGATTTCCCCGTCTGCTTCTCCAACGAAAGTTTCTGAAATGGTGTTGGACAAGGATCCGGTCGAGCTTCAATGTTTGCAACATCCAAATCACCTAGCCCAGGTATATGCACTCTTCCTCCTTGTGCAGGAAAGTTTGTTCCTCTCAAATAACCGTATAGTGCGACAGTCCTATCACATTTTGGATTCTTCTCAATATCTTGTGGTGCTGTCATATCCTCGAACCTATCAGCCAGGCAGTAAGGGTGTGAGTTGCGCCATACAAGCGGTCTAGGATTCTTCATCACTGAAAGAAAGCGAGACAGATTGAGGACTTCGCGATCAGGATAACGACCATTAACAACTCCAGAGAGATAAAACAGCTTCGCGCCTTGATACAGCTCACTCCAGAATCGATGCTTCAGCCGCTTCTTTTGCGCTCGTAGCGTATCTTGCTTCTTGAACAGATCCAGCTTGGTCAGAATCCCAAAGACATTTCCAGGCATACCACTGGCAGAAAGCACGTTCAAAAACTCCATCGTCTCCATCTCGAATCCATATTTGCCATCAATCATTAACAGCACAATATCGACCACCTTTGCAATATCAATCATGCTAGCCAGAGAATCAGACGGCGTTTCGATGAACGTCAGTCGCCGTCTTTTCGACGTCACGACAGTGATTGGGCCGGTAGGAACACTGAGGGTCTGCTTAGTATATCGTCGGATTAAGGACTTGATGAGAGTCGTCTTTCCGACCTGCGGAGGACCAACGACTGCGACAACGAGCGGCGGCGCTTCTTCTGGTAGTCTGTCTACTAGAGGAACATGGAGTCGCTTTTCTTTGATATCGTGAGATCTTGCGCCTTGACGCTGGAGGCGGCCTGGATTGGCAAAGGCAAAGGCTTTTGGGTTCTGTTGTCCGGCTGGGCGTTGCTTCTTCTCCTTGCTCGGCCGATGAGGCTGATGTGGTTGGTCTGCCATGGCTTAAATCGTGCTATAGTCTAGGATGGGGCCGGCGAGAACAAGATGATGGAGTCTGGTGGTCAAGAAAATAATCCTTCAGTACGACTCAGGGTCTAATGTTTTACCAAAGTTTCAAAGTGGATCTTCATGCGGGGAAAGATAGGATGACATGACAACAACGTGACGCCTTCTGCTATCTTACACCATATCGCCTATACCATCTCTCGTCTTCGTCTACCTCACCTAACACAGCTCCATCCCTTCCTCAAATACTCAAACCCTAAAATGCCATCTTTCATCGTACGTGTCCACCAGTCTCATCATCACCAATCACCTTTCCTAACACACCTACCAGGTCAGTCTCAAGGACGGCGCGGACGCCTCCCAGCTCGACAAGGCAAAGAAGCAGGTTACCGACCAAGGCGGCAAGGTGACCAAGGAGTTGAAGCTCATCAAGGGTTTCTCGTACGTTTTGCAACAACACCACCTCGCCTTACACATCTCAATTACTAACCATGCACCTCGTCAGTGCCGAATTTCCAGATGACGTCCAGCACACTCTGGAATCCAACGAGCATGTGCAGGTTGAGAATGATGGTGAGGTTCACACGCAGTAGAATATGCTAGCGGTATGGTATCTGGAAGATTCTGGGAATATGGTCTATATCTGTTGGTATGAGGATTTAATGATATTAAGACATGCTTCTCTCGCTGCTGTTTAGTGACTCTGGTCGTGACAAAGATTGTCTGTGAATGTGTCGCAAGTCGATACACAGGTGTCTTTCCATCATGTCTGATATTTACTTCATTTGCTTTAATTGTAAGGCTATCGACAGAAGAAACAATAGACATGCCGACGGAAATTCCTCCTTTCCGACTTGGTTGATACTCGAGTGGAATGTGAAGGTGTCCGAAGACAGGTTAAGTGAAAACTTGCGATGGCACGCTTCAACCTAATCTCAAATTTGTCTTCGAAGCAAACGAATGACCTAGAGTCAAACTACATGGCGAGAATGCCAGTCGAGATAAACACAGGCTAAGGTTGATGTTATGGAGATGGATCTTAAAAAGCATTATCCAAGACGATAAGCTAATGTGTGCAACATACCAACGAGTAACCCTGGAAAGCAAAGACACTGATCACAGTCGAAGAGAATTCACAGAAATCACTCCGTCCCAACAGCATCCTCCAGCACATCCACCATCAGAGTCTCCTTAACAGTCTTCGTCATCTTCCCAAAATACCTCGTAGTTTCAAAACTCCAATTCACATTCGCTACCACGATATTCTTTACAGCCGCAATATATTTCTTCACATCCTCATCGATCTGTCCTCCCCAACCACGTATTTCCGCAACAGCCCAGTCCTGATACCTCGCTTCAAGCATCGCTCCTACAGCGTCGAATGCTGCTTGAGCACCAAGACCCTGACGTCTCGCTGCCGCGACGAGATTGTGTCCATACCTTTCACTCTCTTCCTTGCGATATGAAACGATGTCGTTAGCAATGATGATGAGATCAATAACGAGCCGCTCGCATTCACGGAGCGAGTTGTGTGCAAGGACGTCATCGGGTAGATTTAGCTTAAGAGCGTGTTCGATTAGTGGGAACAATGGCTCGACGCCAATCGTATCTCGTCGGTTGAGGAGCTGCTCTTCGAGTGAGATGCTGACTGTTCGGTTGGGACCACGCTCATTAGAGACCTGTGACACGATACCTGCGCAGTAGCGTTACATGGTGGCTGCGAACCGTCGCATTACTGCTGGAGGACTCTTAGTTGCGATGCGGAGGAAGAGGGCATCGCGTGCTTTCTATGGGAGGTCTGCTGTCGGAGCTTGCAGGAACAGAGCCGGGTTCTCCAATGGCAGAGAGGAGGAGATCCATCGTCGCTTGGGCTTCAGTAGGATCGTTGATGGCACCATCGTCAAATTGGTCGTCAAAAGGGAATGCCCAATTGCCTATGATTGTGTAAGCAAGTTGCAACACGATATCGTAGGGATGATCTTACCCCAATCCAACACCGTTCTCAGGCCTGCTGCATCTGCGTCGGGAACAACGATGGAGAAGCAATAGGAGATGTTGATCTTGTGCACGATGGCTTTCATTCGCTGATCGAAGCTAGCGGCCCTATGACAGACCATATCAGACGAGCCCTTGCCATGTGAAAGTGTAAGGTTATTTCACTTACTGTGCTAACCACGCTTCGGATTCTGCTCGCACTTCTTCATAGTGAGGATTGATTGCAGGATTCCTGATAATGCCAAATGAGGGACAGAAAAGGTCGGGAAGGCGGACAATGGTTCTTTTCGGCTCCAGAATAGATTGACTGGTGATGAGAGGGCTCTTCTGGTCATCGATGAGGTGCTCACCACCATCGTCCGATAGAGCTTGGATCCGAAAAATACGTCTGTAACCAAGACATTCCAGAACATTAACATGAAACGCACTTAGTACTGCCCCGAAAGCATCTGCACCAAACATGCTGCTGATAATGGGAATAATGTGGGCAAAAATGCTGGGTAAAAGAAGAAGTAGTGCTGAGCTAGAATCTGGCAATGGGATCCATGCTTCGGCTGCACTGTCGAAGCCTCTTTATAGATATGACGCTTCGCATCTTGTTCGTGGCCGAAGCTAGACATATCAAAGTGTTTGCGTGGTTAATCGCACCATTGCAACTCTCGACCGCACCGGATTCATCCTGAACATTGATAAGATAGACAGACGATCGCACTACTGCACCATTAGAAGATCCTTCCCTATATACTAAGCTAGTATGCAGACCGCTAGTTTTAGCGTCACATTATACGACCGAACAGCGATACCTGGTACGGAACAGGGTACGCTTACGCATGCACACTAAGGCTCAAGATCAACTTGAAAGCAAATATCGTGTGTTCATGACATGCACTTTTAGCGCTTTTTCAGTTTGCAGGAAGTATTTGTACTTGTAGACTGCTGCTTTGAGATGGAGAAGATGCACTGAGCAGGATGTGCATACTACGTGCCGGGCTTGTATTGGTGCGATGCGATCCGTATCAGCCTCGGCCTCAGCCTCGTCCGTATCATCCCAGATAACAGTGCTTTTCGATACTGAAGACCTTGCTTCTGCCACCTAGTGGGTGGCACAACCTAGAAACCGCTTAATGGTGGTCATCACTGGTGAACCCACAGGGTCGTAAGCAATAGCTCAAGCAAAGTGAGGTGCTCTGGTGGGTGGGTGGGCCATGATTACGTAATCCTGACTACCAAGTCAATTTTATATCCTATAAGTTTGGGGTCGATCTCTTACCTTCTGACCTCCTTGCATGCGTACCGTAGTTCTCACGGTTTGCTTTGCAACGTTATGTCCGGCGAGGAGAATGGCGTGTATGACAGACCAGCACGCTACGTCAATGAAGATACCAGTCACACTACAGAAAGAGAACTTCGAGGCTGGTACTCCTATGGCATTGCCGCAGAGGTCTTTGCAGTTGCCGGTGTGGGTGCGAGAAGTTCGTGCTATGACGGATATTGTCCTAATCTGATCTGATTTCAGGCTCGTTTCTTCCTGTGACACTAGAACAGCTTGCGAAAGAGCGAGGAGTCAGGCGATCAGACGGTGTCACGCCATGTGTACTTCCACCTAACGTGACTACGACTGCTATTGACGGCGGAAAGGCTCTAGTTAAGCTTGCCAGGCGAGCTGTAGAGGGTGCTGATGAGAGCCAATGCATTATTAAGCCATTTTCGAATCACAGCATCAGCACCGCGAGCTTTGCAATGTACACTTTCTCAGCTGCAGTGCTCGTTCAAGCACTTGTGCTGATATCATTCAGTTCCGTTGCTGATTATGGTTGGTGCTCTCATTGTCCCACTCTTCGCATGAAGCCCAACGCTGAACATGGTTCTTAGGGACATACAGAAAGAAGCTCCTGCTAGGTTTTGGCTTTAGTGGATCACTAGCATGTTCCTTATTCATCTTGGTATTTCCGAGTATCTATCTACTTGGTCCCGTGCTAGTAGTGGTTGGAGTCGTATGTGTAGATGGGTAACTCTGAATTGTCCTCCATCTAACGGATGCAGGTGTCACTTGGTTCTTCCTTTGTTCTTCTCAACTCTTTTCTACCTCTCCTCGCAAGCAATTACCCCTCTATCCGCGAGCAAGAAGCGACGAGACATGCTTCAGTGTCATCCGCCCGCAGACACGAAGGAGACGATCAAAAGTTCAGCAAACCTGAAACATCGAGCAAGACAACTTCACCCGCACTGACTCTATCAACTAAAATCTCAGCGAAAGGCGTCGGTCTAGGTTACATCGGCGCAGTATGCATGCAGCTCATCAGTATTGGACTACTCCTCGGTCTTAACAAATTCGCCCCTTCCACCGCAGTCTCAACCCGACTTCGCACCATCCTCTTCTTCGTCGGCCTAGTATGGATGCTAGGTACGATCCCATGTGCTATTTGGCTTCGAGATCGTCCTGGTCCACCCCTCGACGTCTCTCATAGAAGATCACAAAGCCACATACGCAGAGTCACCACCTACATTACATTCGCGTGGAAAGCAGTATGGAAGACCGTCAAAATCGCTATACAGCTTCGCCAACTAGCCATTTTCCTGGTAGCATGGTTCCTGCTCTCCGACGCAATCGCCACCGTCTCCGGCACCGCCATCCTCTTCGCCCGCACCGAGCTAAAGATGGACACTGTACCGATAGCCATTCTCTCAATCACAGCAACCTGTTCGGGAATCGCTGGAGCTTTTGCCTGGCCACTCCTCGCCCGCCACTTCGGTCTCCGTCCTCATAATACAATCGTCGCCTGTGTATTTCTCATGCTCATCATCCCAATCTACGGTCTAATCGGCTACCTCCCCTTCGTCAAAGCTTGGGGCGTTGGCGGTCTTCAACAAGCATGGGAGATCTACCCCCTCGGCGTGGTCCACGGCTTTGTTATGGGCGGCTTGTCCTCGTACTGTCGATCCTTTTACGGCCAACTCATACCACCGGGAAGTGAAGCTGCGTTCTACGCGCTGTATGCCATTACGGATAAGGGAAGCTCAGCCGTGGGCCCTGCTGTTGTGGGCATTATTGTGGATCGAGTTGGCTCGATACGCCCGGCTTTTGCGTTTCTGGCGGTGCTGATAGCGTTACCGATCCCGCTTTTATTGGTGCTGGATTCGGAGAAAGGGAGGGAGGATGCAAAGAGGATGGCTGTAAGACTTGGGAAGGCTGGGACAAACGGAGGAGATGTCTATGCTTTGGAAGACGATGGTGACGAGATGGGAGACGAAGGTGCTGCTCTGGGCCTGCTAGCTCGCGATAGGGCAAGATCAGGTCAGTAGCTGTTGCATACACTGCCATTACCTTATTGGAAATTGTATATAGATTGCAGAACTAGATCTATCAGTGCTTAACGTCCAGTGGACATCAAAGCAAGATGTGTTTGTGGCCGTGTCCATTCACTCTGGACTGGATTATGGTCCGCTAGGTCAAAGTGGTAACTGAACCGTCTCGTGCTCCATGACCGAGCGTTATTCATTATTGTTGATTTTTCGAAAATGACTTTCAAGTAGAGGGTATGTGAAGCGTGCCGAAGCGCTTTATCAAATTGTACTTAGCTCCTGCCTTTCGTATATCTCAACGCTACTCCTCGAAGTGCCTACAAGCCAGCGCCAGCTGAACAGTTATAAGGGGTATATGAAGGGTGCTGAAGCACTTTATTTAATGTGTTCAGCTCTACATTTTATTTATCTCAACATCACTCCTCCTCGAGATGCTTGGCAAGCCTAAAGCGCTAGCGCTGGCTGAACAGTTCGTCATGTTGTTCAGTATAGGCTGCCTCTTTTGTTCCTCGTCTTCGTCGGGAATCTTCTCTCGCTCGAGATAGGCCGCTCTTGCTTCACGCGATTGCTACGTGTCCTGCGTGTTATCTTCGCTCTTTTTTATAGAATTAGGCTTTACCTCTAGCTTGAGACCTTGGATGACATTCGCAATCTTACGATTATTACCCGAGTTGCGGTCATATGGAGCGAATGCGGACTTGTTGAGCCTGCTATTCACGAACTTGATTGACATACCAATAGTGTTGTTCCAAACCTTATCGGTAGGTATGTACAATCGACGAGTCTGGCTACTACCTTAGTTGATAGTAGCGGAATAATCTTGCAGGGCTTGCGCAAGATGTCACGATGACGAGGTGAACGGGTAGTCTTGTACAGTCTCACTATGTCGACGTACACATCCGTGACCTTTTAGAAGTAGCCACGATACGGAAACTCCTTAAGGCCAGCCCATTCCCTGAACTCTACAGACACCGGCGCCTTAACGACACCGCCGAATATTGGGAAGAGCATTGCCTTAGCCTTAACGTCGAAGGCAAGGTTTTCAGCCATAAGGCGTCAGACAGATCTGTTATACCAACCTTCAGACTTTCCGTAGCGTAAAGCAACTCCAGGAGATTTGAAAGATTTACGCCAATTCTATAGATAGGGATCCTACCTCACCACCTTCCAGCAACGCTGCTTGGACACTAATGGCACCCATGAAATGGAACAACACGTATTTCGGATGAGGACGACCATCTCCACGAAAGACAAGCCTTAAACCTTCGAGGTCTCTGATTTGGAGCTGGAAGGCTTTGTTAAATGTACACAGCTCCTACTATTCGTGTATCTCCACGCTACTCCTCCCCGAAATGCTTGACAGCCGAAGCGTCAGCGCCAGCTGAAACAGTTGTGAAGGATGCTAGAGGGCTTTTTCAAATGTACTCAGCTTCCAAGTTTTGTATGTCTCAATGCTACAGCATATGTTTCGTGTGGAGCAAAGATGGATACTTCCATCCCACACCACCAGTGACCAACCTCATACATCTCCAAATTGAGCTCGAACAGAGCCAGATGTCGCCTGCACGTCAACTTCTCCATTGCCCTTCCCCTTGCTCGCACGCACGCGTCGACCAACAACTCCCTTCTCATCCGACTCTACACGTACATCGCGGCCAGTAAGTGATACGCTGCCACTAACGACACTAGCACTGATGCCACCTTCCCAAGTTTGTGGGTAGCGAACTCTAGTGGTTCCAGAAACCGCAACATGTCTGCCAGAAAGGTCACGAAGCACACCGCGAGGTTGTTTAGAGGCCGGCAAAACGGTGATATCTTGGCTTCCTGACACGGTTTCGGTGTCGATTTGGCTCGTAGTATCGGCATTTTGTGGGATTATTGTGGCTGTAATGGTGCCTGAAGATGTTTTGAGCTTGAGGGAATCCCCTAGGGCAAATGTGCCTGAAATACTGCCTGAGTGGCTTCCGATGTCCAGACGATAGTCGCGATTAGGAATGTCATTGGCAGTCATGTAGTCCATTTTGATGTTGCCTGAGCTGGTTACGATAACCATATCACTTGTGCTGGATGCTGAATGCGACGGACCTTTACCAGGTAGCGTCTTGATGTTGATACCACCACTAGCTGAACTCATGGAAGTGTGATTAAGAGCGGACCAGGTACCAGCTATACCACCGCTCGAGGATCTGACATCCCAGCTATTTGCTTGTACGGAGCTCTCATCAATCGCGGCGACAATACGAGAACTCGTTGTAGAAAGGAACGCAACCTTTTGCACTGACATGCGAAGTCCAGGGAGAAGTTCGATACCGAGGTTATTAACATCAAGCTTGAAATTGTCGAGCACAAGATCAGACTTTACAAGAATTTCAACTGTCAGTGTTGAGCCACCAAGGTCAGGATTCGGCCAGGCATCGTTGATTGTCACGCCTTTAGTATTTTCTGCAGCCTCGACATATATGGCATCAAGTATCTCATCGTACGGTGTGGCGAGGACGACATTAACTATAATAGCTTCGTTTTGGGAGTCTGGAGCGCGGTCGACGTTGACTTGGCCGCCGAATCTGCGCAGAAGTGTGCGTGGATGAAGATGTTCTTCGAGAGTGAAGTCAGAGATCTTGTCGAACTCAAAGTGCCAAGAGCGCACTAGGCGTGGACTCGTCTGCATTATGTATTAGCTGGCTATTGCAATACCCAAGTGGTGTGAAGGGTGCTGATGAAGCGGAGAAGGACAATGGCTGGTTCAGGATTTGAATATCTTAAAGTGTATTCAGTTCGAGATGGCGTTGATGTGGAAGCAATCGATACGGTGGAAGTAGTGGTGAGGGCACTGCCAACAAGCTCGAGAATGAAAAAGGTGTAGTGTAGAGAAAGAGAAGGAAAGACTTGGTTGCTGGGAAGTCAACTACAAAGTAAACACGCGCTTGTTTCAGTCATAAACGGAACTCTTCACACGGTAGCAGCTGCCAATGGCTAGCTTCGCAATGGCTGTCACAAATCGTGGCCGGAGAGAGTGAACAACTTACCGAGAAAAACGAGAACGGCATGTGACTGAGTGTGAGGAAGACGAGGCCTGCAACAGACAGAAGCAGATAAGCCTTACTGAAGGAGCGTCGTCGACTGGTTTGAGCTTGAGGGTTGACGGGCGTTTGCAGCCACGATGGTCTTTCTTTTTCAGTCATGAAGTCGGGCTTGAGTTGAGGGCAAACAGGGGTCACAAGGCGCTTTTGTAGAGTTTGTGACACAGCAGAAGAAGAACACAACAGAGGCGCTTACAAGTTAAAACTTGGAAGCAAACATTCGGAATGAAGTCTCGCCGCGTCGCTTAGCTACCCCACGGTATATTTACTCACTAGGTAAGGTAGCTTAGCACTGTGAAGTGTGCCGCAAACCGCTGAAGACTGTCCACCATCGAGATGATAAGAAGGACTGGGAGCTTGGTACAATATAATATAATGTACCTAGAGTAGCACAGGACAATGAATTCTAGACTACCTTGTTGTACTTCGAAGCGCCTAGCCAGAAGCAATTTCGATAGTGATTCCAGCAATTTCAACTATGAGGGAGACTCGCCTATCGAGCTGCGGAGCATCTACCTTATAACCCAGATGCCATTGATATCTTTGTAACACAATGAGGTGTAACGAGTTCGGATCACAGGGTTCCCGCTTGGGTTTAGCGCAATCTCCAGCCATCTTGTGACAGCATGAGCCACATCTACAGTACCCCAGGGTCTTGGCTTATCTCTAGCTTGCGTGACCAGCTCATCGTACTCATCCAGCCTTCCATTACCATCCTCTTCCTTCCCTTCTTCCTTCTTAAATCCACTCTCATCCACTCTAGCTTTATTGCATCCATCTCATCTCATCCCACACACCACTGCCGTCAGCTAATTGCCCAGTATGAAGGTCCTCAGCTTATCCCTCATGCCCTTGCTGGCAGCTGCTAGCCCCATGATCAACGTGGCAACCATTCACAACGAAGCTGCTCCCATCCTCTCCTCTAGCAACGCCGAGGAGATCCCCAACTCCTATATTATCGTCTTCAAGGACCACGTCACCCAGAATGCTGCTGCCATGCACCACGACTGGGTGCAGGATGTTCACGCCTCGACCCAGAACCAGAAGAACGAGCTCCGAAAGCGATCACAGATGCCATTCCTAGAAGATGTCTTCCAAGGACTCAAGCACACCATCAACATCCGAGGTGGCTTCTTGGGCTACTCCGGTCACTTTGACGAGGACGTCATTGAGCAGATTCGTAGACACCCAGATGTAAGTATGAAGTGGCGGTGTGACTCATTGCTATGAGATAAGGAACGTCTGCTAATCATTGCTTGTCACATAGGTCGAGTATATTGAGAGGGATGCCATGGTCCACACCATGCAGGAGTCGGCCATGGATGCTGGTCTCACGGAGAAGGACGCTCCATGGGGTCTTGCCCGTATCTCTCACCGAGATGGTCTGAGTTTCGGTACATTCAACAAGTACCTCTTCACTGAGGACGCCGGCGAGGGTGTTGATATCTATATCATTGACACTGGTACCAACATCAATCACGTCGACTTTGGAGGACGTGCATCTTGGGGCGCCACTATCCCTGCCAACGACCCTGACGAGGATGGCAATGGCCACGGAACTCACTGCTCCGGAACTGCCGCTGGTACGAAGTACGGAGTAGCTAAGAAGGCACACGTCAAGGCCGTCAAGGTTCTTCGCTCAAACGGATCTGGAACCATGTCCGATGTCATCAAGGGAGTCGAGTATGCCGCTGAGGCTCATCTCGAGCAGGCCGAGCTTGCCAAGAAGGGCAAGCGCAAGAACTTCAAGGGTAGCACTGCCAACATGTCTCTTGGTGGTGGAAAGCAAGCCACTCTTGACAAGGCTGTCAATGCTGCTGTCGAGCTTGGTCTTCATTTTGCCGTTGCTGCTGGTAACGACAATGCCGATTCCTGCAAATACTCTCCTGCTGGCGCCGAGAACGCTGTCACTGGTACGTTCTAAGTTGTCTATCTAAGTGTCCACTGCTAACAATATTCCATAGTTGGTGCTACCAACTTGGCCGACGAGAGGGCTTACTTCTCCAACTTCGGCAAGTGTAACGACATCTTCGCTCCTGGCCAGAACATCAAGTCTACCTGGACTGGAAGCAAGTACGCCGTCAACACCATCTCTGGTACTTCCATGGCTTCTCCTCACATTGCTGGTCTCCTTGCGTACATGCTCTCTCTTCAGCCTGCTATTGACTCTGCCTACGCTGTTGCTGAGATTACCCCTGCTAAGCTCAAGGCTGGTCTTATCGCCATTGGCACCAAGGTAAGCTCTCGTTCATGTGTTATCCTGATGATAACCAGAGACTGACTTTTCGGGTCTAGGACGCCCTCGCCAACGTTCCTTCTGACACCACCAACATCCTCGCCTGGAATGGTGGTGGCTCTGGTAACTACACCGACATCCTCGCCAAGGGCTCTTACAAGTCCAAGGCTGCATCCCAGTCTGTCGACTCCATCAAGGAGCACGTTGTCGAGCTCAAGGAGGAAGCTGTCGAGATCCTCAAGGAGGTTTCTGGCCAGCTCGAGGACCTCTTGGCTGAAGAGCTCAAGATGCTCAAGTCTCACGCTTAGAGTGGTAGCGCGTTGAGTAATGCTCGAAGCATCATGTCCGCATACAATGGCGCTGTGTATTGTGGCCCAGGCTCTTACAGCCTTTATCTTGTTCTTTCACTCATATTTCGGAGGTTTGTTTTGGTTCTTGGGCAGAAGCATCTCCAACATGTATACACATTGTAGTTAATCTCTCGGCCTTGCATCAGCCGATGACCACTTTCTAGATAGAAGGAACAAATGACTTTTCGTCACATATGGTTAGTCTCGATTTGTCGGTCTTCATACCATAGTATTCGCCGTGGAATCATTGCTATTGCTCGTTCGCCCCTCATGATCTCTCACGGAGAGTCTCCGACGTTCTACGTATGACGGAGGCGCAGAAGTCCTTAAAGACATTCATTCATTCACCATTCACTTACCATCTTTTGCCGAACCAAACGTCTGCACTCATATCCTCGCGTACAGCTTACCAGTTCGATCTTAGACGCAGCCCATCGACTGATCTCAACACATCTGCGACCTCATCATGCCTGATCCCAGCGCACCCAAGCCAACCAGCAGTGTCAAGCTGGTCCTGCTCGGTGAAGCAGCAGTCGGAAAGGTTGGTTTGCCCCTTACACAACAACACCTCCACAAGCAAGCACATCTCTAACATCCGCATCAGTCCTCACTCGTCCTCCGCTTCGTAAACAACGACTTCCAAGAAAACAAAGAACCAACCATCGGCGGTACGTCTAGCATCCATCCATCCATTCACCTCCCTCAACCTCAACCTCTTCCTCCCCACCACACATACACCTCTAACACAAACCCACAGCGGCCTTCCTAACCCAAAAATGCAACCTGCCCACCCGCACAATCAAATTCGAAATCTGGGACACAGCCGGCCAAGAACGCTTTGCCTCCCTCGCTCCAATGTACTACCGCAACGCCCAAGCCGCCCTCGTCGCCTACGACCTCACTAAGCCCTCCAGCCTGATCAAAGCACGCCATTGGGTCGCGGAACTGCAACGGCAGGCGAGCCCGGGCATTGTGATTGCGCTCGTGGGGAACAAGTACGATTTAGTTGAGGAAGGTGGGGGTGAATCTGCTTCTGCGGCTGCTTCCCAGGACGATGATGGTGATGAGGAGGGCGATTTGAATTCAGAAGATGTAGGGGCGCAGAAACGAGTTGGTGGTGGTGGTGCTGGAGGCAAAGTTAGTACGAAAGAGGCGAAAGCGTTTGCAGAGGAAGAGGGCTTGTTGTTTTTCGAGACGAGTGCGAAGACGGGAAGGGGTGTGACGGAGGTGTTTACGGCGATTGCGAATGCGATTCCGGAGGCTGCACTGAATAAGGGGAGGGGTGTTGGTGCTGCTGCGGCTGGGGCGGGTGGGAGGGGACAGGGGGCGGGTGCGGGTGGGAGGGGTGGTGATGCGGATGGGAGTGTGCAGTTGCCTGGATTACGGAGTGAGCAGGGAGCGCAGGGAGGTTGTGCTTGTTAGAGATGAAGAGGTGAGAAGGTCTGTTTTGATGAAAGAAGGTAGGGATGGATGCTTGGGTTGGACTGACTGCTTGGTCATGGTCATGAGGTAGGGGTAGGGGTAAGGGGCAATGTCGGCGTCTTCTGGATTGGGGGTTAGCAATGGCGTACATAAAGTAGATTGGGTTCTGGGTGTAGTGTATAATTATGATTATTGTTTCGATTATGCTAGGCTATGGGTATTGTCATTGTTGGCAGTGCTTCAAAACCACTGAGCACTACATTGACTGTTCGCCCATCCTCACCAACACCTTGCTCGAAATCACATAATAGTCCTTCGAGTGTCGACTCATTCAATTCTTGTGAGTTTGCGCTCGTTCTGGCGTCTTGAAACGACCTTGATTCGGAAGTCAAGACATCGGAACATGACCTTCAACATTCTATTCCTTCTCTTGCACTGCTTTGAACAACTATTCGTTCTCTCCCGACCTCTTTAAGCTTTCTATTTTCATCCCTTCGGACTGCCTGTCTGTCTGTCTTCATCCCATCTTCGATTTGACCTCCCCTAAACACCAGGCATACCAAGCACCTCCCTAACCAACGGACTCCCACGCGGCAGGTAGTACATTGTCCACAGCGCACCAGACGCCAACAACAACCCAGACAGCTTCTCAAACCAAGTATGGAAAAATGCAGCCGTCATCAGCAACATCCACCAACTCAGCAACGCAATGACAAGCGCCATAGCAGCCGCATAATGCTTCAAACCCTTTGCCGTATTAATCGTAGCCTGCACACCTTGCTGCAACTGCGGATGCGCTTCCATCTCATGACGAGCCGCACTCGACACTTTATGCGTCGCGTCACTGACACTGCGAATCGCCTGTCCAGACGACGCAGCAGCAAGCTCATCCTGCACACCACCAACTCTTTCAACATTCCCATTAGCCGTCGTCAAGATGCGACCAACGCCCAACCCCCTCCATCCAGCAGCGAGAAACGGCAACATCTCCATCCATAACATGCCACTCCCCAACACCAAAATAAACACGTGCCCACTAATATCGTACCCGCCCTGCCACGACCCTCCCGCCATGCTACAAGCGGCATGCGTCAACACACTCGCCGTCTGTTTTATATCTGAACTGTCTGGCGCAGGAGAATACACATTCGCGGTTGCGAGGTCGCAAATCCCGCCCGTCCACGCAAACCCGCGATCGATCAGTGCCGGCCCAAAACACCACTGCGTCACTAGCACCCACGCGCCTGTCGCAAACGTCCAGCGCAGCAATGCCTGCCACCGCCGCCTTATGCGCTGGTCCCGCTCGTGTCGCCGCTCAGTGTGATCCATATCCGCTTCTCGTCGTCTTCTGACATCGGGATGAGGCGCGGCGCGTCCGCGGGCCACGAGCGCGACGAACATGAGGAGGGCCAAGGAACACCAGAACCAGCCGCGTTTGACAAAGTAGACGTTGAAGACGTTGCGCTTTTGGGCGAAGTAGGAGGGTGCGAGGTTTTGGGGTTGGAAGGATTGTTTGAGCACGTTGTAGGTGCTGAGGTTGTAGGGGGGGCGGAGGGTGGGTGAGAGGTGGGAGAAGGCGGCGCCGAGGAAGAGGGTTAGTGGGTAGATTGA
>Ga0160429_1001051_pt1 | contig 16549 bp, 14 predicted proteins | sample SolpanmetagenomR_FD_108199 | JGI IMG/M metagenome (GOLD analysis project Ga0160429, IMG submission 108199) | Solar panel surface microbial communities from Lawrence Berkeley National Laboratory, California, USA - R | ecosystem: Engineered > Built environment > Solar panel > Unclassified ...
ACGCAAAATGAAAATCAAGTATTCGGCGGGAGCGCACCTCGTAGTCAATAAAGAGCTTGTACCCTCGGCGCTGGTAGAACAGCGTTTTCATCTGGTCGTTGTCGCTTTCCTGCGAGTCCTTGACGGGCTTGCCCAGCTTGGCCCTGATTTGGTCGGCCGTCAGCCCCATCAGGGCCGGCAGGTCGAAGACGTAGCGGGCTGAGTCCACCACCACGCGGGAGGGAGCCGGCCGTGCGGGCGGGATAGCCCCGCGGCTGGGGAGCTTGCTGGGGGAGCGCGGCGCATCGCCGCAGCCGGGCAGGAGTAGGGCAGAGCCAAGCGCCCCGAGGAGTAGAAGGATGTTGCAGAAAGGCCGCATGGGAAAGCAGGGCTAAAAGGTGCCGGGTTTAAAGCGCAGCTGTGAGATAGTGTAAGTCTTGTTATTAACCATACTCTTGCCACTGTAAGAGCCCGTGCGCGCGTCGTAGTAGAGCCGGTTAAGCGGGTTTGTGCCGTTATCGCGATGAGCATTACTAGCCCCGACGTCAAAAAAGCGGTAGTACTTGCCCTTGGCATCGGTGCCAGTGCCCACAATGGCAATGAAGTGGTCGGTGGTGCCTTCGTTGTAACCCGCCCCGTAGGTGTGATTCACCCCCGTCATCACGGGCTTATGCAGAGCCATATATTTATCCAACATGCTAAACCCCGCCGCCGCACCAGATTGCCGCACCAGCGAGTGGCCGTGCTCGCGCACGATTTGGATGCGGTCTTGCAGGCCCGCGTTATAGCCCACCATGCCTTTCACCGTGGCGCAGCACAGCTTCCAGCCTACTTTCGGGTCGTTGTGCGGGTTCTGCGACCGCCAGAAGCTGATGGGCATAAAGCAGTCGGGGCCGCTCGGAGTCGAAGCGCCCCTGGCCCGCAGGTCAATAAAGGGCGAGCGCATTGCCGTCAGCACCACCGGGGAGAGGGGTACGCTCTGGGCCAGGGCGTTGACCTGGGCCAGCTTTTGCTGGATAAAGTGCTCGCGCTCTGGGCTTCTTCGCTGCTGCGCCCACCGGGCCTGCTCGGCCGGGCTCAGAAAAGGCACGGGGTAGCCCGCCTCAGCCGGAGTGTGCAGCCGGGCTGGGGCCGCCACCGTATTGGCCAAAGCAGCCTGCTGGTCATAGCGCGCAAGTTGCGCTTGCAACTGCTGGGCCTGGGCCTGTAGGCGATGGAAGTCGGGCAGCGGCGCGGGTGGCAGCGCCAGCGGATAGGGCCGCAGCAGGCTAGTCGCCCCCGGGTAGCGCCGCCCTACCCCAATTTGTCCCACCAGGGCCCGGCCGCTTGTCAGGGAGGGCTGCGGCTGTTGGGTACGGTTCAATTGGGCCACAATAGCCCGGCCATTGGTAGGTTGGGCCTGCGATTTGCGGGCGAAGGGAGAACTCATGGCAGTACAGGTATAGCAGGATATACCAGCCTATCCAAACGCGTTTAGGCTGAAGGATAGGCAGCGCAAAGCAAACTTACGGGTGATTTCGCCTGCCTTGTGCTCTTCATTCGGACTTTAGAGCGGTTTTATAGGCTGAGTTTGTGCCTAGCACCCGGGGCTACGTGCTCTTCATTGATATCGTGCTTGACAAGTGCCACAGCCAGGCTGTGCCCAGAATGGAAGGCCAGAACTAGCAGAAAACCGTTGTCGTGCAGCAGACGCAGCCAATATGAAGTCTCGTGCGCTTCTTTGGCAGCAATGTTAAGTTTGTGGACAAAATCGGCGGTGGCATTCTCCTTTATGCCGCAAGCAACTCATCATTCATACTTAAACCGCGTGACCTGGCCACAAGCAATAAAGCAATTTGATGGCTACCTACGCCTCGAAAAGTCGCTCTCGCCCAATTCGGTGGAGGCTTACCGGCGCGATGTGCGCAAGCTGCACCAATGGCTGGAGCTGGAAAACCTCCGGGCCGGGCCGCTGCAAGTAACCACCCGGCTGCTGCGCGATTTTCTGGCCGCGCTCACCGAGCTGGGCTTGTCGAGCACGTCGCAGGCGCGCACGCTGTCGGGCATCAAGGCCTTCTACGAGTTTCTCATCATGGAAGACCTGCTCAAGCTAGACCCCACCGACACGCTGGAGTCGCCCAAGGCCGGCCGCCACCTCCCCGACACCCTCGCCTACCCCGACGTGGAGCGGCTGCTGGCGGCCGTGGACCTCAGCACCAACGAAGGCCTGCGCAGCCGCGCTTTGCTGGAGGTGCTCTACTCATCGGGCCTGCGCGTGAGCGAGCTCTGCGACCTCAAGCTCTCGAACCTCTACTTCGAGCAGGGCTTTATGCGCGTGCTCGGCAAGGGCAACAAGGAACGGCTGGTGCCCATCGGGCGCGAGGCTATCAAGCACCTCCACTTTTACTTGGGCGGGGTGCGCCAGCACCTCGGCGTGCAGCCCGGCGCCGAAGACATTGTGTTCTTGAGCCACCGCGGGCGGCAGCTCTCGCGCATCACGGTTTTTACCACCATGAAGAAGCTCGCCGAGCTGGCCGGCCTGCGCCAGACTGTGAGCCCGCATACGCTGCGGCACTCCTTTGCCACGCACCTGCTCGAGGGCGGCGCCGACCTGCGCGCCGTGCAGGAAATGCTGGGCCACGCCTCCATCACGACCACCGAAATCTACACCCATCTCGACCGCGACTACTTGCGGCAGGTTATCACTGAATTTCACCCGCGCAGCTAAATCATGCCCCCACGACTCACAATGGCAGGATAAAATTGTATTTATCCGCTAATCGTCACCAGCATACCAGCTCTACTACTTACCTTAGTAGCAAGTACTAATTAGAGCTATTATTATGCATGGCAAGCGAGTGTGGCGTTATTGGCTAGTCCTGGCTGGGGTGTGGCTGGGGCTCGTGGGGAGCAGCCTGGCCGCGCGGGCCCAAACGGCCCTAACCGATTCGATGCTACTGCGCGCCGTGACGCTCGACAGCGTGCAGGTGGCCCCGCAGGCAGTGGATATTTCGGGCTGGCTGCTGGTTAATAAAGACATTCAGGTGGAGCTAGGCGGCGCGGTACAAAATCTCTACAATTTCAAGTTTGATAAAGCCGAGAAGCAGTTTCGCTCGCTGCGCCGGCGCTACCCGCAGCACCCCATGGCGTACTTCCTGCTCGGGCTAAGCACTTGGTGGAAGATGATGCCGAGCAACGTGACCGACACCCGCTACGACAAGCTTTTTCTGGCCTACGTCGATACTGCCGAAACCAAAGCCCTGGCCCTCTACCAGGCCGACCATCGCAACTACGAAGCGTGCTTTTTCCTGGCCGGAGCCTACGGGTTTGAGGCCCGGCTGCACGCCGAGCGCCACAACTGGCGCAAGGCCACGATAGCTAGCCGCCAGGCCCTCAACTACCTCGCCAAAAGCAAGGAAGCCAACGACCTCAGCGCGGAGTTTCTCTTCGGCCAGGGCCTGTTCAACTACTACGCCGTATGGATAGCCGAAGAATATCCGTGGCTGCGCCCGGTGCTTTTTTTCTTCCCCAAAGGCGACCGGGTGCGCGGCATTGTGCAACTGCGGCAAGTGGGCAAAACCGCGTTTTACACCGGCCCGGAAGCTAATTTTTTCCTGATTGGCATCCTCAGCAGCACGCGCGAAAACCAGCCCAAAGGCGCCCTGTACCTAGCCCAGCAGCTCGCCGAACAGTACCCCGACAATTCGTGCTTTCAGCTCGACTACGCCAAGCTGTGCTTTCAGCTGGGCAAGCTAGAAGAAAGCGAGGCTACCTGCCGGACAATGCTCGATAAGTACGCCACTGGCCAGGTCGGCTACGAGGCTTATGCGAGCCGAGCCGCGGCCTACATCATGGGCTATCTCATGCAGTACAAATACCGCAACCTGGCCAAAGCGAAGGACTACTACCAGCGTTGCATGGCGTATTCCGAGCAGGCTGGCTTGCCCAACAGTGGCTACTACGTGTTTGCCCAGGCTGGGCTAGCCCGCCTGGCCTTGCACGAGCGCGACGAGCTTACCGCCCGCCGCTACTACCGCGCCGTGGCCGAGCGGGGCGAAAGCGCCGAGGAAGAGTCGAAGGAAGCGCGCGTCTGGCTGCGCACCCACCGGCAGTAGCCAAGAAGGCGGCCCTGGCTTGGCGAAAGCAAAGCGCGGCGCGCCTCCGGCTGCTCAGCGTTTTTCGCAACTCGCAAGCATACTGGCAAGTGCACCTGTACGAAGTAGTTGCGGCTCACTAACCCGGAAACCAGGGCGCCAAGCGTAAGCGACGCGGCGCGCACGCCGGCCGCTGACAGCTCGGGCTAGCAGTTTAAGCCAGCGAGCGCCTAAACTGCCCCCGCTGGCGTAGATTTGACCTTTCTGCTTGCCCGCGCATGGCCTCCAATAATTATAAAAATCCGACGAGTGGCCCGGCCGCCACCAACCGCCCCGTGCCCCCGGCCGAACCCAGCCCGGCCCGGCCGTCGCGGGGCAATACGCCGCGCTCGGCGGCGCCTACTCCTGCTAGCTCCCCACCGCGGGCAGCCCCCGCTGCTGCGGGCCGCAACCGTGCGCCGGCCGCGCCAGTTCGTCCGGCTAGCCCCCGGGCGCCGCGGGGCCCGCTGCCCGGCGCCGCCCAGCTGCGCGACCTGGTAAAGGACCGCCGCTTTCACCTGCTCATTGGGTTTGGGCTGCTGCTGGGCTCGCTTTACCTCACCATCGCCTTCACTTCCTTCCTGCTGAGCGGGCGCGCCGACCAGAGCGTGGTAGCGGCTCTGGGCACCATTCCGGTGAAGGAAGCCGGGCAAGAATCGAGCAACTGGCTAGGCCTGCTCGGGGCCTGGCTGGCCGAAAAGCTCATCTACCGCGGCTTCGGGCTGGCCTCCTACGCGCTCATCCCGATCGTTTTTTTCCTGGGCTATAAGATTGTATTTCGGCGGGCGGCCGGCTCCGTCAGCTACGTGCTGGCCCTGGGCTTGTTTAGCATGATCTGGGCCAGCACGCTGCTGGGCTACGTGGTGGTGCAGCTAGCCCAGCCCGGCACCGACCCGACGTCGGCCCACCGGCTCGACTGGCTATCGGGCAGCAGCGGCTACGAGTTGGCGCTGTGGCTCGATTCGCTCATTGGCTGGGGCACGGTGCTGCTGCTTGCCTTTGGGCTGCTCATGTTCGTGGTGTTCTTCTTCAACGTTACGAGCCTCAACCTAGGGCTGGGTGAGCGGGAAGAAGACGAGGAAGCTGAAGAAAGCGAGCTACCAGCTACACCCGTGCCGGCCAACGCCCCGGCCCGGCCCGGCAAGACCGCCACCGCGCCTCTCACGGCCGAAATCGACGACGAGCCCGAGCCAACTTCCTCTCGGGAGCCAGAGTACGAGCCTGCCCCTCGCCCGAGCAGCCTCAAAGCGCCAGTACTGCTCAGCACGAGCTTAGAGGTAGCGCCGGCTTTGGACGAAGAGCCCGAGGTCTCCCCTACCCTACCCAGCAGCGGCCCAGAAGTGGCAGTGGGGCTCACCACTACGGTGGTCAGCGCGGCCAGTATCGCCCCCGCCGGAGCCGCGGGCCCGGCCTTCTCCTTCGAGCTACCAGCCGACGAGCCCGAAGTAGCCCTACTAGTAGCGCCCAGCATTCCCACGCCTCTTTCGCTGGCCGACCTCGCCGACAGCAACGCCTTGCTGCCGGCCCCAAGCACCAAGCACCAGGCACCAGGCACCAACCTGGAAATCACGGTACCGAGCCGCGACGACCTCGACCCCAACGCGGGAGCCGACATTGCGGCCGTAGCCGATGAGGACGAGGACGCCGACGCCATGCCCGACGTCAACTACGACCCTACCCTCGACCTTTCGCGCTACCTCTTCCCCACCCTGGAGCTGCTCAACGACTACGGCGTGGCTAAAGCACAGGTAACTAAGGAGGAGCTGGAAGCTAATAAGGACCGCATCGTCGAAACGCTGGGCCACTACGGCATCACCATCGCCAGCATCAAGGCCACCATTGGGCCGACCGTCACGCTCTACGAAATCGTGCCCGAGGCTGGCGTCCGCATCTCCAAAATCAAGAGCTTAGAAGATGATATTGCGCTGAGCCTGGCGGCCTTGGGTATTCGCATCATCGCGCCCATTCCGGGTAAAGGTACCATCGGCATTGAGGTGCCGAACACCAAAAAGGAGATGGTGAGCATCCGTTCGGTACTGGGCTCCGAGAAGTTTGCCCGCACTGAGATGGACTTGCCGGTCGCCTTCGGCCGCACCATCACCAATGAGGTATTTGTGGCCGACCTGGCCAAAATGCCTCACTTGCTGATGGCCGGCGCCACGGGCCAGGGCAAGTCGGTGGGCCTGAACGTGATCTTGGCGTCGTTGCTCTACAAGCGCCACCCCGCCCAGCTCAAGTTTGTGCTCGTCGATCCTAAAAAGGTCGAGCTCAGCATCTTCAATAAGATTGAGCGGCACTTCCTGGCCAAGCTACCCGACACCGACGAGGCCATCATCACCGACACCAAGAAGGTAGTAAATACCCTCAACTCGCTATGTATGGAGATGGACCGGCGCTACGACCTGCTGAAGGAAGCCGGCTGCCGCAATCTCAAGGAATACAACCTTAAGTTCGTCGAGCGACGCCTGAACCCCAAGAAAGGCCACCGCTTTCTGCCCTTCATCGTGCTGGTAATCGACGAGCTGGCCGACCTCATGATGACGGCCGGCAAGGAAGTTGAAACCCCGATTGCCCGCCTCGCCCAGCTTGCCCGCGCCATTGGTATTCACCTCATTGTGGCTACCCAGCGCCCGAGCGTAAACGTTATTACGGGTATCATCAAGGCCAACTTCCCCTGCCGGATTTCCTTTAAGGTGACCAGTAAGATTGACTCGCGCACCATCCTCGACACCGGCGGGGCCGACCAGCTCATTGGCCAGGGCGATATGCTGTTTTCGGCGGGTTCCGACCTCATCCGGGTGCAGTGCGCTTTCATCGACACACCCGAGGTCGACCGCCTCTGCGACTACATCGGCGAGCAGCAGGGCTACGCCGACGCCTACCTGCTGCCCGAGGTGGCCGGCGCCGACGGCGACGAGGGCAGTGGCCAGGACGAGCTGGACCCCAGCGAGCGCGACTCGATGTTTGCCGAGGCAGCCCGCTGCATTGTATTGCACCAGCAAGGGTCTACTTCGCTTATTCAGCGCAAGCTGAAGCTGGGCTACAACCGCTCGGGCCGCCTTATGGACCAGCTTCAGCAGGCCGGCATCGTGGGGCCGTTTGAAGGCAGCAAGGCCCGCGCCGTGCTCATCCCCGACGAGTATCAGCTGGAACAGCTGCTGAATACGCTGGTCAAATAACCCCTATTGCTGCTTATGGTACCCCGCCCGTACATCCTGGCCGAAAGCATCTGGCCCCAGGTGAAAGACGCTGCTTATGAAGTGGTAGTATTGCCCTGGGGCGCTACCGAGGCGCACAATGTGCACCTGCCCTACGCCACCGACAACATCCAGTGCGATTACATCGCCGCCGAGGCGGCGCGCCTGGCCTGGGAAGCGGGAGCCAAGGTAGTGGTACTGCCCATCATTCCCTTCGGGGTTAATACCGGGCAGCTGGACATTACCCTCGACATCAATCTGAGCCCGAGTACGCAGCTCGCCATGCTGCGCGATGTAGTGCGGGTGCTGGCCCGCCAGGGCATTCCCAAGCTCGTGGTGCTCAATGGCCACGGTGGCAACGACTTTCGCCAGCACCTGCGCGAGCTGCAAGCGGAGTTTCCGACGGTATTTCTCAGCACTGTTACCTGGTTTCGCACCGTAGACCGGGCTCAGTTTTTTACGGCGCCGGGCGACCATGCCGATGCGCTCGAAACCAGCGCCATGCTGCACATTTCCCCCGAGCTGGTGCGCCCGCTCGTGCCGGGCTCGGGGCAGGCGCGGCAGTTTCGCATCGAAGCTCTTCGGCAGGGCTGGGCCTGGGCCCAGCGCGACTGGAGCCAGGTGACGACCGATACCGGCGCGGGCGACCCAGCCGAGGCCACCGCCGAAAAAGGCGCTGCCCTACTAGCGGAAGCCTGCCAGGCTATCGGCCGTTTCCTGACGGAGTTGGCTCATGCTGACCCAAGCGACATGTACGCTTAGAGCCTGCGAATGCCTTTACAGTAATTGAAGAGGTTAACGCCGATTTTGGCCGACCTTTTGCAGACGCTTTTGCGTATTAACCCCACCCGGCCCCAATCTACCGGGATTTCTTTTCCCCATGACTCAGAAATTCATTCTGTTGGCGCTCGCTGCTGGCCTGGCCCTGCCCGCCGCGGCGCAGCAAGACCCTAAAGCTGGCAAAATTCTTGATGCCGTAAGCGCTAAGTACACGGCGCTCAAGTCGTTTGAGGCTGGCTTTACCCAAACCCTGGAAAACCCCGCCGCCAAGCTCAAGCAAAACCTGACGGGCGACGTGACCGTGAGCGGACAGAAATACCACCTCAAGACCAGCGGCCAGGAAGTCATCAACGATGGCAAAACCACCTGGACGTACCTCAAAAGCGAGAACGAGGTCAACATCTCCGAGTCGGACCCGAGCAACCAGGATATGTCGCCCGCCCAAATGTACTCGATGTATAAAAAGGGCTACAAGTACACCTACGTGCAGTCGCTCAAAGATGCCGGCGTAGCCAGCGATCTCATCGAGCTCACGCCGGAAGACCGTAAAAACGACGTCTTTAAAGTGCAGCTTATCGTGGGCACGGCCGACAAAGCCATCCACAGCGTAAAGACGTTCAAGAAAAATGGCACCCGCACGACGTTCACCCTCAAGAACTTCAAGCCCAATGTACCGGTTACCGCCACTAGCTTTGCTTTTGACAAAGCCCAGCATCCAGGCGTGAAAGTAGTCGACCTGCGGTAGGTAGCTTCAAGCTGTTATCTCTGCTTAAAAAGGCTCGCCTCCGTGGAGGCGAGCCTTTTTTATGCTGCCGGAGCGGTACCTCATTCTACATTTGTCACATGCGCGAAGATTTTCTCCACTACATCTGGCAGCACCAGTACTTCGATAAAGCCGACCTGCGCACCACGGCGGGCGAGGCCATTCAGGTGCTGCGCCCCGGCCAGCGCAACGCCGACGCGGGCCCAGATTTTCTCAACGCCCGCCTGCGCCTGGGCGCCGTGGAGTGGAACGGCGCCGTGGAGATTCACCTGCGCGCTTCCGATTGGCAACGCCATCACCACCAAACAGATGGCAAGTACGACCAGGTCGTATTGCATGTGGTACACACTGCCGACGCCGACGTGTTTCGCACCAACGGCAGCCTCATTCCGGCCCTGGCGCTCGCCCCGCGACTCGCCCCCGACCTGCTGAGTCGCTACGAAGCCCTCGTGCAGGCTCCCGCCGCCGCGGCTCTCCCCTGCGCCCCGCTCCTGGGGCAGGTGCCGCAGCTCGTGCGCACCATGATGACCGAGCGCGCCCTGCTGGAGCGCGTGGAGCAGAAAGCCGATGCCATCGCCGAGCTCCACGCGCACTTGAGCCACGATTGGGAAGCCACCGCCTACCACGCCCTGATGGCGGCGTTTGGCTTCCAAAAAAACAGTGAGCCGCTTGCCCGGCTGGCCAAGGCCGTGCCGCTGCCCATCTTGCGTCGCCACCGCCACGACCAGCGTCAGCTGGAAGCCTTACTATTTGGGCAGGCTGGCTTTCTGCTTGAAAATGAGGAAACTGCGGGCGATACTTACATTCAGGACCGGCAGCAAGAGCACGAGTTTTTGCGCCATAAGTATGGGCTGGGGGCCGCGGCGCTAGCCCCCCACGAGTGGAATTACCTACGCCTGCGACCCGCCAACTTTCCGGCTGTGCGCCTGGGTCAGCTGGTAGGGCTGCTGCACCGCCGCCCGGCGCTGTTCGACGCCTTGCTCACGGCCCGGAGCGTGGCGGCGCTCACCGAGTTTTTTACCGGCGCGCCGGCGCCCGAGTACTGGCGGCAGCACTTTCGCCCAGGCCGCCCGGGCAAAGTACCCAGCCTGGGCAAAAGCAGTACCGACCTGCTCATTACCAACGTGGTAGTACCTCTGCGCGTAGCCTACGCCCGCCACGTCGGCCAGCCCGCCCTGGTCGAAAGCAGCGTAACCTTGCTCACTGAGCTGCCCGCCGAGCACAACCAGTACACTGACCTGTACCAGGACCTGGGCTTTGAGCACCGTACCGCCGCCGACTCACAGGGCCTGCTTGCCCTGCATAAGGGCTACTGCCAGCCCCGGCGCTGCCTGCACTGCACCATTGGGGGGCGGCTAGTGGGCGGCGCTAATCGACTAGGGCGATGATACAACTAGTTAGTGCATTAGCACTCAATATCTTGCTCTTCGGTAGCTTCGGATGGTGGCTGCGGCACGAATACCGCTGTGCGCCACCAGTACTCCGCCGCTGGCTGGGGCCAGGCCTGGCCTGGCGACTGTTGCTGACTACAAGTGGTATCATTTTCCCGAGCCCCGATGCCGTCTGCCTGAGCGCATTTGCGCACCGGCTTACCACCGAATTTTGGCGCACGCCAGGCAATATCTCCGCTATTTGGGACAACCTGTACGTACCCGGCGTCGGCAAATATGCCTTGTCAAACACCTACTTTTTCGTCAAGCTTCTGAGCGTGCTTAACGTAGCTTCGTTCAGCCTGCTTTGGCTCAACACCTTGTACCTGAGCCTTTTTTGCTTCGCAGGCTGCTGGGTGCTCACCCGGGTCTGGGTGCAGGCCTTCCCGGCCACGCCACCTGGGGCAGCTATCGTAGCGCTGCTGCTGTGGCCATCGGTGACCTGGTGGACGGCCGGCCTCGGCAAAGAGACGCTGCTGGTTGGCAGCGAGACGCTGTTGGTTGCCCTGGCACTGCAAGCAAGCTATGGACCACCAGCTAGCCCACAGTCTGGCTCGCGGCGGCGCCTCATTATCAAGCTTCTAGTGGCTTTGCCGATAGCATGGCTGGCTTATCGAATGCGCTACTTTTTTGCGTTGCCGCTGCTTGGCGGGCTGCTGGTGCTGGCCTTGGTGCGGCTGATGGCGCGGCGCGGCTGGCTAGTCAGCCACGCGGCCCAGACCGCCGCGCTGCTGGGGTTGCTCCTGTTGGGGGGCGGGCTGGGGCTGAGGGTGGCTGTAGGGCAGGTATCGGAGGGCTTTTACAGCTACCAGTTTTACGAGCAGTATAGCAAAGGCATCGCCTTGTCGGCTGGCCGGCCGCACCTCGTGTACGCCCACTTGGCCCCTACAGCGGCTAGCCTGCTGCGCCACGCGCCCGAAGCTGTGGGGCACGTTTTGCTACGGCCCTGGTTCGGCGAGGCTACGCAGCCGCTGTATCTCGGCGCCGCCCTCGAAAATGCTGGCCTGCTCGTCTTGCTAGGGCTAGCGGGGATGGCAGTGGCCCGGGGCCGGAGCGGCCAGCTGCCGGCCCCGGTAGTGGTACTGCTACTGCTTTATTGCTTGGTTATCGCCGCTTTCATCGGCCTTAGCACTCCCAACCTGGGCACCCTGCATCGTTACCGGGCGGCGCTGCTGCCGTGGCTGCTACTGCTGCTGCTTCAGAACGACTACGCTCGCCGCCTGCTGCGGCCTTTAACCGGCGAAAGCAAAACGTGAGGCTGGCTGTTGCTTCATTTCTTCCCGTCGTAACTTTGCTTCTTATGGAAAACCCAGTTATCATTCTCGGCGCGCAAGCCGTAGGCACGGCCGCCTTGGATGCCTTTTTATCAAATGACGTTGTGGTGTACTGCATTCTCGACGACGACCCCAAGCTGCACAGCACCGAGCTGCTCGACGTACCCGTAATGGGCAATACCGACGACGGCGAGCTGCTGAAGCTACTCGGCAAAAAGTGCGAAGTATTCGTGGCCACCGAAGATGCGGCTAGCCGCCGCAGCCTCACCCAAATGCTGCACGATGAGTACGAGGTGGTGCCCGTCAACTGCATTCACCAGCGGGCCAGCGTATCGGGCCACGCTGGGCTGGGCCACGGCAATTACGTGGGTCCCAACGCCGTAGTAGCAGCCACTGCCAAGCTCGGCGCAGGCATTCTCATTGGCCCCAATGCCGTAGTCGAAGGCCAGGCCACGGTGGGCGACTATGCCCAGCTGGGCAGCGGCGCCCAAATCGGCGTGGGGGCCACGGTGGGCGCCAGTGCCTTCGTCGGCGCGGGCGCGGTGCTGGTGGCCGGCGTGAAAGTGGGCGACAAGGCCCGCGTGGGCGCCGGCTCGGTAGTAGTGGCCGACGTGCCGGCCAACCAGACGGTATTTGGCAACCCGGCGAAGCAAGTTTGATTTTAATGGTTAATGGTTAATTATCAATGGTATAATGCTGTAAAGAGCTGTCCATAACAACTAGCCATTAACCACTAATAATTAACCATTAGTTATGTATCAAGTCCTTCTCTATTACTGCTATACGCCTTTAGAAAACCCGGAGCAATTTCGCGATGAGCACCATCGGCTGTGCCTCGACCTGGACTTGCGCGGGCGCATTATCGTGGCTGCGGAGGGTCTAAACGGTACCGTGTCGGGTACCCGCGAGGCGTGCGCCGCCTACATGGCCGCCGTTAAAGCCGACTCGCGCTTTGCTGCGCTGGAGTTTAAGATCGACGAGGTGCCGGCCCACACCTTCCAGAAGCTGCATGTGCGGCTGAAGGACGAAATCGTGCACAGCAGCCTGCGCCACGTGCGGCCCCACGAAAAAACTGGCCAGCACCTTACGCCTCAGGAGTTTAAAGCATTGAAGGACCGCGACGATGTAGTAGTGGTGGACGTGCGCTCAGATTACGAGTACAACCTGGGCCGCTTCAAAAACGCCGTGACTCTGGACATTGAAAACTTCCGCGACTTTCCCGAGCGCGTCGAGCGCTTGCAGGAGTTCAAGGACAAGAAAATCCTGACTTATTGCACCGGCGGCGTAAAGTGCGAAAAAGCGAGCGCTTTCTTATTGGAGCAGGGCTTCGAAAACGTCTACCAGCTGCACGGCGGCATTATCAAGTACGGCCACGAGGTGGGCGGCGAAGATTTCGACGGCCAGTGCTACGTATTCGACAACCGCGTGGCCGTGGCTGTGAATACAGTGAATCCCACCGTGATTTCGCTTTGCCACCATTGCCAACAGCCGTCTCCCCGCCTTATCAACTGTGCCAATCCGCATTGCAACGCCCACCTGCCGCTGTGTGAAAGCTGCGGCGAGCTGCTCGACGGTGCTTGCTCCGAAGCCTGCGCTGAGCACCCCGACAAGCGCCCCTACGATGGCACCGGCACCTACCCCAAAATCAGCAACCACTACACGCCCGCACAGGGGCTAGCCTCCTACGCTAAAGCTTAATTATGAATTAAAAATTATAAATTGAAAATCCCCGCTCAGTCAGCTACCAAGGGTGGCTAATGGGTGATTTTTACTTCTTAATTCATAATTTTTAATTCATAATTCCCTGCCATGATTCCCGAATCCGAACTCATCCTGAACCCCGACGGCACGATTTACCACCTCAATTTGCTGCCCGACCACATCTCCGACACCATCCTGACCGTGGGCGACCCAGCGCGGGTAGCGCAGGTGAGCCGGCACTTCGACTCCATCGAGTTTCAGGGTACGCACCGCGAGTTTGTCACGCACGTGGGTTACTACCGCGGCAAGCGCCTCACGGTGCTGAGCACTGGCATGGGCACTGATAACATTGATATCGTGCTGAATGAGCTGGACGCGCTGGTGAACATCGACTTTATGTCGCGCACCGTACGGCCCACCGAAGAGCGCCTCAGCCTACGCATCATCCGGCTGGGCACCAGCGGCAGCCTCCAGGCCGATGTGCCCGTGGGTAGTATGCTGGCTACGCAGCACGCCGTGGGCCTCGACTCGCTGATGCAGTTTTATCCCTTCATGGAAACGGGCCTGGAAACGCAGGTTGCCCAGGATTTGCAGAAGTCGCTGGGCCTCCCCTACGCCCCCTACGTGGTGCGCGGCTCCGACCTGCTGCGCGAGCAGCTAGCCGCCGACCTGCTCATCGGCAACACGGTCACCTGCCCCGGCTTTTACGGGCCGCAGGGCCGCCGCTTGCGCCTCGCCCTGCGCTCGCCCGACTATATGCAACGCCTACAAGAGTTCCGGCACCAAAGCCCGGAAGGCGATTTCCGCCTTTCCAACTTCGAGATGGAAACCGCCGGCTACTACGCGCTGGGCCAGCTACTCGGCCACGAAGTGCTCAGCCTCAACGCCATCGTAGCCAACCGCGCTACCGGCGAATTTGCCAAAGACGCGGGCGACATCGTCGACCGCCTCATCGCCCGCACGCTGGCTCTTGTCTGAACCGCGGATTTATCGGATTCGGCGGATTTATCGGATTTTGGTGACGCCAAAAAGGCCGCTCGTTGGAGCGGCCTTTTCTGTATTGCGAACTGCTAATACCTGCTAATTTTCCGGAGACGCTAGAATTCGTCACCAAAATCCGATAAATCCGCCGAATCCGATAAATCCGCGGTTCAGACAGTTAATAAAAATCGAACCCCAGCACCGCCCGCAGTGGCAGCATGATGCCCGCCTTCAGGGTGAGGTATTCGGGGTGCGCGCCCCAAACGGCGGTTTGCACCCGCTTGGTCTGGCCGTCAGCAGTTTGAAAGAAAATATCCAGTTTACCTTGGTAGGCATTGCCGAGGCGGCAGGCCCGGTCGGCATCGGCACGGCGGCGTTCCTGCTCAGTCGAGCTGTTGGCTAAAACGTCGCTGGACGGAAATTTCAAAGTTGGCAGCATCTCTTTTTCAACGGTTTCGATAGGCTGGTCGGTGGGGGGAGTGTACATGCGGCAAAAACTAAAAAGGTACTACTTCAACTTCTTCAAAGAAACACTGCCGGGCAGCGTTACGGTATTCCTACAGCGTACTCTACCCTACTAAAAATGGGGCATAAAAACGGGCAGGCTCGACCTTTGGAGTTCCTCAACTACCAAAAGCGCTCCTTCTCGTGAAGCCTTGCCTCATCGCCAAAATTACGACCCTTTTGCACCACGCGCCGCTGGTGCAAAATCTAGCCCGCAAAAAGTTCGTTGCCCGCTTCGTGGTCGGCCAATTCAAAAGCCGAAATGTTCAATTTCGTGAAGTAGCGCAGCACCTCAATGACCGGGTAAAATCGGCTTCCAATGAGACACGCATCCAAAGCTTTTTTCGGGAAGTTCCGCTCAATTACCTGGCCTTAGCCACCTTGCTGGTGCGCCTGCTACCGGGCCAGGGCAAATTGCGCTTGTGCCTGGACCGCACGGAGTGGGATTTTGGCAAGTACCAGGTCAACATCCTGCTCGTCACGGTGGGGCGCGGCGCTTGTCACTGGCCGTTGTGCTGGGAGCTGCTTGATAACCGCAGCGGCAATTCCAACACGGACGACCGCACCGCGCTGCTTGATTTTTGTCTGCACGTACTCGGGCCGGACCGGGTGGGGCTGGTGGTAGGCGACCGAAAGTTTGTAGGCCGCCAGTGGTTCAAATACCTTAAAGACAAGGGGCTGTTCTTCGTCATGCACTTGCTCAAACATCATCTGCTCACCGACCGCCGGGGCCGAAGCCACGTCGTGGCCGACTGGAATCTCCAGCCGAGGCAGTGCCGCCTGACCGAGTGCCAGGTCGATGGGGTCTGGGGCGGAGCGCAGGTCACGGCGCTGGCTGGTGGGGAATACTTATTTTTATTCGGGACGGCCAACCCCGCTTACCTGGGCCAGCTTTACCGCAAGCGCTGGACGATTGAAGCGTGTTTTCAGAACCTGAAAGGGCGCGGATTTGCCTTGCGCGGGACGCATGTGCAGTGTCGGGCCAAACTCAAAAAACTCGTTGGCCTCGTGAGCCTGGCCTACGCATTGTGCGTGAGTGCGGGAACTCGACTTCATGAAAACGTACAATTCATCGGCCTGAAAAAGCACGGCTACAAACGAACTGGTTTCAGCCGCCACGCCTCAATGCCTTACGGCAATACAGCCGAACTGGCCGCACTCCGGACCAGGCGTTCACCGCCAGTCTAGCCGCCGTCTTACGATGGATTGTAGAGCAAGTAGCTCTTTATCAATCAACTAAAATAGTAGGGTAGAGTAACTACAGCGTTTATCACTGGTATTGAGCCGCCCGGGTTTATAATTCGGCAGCTAAAAACTCCATTAGAGTTGTTATTGCTTGTCAGACAAAACATTGAGAGCTTACTAATTGTTCACCCTTCCTATGGCGACCAGCATCTATCAAAACATTCGAACTGACCCACAATACAAGGCAGCAACTGGCTTGAGTCGAGCCGCATTCGATGCGCTCTACCCCTGGTTTGCGCGGTACTATGAGCCTAAAAAAGTTAATCCCTATACTACTTCTGGTAGCCCGGTTTTAACCGATAAACGGGAAGCGTTGTTCTTTATCCTGCATTACTATAAAGCCTATCCGACGCTACAAAACCTGGGCATGTATTTTGGTTTTTCTAATTTCGCGGCGAGTGTCTGTTTAGAGCGACTAAAGCCCTGTCTAAAGGCCGCTCTGCAAGCCCAGGGAATTGATAAAAGGGTAGTGCTATAAATGTAATGCTTTCATCTTCTTATTGTAATCACAAATAAAATACTTAATCGCACCAATGTGATTTAGTTGCGATTTAGAGAAGCTTAATACTTTTCTGCCAAGTCT
>Ga0160429_1001052_pt1 | contig 16545 bp, 11 predicted proteins | sample SolpanmetagenomR_FD_108199 | JGI IMG/M metagenome (GOLD analysis project Ga0160429, IMG submission 108199) | Solar panel surface microbial communities from Lawrence Berkeley National Laboratory, California, USA - R | ecosystem: Engineered > Built environment > Solar panel > Unclassified ...
GTTGGTGTCTGATTGTCGTACGGCGGATGAAGGCAACAAGGAGCAACATCGGTATGCAAACAAGGTGCAATCAGATTTCGACGACCGGACATCGAGAGGTCGTATACTTTCTCACCATTATCAGGTATCGAGCGTCCTCAAAAGAAAAATTGACGCTGCTTGTATTCACACAAAAGTCACGTGACTAACACAGCGCTTTCCACACTCTCCTTTAGCCCCTTTTTTTGTACACGTGATCAAGGGGGTCGGAAGACTCTTTGCCAAGAATGAGATATATGATCAAGACGGAAAGATGAAGAACAAAAAGCAGAGACAGAATAACCAAAAGAACCAAGACACAACATCCTTGCTAAACAAGCTAGAAGACGAAAACAAAACGTCGCAACATTGGGTATCTTTCTCGCACGCGAAAAGCCAAAGTGGATACGTAAACAACATATTGTCTTCCGGAACGTCTCTTCTAACTTCTCCTTCTCCTTTTACTAAGACGATGATCTCTGTCCTCATCGTCCTTATCATCGTCGTCTGTAGGGAGGCCCGGCTGGGAAATGATGCTGATGACAGCATTCCCGCCTTGCATCTCACCTTCATCATCCACGCCGGGCTGAGATCTTGTCCATGTTATTGATGAACCCGGAAGTCCGTAGGCATGTTGTGCATGTTGTGGTAGTCGAGGTAGTTCTGTCTGTTGCGGTGACTGCGGCTGCCGCTTTAGCTGCTGCATTTGCTGGGTTTCGACAAACCGGGCCTGTTCTTCCAAGGCTTCCTGTTTCTCTTGACGCAGTCTCTGTATCAGTGTGTTTTGACCTGGGTTCCCCGCGCCATCAAGGTCCGGTAGGTTTGGGCCGATCGCAGGGAGAGTGTCTGTGTTCGAAGAGGAAACGATCTGACGAAGCGGTGCACCAATTGCTGGCGCGACTTGGGAAGAGGCCGCAGATCGGGAAGAGGCGGCAGCTTGGGCAGAGGCTGCAGCTCGTGTGGAGGGCAAAGCTTGAGCGGGACCGGCGGCGTTCGGGGATGGCTCAACTTCAGATTCTCTAGTACTCTCACGAACGGCTTTTTGGTGCTCCTTGAGTGCGTATATACGAGAGCCTAACTTGCCATTGAAGGCATCTTCGACAAGCTCTTCCTGTGTCTTTGGCACCGCTTTCTTATCACAGAGTGCCCGCACTAGTACTTGGTCGCCTTTTTTAAATTGAGCCTTTGAGCCTTTCCTGTTTTTATTAGGTTTGTCCTGGAGTTCCATCTCGAGTTCAGCAATTAGTGCGTTCCTTAGATCCTTCGAATGCTGACTGACGAGGTTTTCGTCCTCTACTCCACAGAAATCTGCAATACCGATGTTTTGCATCGGATTCGTGATAGGACCTTCTACACCAGTCAACGGATTTCTAAGCAGGTAGCCCATGGACCATGTTAATATAGTGGGTAGGAAAGCCTTTTGAAGGTTGTATGGCTTCCGTTTCTTCTTCTCGTCCTCAGTTCCGTCCTCAGTTTCCTTTAACTTTGCTTCCAATTTCGCTGGCGGTTTGGTCTTCGATTTTGCTTGCGATTTCTTCTTCGATTTCGCTTCCGACTCTTCCATCAATTTTTTCTTCTCCTTGAGTTCTGCCTTTGCTAATGCTCGGTTTGCTTCAAGTTGCTCCCTCGAAAGCCCGAGTTCAGGATGCTGACGTCCGACCCAGCTGCTGAGCCCGTCAACAGCACTAGCATCCAACATCCGCGGGACTATTGCTGAGAAATGACCGGTAGTATCACCACCTTTCTCATTTCTTGGTGCGATAGGTTGCCAATGAACAAAGACATGAATCTCATGGTCGAAAGAAATCATTTGACCTTCTGTTATGGTATGTGCTTGTGATAGAGGCATTACCGTTTGCTGGTTGACATAGATAAGCCTAATCCTGGTGGATGGACCCGCACATTGCTCGCCTAGCCAACGTGCCCCAATATCGAGCTGGAACGTCGTGAACCAATTCTGATGCCAGTACGCTTCAGAATGGAACTTTAATACGGCCATGGCTTCTTCGATCACATATCTGCGACACTCTACTGATTGAAGCCAACGGACAAAGTAGCGGAAGCCAGGAAGCTCTGTCCAGCCATGCACTTGACACAGATTTTTAACCCCATGCCATACAGCCCATGCACCACAGAGACCATCGTCCGAAGTTCGTTGGACTCGATACCCTTCGTTAAGGAGATTTCTCAATTCTACCCAGTGTGGCGCCACTGATGGATGTTCTTCCAAACTGACGTTTGTGTGCTGGCCGATGTCCACAACTCCAGGAGCGGAGAATCGGTCCAAGGGCCACAAAGTCGTTGTCATGGCTAGAGAGGTGGTCAGAACACATTCGTTGTTTCACCGGGCAAAAATGTGTATTATGCAGAAAAACTTACTAACCATATCCAATGATGCTGTTCGCTGATTATGGGATCGTTCTTTTGTTTCCATTCATAGCGACACCGTTAATCGATTACTGTATCAATATCTACCGCTTCTTAAGCAGCAAACACCTGGTCTGTGGTAGTTGTTTCGTTTTTTACAAACGTGAGTTTCAAGGCGCGATTGATGTGTGTCTCTGAATATTGAACAACTTCTTCTGTTGACCTCTTGCTAGTTCGTCAAGGAAATACAACAACGACAATGATGCTTGATATTGCTGCGATAAACGTTTGAGTGAAAGTGGCATGTGCTTTGAAAACCGGTTAGAAAAACGCGAAGAATAGAACAAGATCGACAGCCTTTGACCGCGAGTTGAACAAGAGAAGAAAGCGAACAGCGAACAATGAATTCACGGTGTCAAGTACTAAATCATGAAAGCTTTGTCTTTGGACTGCTAACAAGAGCTGAATTCGAGAGTGGCTTTTGTGCAGAAGTCAAGACAATAGCAGCATACTTTGGTTTCTGGGCCGGCGAGATATCAGGGTTGGATACTCGAGGGGAGTCCAAAACAAACAACGAAGCGGGTCTCGCGTCTGCTTCCGGAGAACAGTTATTGTCAAGTCAAGCACTGCTTTCTTTATACTAGGCAACTGATACAAAGAAGCTACTATGGAAGATGGATAAAACGAGCAACAGGCTTCGCATGGCTTGGGAATTTACCTTGCTCAAGTTTTGTGAGAGACTGCCGCACGCTTGTTTATCATTACCCGTCGCGTTCTGACATATTGCTCAACGGGGCGGAACACTAGGTGATGATTAACATCATCTGGTGTCTCCTTCTAAACAGGCTCATGATATTGTAGTACCTCTTCTACACCAAACTACTTACAAAGCACAAACTGACCACCTGGACGACTGCTCTCGCTCTCCTACTTTCAGAAAACCTAGCTTTTCATGTACTAGAAACGCGCATATGTTTCTCCTTCGCGAGCTCTACTACCTTACCCAAGTCACACACTCCTTATGCCTCGGAGTCATGTACTGATCGCTTTTTTCTGGACTAACATCAGATGGCATGTGGTTCAAGATCATTACTCGGACTGCACTACCCCTGCGTGGAAGGGGAAGAAACCCACGTGCAATCGATCATTACTACCTCGATAACTTCCAATTCAACATTCATTCATGCAACAAAGCATTCGTTTATAGTACTTCCACGGGACTCGAGTTTAAAGCTCGAACTCCGCTTGACATACGGCTGGCACCAACAGCTATCCTTGAAATGTTGTCGGGATGAAAGTCTTGGGCGTATGAAATTCTTAAGAACCTTGATACTACCAAGACTCGACACATAACCACCAGAAAGTTATGCGACTACAGACTTCCTCGAACGCAACTCGTTTTACATGTGGATGATTCGTCGCCATCTTTGAAGAAGTCCCCAGTCGTTCGTCTATCAAAGTCTGCCGTATGCGACAAAGAAGCTAGAGTACAGACAAAGGCAACTATGGCATTCCAATAAAGCCGTTGTGGGAAATTGACCGGAAAACTCAAGTTAAGCAACTTTCTTTGTTACAAAAAGCACTGGAACGAGTGGAATCGTTCTCTAGCATTCTGTATGGTTGACTACTGTTAATATCCATAGTGTTATAAATGCATCAAGACTTTCGAGGTCAAATCCTTCTTACATACTTCTTCATAATACAATCGTTTTGTCGAACTTGTGAGGGGTCTGCCCGAGTTTCCGAGTCGTTGATATTTGTGCGTAATGCATAAGCTCAATAATCTTACGCTGCGCCTTTGATACGACATGATCTGGGTGGTGGAACCCTAGTTCTCTCTGTAACAGCAAGAAGTTCTACAGGTATGAAAAAAGAGCTGTTATAAAGAGCTGTTATCAACATACGAGGAGGAATGACTTGTAACCCTTTAGTTCTTTTGAAATGATTCTCCTCACTCACTAAAGAAGTCGAGTACCAGCGGAGGCTGCAAGAGAAAGCATATCGCAAAAATCGAGTCTTTCGTCAGCACGAGATATCAATGTTATTGCGACTCTTGGTCTGCATATCATTCAGCAGTCGCAAGAGGTAGGAGTCACGAAAGCGTCGCGACCGTAAGAGGTAGTTATTAGAGGATGGGTGTACTAAGTAATTTGGCACTCATGATGACTGTTCTATATATCTGCGAAATTCGTTCAACCGCATATTCTAATGCTCTATCATCTATGCTTATTACGTCGTTGGATAGTTGCTCATCATGTCGTAAGTCTTCCTTCATTATCCCACCATGCACCAAACATCATTTGCCAAGTCCTCCATCGGAAATACAACTCGTAGCACAAATACCCACTCAATACTGCCAGCGAGCAGGAGATACTACGACAATCATCCCTCGAGCTCGAACATGTCCAAATCTTCAGCCGCCTCAGGTGCGTCCTCATCATCCATTTCTTGAGTGTTATCCTCTGGAAGTGCTGGTGCAGCGGTTTCGTTATAGAAAATCAACGGCACCTTCCAAGATGACATGACCAGCTGAGGTGCAGTGTGAATCAACCGAGGGTCAACTGTGGACATTCCCGGGATTAGACCGTGTGATTGAGACCAGTTCCGGTTCTCAGCAGCAAGTGCAAACACTGGATAGGGTTCGCCTTGAAGTCGAGGGTCGATCGTCGGGTCAAGCTGATTGTGGTTTGGCGATTCAACTCCCCTTCGGCGGCGGGCCGTCTCATCCTCGTCAGAAAAGAGATTATCCAGTATCTCTCCCGCAGCGGCACTGGGTTCTTCAGGATTGTATATATCCATGCCATCCTCCTCGCCATCATTGTGGACAGCTGCGAGAGCAGGAGCATGGGCAGGGGCGTTCGCTGCACGGAAACGACGCAGCGGACGTTGGTTGTCGTTCTCGTCGCTAACTTCGTCATTTGGGTACAGATCCGGATCTTGGAAGACCCCATCAATGGAATCTCCTTTACTTCTGCCACTCAAGAATGCTGCACCTCTGCGCTCTCCCAGAAAGATTCTGATTGAGAGCTTGCGCTCCTTCAGGATGACATTGGCGAGGGCTTTGTCCTGAAGAGCAAGTTGCAATGCAGTTTGTTGTGTTCCACCGAAAAAGCCCATAGCGCGGAGGAGTTCCTCTTTGCGCAGTATTGGTGCCTTGACCCATTTGCGCTTATGAGTGGCAGCACGAGGTGATTGCTCATTTCTCGACTCGACATTAGAACCCTCCGGTTCGTCGTTGCTTGAGTCAGAATCCGACTGTTTAGAATCCGGCGCACCCGAACGCTGAACGGGTGGTTCCGACGCAAGGCGAGCCGGAGCGCGACGAGTCCGGGAGGATTGACGAGGAACTAGATCGTTGTCAGTGCCATAAATTGCCTATGGAGGGAGCTATGAGAAGGGGAAAGTATAGCATACCTGATGCAGATGGTGTGGCACGTCCAGTCGCTGCAGAAGGGGCTGCAGCATCGACCGTTCCTGAACGAGCATTAGTTTAGAAATTGATCCAACTTATGGGATATTTTACCTGAACGGGTGGATGCATTGCCAGCACCAACAGTTTTGCTACGAGTGTTAACCATTTTGCGAGGTCAAACGCGTGTAAAGTTGCTAGAAGGTATAAAGAGTGAGTTAAAGGTAAATATTTTGCGTGCAAGAAGCGTGAGTAGAGAACGAGTCTTCCTAAAATGAAGTAGAATGTGTTTGGTATGTTTCATCCAAGAAATGAAAGTGCATGATGCTTTTGAAGGACTCGAAAACTAAGAACAATGCATGAAAGACTCGAATATCAAAGGGATTGTAATGCTTGGGCACAAAGTGAATCTGGACATCAAGAAAGCCTCACAGCGGCCGGACAATACCGTCTCACAATGTTGGGGCACTGACCTGGTCTGGGCAACCAACCTCCCGATATATGCCCATGTGGACATCAGCAAACCGTCAACCCTGGAACCAGGTCAATCAATGCCTGCATGGGCGCTTACGAGGACGATTAACCGACCTAGATGTGGGATGAACTTGTTAGTAGTGTTCTCATGGTTCTTATATTAGTTGTTCTTGCCTTTGCTAACCTACCTGACCGCGAACGCTTCACATTTACTTGCTTACAAAAGCGCCCATTCTCCCTCGTCGGATGAATGCCATTTGAAAGCGTTGAAGCCGAGCAAGACATAGAGTTTAACTGTTTTCAGTCGTCAGAACAAAGAATTTCAACTCATCATGCAGCACCACCTCTTGAGCATAGCGAATTCAGTATTGCCGTATCAGGAAGTGTTGTTTGCTGTAATTTTTCTCATTCTGCATCTGACTTACCAAACTGGTGCACATCGTCCTAGCCGCCGCCATATATCCTATATATCTATCTATATGCGTATATAAAGTTCTCTTCACGAAAACAGCGCTATTATTAATCTGCTGATGTTAGCATTGACTATGTGAAGAATGTCTTTACTTACTCACGCTTCCTCTGTCATCACACCTTCTGGTGTTGCTTCCGACTCGAGACGAATAGAAATTCATCCTATAGTATCATCTTGGACGTGAACTCTCGCATGACTAAGAATCGCAGCGATATTCTCCACCAGTAGAGTGCTTCGCTCGCCGCGCCCAAGAATGCTTTGACGACGGGTCTGAGTCACCAAGCTGCAAGTGTAACCTGTGGAGGTATTGACGTCTTCCTCCAACCTGATGAGAGACGATGCCACGATCTCATTACTGTCCTCAGCTGTGGGCCCGTCGATACCATACGATAAAATAGACATTCGAGAGGCAATGTGAGATAGTATCTCGACACTTGTAACTCGAAGACCGAAGGGCGACATGGGGTCCGTAAGAGCTCACCAAGTCCATCACGTAAGTCTCACGGCTCAAGACAAGCATTGCTGACACCGGGTACCAAAACTTTTTAGGTGCACATTGAAGTCCTTGTCGATAAGTTGCTGAACCTCTTGAGGAGGTTCAGCGCGCTTTGAGCTATCTTGCATATCACTGACCACATTCCACTGAGGCACGACTGAAGCTGTCTATGAGAGCCCAAAGTTGGAAAAACCTTATGGTGACATGCGATCCAGAAAGAGTAAGAGAGGCGTAAGCTGTTTGACTATGTTGCAACATAATTAACTTGAGCGTGGTGTTGGTAATATGACCTGGAAGCAGCACAAAGACAAGATTGACTCATTTGAGTCCATTCAAAACATTGAGCCCAGTAAGGCCCCATACGGCAGCTGCATTGGAGATTAGTAGCATAAGTTAGATGAGTGCCAGAGTTTAGGCACGACAAGCTTGGAAGGCGGCCGCGGGTTTTGAAGCAGACCAACTCTCCGTGGCGCTGCAGACCGAACTTGAGTCCAGAAGTACCATGGTGGAGAGTTTGAAGACCAACGTAAGTCCCCCAATCTTTGTCGTTGACTGACAGTAACAAAGAGTGGATCAAGTGCGAGGTATTGATAAGCTTGCACGAGTGGAGGCTACGTCTGAGCACGCTGACTTGTCGAGAAAGGCATTAGCAGTAACGGGCTGTGCACGAACACGTTCAAGACTCACTATCTAACTGTATCATCCTTGCTGATATGCGGTCTTAGAAAGGCACCGTCATTGATTGCCATGCGCGAAGTAGCCAGCAGTTGCCGGTACTGGTCCACTCCTCAAGCACAGGAGTTACGAGAGAGGCACGAGCTACTGTCCCTGATCATGGACGACTTCAAGAATGACTTTGAGGCCTGAAAGTGAAGACAAGGATATTCGCACCCTTATGTATTTCACATAAGATTGGTCAGCGAAATGTGGGTGTCCCGCAAACGCGTCACGACTGATCTGAAAGATTTGAAGCGCTGCCAAGAGGGAGATGAAAACGCCTCCAAGGTCCAGAATGAGCGTATTGAGTTCAGTCCCAGGAAGCCATTCAGCTGTGAAGGGAAACCTATGCCGCTTCAAGCATTGCCAGACCCAGTGAGTCACCATAACGTTCTGCTCATTCATGAGCGCATAGAGCTCAACGTCACAATCTGTCTTTTTCACATGGTCCCGCTCCCATGGCATTCAGTTGCGAATATCGTCATCTGCCGCAAACCTCGTCATTTACGACAGACCTTATTTCGCAACACCTTCAATTTCAACCGTGTTACCAAACACAAACCGCTTCCAGTTGGCAGCCAACCGCTCAGTACCGTCATTCAGCTCCCACTCTTTCACCTCACAAACTCGCCTAACAACATTTTCGAGCGCAGCATCCATCCGCTCCCCAGCAGTATGCAAATCGCTTTCAACCAGAATCCTCTCGTCCGGCAGGGCCTTGATAACCTGCGCAGTCTTCGCCTCCGCCGCCTCCGAGAAATTAATCGCAGTCGAGAAAGAAAAGAAGATATCGACCGGCACAGAAGCATGCAAATACTGCTTCAGCGTCTCCGCAGGTCCGGAGTACGAGTGCAGGCAAATTCTTGGGGGAAACGGTTTGCTCTTCTTGCTGTCTACAACCTCCGACGCAGAAGGAGGTTCAAGCACATGTGCATTCCCAACACTTCCTCTGCGCTTTTTGTCCCGCTTACTCTGCACCTCACGTTCATGACCTTTCCATAAACTCACGAACGTCTCATACACAACACCATGCGCCTGCACGCCATGCACGCTCGCCGCTCGCCCCATCTCTCCAGCCAGCCGCAACTGCGCAGTCAATATCTTCTTCTGATGCGCCATATCCACTCGAAATGGAGAAAGCTTCCGCCCTTCACGACCTCCAGGCGTTAGTCCTTCTTCATACTTCGACTGGGCTTCCTGACCAGGCAGCCAAGCGTCTGGGATTCGGAAGGATTTGTCTAGTCCGACTTCGCCGATTAGTGCTAGGGGGAACTCCTCAAGACGCCGTTTGGTCTCAGCGAGGAACTGGGAAAGGGGTAGCGGGTTTGGTAAGCGCAGGAGGAATTGTTTGTCTTGTGGTGAGGGTGTTAGGACGGATTGATAATGAGCAGTCTTTGCATCGTCGTCTAAAGTGCTTGATGCTCCGGGGTTCAATGAGATGTCGTCGAATATTTGATGCGAAAACCATGGGTGCCAGCCGAAGGAAGGGACAACGCCTCGCCAGTTCGCCATGTTGCTGGAAGCTTTGATGTCCTCAGGCTTCAGAGCATGTTGTTTAGCTACCTTGACAACTAGTTCTTGGTCTTGAGCGCGAGTTGCCATTATCGTAAGCGCTGTTGCATTCATGGTTGGGATTTTGTCGACGAGATGCATGGTGTCTGTCGGATGGCAATGGGCATCAAATACTCCTGTTTGCCATAAAGAGGCGCCTCCATCATCGCTGTTGTCTTGGTGTTTGCTCTCCATAACTGACGCTAATCAATGTGGATATATGTATGCTATATTATTATCGAAACTAAGTTTTGTTTACCCACTGATCAAGACAACAGTCGCGATGTTATGTTAGTCCCTCTACTGTATTGTAAGTCCACCTGAGGTCCATCAAACAATCCTTTTAACTTCGTGACTTTGAGGTCAACAGCTTGTTCTATACGCTGATTAAGCTGCTGACGAGTTCATTTCTTGGCAATGTCACATGGGAACATCTTCGCCTTTCCCCCCCGCCTTTTCATAGTATTGTAACTAAGCTGTTGCATCCTGCTTCTCTCATCACCATCAAGTGTGATCATCTTACTCTGCGAGATCTTCACGCAATATGTCGCGGCTCCTCTCTGTATTAGGGCTGTTCTCTCTCTTGTGGATTTCCTTTCCCCTTGCGCTCCTAGCATGCCTCACGACAACCTTAGCACTTAGCGTCCTCGTTCTGCGTGTGTCAGTAGTCTACTTGGAATTCATTTTTGCATTTATAGAGAGCTGGACAACTGCTTCGGCCTCCACTCTATTATCAACGGCTAGTACGCCGCGAAGGATGTCATCGCCATTGAGACTAGGGTCGTGGGCGGGTTCGCAAAAGCGAGGTGTGAGGAAGAACATAGTCCACACAGGGTCGGAGAGTTCACCACTGGCATTAAATACACAATCAGGCAAGAATGGAGGAAGCCTCAGTTCAATTATCGGAGCTAGCAAAGCCTCCCGAGATTTCGAAGGAGTAGGGGGCTGGCAGCTCACAGGCGAAGCAGAAGACGATGGAGTGTGGATGACCATGAATTCAAGGCTGGAATTGCCAAATTCTACGGAGCAAAGGCGACGAAACCATTTCCGCTCGTGGAGTTCTCAAAGTACGAAATTTGTTCCGAGAAGTTTTGGCAGCACACGTTCTAGTGATGTGGACTTGCGTTGTCGAACGTCGTATGTGGGAGATGGAAGTACTGACCCTGAAGAACATTTCAATTCGCGCGATCATGGACGGCCGGCAGTGTCTCCGGAAGGGGCACCCTTGAAGAAAAAACGACCGAAAGAAGAGTGAGTGTAGATGCCATCTAATCAATCTCCATCGGCTTCATTTAAGACGAAGTAATGACTGTCACGCGCAAATCAAGAATCGTGTTGAAGTTTTAAATGCAGACCTGAAAGAGTGCCGATTGTTGCTAGCTACCGTTGGAATCAGGATGTCCCAGATCTACCGAAGGACGAGGCACAGTAGGGTAATCTCAAACAGTTGAGACTCAATATTCTTTCTAGCCGGGAGCTTGGATTGAATCAAGGTGCATTGGCTGCCGTTCGTAAGATCGAGTTATTTCTCTCGTCCAGTACGAAACCTCCTCCGACAAACACCACCCGCGCCTTGTCTATCGGCCATTTGGCGTTACTGTGGCATCATCCAGTTGTTTCAAATGTTGCACAAATTGGCGTTACATCAAACTGGTCTATCTGGAAGTCGTCTTACTCCTATTACTGAGATACACGTGCTACACCCAAGACTGAAGGTGATAAGGGGTCTCCGGCGCACCTATCCTCGAAAAAATGAGAAAGGACACCGCTTGGACGTCATGGCGCTCTAGTGCTTGCAGCGACAAAAGTTGAGGGAACAACCGTAAGAAGAAGGCAGTCCGCAATGCCTTGGTTCTCTTATGCGCATCGAACATGATTTGACGGGTCTAGTTTTGCTCCTTTGACATATCTGCGCAAATTCACATACGAGGACTTTGTGTTCGTGATGGAAAATCGATGCAGAGTGAAGCTAAGGAAGACCCAAGTATCATTAACTCAAAGGATCCTTTGAGTATCTAGCATGGCCGTCTATATCTACACCTCATCGCTCAAGAAAACTGCAAAACCTAAAAACAACATCAACCAAGGAATACAAAATCGTAAACCCGTTCCGCCAGTCCACAACATTTCAGGACTAGACACTCGTCTCCCACTGTTTCCTCGCCCTCTCCCTCTTCTCAACATCTTTCATCTCCCTCTCAACCATGTCGTTAAACTCCTTGAACCCATCGAGGTACAGATGATGTCCAGCGTTCTTCACAATCAACACTTTGGCATCACCCATGTCCTTCTCTTTCTCGGAGTTGCTGAGTCCCTCAATCGCTCTCCTCTTCTCGGCTTTGATCGCTTCCTCGGCTGCATATCCTCCCTTCACGTCCATCCAGTCGTGGTCGCCGTACATTAGCACTACTGGAACACCACGCTCCCGCGCTTTTTCAACTCCGTCGGACATTGAACTTCTGGGAAGGAGTTGCCGTCCGACACCACCGATGCGTCGAATGAGAGGCGAGCGAGCAAAAGCGCCAGGAGCGAGGACATGTGCAAGAACGTACTCACCGGAGCCGCGCTGCCGGAAGAGGGAATAGGCGTAATCGTGCAAAGCTTGTGCCTCTTCGGCAGTCTGTGCACCAAAGCGGCGAGAGGTCCAACCTGAAACTAGACGCGGGCCGAGCGGACCGGCCCATCGCACAATGGAGAAAGGAGAAACATTGGCATCCCAAAGTAGGGTGAGCCACTTTGGATATGGACGGCGAGGAGGCTCATTCGCTTTTGGTGCAGTGCCAGGAGCGTTGGTTTCTATTTGCGATTGTTCGACTTCGGCGACCATGGCTGTATCGCCAGGTTCTGGCATTTTTGCCCTCACGGCATATGGGTCTTCCGGAATGCCGACTGGGGAGGCTAGAATGAGTTTGTTGAGGTGTCCGGGATATTTCAAAGCATATGCGACCGCCATGTAACCGCCAAGACTGTGTCCAAGGAGGGTGAAGCGGTCAATCTTCTTCTCAATGCGCCATTCTTCTAGTGCGTCGATAAACCAATTCTCGGCTTCTCTGATCTTCTCTTCTCGGTCCTTTGCGTGGATCCGGAATGGCGGTCTGCTGCTGCGTCCCATGCCTAGCATGTCCAGCGCATATAGCCGCCAATTCGGAACGCGACTTAGAGGTTCGAAGTTCTTGTAGAAAAAGCCGAGACCTGCTCCGTATCCGTGGAGCATGACGAGATTGTTGTCCACCGGCTCACCCTCCCGTTCGACCGAGAACTCATTCAACGCCCGATCCTTGCCGGCAAGCTTGACTAAACTTGAACTCCACTTGCGGGGACCATATGGATCATTCTTTGACTCCTTCGCTGTGGTTGTGCTATGCGACGTGTCATCAGTCTCGCTAGGATCGGCATTCGGGTTCGAGACTGGTACTGCTGCTGTCTTCATTTGCGTCGGAGGTGCATCTAGGTAAGGTATGAATGAGAGGACTTTGTGTTCGGCGTCAGCAGGTGACACGCTGGACCACTGAAGAATTGTTAGCATAATTGCATGCCCCCTGACAAGTACAACCTACCCATTGACTAAAACCCTCCTTTACTCCCAGAGGAAACCATCCCTTCTTCACAGGCTGCTCTTCCATTTTCCGATTCCGGGCCAGCATCGCCTGCTGTCCCCCAGACCCGTCCGCCGATTCCGCCATAGTTGAGGTTGCGTATCGCGCCCTTACGCGGGCTTCATGCACAGCACTACTTGTGAAAAGACGAACACCTCGCGCCGATATCTTTGAGTTGTAAGACTTGCGCAGTAGTTGTGTTATGTTGGGAGTCGATTGGATAATGACGTAGATTAAAAGAAGCAGAAACGAGAGCTTTGCGAAGAGATACAGCGTTTCGAATGTTGGAAAAAGTAGTGAGGGAGAGATATTTAACTCTTTCTATCTTTGGAGTCTGTAATTAAGTGAAGCTGGCCACTCGAGATGTCTTGTTGACGCCTTGAAAATGTTATATGTTTCGCCCCCTTTCTGTCAGATGTCAAATACGTAACTCCGGTTCTCTCCTTCTTTGGATTTCCAATGCCCGTCGGATACACTTTCCTCCGAGCAACAACAACTGCTACTGCTTGACGCAATCGCTCTTGCGCTCAATTTAGATGACGTTTGTATGTTTGTTTAACGTTTTTACACTCAAGTGTATGCAATGAAGACATCTAAGATGATACACCGATAGAGACTCAATTACAATGTCAGAGGTCAAGCTTGACCAAATAGTCAAAGGGACGCCTCCTCCCGACTTAAGCGCTCCAGACGTTGCTGTCGCTGCATCACCAGAATCCTCTCCTTCAGGACGTGCCGCTGACCTTCTTGAGGCAAAGAGGTCAGCCTCAGCATTATCACCGTTGGATCCTTTGTTAACTCTCCCTTCATCTCCGCCCCAGATATACCTAAATCTCCTCATTCTGGAAGCATCGTTGAGGTCGCAGTATCTCGCTCTTCATGCTCGTCGCAGGCAACATACCTTTTTCCTCACTCTTCTGGGCATCTGGATTGCTTGGTTCTTTTATGCTGTGTTCTTGCGTGTGCGCGAAGATGGAAAGGGTCTTGGCGGTTCTGTATACTGGGTTATCGATATGGGAGAAAAGGTGGCCTTCATGGGAGGATTCTTCACAGCTGTCCTCATTTGGGCTACTGGACAGTGGGAACGTGGCCTTAGGTGGCCACGGCGCTGGGTTGGAATCACAAACCGCGGTCTGCGAGGAATGAATCTCAAGATTGTCATACTTCGTGGACCTTGGTGGAGACAACCTTTCTCATATCTTGCATACTTTTTCCCTTATTCTTCATTCTTTCCATCGCGAGGATCGTCATATCAGCTCGTGGAGAGCACAGAAAAAAGAATATCTACAACTTCCAAACATGGTTATCGAGATGGAAATCAAGTCACTAATATGCATGAGGAGGATGTTGCTCCTGGTGGAGACCGCGTGAGGGTACTACTGTTACCGAAAGCATTCTCCCCCGAATTTCGAGAGAATTGGGACACCTACCGTACCGCATATTGGGAGAAAGAGAATGAAAGGCGCGCTGAGTTGCGCAAATCACTCAAGCAACAAAGACGAGCAGAGGCCAAAAAAAATGGTGGCGGATGGCTTTGGTGGACTGGCTGGAAAGGATTTCGAAATACCAGAAAATCACTTCACGCTAGTGTTCCCGACCCTGAGAAATCAACAACACAAGCTCAAGTTCCCCGTCTGTCGAAAGATATTAAGAAGGACAGACCGAAAGCAATATCTCATCGGTCAGGTTCGAGAACATCCTCACGAAGTAGTACACCAGGCACTGCAGAGATTGATGAATCTACAGACGGTACGGAAAGACGTCGACCTCCCCGGACGAACAGCACGACCACTACCTCAACACGAACTGCCAAGTCTCCTCAACGCAAAATGAGCACGACAGGCCGCACAGGAAGCTCGGACAGTTTGGGACGCAATTCGCGAAGGAGTAGTACTCTGAGCAGTTTTGAATCAAACGGTAAGGGCAGCGACACTTCCGACACCCCAAGAGGAAACGCAAGTACAAAGGATGAATTGAAGCCCTTGCCCAGTGGGAGGACACGACAGCGTGACATTGTGGGCGACTCCGGAGAAGATTGAACATCTATCAGATCATTCCGCACAATGTATGATACATGAATTCTGTTTCATGAAGCATCGCGCCCGACGTGAATCTCTTGCTCATCTATCGTGTGTGAAAAATGCTATCATCACATTTCAGTAAAATTCTGGCATTGTCCGACTGCATGAAAAATTTCGTCTCGCATCGGAAGCAGTCCCAAAATTTCACGCCTGCTGTGTAAGTCAGTATTTCTCACTTGACAATGTCCACGCACAGTTTTGATTGTATGTCTCACATCTGCTCTCTATGCCTTCGCAGCCTTCAATTCATGCCTCCATCTCAGGATACTGTCTGCGAATAGATCATGTCTCGATGTTTCAGGATTGTTGCACATCTTTCTACAGAGTTCAACACAAGACTTTGTGCTTGTTTACACACCACCTTCTCCTCTAGTGGTATGTCAAGCTTAGTAAATATATTGATACTATATAACGAGCCTGGATAAGGATTGTTTCACTATCTTTTTCCTTCTTTTCCATCAAGCTTATACATACCTGTCCTCCCCGACTGCTTCTCTCACTAATTCAACGACCTCCTCAATCTTCTTCCTTATTAACCTTTCGCAATCTTACACTTCGCTAAAATGGTTTTCAATACTCTTTCGCGCTGGACTGCTAAGGCCCGCACAAACTCTGACGTTGAGCTCATGCCCCAATATGCCCGACCATTTGCGCCAGCCGCAGGCAGAAATGGTGTGTCTTCTATACCGACCACGATTGTTCCCCAGGCTAGTCCTCCTTCGTCTTATCGACCATACTATCAGCCCTCCCCTTTGTCCCATGCGCCTGAGCTTGTACCTCAGCCATTAACACCTCCTCAGCCTGCGGCTCCAATTCAACGCGTGCAACAGCTCTCCTCCTCTCCGGACTATGGGAGTCAAGTATCCTTACGTCGTAAACCGGCGTCACCCCCTTCAATTGGATTGGGCACAAGCCTGCCGTCAAGTGACGCTATTCGAGCTCAACTCGTAGCAATGGATGAGGCCGATGAATCCGATAGAAGACTGGCTCCTCGTTACAATGACTTTGGAGTTCGCCTTCTGGAGCCTACTGTCTATACCCCGCTAAAGAAGCCCTCCCCGCCGCCGCCCAACCTCCGTATAGGCGTGCCTGTAACAGCACCCCGCTCTCGTACACCTTCTCCGTGTCCGTCTCCTGTACTTACATTTGAAGAGTATCGTGACAATAGGTTCAACAGCATGTGTCGCTCTTATGAGGCGAGGCAGAGGGGTGAGTCGAGATCTCAGCCGGAGAGTTTGATTGATCCGACCATTTTGCCAAACCTCAACCTGGAGGACTTGCGGCTGCCAGATGAGATGACCGAGGACGAGCAACGGCGTGTGGAGGCAAAGCGTCTCGAAGCATACAACAAGTTGACCGGGGCA
>Ga0160429_1001054_pt1 | contig 16505 bp, 15 predicted proteins | sample SolpanmetagenomR_FD_108199 | JGI IMG/M metagenome (GOLD analysis project Ga0160429, IMG submission 108199) | Solar panel surface microbial communities from Lawrence Berkeley National Laboratory, California, USA - R | ecosystem: Engineered > Built environment > Solar panel > Unclassified ...
AAGCTCCAATAATGCGAAATCGTCAGCCAGCTGCTGTTCTAGCAAGAACGGGATCGGAAATCCAGTGGTACTGTTAGACCTTTTTTTCCCAATCATCTTCGTCATAAACGTGCGGTAGACTTGGAATGCTGATTTCCTCCAACAAGTGCGATACATTTATGAAAAACTGGTTCCAGTGGACCTTTGCGAACACACTTCTACTTCTGGACATGATTGCTGCACGCCTTATATCGTTCTTCGAAAGCTAATGTTGCATTCCTCATTCTGTAAAGTGTACTAGCTTGAAGATCGCCTAGGAACAAAATCGATACAATAAAGTACCGTTTATGATGCAGAGCGAGAAGATTTAATACGACTTCAAATTGCAAATTAGTACATATCAAGATTATTGACATTTGCGAAAGTCGGTTGGAGACATCATCTTGTTGAATAACGAAAGCTCAGTGATCAGGGTAAGAAACCGGAGGTTGTGCCCAAAGGGGTGTTAAAAGATGCTTCGAGATTGAATGCCTTGATTTGTACTAGCGCGACAATAGGTGTCGAACGTGTTAGAACGTTCGCCACTGATCTTGACAATTTCGAACAAAGCATGCGAATTGTGTCGATAGACGAATGTCGATATGACTGGCCCTGTAAACTTACTATTACTTGTATGGTTGAGTCTTGCTAGTCTCACGTATGACGTTAATCTACGGTCTCCCACCGCGAAACATCTACGATGGCAATCTTTGCCACTTTTTACCAGTATAAGTTACAGGATTTGTAAAACACTATACAAAAAAAGCAATGAAGTTTTAAGACTAGTGTTTTTCGCCATGCCATGGGGCTATAGTATATATCATATATTTGGTCTGAAGATCTAGGTAAGTATTCGGAGTTATCTGGTGAGGTATCTAATAAGTAAGTATTCGGTCCAGCATTCAATCAAGCATTCGGTTAAGTATCAAGCTAAGTGCTTAGTTGATTGTTCGGATTAAACGTAGTAGTCGATTGAATCAGCTAGATAATTTGCGACGTAGCATCACATAAAATTCTTTATTCATGAAACCCTGTCCAGGCTGGGACTGGAATTTAGCTTCGGCTTCGATGGGACGTGCTTCCGACCGCAATTCAAGAAGTAACTCCGTTCCTTGGATCAACCTATTCAAGTAGAACACACTTAGTGTTCGCCGTAAATCTGCCTTCTGTGATATATGCAGAACCTTCAATTATTTTGCCAAGTCCATCAGACGCATTGAGCTCGTTGAAAAGACTGCGTACGTATCTGTGCATAAGTAATTGTGCCATACCCGCAGTCAATATCACACCTTACTAACAGCGCTCGACTCACGATGTAAGATTGGTGTATATGCGGAAAAAAGCAGAAATGTTCGAGAACGTGCATTAACCAGGGTTCAACCTTCTGCCTAAGAACAACGGTGGGCGCCACCTAATCTGGAGCAGTTCACTGCGGAGAAGGAACTGTGCATTGAGCAGGGTGTCACGACATCTCGCCGGCTAGCGGAGGACAACCGTGTGTGGTCTACTCGTACACGTATCATGGAAGGAATGGAAGAGTTTGTGTTTCAAGAGGAGACCAAACCTTCAAAAGGTGCGCCGGAGAACACTTACGACATCAAGTTCCGCAGTGCCTACTGGGTTGCTCTTCTCACAAGATACGACGTACTTCGTCGTAGCAAGCCTAAGGATGTGTCGACTTATATATCGGAGCACCTCCGGAGCATTACAGCCGTGCAAGAAATCTTGGTCACTCCAGACCTCAACCCATATTTTGAGGGTCATCGAACTATATACCATGCCACTTCCACACTAAAATCCTTTCCCTCCCTAAATCATGGTTCACGTACACAACCTCGAATCCGATAAGGGTGGTAGTGTGGAAAAATCCGTGTGGTCTTTTTGATGAAAAGACAGCCGTCAAGAAACGAGGAACATACGCAATAATCTGTCCTACATATACATCGCAGGTATAATAAATGGGAATTCCTATTTACGAGCCAAGTCTTATTTTTCAAATCCTCCCAAGTGCTAAGACTTTGCCCACATGCTTCATAAGCCATCGAGAAGTCACTAGGAGATCTTTTTCCACTCCACATAACGCTCAACACCACCATGCCCACAAGAAAGTAGAATTTTATACTCCTTTTCCGCACCAGGTTGATGTGGCTTTAACTTGAGCCGCGTCGGCCACTTCTCTACAATAGTATGGCATGGCTATCCTTCCTCAGCATTGAGAAATACTCTCTCATCATTCCAAAATGTTCGAGGTCTGCATATCTGTAGACTCGTTTTAAAACTCTGACAGTTCGGGAAAAGTAGAAGAAACTCACTTGTCGAAATCGGCTACCACATCGCGAACATATTGCAGATTAGCCAGTCTTTGTAACAATGTTGGGTCGTAGCGGGAAGTCGGTCTTGTTGTGATTGGCAAATATTCCAGCGTGCGCTCCATCTCCAACTGAATCTTCGCCTCATCGATCGCCATATTTTGAATCTCTTCAGTGGCATTCATGAAGAGCGTCAGCAGCGTGGCATGCGGGTTTTGTTGGATGCTTTGTAATAGTGGGCTAAGTGCGGCTAGAGTTTTGGCAACTCCCAAGTAAGCACCGTCGCAGATGTTCGCAACCTATGTTGGCTGGCTTAGTGGCGAGGCTTATCTGGGTACAACAAAGACTGACCTCGATGCGTGCAAAGCTCTCCGCGGTTAGCTAATTGTGCAATTCTACCGCATTAAAATTGAGCAGCTGAAACTCCCATCTGTGCGTTGAGAGACGACAAAGAAAAGCGGAAAAGCGCTCTTGAAGGTGGTAGAATAGCTTGCCATATATGTCATTGGTAGCTGCACCGGAATCGACTTCCAGTATCTCAGGTAGATTCCAGCCGTCCAGTGGATCTGCAGAGTCCTTCAATGGCCAATTCGTATCTTGGAAGAACGTTCTAAAAATCATATTAGCCTAGACATTAACATAGCAATGGTGCTGAGGATGTACGGATTTGGAATCACAAATTCTTTCCTCTCTCGTCCGAAAGGAAGTACTGTCCCTTCTTCACGAAATCTGTCAGCACAGGCGCGATGAGTGGGTGCTTGGTTAAACATGCGTCGCTCTCTGTGGTCTTGACGTTCTTCAGCTAATGTAATCGTGCAACGTGTTTTCTGTGCTTGCTTGTATGTCAAATCGTATGGAGTATGAAGATAAGACAGGAGCAAGGTCCACTTCTCTTGAGGCAGAGCGAGTCGTAGGGAGCGCGATCCATATACCCACGTCTTGCCTAAGACTGTTCCTTTAGTTTTATTTGCGATTTTACGAACAACTTCTACGATGAGCGGATGGATAACATTGGCAAGGATTTCTGCGTGAACGCGATTGATGAATGCCGAATACCAGATATGAATCATGCAATCCACAGCTAATTCTAAAACCTCGACAGTCAAGGCAATGAGAAGAATGATGGCGTTACGTGCGACAATATCGAAATCTATATCGTTGATGACCATAGAGATTGATCGTTCATAATGTACGGAAACTGCTGCGACCGTTTGGACTACGTTCCTGAGATCTCCCGAAGCTATCGAGTGGCTGATTAGAATGACATTTAATCACGAAAATCGAAACATACCTGCGAAAAGCAACTGTAAATCACGTTCATATTGTGTACCTTCATTTGCTTCTAAAAGAAGGACATCAATGGCAGGCATATTACCCCAGAGGTATTTATTCTTGCTGCCGAAAGGTAAGAATGGAGGGCCACCGATGAAAGTTGGCTTTCGAACTCGTATGGCCCAGCTAGGCTTCCAAGTGTCTTTCATCAACGGTGACCTGCACCATCTTTTGTGCGACGGCCAGTCGGTTTTTTGACAATCGCGGCCACAGTACTCGAGAGGAAGTTAACAGTAGCTGTGAGTAGTAAGTACGAAAGTTGGACCTACTAGCACCAACAGACAAGCTTTGCAGGCTAGAATGCCAGGCTTTGGGCAGCTTGAGCAAGATAATTTGACATCAGGCTTGTCTCTGTGCGACATTGATCGTTGTTGTTTAGGAGTTGGGTATATTTACCTTTGCGATAGTTATATGTGAGAATTTCACTTTGTGATCTGTGCCACGTCACTTATCTGGTGTGATGTTAGTCTGCCGCATTATCGGCTGTGCGCATGTGAAGCCGAGAGTTACTACCATTCCCCTAATTCTTGACCTAGTTGTCCAGGGTCCACACCCAAATAACGTGTAGAGCTGATTAAGGCCTGACACCTCGATAATTAGCCCAATTAGGCCAAAACATGTAAACATAATTAGTATGAGGATTGCGTAACTGGCTGATATCGAGGTGTAGCTGAAAAAATGGCCCTCCGAGCACGTTCAACGCGTGTAACGAGGCCTCCACGCCTCGAACCGTACTCACCACCTCCATCTCGAGCAAGATCAAAGGCTCCTAAGCCACGTTCTCGTCATCCTGCTTCTACTGCGTCATCCGACGATATTGCACGTAATAACGCTGCCAATATCCTTACCAGCTTGCTGCCTCGGCGTGTACAGGAGCCTTCACCAGAATTCCCACCCGAATGGCCTAATCTCCATGCCGAATTCGATCGACGAATAGCTCAAAGACAAGAGGAGGAGGAGGATGAGGATAAGGAGGAGGAGGAGGATGAGGATAAGGAGGAGGAGGAGGATGAGGATGAGGATGACGAACAACAGCCGGGGCTTGATAGAGTAGATGGAGGCGATCAGAATTCTTCTGATGAGGACGTTTTTATAACTCCCGGACCTGCTAGGAGTATTGAGAACGTCCCTTCTTCTCAACCTCCGCCCTCTACGCAGAGGCGACGTAGTCCTCCTGCTCCTACTCCAAAGGCACGCCGTAGGCATTACCTCCCTACTCCTCAATCAAGTGCTCGTCTTAGTACGATTTTTGAATCCGTGCCGCGCAGTCAAAGCTTTAATTCACCAGCTCCTCCTACTATACCAGTACAGTACAACGTTCAGCTAGCAGTACTGCTCGACGGCAAGAAGCTTGCTGATAATACAGTTACTGTTTCAACCCGCGATCCAGCATGGCATTTTCAGGCCCTTAGGGACTTCGCTTGGGTGCAATTGCGTAGTGAAATAGATCCCCCATTTATCCATACAGCTTACCGTTTAAAGAAGTTTCAAACGGACGTTCGTACTAGTAAAAGGCGTGAAAAAGTACCGTTTACTTTACGAGACGATGATGAGTGGCCTCCTATTGAAGCAGAGATCGAGAAGAGGTTTCACCAAGCCAAAGGCAAGAACGAGATGGTACTATTTGCTATCGCCCACTTCGAGCTAGTTGTTGAACCTCCACCGCCTTCGCAACCTGCCCTAGAGCAAGTAACTACTGCAAATACTGGGAGAAGAACTGGACCGCCTAGACGTACTGCTACAACCGTACAGGAGGAGTTAGCTCCTGCTTGGCAAGCAATTGCTGAAGCTGGTGGTGCTTATACTACTGCCCTACTCAATAGATGGTTCTGTAACTGGAATGGTTGCTTCCACTTCCACGCAGGTATCTGTTGGCTTAATTCACAAGGCAGGCACTTTCATTTAATTAAACGTCAAGAGGCTGAGTGGTCCCGGGCTATTGGGGCAGGAGATGCCACAACAGATGTACTACCTGAATTCATACTGGCTCAATTCAATGGGGAACACTCCAGACTTGCACTCGAATCTTCTAGGGCGTACATGATAAGAAGCGGTCAAATCCCCCCCGAACCGGCCTCTAAGCAAGTACAGCAGCAACCAACGGTCCATATTCATAACTACCTAAATGGAGCAGCAAGTGGCCAGCACATACAGCGAAGGGATGACTATATAGCGCTCTCGTCACCCCCAGAGAGTATTGATGAGGACTCTATAGTTCAGGCGTTTTGGGATTGGAAGATGTCGAAGCACCCAACTCGTCGTCACCTCATAGAACGTGAAGCTATGAAATTTGAGGTCGAAATTTACACCCTACGACAAATCAAGCACTATAAGTCGAAATATAGGGATTCAGCCAACCCAAACCCATTTGGAATCAAGGATGGTATCCTTGATACCCTTGAGAAGGATATTTCAGACTTTGCGGCAGAATGGAGGTCCAAAATTCGTCAGAATGCGGGATCAATAGTGGTGAAGGTGGTGAGAATGGGCTGGCAACTCCTCCACCTTTCAATGCGGCTGATCTGTCAGAATTATAGCATATGTCTTTGCGACCAACGCTGTCGTTTTTTTAGCTCATTCCGATAAGCTTCAATAGAGTAATCGCTGTTCGAAACGTGGAGTTCTTGAAAACTAAAGATCACCAGGTCTTGGCACGGTCTTGGCACATACCCCTGGATGAGGTATTAAATAGATTTTCAATTGAATGGCCACAACAACAAGCTTAATACGTTATAAAAAGCTGCGGAAAATGACTCTGGTGTACTGTTTAATTAATAGTATTTTTTTCAGATTTATCCTACGGTGATATATGGAGGAAATCATTAATCTACCGAGTCACTGAGTATTCAATATTGTTTCTTCATACCCGCAATCCTTATACATTTTGGGACCATGCCAGTCACAATAGGAGTGCTCTACTGCGTGCCGAAGGAAGTCACTAAACTCTGGGAAGGTATCAATAAGCCGGGCGTTCGATCTAATCCACGTCTTGAGCACGTTAAACGTCTCCTCAATCGGGTTGAAATCTGGTGAATAAGGCGGGAGGAAAAGCAGCTTGACACCTGCCTCCGCACACATGAGCTTGACGTCAGCGTGCTTATGAACAACACAGTTATCCAGGATGATAACCGAATTAGCCGCTGGGAACGGGTTGCAGCGTGGGAGGACTTCACTGCGGATCCAATCGTTGAAGATAGCCTGGGTGATAGATCCTTGGACAATCAAGGTTCCTACTGTATAGCCATTGAGAGTAAGGCATGATAAGATGCTGTATCGTTCGCTCCGCCTAAGAGATCCAACAGTGACTGCTTCATGGCCTCGAGGCGACCAGCCAAACTTCCTCCAACCCGTCTTTTCATTAGCAGCAGATTCGTCGACAAACACCAGCTGATGAGGAGAATACAACGCCATAGTGCCTATCCAGGTATTACGAAGGAGTTGAGAGCGCTGTGCGGCGTCACGACGTAGTACCTTCCTTGTAAAACCACGCCTCTTTAAGGTGTCGAATACAACCCGCGGAGTGATAACGACGTCAAATTCGTCGAAGAACTCCCAGGTAACTTCCGCCGCTAGCAATGAGGGCCTCCCTAGCAGGAGTTCCAAGATCCATTCTTTATGAAAGGCGTTCAACGTACGTTTTCGACCTCGTTTACTCGTCTCAGGCTTGTCGGTTCGAAAATGAAAGAGGTTCGAAGCGGTGCGCTTCACGGTACTCTCTGATACGCCACACTCTGTCGCAACTTCGCTATTCGTCTGATCATCACGCTTGACAGCCTGGGCAATCACACCGTGTGTGTGTTCTGATATAGGTCGGTATACCATAGGGGTGGGTTGTGTGGGTATGGCTAAAACTCGACTGAAACGCGTCAATACAACGAAAACACCTCGCTTCAGGGTCTCCCATACTAATTGACAGTAACACGATATGGCCTAAATAGGTAACAGAGCAATGCGACGATAATTCATGGAGTTATAGGGTGTGTCAGGCCCTAATCAGCTCTACACGTTATTTGGGTGTGAGCGCGGTGGACCCTGGACAACTAGGTCAAGAATTAGGGGAATGGTAGTACTGTAAGCCTCAACGCTACCCATTTCAACACTAAAATCTCCGCCAAACGTCACCAGACTTCCCCTGCTGCTAATGTCCGTGTCATTGTCACAAACGCAACCGTTATTAACACCACGCTTTTATCAGGTGTCCAATCCTTCTCTCGATTTTCGTCGGCCTCCCCCTAACGCTACAGCGACGTCGCCCCAGTACTCGCCGTTGCGCCATCCTAATCGCCGCTCGCTGCACAGCCCACCTCGGGCACGAAAAAAGAAAGCGTGAGACTGTTTGGCGTGCCGTAGCACAATCACCCCTCCTCATGCTTTCGCTGTCATGAATCGTTTGCTTGCCAACTTCTACGCATGGAGCACGCCTTCTCCACCACGCTCTGCGAATTTGTTCCCCTAAATCCCAGATGGTGACCAATAGTCCCATTTATCCGGCCATTTAGCAGCTGCTTGCCCAGGAGTCAGCTATTCCACGTGCCCTGCACGTTACTCGCTGATGAAGCCTCTTGATCGCAGCTGATAAAATCTTTACGGAGGTACCAATATTTACGTTCGCGTCTTCTACCAGGGACCACTGATGACGTTCTCTATAAACTCGACCGCCTTTTCGGAGAGATTGTATTTGTCAACGGTGATCAACGAATGAACGACGACTTTTTTCTTATATGGTCATATCGAATCTACTACCGCGGGGCAAATTTGGCAGAGCATAAACTTAGCGCCCGCAATCGTATTTACAGAGATTGACTTATATGTTCTGTTTAAGACCTGCTAGTTGGTCAATTGATTAAATCAAGAAAATGTCGAAGACCAAAATCAAAGGGTGTAAAGAGGGGCCGGTTCTAGAACCAAGTACCCTTGTGGATATCGGCTCGCAACGTGAGTGCGTTCGAAAGATCGTCCACAGACACGTCTGGTGCAAATGTAAGATTCGCGTTATATCAATTTGACGCGTACCTGTGCCAACTTATAGAGGAGCGCAAGGCGATGCGCGGAGCCCGGCCGGACTCCTTCAGTTACTTTCTGGATTCCTACATGAAGTACCTGAGGGGGAAACGCAAGTCGCAAATGCAGAGGAACCTTATTGGTGACGTTAGGAACAAGATTCCCACTTAAAACTTTCTCAATACCCCAAAACTTCATCGTCATTCCTCACCCACCCGCTCCTTGCCATCCCAACAAGCAATGCTCCTCGTCATAACAGGCAGCAGCCCTCACGGCCTCACGGCCCCACGGCCCCTGCCCTCTTCGCCGTCTTTCTTAACCTCACGCTCCGCCCAGATCTACAATAGAAACTCTACGCCTTTCTCCGGAGAATCTCGCCAGTGTTTTGTCCAACAATTGAGTCTCAGTTACAAGAATGCAACTCTGTTGCGGACTGAAAATATGGTATAGATTCCGCAGCAAGATACTTCAACGGCTTGTTTACAAATGTGATTTGTGTAGCAAGATTGTCCAATCCACTATTTACTGTCTGGAAAAGCCCCAATGCGACCAGGAACTTTATCAGTATAGGTCTCAGCAGGTGAACAAACGAAAAACCTATCTTGTATCTCGTAATATACGTTTGACTTCGAAAGTGCCCTCAGTACGAGCTCATGCGTCCATATCGACAATTATTGTCTTTTGAAGCGACGAGAGAAGCTTTGTAGCGAGATATATTGAATCGCTTCCTTATTATGTTCCACAACTTTTCTTGCTGAGCTTCCTGAGTATTGTCCGTGTACTAGTGATTCTATGAGATCGGTTGTTAGTTTACATATCCCCGCACGGTCTTTCTTCTCAGTTCCTATGCTGTCGCATAGAAGTTGTTCCATAGAAAGGACATTGTAATATCTAATACCTTGCCATAGTCTTTTCAGTCCACCATAATGTTAAATGAATGCTTGACGACAAAAGCCACTATTTCTAGAGACGCATGGAGTCTTCGTGGTCTTCAATAAGGTCTATTTCGGAGATTGGCCAAACTTGGAATAGAAAAGGAAAATATGGTTGTAATTTCTGGCAACTCTTACACAACATACGGCATGCACCTGCTTTATCAGTTGACATTCAGAGCTTAGTGGCTTGGCGCGAACTAACCAACTTCACCTATGTACAATTTCCGATTTTGAGTCTCAATAGTTGATCTCGCTGCAAATTAACATTTGTGAAGTGGTCGAAGCAAATTTTCCTCTTCCAAGGCCAACATTGGCTAAATTCTTTTGAAACCTCATCGTCTTTGGTGAAGCAGTGTTGATTGTGCATTATGATACTTGGCCGAAAAGGACACTGTTAGTCCAGTCGTAATGTCCATTGAAAGCCGACGACGTCGAGTCGCGAAACTGCACAGCTAGCTTCGAATAGAAAATTTGTCCACATGATTTACACGAGTGAGTCTACCTTCTCCCAGACAACCTATGCTATTTTCTATATCCTCAAACATTTCTCGAACTCCTAGTCGTACATTGGCTAGATCCCGTTCAATACAGATATAGTACATTACCAAAAACTGGTTCCCTTTTGATGGTCGCCGGTCAGCAACGATATGCATTTTTAGTGCATCACCATATTTGACGATAAACTGGTTGCCAATACTGACGCTACGTGATGTGTCGTCGTTAATCGGTGTTACTGCCGTTATATCTCGTCTTGAGAAAGAATAAAATTAAGAAATGTCCGGTACATGGTAGGGCAGCTGCATTGGGGCAGGCATCTAATACATACACACGAACAACCTAAAAGAAGGGAACGAGACTCCTTATATCTATTGTAACTCAACTCATGGACGTCGTTCATGACCTCATTGCGAGAACCATCAATTTATCGACAAGATGTACATCCGCAATGATGGCAGACACAAGGAGACCTACACGTGAAACCAAGCATGCGGTTATTGCGGTTCCGCCAGACGCAAAACTCGATTTGGCTTGGTGAAGCCGGTTCTCGATCCACCACTTCGTTTGTCAATCGCGAATTCAGCAGCCCCCGGGAAGGATACCGCCGCGCTCGAATTGCTGATTTCCGTGCTAACCTGACACCCTTTTTGACATGTTTGTCTCGAGGGCAATCAATTTACTCTTCCAGAGACAGCTCTGCCAGAAAAGAGAGGTACACATAGCGCATCGGCACCGATCCGTGAGGTAGAGTGGTAGATTAATAGCTTCTGACTCCAACTCATCTCATTGTACCCAGCAAATAGCAGTATCGGGCTTCGGATCGGAAAGGTAGGTGCGTCCTAGTTGGCATAATTGGCATGTGGCGGATCCATGGCGCATTGTTTTGAACCGAACGATGCCCGGTCAAGACTCCAGCCTTCCTTCAGAAGACGGGCCCCGAGGCTCATTAGAGCTGTTGCTTCCGAAGAAGTTCCTGGAGTTGGCCCCAATTTGCCGGCTTCGGTTCGGTCTCGTCCTTGTCGGCGTCGCGAATGTTCCTCCTTCTCAGTTCAGGTTCGAAGTCGAGGGAGTCTGGCGTGATTCTCGAAGAGTTAGATGTCCTCCCGGGTTGGGACGTGGCTTGCGACATAGTTTTGTTGACTTGGTGACTCCAAGTCTTTGGAAGTTGAACGAGAGGCTGGATGTCGAGAGATGGAGACAAATTGGCAACAGCGCAAACTCAGTCAGCGATGGCCTGTCGCTTCAGTCCAGATATAGAATCAGACTTAGGTAGAGCGCTCCGTTTTCGTTTTACAGATGTCGAAGACAGGATACTGTAAGTTTTGGCGGGCAAAACTAGGCTAAGCATAGTGATATTAAGTTCAATCACAACCTTTCGAAAATAATCACAAGGGTCTTTGTTATCTGTTATAACGTAACTTGTACGCCATTTAGGATCAGTTCAGGAACGACATTGTCAGACCATTGAATATAACTAAGATAACTGACTCTTTCGATTTACCAGATCTTAGAATAAACTACGTCGCCACAGCCGTTCACGTGAATGGAAACCACAGATGTGTGCGGTACAGTCCTGTGAGGCAAGCCATGCCACTCAAGACTCATCCGGTAGGCCGAAGAGCTCTTATTTACTAATACACTACTCAACAAGCATTTTCCGTCCAGAAAATTGCGAAATGAAACCAAAAATAGACTCACAGTAGTCACGGTTAGGGAAGTAAACATACGAAATGGAAATTCTAACATACCGCTACAGCTTATCGAACTCGACGTATCTAATCAATTATTACATGACTGTAGTGCTCAATACGCTTATGCTTAATCTCTCTGCATATCTACGGCCTGAACAAGCTCATCAAGCGTTTCAAACCTCCAATCGTATACTAGTTCCATATCATCGACATCATCTTTTTCAGACTCATTATCATCGTCGTCCTCGCCAAAATCTTCTGCCTCCCAGCCAGCTGGCGTTCCGTATGGAATCCTCCAGGGATCTTTAACCTTACGAAACACCTCCGGAGCCCCGATAAATGTTTCCTCTCTATCAATCCATGCAATTTTCAATCCCATCTTCTTCGCCGGTTGACAATCCATATACTGGCTCTGGGAAACAAGCAAGACTTTTTCCTTCGGTGCCTCGAAATCTTTGCAGACGCGTTCCAACATGTATTCCAAATTCTTCCTACTAGGTCTATAGCTCCCGATTTCCTGTGCGGTGTAAACCGCATCGAAGGTTATCCCTGAAAGTGAGCATGCAACGGTTTTCGCAACTGAATCGGAATCGGCGTCTGTCAAAACTACAAGCTTGTAGTATTGAGCAAGACTTCGAAGCGCTTTAATCGTATCAGGAAAGGCAGGCCAGCCACCGATAGACGCTGCGAAGTTTGGCGCTACATCATCCGATGGTCGTAGAAGCCGGAGCTCTGTAGCCATACGCATTGGTATTTTAGCCAAAATCTCAGCGTATGGCATACAAGGATTCCGAAATTTCTCACGGGCTTCGCAAAGACCAAATGTGCGGAGATGCTTGGGACGAACAGGATGCGGGTGAAAGTGAGGATCAAGGTTATCGAAGATGCCAGCCTCCCAGTCAATAAGAGTACCGTAGATATCGAAGCAAAGTACGTCAAAATCCGTAAGTCGAGGTCCTGCGGCCATTTTTGATGGTTTTACGAATGATTGTCCAAGAAGTGCAGGTGAAATGATACGGATACAAACAAGTAAGGTCGTGTTTATTAATTTATTAAATTCAAGGTTGGGAGTGGCGCGGGGATGCCAGCCAAGCTCTGTAAGATAAGAGAGAATGACAAATTGCTATTTTTTAGCGTGTCTTATCATTACCGACGCCGTTTATTCTATCATTTCTCCCCTCAACCCGCCTACCTTTTCGTTGCGCAGAAAATGATTCTCTCCCAAGCACTATGCAACACTGAGAAGCAAGCAATTCGCGCCGCTTTACAAGAATACCGTAATACCATTTATGAGCGTAACCTGGTCGAAATCAAGTACTGCGTTCAGAGTGTTATAGAACAGCGATCACCGCCAGATTGTTCGGAGGAAAATGCCAACTCCCTTAGGTTAGACGCACTTAAGAACGAGATATTCGCCTATGGCATACCAGAATGGATTAAAACACCCAGTGATCTACTCAAGAAGGAGAATCTTGAATCACTCCGGGAATCCCTTGAATTGGACGGCATACGGCCCATCCCTGACAACGAAACTCGAGAGGCGTACTTTGCCAGGCGGGAAAACTACCTTTCGATTCTGGATGATGAGCTTCGCAAGGAAACCATTTTCGAATATCAAGGAACTCTATCAGTCCCACCAGATCTTCGCTATCTTATGGAGCTCTTCGATGCCGTTACGGGACCTGGTCTAGGGCAATACCGCTACACTGAGGGTTACACATTCCTCTCCAGCCAAACTTGTAACAACGCCAGTGAAGAACGTGACATCCGAGAAAGAGTTTACAAACTCAATCGCAAAGGCAAGCTAAAATGGCCAGCCTTCTATACAGAGCGATGGGAAGCAGCAGCAGGCTTCAGGTGCGGCAACTGGGCGAATGGTCCTGGCGGAGGGTTTGCCCTCTTCTGCCGGAGCGAGGATGAGGGATTACCTTGGGCGTGGAGGTATGGTCTTGAGCTTATTCAAGATACAAGCGACCACCTCTATGACGACATTTCCAATTTCCTCAAATCTTACGTCCATTTTGAAGAAACTTTTTTGAACATGTTTTACGCACCTCGTTGTTTTTGGTAGAAGCTTGACCGGAATGCGAAGGATGGCTTGGAGTCATACCATCATAGAGATAGCATCCTGAGACGATGTTCTGATAGGCATGTCTCTAGAGAGCGCGGTACATACTTGTATACAAACACTGGAAGGGTGACCTATTGTCGAGCCAATGCTCTGATGAAAAACATCTAGAAACCATTCACGCCACGAGCTTTCTTTTCCGACAAACTTTACCGACAAAATCGCGTGGCGTATCCTTTGAATATCAATTGTTCCATCCATTTGGAAGGTATTAGCATAGCATGTAGCCAGTATATTGAAGAGCCTTGTGATTGATTGCGCTGTATGCATTCTGCCTGATAAAAGAACCATCGCAGATAGTGAACTCGGCTTGGCTGGAAGCGGCGAGATAATCCCAAAGATGCGCCTCGTGTAAAACGAACAACACACTATCAAGCTTACCGAATCTTACAAAGCGGGTTTAAACATTGCCTCAGATTAGTCGAATATACTAGAGTATATCGTCCTTCTTAAATAAGAAGATTTAAAGAGCGGCTTAGAGTATTGTAGGTTATAGTTTACCCACAAAGTCTAACAATATTTAAGCCTATTATTATTAGAGAATTCATACCGGCTTAATAGTAGTTTCAGATTTTTAAAAAGATAAGATTTTTTATTTTCTTACTTGTATAGTATTATTTTCTAATAAGTAAAAAACCTCCCTATCTATATAGATTTAATTATATCCTAAATCTTATATTTATTTCTTTAGTATTCTTATACTTTTATTTTATATTAGTCTTCTTTTTAGATAATATCTAGAGATTACTCTAATAGTAAAGTTTTAGTATTTAGTTTTTTTTAGATTTTATTAAAACTATAACATAATACTAGTTAATATAATTACAAACAGTATATGTCTCTATATTTTATTATTTTTAAAAGGTTTCTAACTCCTTACTATTGTTTTATTTTCTAAGAAATTAGAGCTTATAAGATCTTTTAGTTTTTTAATACTTTTGCTTGTGGAAATTAACATTACTTAGTAAAATTAATAACACTAGCTGGCCCGATATATTGTTTATATATATAGTCAAATAATTATAAGAAATATATATTTTTTTTATAAAGAGTAATTTCAATTACTATAAAAGTAGCTTATGTTATTACTAGATAGTAATTTGTTAATAGAAATACTAAAAGATAATAATTAATATAGTCAATTATTAGAATAACAAAATGAGATATTAGTAGAATTTTTCTAATCTAATCTTTACTCAATGTAAAAGTTATAAATACTTAAGATTTTAGTCTAATAATTCTGTTACAATAACAATGTTTTTATTAAATTATAAAGTCTCTTAGACCACTACAACTTGAAATTGTATAATTACAATATATAAATTCCTAATCGTGTTCCTGTTAATATTCACATCCTTATATACTAGTTATAAGCTCCTTATTATATATATTATTCTTGCTTCTTGTTGTTAAGGATTTTTAAAATTAGAATACTGCTAGTCTTAAGTACTACTCTCTATATATATTAATTCTATAATAATATAGGGGAGTTATTACTATAATTAATTTACTAGTATTAATAGATAAACTACTAGCTATTCTAAACTTAGATATATTAGAATAAATAAAGTTGTAGCGTCTAAATAAAGTTTCTTAATTATTTTCATATACTATTTAGTAATTCTAAGGCTTTTAATAAGCTTTCTAATAGTTAGTAAATTACTAGTTTAGATCTATAAAATACTAGAATACCTCTTTAAAGGGTGCCTATAGAAACAAGAAAATTAATATATGTACTAAAGAATTAACGTTAAGAAAATATATAGTAACAACTTTGATATATAGCTTCTACTTATAGAGTTACAATAGTATAATAGTAAGATATCTAATATATATATACTTGATCTTAAATAGGTAAAATATTATTTAGATATAATATAAATACTATAGTATAACCAATTTATAGTTCGTATTTAGTAGGACTATTGTTTACAAGTATTTCTATTTATAATTATAAAGAGTGTTTATTTTATATATTAGCTATATCATGATTACTATATTAATATAGGCTTTAAGATTAATATTATAACTAACGTAGTCGTAAAGAAAAGTAAAACATCTTATATACTTGGGCCTAATATAAAATAATAACTCTTAGTAGAAAAATAGACTTTATTAGCCTTTTACATATCTTATTTGAAAGGGATTACTACTAAAATCTACGTCTTTACTACTACAGGGAATTATTAAAAGCCTAAATTAGTTTAAAGGTTCTATAGCCATGGTCTAGACGAGTTGAAATATATTATAGTAATAATAGGACATGTACATTAAAAATCTACAATGAAAACGACTTAAAATTATTGACATTACTGTATAGATAATATATAATACTTGTTACTATAAAACGCTTCAACCCTAAATCTAATTAGATATCTCTAAATATTTAGGCAAGCATTATATAGTAATTTTTACTAATAATTTTAAAAGGCTTTATTTCTAAATTGATTGTTATAGATAATCTAGATTATGTTAATTACTAGATTATTATAATCTAATATAATACACTATATTTATGGTAATTATAAACACCTAATTAATATAATTAAATTTTCTACTATAACTATATATTATTATAGTAATCTACAGTCTA
>Ga0160429_1001056_pt1 | contig 16489 bp, 16 predicted proteins | sample SolpanmetagenomR_FD_108199 | JGI IMG/M metagenome (GOLD analysis project Ga0160429, IMG submission 108199) | Solar panel surface microbial communities from Lawrence Berkeley National Laboratory, California, USA - R | ecosystem: Engineered > Built environment > Solar panel > Unclassified ...
AAGGAGCTCCTGGCTCTACATGCTGAGAAGACACCAATAAGCATCACAGAGCTCTCATCGAAGACAGGCATGACTGCCGACGACATTGTGTGTGGACTTGAAGGCCTCCGTGCCTTAGTTCGAGATCCAGTGACCAAAACTTACGCTCTTCGTCTGGATCTCCCGTATTATCGCCAATACATAGAGAACTACGAAGGCAAAAGCTACACCAAGATCAAGCCTGATGCGCTTGTATGGGTTCCTTACGTGATGGGCAGAGATAACATGCATTACGAAAATGCGCCTCAACTCACTACAGTCAAACAAAGAGAAGACCCCGAAGTTACGGCCACCGCGTTTGAAGAGGCAGGTCCACTTGAAGAAGGAGTGCAGCAGTCCCAAGGATTTGAACAAGCAGAAGCTGATGCCATAGCTGCTGAAAACACTATAACAGATCCAACGGGCGGCGCAGCGCTCGACGATGGTCCTCCAATCGATCCAGCTCTCCTCGCACTCGATTCAGCTTCCACTATGCCATCTGTACTACCGATGATCGACGGACCGCCTTCCACACATCACCAACAACACAACATGCCCGAATCGATCGTACATCCCTTTCCCTCTCTCGACCTCGAAACTCCCTCAAAACCTCGCTCACCAGCCAAACACATTGTTCCCAGCACGCCTGCTCTTCTCAACCACGGGACAGCTTCTCCCATTCCGCCAACACGCTATGAAGTCTTTCCATCTCTGCCTGGCATGGGTCCGAAGAAAAAACCAGGTCGCCCACTTGGTCGCGGCGCAAGAGCACGATTAGCTGCTGGGCTGGGTTTAGCAACACCAGTGAGGAGGGGTGGAAGTTCTAGGGCCTCGCCTGCGCCTAGTCATCAAACGCCTATCATTAACGGGCATGGTGGTACAAATGCGGATGGAAATGGTAGCATTATGGTGAGGAGGACGAGAAGTTCGTTGGGGGATATGTCTGTGCAGAAAAAGGCGTTGAGGAGAGGAAGGAGCATGCTCGCTACCGACATGGATGGCAAGGAAGAGGAAGGGGTTAACAAGAGAGATGGACATGTTGACGCGATTGATGAAGATCAGGACATGAGTGATGTCAACGACAACGAAGACGATGTTGACGCAGAAGGTGAGGCGGACGTGGAAATGGAAGAATAATGAATATGTATACAACGAGAAGACGGCATAAATAGGCGGACAAGGTGGTCAGATGGGATCAGGACAGGAAAGGAAAGGAATGGCTTTTCATGTTGTACTATACCCACATCGGATTTTCTCTTCTCGTACGTCGTTAAAGAACTAGTCTTTCTGCTTTCAGACAGAAGGTACCGTACTCTTCGCATGCTGCTAACGTCATGGCCATCTTTCCCACCCAATATCTGAGCTTGAATGTTCATCTTCACAAAATAGGATAAGATACAGCCATGCCAAGCTCCCTCAAGTCAACACATCAATACCTACACCACAAACAACAACTCGCTCCACATCCTCTTGCGTCGCTTCGCCCAAGTCTCCACGCCCACCCCTCACAATATCCATATCCGCCACATCCGCCAACGCAGTATAGAGATTCCTGCCTCTACTCACTCGCAGTCCTTCGACACCTTCACCCGCCACATCAAAGCTAGCATGCCACGTCCTGACGCGCTGATCATTACTCGCCGTCATGATCTCCAGTACAAGCATATCACCGTCGCGCTTCTCCGACTTAATCGTCACCGCCCTGATTGCGGCAGTGTGCGCACGAGGGATGATGAGCGTGGATGTGACAGGCTTAGCTGCGTCTTCCGAGGTTGAATCGGAACCGGATGCAAAGCTGAAGCGTGTGATTGCTAATGCGTTGTCGTCGCCGCCTGTGATTAGGAGGTTGTTGTTTGGGGAGAGCGAGATGAGTTGAGTGCATGTTATTGCGTTTTGGTGGATTTTGAGTGTGTGATAAGGTCGCGCTGTGGGCTTGGGGATGGAGATGTCGTTTTGCTGTGATGTGTCCATTTTCCAGAAGGAGATATGGCCGTCTGTGCTTGCTGTGAGGACTGAGAGGGGATTGGTCTGGCTGAAGCTTTGGGAAGAGGAGTTGAGGTGGACGACTTGTGTTAGACAGCAGGTTGTGTGGCGGCCGTCTTGGAGGAGTTGCCATTGTGGGTTTCTTGGTGAGCTGATGTAGGAGTATACCTTGTATTCGTTGTCAGCATCAGGTTGTTCTCCCGCACTGTCGTATGTCGCTTACCCTCAGTGTTGAGTCCGATAACACAACAGTAATGACGAACTTGGCCTCAACCTCATTCTCCGTCTTCGCCGTATCGTCACTAACCTGAATGATGTCAAAAGCCATGATCCGCAAAATCTGGGAGCTCGCTCGCAGGTGGCATCGCAGACTCGCAAACGATACCAATCTGTACAAATGGAACTTCCCGCACTCGCCACACGAAAAACTCTTCGCAGCCTGCACTGCTAAACAGAAATTCTCCATCCGTCGACCACTGTACCTGCTGGAGTCCTGTGTTGTGCTTTCTGACAATACTGAGGCACTTCATTTCAGGTGGAACAGTACCTGCAGATGAACTGAGGCAAAAAAGTCTGATGTCGGTGTCTTCGGCTCCTGTAGCGATTATTGTGCACTCGTTTCCTACAGTCCCTCTGCTTTGATGTGGTCTGACGGCCACAGCCTTTACTTCTCGACCATGACCACCTCTCTTGATCCAGCGACGCCGTTCATTATCGCTGGAGAACATGCAGAGTATGCCAGCTCTTGTCCATAAGAACTTTCCTATCGTGCCCGTATCATGCGTTGGGGTTGGATTGAATGCCCAGACACGATGAGCCCCGCCGCAGTCGATTCGCATGACCTCATTATGTTCTGTTTCATCGTAGATTACGAAGTCTGTGCTGTGAAAGCCGTAGAAGATGAGATGGGGCTCTGGGTCGTCTGTAAAGTAGAACCCTTCAATGTTTGGGCCTAAAGGTAGGACTGTCCGGTGGACGAGCAACGGACTAACATCTCCAGAGAACGAAGTATAGCTGTGAATGGCGTAACTGGAGTCTCGACCAGTGGTTAAGAGATACCCGCTATCTTTGGATGAAGATGCACCGTCATGTTCCCATCTTATTGCAGTCACCGAATCTGTGTGATGCGCCGCGTAGCTAACAAGGTCGGCTTTCTCGCCTAAGGTATAGCACGCCACATATCCATTGCGCGAGCCTAAAATGAGAAGTTCTTGCTGTGGGTTCAGCCGTTCATAGAGCATACTCGTCACTACCATGTCATCTGGCAGTTTCAGCTCCAGTGGGGTCAGTTCTTTGTCCATATCTATGTGGTCGATCAACGCACGACTCGACAATCGGAAGAGATTTGCATTTGCATGACCGAGTTGAGAGACTACAAGGACGATATCTGCAACAGGACCACCATCCTGTGACTTTTGAACGCGGAGAGATTGCAAGAATAGACCCCCAACCTTACTAGACACTCTAAGGAGAGGCTTCGAGAACAGACGACCATGGCTGAAACAGTATACATCGCCATTCGAGTCTCCAATAAGACCAAGTCCATGGGATGGAAGACCAGCTGTAACAGAGTATGACCTACTAGGTATTGTGGAAAGATATCGCCAGGAGATTGAACAAATTGCAGTGTCTGCTGAGGAATATTGACCAAGCAGTACGTGGCCACCCGGTGTGGTCATGAGAACTTGGTCCGGAGTTACGAAACTGTACGCCTTTGGTGCAGCTCCTGCAAGCTGCACTTCTGTGGACGCGGATTGCCCCGCAAGCATACCCTCTGTTATTGTTCTAGCTAGATCTTCTTTCGTCCATTGCTGTGGCGTCTTCGTCCCTGCCAAAGAGCGCCTAGCTCGCTGCTCGAATCCTACAAGCACCACTGCACTATCTGCACCACCAGTGGCAACGTATACAGTGTTGAGATCTTGCGTAATAGCATGTGACCATATGTTCTTGCCAACATGATTCGGGAACGTCGAGTTGTGAACTAGACTCCACATAGCGTCCGAGCTGCTGGGATTGTCGGACTGAAGAGTGAAAAGCTGACATGTTCCGTCCTCACCAAAAGAAAATAGCTGTGTTTCGATATGGACACTTGACTGTGCTACCGTGAATTGAATCTGCCAGATTCTGGAAGTGTGTGCCCAGGTCTTGACTAGGCACGGCGCAGCTATCACGTCCGGCGATCCTTTATCTTCGGGTTCGGACTGCTTGGCTACTTGAATACTCCGATGGCTGAAGGCATTGGAGATGTCCCATATTCTGATTGTCCTATCATCGCTACAGCTTGCAAGCACGAGTACGTCATGCTCGTTTGCCTTCAGTACTGCGATGTCTATACCAAATACCGAGCCGTCATGTGCTGGGTACTCATAATGTTTGATAACAGCTCCGCTGGACACGGCGTCAGTACTATCGTTGTCACTTACCCCGCAAGACCAAACTATAACGTCACCCAAGGCTGACCCAGCTGCTATTAAAACATGCTCGGGTGTCAGCCACCTCAGAGCTGCCGCGTACAATAAGACTCGAGAGCTTGCGCTGAGTTGGTACAGATGCAAAGACAATTTACTAACTTTGTTAGTAGTGATATTCTGTTGGACATGAGGAGACCTGTTGCTTACTCAAATACGTTGTCGTCCAAATTTATTCGTAGGCACAACAAAGCATTATGTGCAGTCACAGCAGCGATGCGGATCACGTATTGGCCATGATCTGTGTGCTGAGTCCGACCATCATCTCGGCATGTTAGGATCCAATCCTCTGCCCAGATCAGTCGACTTGCAAGAGCTCGAACGGATGTTGACGAGCTGTAAAACGTCAGCATACGACACGCTCAACTGTTTATGCGGAACATACTCGGAACTATCGTTGAAGCTCAATACAAGCACTCGCACTTGGGCACCTCCCCAAGCAACGACAAGATGAACAGCATCACGAAGATGAATTGCTAGTAGACCGTGTATTGCCTGTGCTTCGAATAAAGAAGCGGCTAGTAAACAGGAAGACGTAGTCTTTATACGATCATAGCACCTCAACGTGCTTCCTTCACCAACAAGAACAAATTGGCCCGCAAATGCTAGAGCCGTAATTGTGGTGAAACTCAGTCGAGCAGGGTTGGCAATTGACAGGTCGCCATTTACGACTGCCACCATCTGCAGCTTACGTATTATCACGACAGTTTTTCAATATCTTGATTTGATTCAACAGCACAACGCCAGTAATGAACAAATAAATAGTTGATGGATATTCAGTGGCTGTCCCAAAAATTGTCTCATGCGTGCTAGTTCGAGCTAACTGCATTGGGATTGCCACCCCCTGAGCACGGTTGCTCCTGCTCGTTTCAGAATCTGAAACAAACACAAACGGATTCAACACATTCCTGGAACTTGTAGCATTAATCCCTGCTATCTACTCCTAACAACCCCTTCTTAATAATACTCACGTGATCTTGAATCTTAAACAAAGCACCTTCATACTTGCAATCGGCCTTTGCACTTTGACCAGAGGCTGCGATGTCCTGCGTGGAAATGTGACGACCAAAGTCCTCATGCTCAGATTTTGACAAACGGTCTGCGCAGACCGCGCCCTTTGGAGGTGAACAGGAAGCGATTCTTGTCTGCTCGGACGCATAGCGTCATCAGCCGACATGGATAATAAGAGGAAAATCCTAGACAAAAGTCATCCTGCGCGTCAGCATGTGATCGACTTCACGGACCTTGACAGCGATCCTGATCAAACGCCAGAAGTGCTTGTCAAGTCTGTGCTCAAAAAGGTTTCCTTTGGTCTTTCGTCTACACCTGCTAGCAATGTTAACCACATCTCAAGGACTCCCGCAAAGTATTTGCAGATTCTGGGAAGAAAGCTGGCAAAAACCTGAACCTGAACCAGCACTCCCCTTCGAAAGGATCCCGTACTGAGCCTATTGAAATCGACAATAGCGAAGATGAGGCTCGACCCAAGGTGACTATATCGTAAGCATTCAGTGATACCAGACGAGACTGACCAGGCTAGGTCAGGAAATTAGTGAACAGTGCTGTCCCAATAAAGCAGCCAATTTCATCTTCAAAACCGGTGAATGGGGCGAACACAAGACCTGTCTTCCGTCAGCCTTCAGGAATAGCTCCATCGTCGTCAAATGGCGGGAGAAACAAGCAGAATCAGACGCCGCAACTGCCAAGTGCCACATCACCGCCACATCCCTCTCGTCCCCCAGCGTCCCCTCTACTCAAGGCCTCTCTCAAACATGTTCCAACACCCACCAAGACCAACAATCCTCGGGATTCTTCCGCGACACTAAAGCAACACATTCGCCATGGTCCATCGACGCCCAAGCCTACGTTGAAAGCTATTGGTACGACAAAATCGCCTCCAACTATCGCGACGTCCGCGAAAGCAGCTTCGATATCTGGGCAGCCCACTGGCCCTGATGTACTAGCAAAGTCGTCACCACAAAGTACCAGTGCTCTACCGCGGACGACAACGGTAGCATTTCGTCCTGCGCCTAGCCTACCGATAGACAGACATATTGCAGCGAAATCAGAACCCGTGAACACAAGTCTCGCGAAGTCTGCTACAATAACGAAAGATGAAGGACTGCAAAAGCCCGAAAGCACTAAGGAGTTGAACTCTGGGGTGCCAATTACCAGCGCGACAGCACTGCACTTGAGTCAAGCTGAACCGAAGCAGCTTTCCAAAGCGTCACGGAAACGCGCGGTAGAGACACAACCCGGCAGCGGTCATATGAAGAAGAATGTAGCAGGATCACGTCGAAATAGCAAGATGAGCACCTCACAGGTACGTTCTGGCTTAGGACTGCTTCCATTTCTGCTGGTATTCAAACTACTGATGACACTTGGATAGGAGTCGACATTAGAACTAACAATACAAAAGCAGAAGCCGAACACGACTATCGACCCCACTGTATCACAATCCAATACAGAGGAGAATAGCTCGAGCACAGGGAAGTCGAAACCTACAAGATCCATGCTGCCACCCTCGCGGTCAAGTCATATCGGGCAAAGAGAGGTATTGCTCTCACAACCTCCACTTGGGAGATCGCATGTGGCACTTGAACCCGACTCAGCAGTAACTCCGACAGCAAGTAGAATCGAGAGTGCGCCAGCTGTCAAGGACGAGGATAACCCTACTCATATGAATAGTGAACAAGAACTCATAGGCGATTCTATGCACGAACCACACGATAGCATAGAAGTCGAGATTGTCAGTGTGTTCAAGAATCAGCTTGATCTATATAAAGCTGAACACCAAGAGCTTACCAAGGTTTGTAAAGGCCCGACGGTCTACACGCAATAATCCCTCTTGCTCACAAGTATATAGAGACTGCTCGGTCAAGAGATTCTACGACGTCGCGATCGCAAATTCCATAATAAAGTCAACACAGTATCGTTCTCATTTCAAAGCGTAAAAGGTATTTCCGTCGGTACGCATAAGAAATGTTCGGCAAGTGCCCCAGTACGACAGCTCCTGGAGCGCAAGGCCGGTCAAGCAAACACATATGATAGTGACCTCGTTGAGGGACTGCCAGATTTCATGGTACATACGCCGCTAACGACCTCCTACCTTACTGAAAACGTGCAGCGACTCAACATAGAAGCTTATGCCACTGGCCTCGAGGACGATGATAATATGCACAAAGACCTTCATCGTGGATACAAAATAGACACCTTCCATGACCGGGAGCATAATGGCATTGCGAAACAACGAGCAAAGCAAATGAGTTCATACTTGGAGGCCGCATTTGAGAAGGTCCACTTCAATGCTGCAAAGATGCTGAAGTACATTCTTGATGGTAAGGTTCACTTCAATACTGCCAAGATGCTGAAATATCTCCTGGACTACCAACATGCTGTTGAGTGGATACCCAAAGAGACTGTACACCATGTAATCAAAGAAGGCTCGCTTCGACGTAAATGGGCTCAGCTCACTCGGAAGCTCCCAGAGCTTTCAGAAGAGGACATTGAGACCGCGAATAAAATTTGTCAGACGTTCTACGACAGCGAGCATGCTAGTATATGGTACCTAGTCAACCATCTTTTCGAGGTTGCCAAGAAGAATTCCGAATCACTTCCACGACCGCATGCACAACGCTGGGCGAAATATAGATGTCGTGTGTGTCATATGCATAGTTGCTTTGAGCATGGGACTTTCCTTGAAGAACAAAATGAGGAAGAAGAGTGCCAATTCGATCTTGATAGCTGTGCTTCCGAAGATGGCGAAGATGTCAGCAAGGACATCTTCTCTGATGACGAGAATGTGACGTCAATCAATCGTGCATTGGTTGTGAGGCCTCGCTTCACAGCTGCGACTAGGAGGCAGGCATTTGCATACAAATGGTCTGATCTACCCAATCACCAGCGCAGAGATATAATGGCCTTTCCTGGTTCCATTGGTGTAGCTGCTAGCGGCACCGAGAATGCAGAGTGCAGTGGAACATGCTTCTGGCTTAAGGAGAATAGGAAGTCAGTCACCGTCAGTCCGTGGACCGACGCTGAAGCGAAAGACTTCAAGCATTTACTAGTCGACTACGGCTCCAGCGACAGATGTCCATGTCTCATCGCAATGGCCATGGGAAAGTCCTGTATCGAAGTCTTCGTCAAGATGCTTCGTTACACAGAGAAAATATCTCCAAAATCAGAAGACATTGACGACATCCTACCACTACCCAAAAAACCTTGGTACTTTTTCAAAGAGCCTGAAAAGCTCAACGATCGGCAACTCTTCGTTCCGTGTAATCATCCGGGCGAATGCAAGGCAGACACTTGTTCGTGCTTTGACAATAACGTACCTTGTGAGAAGACCTGCACTTGCTCGCAAGGATGCGCGCGACGATTCCAGGGCTGTACGTGCAAGCGGCAAGGTAAAATATGCTGGCAAGATCGAGAATGCTGGTGCTTTCGTTTCAGTCGAGAATGTGATGAAGATTTATGCGGGACATGCGGCGCTGATGAAGCACTGGATCCACTAAACCGCGGCAAAACCCTCGAGAACGTCTGCACAAATGTCCACTTGCAACGAGGTGACTCCAAACGCACTTTACGCGGCATCTCCGAAATCGCTGGCTTCGGTCTGTTCATCACGGAGAAGGCCAAGGCTGGCGATTTTATTGGCGAATACAAAGGGCAGATAACTTCCGAGGAAGAGTCAGCTAGGCGAGGACGAGTCTATGCGCATTGTACCGCTTTCTACGAATTCAGCGCCAATCCGGGTATGTCTTATACTGATCAATGGAGAACACGAATGCTGATCTTTTGAAGGGAAGGTGATGGACGGCACGAAGGCCGGGAATATGACGCGATTCATAAACCATGCACAGCGTACAGATGTCATCAATCTGGAAGCGAAGCTTTTGCTTTGCAATACAGTCGTTCGACTAGGCTTCTGCGCCACTCGTGACATTGAGCCTGGCGAAGAGCTGTTTTTTGATTACGGGTAGATATCTCTCAACATAACTACCAGAAAATACTTGCTAACACCCTACTGCCAGGATCAAGGAACCCACCGGGCAAACACTGCTAGAGAAAAAGGGCGATGATCTCGTTCCTGTAGAGCCGAGAAAATTACAAGTAGTGCGTAACAAAGTCAAAAAGTCTAGCAAGGGCAAGAAGAAACACCGCAGTGCTGGTACAGAGGCTAGCATGCTCAACACGATAGTAGGCTCATCTCCTAACGTTGGCGCTTTCACATCAGAACATGCATCTGAAAGTGACGTCGATTTCATGGAGCTCGACGTGCCTCTGCCTGTTGAAGATCCCGAGGACACTGATTACGTGGAGAGAGTCGCTGGTGGTGACGACGACGAAGAGGCGGAGGCCACGAGGAGAAAGATTTTGCTAAGGCGAAAGCGGAACAACTGGGCCAATCAATCCAACACCTCGGGCTCGCCAGCTGGCAGTATCAACACTCGACGATCTGCCCGACGCAGTGTTTCGCCTGTCGGGTCTCCCTTACGAGGCAAGAAACGCAGAAGAGAGTCAAAGTCGGACTGAAATCATGCTAGGACCACACAAAGTCGAATAGATCTGAGCACAAACTATGCAACGTTTGACGTCGCATCGCAGTATCGCTCTGAAAGCCCCCATACTGGTAGCCTTGACAGCGATGTTAGCAATCGCCACACTGTCAGGCGAATCAGGATTGTACGAAGCGATGGTTATGACAACAAACACTTCGCCAACAAAACAATGTAACTGGACATCATTAGGTCCACTTTCTGTTGCGTACCTATTTAACGTTGTCCGCACCGCTACTTAGCCGTCAAGGTCGAGGTCAATCAATGCAAGACAGTGCCCTATACTCGTCATCCAGCCAGCAATTTTAGGGGTCGTCGTTGCAAGGCGTCGCGCGGATGTTGTAAGTCTCGAGCTTATCACGATGTCCTTTTTCGAAGCCACTTGAGCTCCAGTAGAACGAGCTTGATGAAACTAAATGGTTATAATCGGAGAATGCTATCTAAACATCTTGTCTACCAATATCCTGCCAATATTACCACGCCCCCAATATCGAGATAACATCCGAGAATTTCTGGAATGTTGAAGTCAGGATGCGCATCTGACCAGATTAAGACCTAAGCATGATCCCGGGGCTGCGGACGAACGAAGTTGGAGTGCTTGATGTTAGCTGAGCAGAGACGATTCGGCCAGACTACTGTCTATAATGAGATGGCAACGTCTGCCCACACGCTCTGGACAGACCCGGGTGTGAAAGGGAGCAATTATAACTGTCAACCCTTCCACAAAGGAGGACTAGTAGCTGGCTTCGTTTTCGACGCCTAGAGTTAGCACTAAAGATTGTCGGCAGATAGCGCGAAATTGGGTGGTTATGAGGAGAAGGCGAGCGTAAGAGTTTGAGCAGCCTCAGACGAAGGTTTCATGAAAGGAGTACATCAGAAAGTAAATCTACCTATGTTAATCGAGGGGATCGAGGTAGAGGTTGATCTTTAAGGTTATAGTTCGTAACTTCTAATCACTTCGTGCTGATGGCGGCGGATGATGACCGATTAGATAATTTCTAGTTCTAGGCTTCCCAAACTTCGACTGAAGTGGATCATAGAGGGTCCGTGCGCGCTTACGAGTTCATCTCGAGAGGCGCGGCTCTTTATGCGGCTTACGACGACGTCCAAATTGCGTGTTCTGTTCTTGTGTTGGCCTCATCTTGCATTCGTCTCCTGCTGTCGTCTGTTGCCACCGTCCACCTACCTACCTCGCTGTCGCTACATCTGGACTATATTCTCTGCTCACTCATATCACTCACCCTCGGAAAAGAACTCTCTACAACTATTCACTGGCGACACTTCGGAGCCTCACGACTCGTAGACCTCTGAAAGCTTAATATCGACCTGTGTTTTGAGCAGTGCCTCATTTCGAGCCTCATCTGGACTTGTGACGGCGACTAAAGAATCAGCCCAAACTCGGAACTCGACTCTGGGAGCAAGCATTGACACTCAATCACTCTCATCATCAGTAACATATTAGAGCATATCATTGTTGGCAATATCACCACACCTAGGCGACCGAGGCGAAACTACACACATCATGGCTCCCCCGCCAATGCCTGCGCGCAAGCCTGTTCCTCCTCCGAGTAGCCCATCGCCTAGCGCCCTTCGTCCAGGATGGGAGCGAGATCTTACCAACCGGTTTCGTCAACACATTAGCACCAAGCGCATGAACATGTTATCACAGCGAAAAGCAATCGACCCGGCGCAGAACTTGACATCTCACGACGTCTCTCAAGAACAACAACGAACCCACTTGGATCAGTTGCCTCTCCGTCATGGCTCTGGTTCCCAACCAGCACACTCCGCATCCTCTCCCGACGATTTCTCACTTGGCGCACCAACATCTCATCCTGCACTGCGCAACATTCCCATTATGCCTACTCCTCCTACCCGACAATCACATCAACGGTTCCGCAATGAGCTTCACATGCTATCCGAAACACCATGCAGATGGGAGAATCCTGGACTACTTGACGAGGCATTACGACTACTACCTTTCGAGCGCTTGTGTAGAGAGGCAGAAGATGAGGCGAACTACTTCGCTGCAGCCGCACAGAGTCTCCGAACAGGCAAGAAACCTGCCTGGGCATACCAAGATTGTCTGATCCGCCAGTTAATGCACTGGTTCGCAAAAGAATTCTTCTCGTTCATCAATGTGCCCAAGTGCGGTGTTTGTGGAGGTAACACCATGCCTGTGGACAATGGTACTGGTACTGGTGTCTTGCAAGTTGCGCCGCTGCCCGAAGAGAGAGCCTTGAGTGCGAACAAGGTTGAGCTTTACCGATGTCCTAGAGCAGATTGTGGAGCTGCGACAAGATTTGCAAGATACAACGATGCTTTTGTGTTAATGCGCGAAGGCATGAGAAGAGGAAGAGTCGGTGAGTGGGTGAACACATTCGGAATGTTGTGTCGCGCATTGGGCAGCAGAGTCAGGTGGGTATGGGTATTGTGGAACAACGACGACCACAGCTGGGTGGAGGTCTACTCCGAGCACAGGAAGAGATGGATTCACGTCGACCCAATCGAGCAGAAGTGGGATAGTCCAACCATGTACACTGAAGGTGAGTCTGCACAGGTCTATATCTCGGACTTGGACTTGGTGACTAACGTTATTCAGGCTGGGGTCGCAAGATTCGCTACTGCATTGCTTTCTCCAACGATGGCGCAAGCGACGTTACAAGCCGATATTGCCGCGATACCGTCAAGCATGCTGCTAATCGATCAAAATGCACTGAAGCAGTACTGCTATACATACTCGACGAAATATGTCGTCTACGACGAAGAAACATGGAAAAGGCCATGAAGTTCAAGCTTGAGGGCGAAGACTCAGCTGAGAGCAGAGAACTCAAGCATTACTATGTTCATGCTTTAATATCAACGATTATCAAGATTACACCAAAGACGGAAGCACAGCGCAAGGCTGATGACGCGGATCGGAGGAAAGCGGAGGAGAGGAGATCGGAATGTGAGTTTTACAATTTGGCGTTGTTAGCAGAAAGCAATGTACTAATGTAATATCCAGCTATTCAACGACGAGAACAAAATCAAGAAGGACGCACAAGTCCTCGACACATGGCACCACCACCACCCCCTCCTCCTCAACGATAATTACACATTCCCAGGCTCTGTAAAGCCTCATTGGCCACAGTTCACTACATTACGACTACAAGATGATAACTCCACTTACGACGTGGCGTCACTCGTACGTCGATTGATCACTATATGCTCAATCACTCACACCACGACCTTTAAAACATCAAGCTCATTGGCTTGCAATTTTCGTATCGCGTACTTCGCTTCTATGCTTATGCATAATTATCAAGGGCACACTCAGCCTTCGTATTGGATCTACGGTTAGATCTCTGAGCACATATTTACAACATTTATGGAGGGAGAGCCGAAGGAGTCTACCTGTGTAGTCCCTTCTTGCTTATACGTACAATATATTTATTCATGATGGTTCCGGGTCCTGGAGCCTCCAGATGGTTCAGCGGGATAGCAAGGTGTTGGTGGCTTTGAAGAACAGAAGATGGAGGCTTTCATTTGGCTGAATGAAGGGAAGAGGGTCACCGAGAAGTTACGAGCCTGCAAGGCCTTGCGAAGGAGTGTATATACTTTACGATTGTGAGAATACCATCACCGCCTTGCAACAACAGATCTCGAATTTAATTGTCTCTTCGTCCTCGTCGTTGTCCGTCGTCCAGATCTTCCAGGCTAGGTATTTAAACAGCTATTTGCACATGCAAAATGACCTCGGACTCTACTCCTTGTCCGTCCAAAAAATAATTCCCTAACCATCACCAGAGCAGTACTGCTTCTCAGACAGCAGCGAATGACATGGCCTTCGACTCCATTAGTAAACTGCGTTTCATCTAAAACTTATACTCATAGTCACTGGGATTACCACCATCGCCCACTACAATGGACGTCCACCGCTCCCGCTTCGTCCCCTACCCACCTTCTCCCATCACTTCCCTCGCCTTCTCTCACTCCACCGGCGTCGCTCTCCGCGGCCAACCTTTGCGCCTAGCCATCGGCCGCAACAACGGTGATATTGAACTATGGGATCCCAAGAATGGCGCCTGGGTCCATGAACGCACGTTCCACGGCGGCCGAGAACGAAGTGTACAAGGTCTTGTATGGATTGGCGAGCCTGACGAATATGAAGACCGCGGCGAAAGCACAAAGTACCGTCGAGTCGGTCGAGCGCGGTTGTTCTCGATAGGATATAGTGCCAGTGTCACGGAGTGGGATTTGTGTACTGGACTGCCCAGACAGCAGGCTTCGGGAGGACAAGGGGAGGTGTGGTGTATGGCTGCGCAACCGAGATGGAGGGCCAAAAAGGATAGAGAAGGCAAGCTGATTATTGATGAGAAGGAGTACAAAGGACAAGATATTGCGGTTGGATGTGCAGATGGCACTATTGCGTTGCTCTCGACTGCAGACGACGGATTAGTGCTCAAGAGGACGATTGCGAGGGCGAGTAAGAAGAATGCCAGGGCGTTGAGTATGCGGTTCAAAGATCGTGATACTGTGGTTGTTGGGTTTTCGGATAGCATGATCAGGGTGTACGATATTCGTGGAAATGGAACGCTGATACGAACGATGGCATTAGGAGGTGGTGAGAAGGGAAAGCCAAAGGAGAAGTTGGTCTGGGCGGTGGAGTGTCTTAAGAATGGTGATGTAGTGTCGGCTGATTCTTCTGGCGAGGTAGTGTTTTGGGACGGAAAGACGTATGGTCAACTCCAGAGGCTGAGGGGACATGAAGCGGACGCGCTATGTCTGGCTGCTAGCGAAGATGGCACAAGAGTTTTCAGTGGTGGTATGGACAGAAGGACTTGTGTGTACAACTGCGTTGGAGCAGGACAGAAGAGGAGGTGGATGAAGCTGAAGCACGTCAGAATGCACAAGCACGATGTCAAGGCTATGGCATCCTTTGATAGTCGGAAGAAGATGAGTCTGGTCGTTAGTGGTGGCTTGGATACTCAACCAGTAATCACACCACTCAGAGAATTCGGCAAGGAATATCACCGCGCTCTGCCAGTCACGCCTCAACATCCACCAATAGCTGGAGCAAACAGGCTATTGGTGAGCTGGTGGGAGAACAAAGTCACGATATGGAGAATCGGTCGAAGACGGCAGGAAAACTCAGGCTCGGAATATCTCGATGTCCAACCAAATTACCATACCGTCGCCCAAATGACGCTGAAAGGAGAAGAGAATATCGCTTCGGCCTCGATATCGCCATCTGGCGACCTCCTCGCTGTCTCCACATCCGCAGAAACCAAGCTCTTCCATCTGTTACCCCAAGCAGCATCCGCCGTGCCTACACTAAAGATACACAAACTCGACGTACCTACCACAATGTCTGAAGCCGGCGCTCGACTAGTCCAGTTTTCACAAGATTCGAAATGGCTACTTTTCCTCCGCCACGACAATACGATCCACCTCGCACGCATCGCTTCCTCCACCGAAGACAACGCACCCGCCATTCTTCCAACGACGATCGAGCTTGATCGTCCAGCTCATCAACGTCTAACGAAAGAAGGATATCCCCACGAAAACTGTCTCAACGGTGCTTGGGGTAATTACGACGCTACCATTATCCATGTCGCATTCTCCTCGGACAGTCGTATCCTAGCCATCACCGATCTCGGCGGTAACGTCGATACATTTCTCCTCGAAGGAAATGAAGATCTGGCTGCACCAGATGTCGACGTCGTGGCCGCCCCATCCACATCCTCTGATGCAGGTGCAGACGATTCAGATGAGGACGAAGAAGACACAACAACCATCTACCACGGCCAACATTGGGTCACGAACCCGTCATCACATACCCTGCCACGATTACAGTCGCACGCCCTCGTCTTCTCTTTTCGTCCTGCCTCTTCCTCAGACCACCACGAAGCTCACGTGAACGGGAACCCAGGTATACATCCAACACGCCACAATCCGCATGCCCATAGTAATGCCGTCCCTACATCTGCAACCACAGACGCCCGGCTCTTCATCGTGACAGCACTGCACCAGCTCCTCGAATACGACGTTCTTTTCTCCCGCCTGACCGACTGGTCACGGAAGAACAATGAGGCGTCGAGCTTGCCCGAGGAGTTCAAATTGCAGAGGGAGAGGGCGATAGGTTGTTTCTGGGATGTAAACGCGAACAAAGGATACGAAAGAGTATGGGTGTATGGCGCGAGCTGGGTTGCAATGTTTGATCTGAGCCAGGATTTGCCAGGATCAGCCGGTCATGCACAAATGCAGCAGCAACAGACCGTGGAGCAGCAGCTTCAACAGCAGATCAACGGCACCACTACATCCGATGACGACGACGACGACGAGCCGCCGCAACAAGAAGGAGGGAGGAGCTTGGAATCGCGCACCACCTTACCCAACGCGTCCGTCTCGCGCAAACGCAAGCTTTCCGACCCCGAACTAGCAGCCGCCCAAGCACTAGACAACAAAAGCGCAAACACA
>Ga0160429_1001057_pt1 | contig 16478 bp, 14 predicted proteins | sample SolpanmetagenomR_FD_108199 | JGI IMG/M metagenome (GOLD analysis project Ga0160429, IMG submission 108199) | Solar panel surface microbial communities from Lawrence Berkeley National Laboratory, California, USA - R | ecosystem: Engineered > Built environment > Solar panel > Unclassified ...
AGTACACCTGTTTCCGCTGGCCGGTGCACGTGAAGGTCGTCTGGACCGGCAGCGCGGCGGCGGTGAAGGGCTCGCCGGTCTGGTACACCCGGTCCAGCGCGTCGAGGATGCCGTAACTCTCCAGTTCGGGCCAGGCTGTGCGGGTGGGCTGCCCCAGCAGGTCGCGCCCGTTGGCGAGGCGTTGGTAGTACGGGTTAACGAGGGTAAACACCTGTTCTGGGCCCTCGTGTACGGCCACGTGGGCGGGGAGCTGCATGAGCACGTCATAGAAGCGCTGGCGCTGCACCTCCGTCTCGGCGCGAGCCGCCTGTTCGCGGGCTTGACTTTCACGCAAGGCCACTTCCACGGGGGAACGGGGCTGGTCGGCCGTATCGGTGAAGCTAACCAGCAGCCCTTGCCCCACCCGCTGCGCCGAGAGCCGAAAATAGTTGTCGAGGCCATCGCCTTGGTAGTTAACCTCCAGTTGCGCCGGCTCCCCCGATTCAAAGGCCTGCCGATGAAAGGCAAATACCCCGGTCGCCAGGGTGTGCGGGTAGTGCTGCAGGTACGTACCACTGGGCCGGGCGGGCTGCCCCAGGATGCGCTGCGCGGCCGGGTTTAGCAAGTCAATGGCAAAATCCACCAACGTGCCGTCGGGGTCTCGAATAGGTGAATAGAGAGCAATCCCCGTCAATGAGGTAGTCAGGAGCCCTCCCAAGAGCTCCTCCAACGGATAAGCGAAGCGCAGATCAACGGGCAAGAAAGCAGCAGGCAAATCAGGCATGCACGAAAGTACACTCTCAGCTACCCAATCGCTAGGCGCCACTAGCTACTGTTAACCAGTCTAGCAATTAGCTGCCTATCTAAAAGGTATACCTGCTAAAGCTTGAAGTGAGATAGTCTAGCTAAGCGAGACATAATTTAACAGGGGCAATGTAGCTAGGTCCCGAAAGGCGCAGTGGCTGTTGCAGAAGTAGGTGGCTGGCCAGCTGTATCTTGTAGTTATGCAGGGCCATAAACAGTTTGTCGACAAAGTCGTGCTACGCTTCCGCTTGTCGGAGCGGGTGCCACAGCAGAATCTCTACCGCCGATTGGCCGACCTGCTTGACTGGGACTTTCTCTATCAGCAAACGCAGGCCCTTTACAGCCACACCGGTCAGCCCTCGCTGGACCCGGTCGTGTTCTTTAAGCTCATGCTGGTCAGTCGGCTGGAAAACTTGGTCAGCGACCGCCGCCTCATCGAGCATTGTAGTCTGCGGTTGGATATTCTCTACTTTCTCGGCTACGAGGTCGACGAGGACCTGCCCTGGCACTCCACCATCAGCCGTACCCGGCAGCTCTACCCAGCTGCCGTTTTCGAGTGCCTGTTTGACCACGTCTTTGCCCAGTGTGTAGCCGCTGGGCTCGTCACGGGCCATACCCAGGCGGTAGACTCGGCCTTCGTTAAGGCCAACGCCTCGTTAGAGGGCCTGTGCGAAAAGCAGCCCGCCGACGCATCGGCACCCGTTCTACACGTAGCCGACAAGCCCGAGCAGGAGGTGCCGGCCGCCCCACCGGAAGCGCGCCTCACCAGCCCGGCCCATCACCTGCGGCGCGTGGCCACCACCCACGCCCGCTACCTGCGCAACGACAGTGGCCCGTTAGGGCGCAGTCGAGCGCAGGCGAGGCTACTCAGTAACAAAACCCACTACAGCCCCGCCGACCCCGATGCCCGCATTTCCGTCAAGCCCGGCAAGGCACGGGCCCTTAACTACCTCTGTAGTATAGCCGTGGACGAGGCCCACGGGGTTATCAGCCACGTGCAGGCTGACTTTGCCGACCAGCGTGATTGCACCCTCCTACCGAGCCTGGTCGCGCCCTTGCAGCAGCGCTTGCTCGCCCAAGACCTACCCCTAGTAGACCTCGTGGCGGATACCAACTACTCGAATGGGGTGAACTACGCCTTACTCGAAGCCCGGGGCATCACGCCCTGGATTCCTGTTTTTGGCAAGTACAAACCCGAAATCGATAGCTTTAGGTACGAAGCGGAAACGGACTGCTTTACCTGCTCAGCGGGCAAAACGCTCTCCTTCAAAAGCTTTTATAAGAATCAGGATGGGGGCTTAGCTAAAGTTTACCGCGCCGCCAGTCGGGACTGCCGCCTGTGCCCACTCAAGCCCACCTGTGCGCCCAACGTCAAGAAGCGCCAGCTCATTCGCACCGCCTACGATGCCCATTACCGCCGGGCGCTCGCCCGGCAGCAAAGCCGGCCAGGCCGCCATATGCGGGGCTTGCGGCAGCGCACCGTTGAACCGGTGTTTGGCAGTCTACTCCAGCACTACGGGATGCGGCGCGTGAATACGAGGGGTCGCAGTAGCGCCCATAAAATGATGTTGCTGACCGCCCTCGCCTTCAATCTGAGGAAGCTGCTCAAGCACCAGCCCAAGCAAACCCTGCGCGTGGCGATTGCGCTGCCCACTCCTGCGCTCCAGGGGCAGTTTTTGGCCTGTTGGCGGAAGCGTCACAGCTGGTCATTGCGGCCTGGAAACAGAAAGTAGCGCGGGAGCAGAGATGGGCCAGGAGTTCTGCAACAGCCACCGCACCTTTCTGACGCATGTATTTAGTGCAGGCGCGACTCCCAACGCGAGCCAGAAATGCCCTTTGGGTGGAGTTTCTGAGCCACTTGTTCGGGAAAGGACTTTCTGAGCCATCACAGATAAGATTTACTGTCTTCGCAAGGATATCACTTAGCCTGAGGTGGTCTAGGCCACACGTGTTAACATTCGGCAGACTCAGTTATTAATCCCTCTCGTCAGGATGGCGATTTCCCTTGGTTTTAAGTAATATAAGACAATAGTATCAGGACTGAAACGAAGTATTTTAGTTTTGTTCGCATCAATCACCAAGGTGTCTTGATCGACATGCCAGCTGTTCGGAGGAAGCACATCTCCCCAGAAATAGCGCTCGACCTTTCCGTCTCTGGTAATAAGGCAGTAGTAGCATACTCCACTTGAAAAGAACCGGTACCCGCCAGTTGCCTTCTTCTCATGGGCTAGACGCTGTTGCCAAAAGGTGCCAGTTTTGGAGGCTAATATTTCCTCAAAAGCTGAGGCGTGTTGTTGACACGCTGCAGGCAGAAGTGCCAGCCCGAGGAATGTCATACGGAACTTCATGAAGCTTTTGCGGAAATAGGAGGCCTGTTAAAATTAGCTTCACGAGCAATTTATAAATTCCATATTCATTCCTACTTGGAAGGCAGAGTACCCATTCGAAAAACCTCTCTGAGAATGCTTCAAAAAACGGTGTTTTCGGGGCCGTGGGCGTAGGTCGGATTAACGTTCGGGAAACAGTAGTTTTGTAAGTGACAGTGTGTTGAAGCACGTCGCTGAAGTCGCTTTTCCTGCTCGTTTACCATGTTCACCCGTCAAGCCCTCTTTTTGGTCGCCTTACTGGGTGGTACGCCCCTCTTAACGTGGGGGCAACAAGCCGCCCCTGCCGGTTTATTACTGGCTGAAAGCGGTTTCTCCAACAAGACCTTTCTGATTGAAGAAGCCGGAGCGGCGCGCCAGACCACGAATGACACACAGTCTTATTTTATCTTTCAGCCGGACGGCCGCGCTATCTACCGGGGGACAAGAGGAACTACCGTGCTCAAGGATAGTCCCTTGGGGTGGCGTATAGTAGGGGATTCGTTGTATTTGATACCCAGTGCCTTCACCATAGAAGCCGCGGGCAATACGCAACGGATTGAGCGCGACCCGATAAAGTATGCCTTTGCAAAAGTCTCAGGAGGATATCTACTGAAGCGAAAAAAGGAGCAAACGCTGTTAACGGAGGTGAAATAAGAGGTGTCCGCCGGCCGGGTAGGTGACAGATAGTTGCGGGAGACTGCGTTAAGGCTAGTCTGCTTTGGCAAGTAAGCGCTGCACGCCCATGGGGTGAAAGTCCTTCCCGCGCCGGGTCGTGTATCCTGACTGATTGAGCTGCTGGGCAATGGCCCGTAGGTTCGCCCCGGTGGCCCGCAGTAAGGTGGCCAGCTGCACAGCCTGCCGGTTGTTCGTGTTTGCATGGGCGTTGGCCTGGCGCGCTACTAGGCCCTTCTGCTTCGCCTCGTCGGTCAGATTAGTCGGGGTACCTAGAGTAAACCCCCGCGCCTTCTTAGCAGCTAAGGCGTCCCGCGTCCGGCTTGAGATAGCCGATGCTTCTTTCTGGGCCACGGCCGCGAGGATGTGCAGCGTAAACTCATCGGCTGCCGGCAGGTCCACGGCCTGAAAGCGCACCCGACTCTCCATTAAGGTAGCTAAAAACGCCACACTCCGTGCCAGTCGGTCCAGTTTGGCCACGAGCAGTACCGCGTCCTCGCGCTGTGCCTGCGCGATGGCGGCTAGCAGTTGGGGCCGGGCACTCTTGCGCCCACTCTCCACCTCAATATAATCCGCCACCCGCACGGCATCAGTAGGAAGGAAGCGGAGCACCGCCGCTTGCTGGGCTTCGAGGCCTAGGCCGGAGTGCCCTTGTCTGACGGTGCTCACCCGGAAGTAAGCGACATATTTGCTCATGAAAAGCAAAGCTACCCCTGGTTTCTAGTCTTGTCACATTTCTTAAACGTTCGTTTAAGAAATGTGACAAGCCTGTTTACAAGTCGATGAAAAAGGTGGTGCCTTCGTTTTCCCGGCTTTCTACCCAGATGGTGCCGCCGTGCAGCCGCACGATTTGCTGGGTGATAAACAGGCCGAGCCCTGTGGTGGACTCGCCTGCTAAGCCTTCCCGAGCGGCGCTACTAAACTTGTCGAACAACCGCGCTTGGTGCGCCAGCGGAATGCCGATGCCCGTATCCTGCACCGCCAGACGCGGTCGGCCGGCGTGCTCGCGCAGGCGCAGCGTCACGCTGCCGCCGGCCGGGGTAAACTTTAGGGCGTTAGCCAGTAAGTTGTCCAGCACGCGCCCGAACTTTGCCGGATGCAAATTAGCCTGCATGGCCTGAGGCGGTACGTCCAACTCCAGCCTGATATCCTTGGCTTGAGCAGCTAGGCGGTGACTAGCCAGTTGCGCCGTGAGGTAGGGCAGCAGGTCGGTCGGCTGCTTGACGAGGCGGGCGGCGTCGAGCTGCCCGATAGAGAGCACATCTTGCAGGATGGCGTGCGCTCGGTCACACGCTTGGTCGATGATTGTCAGATACCGGGGGGATTCCGGGTCGGTGCCCTGGCCCCGGCGCAGCAATTGAGTAGCTAGCTGGATGTGGGTCAGCGGATTGCGGACATCATGGGCCACCAGATGCAAGATGGTTTCCTGCGTATCATAGAGGCGTTGTAGCGAGTCTTGTACCTGCTTTTGGGCCGTGATATCAATGAGCGTCGTGTAGCCTAGTTCTTGGCCTTCATCCGTAAATAGAATGGAGTAGACTTGGCACCAGAACGAAGAGCCATCAGCTCGTACCAAGCAGGTTTCCAGCGCAAAGTAGGACAATTTATGCGTCCACAATTTCGCTTGTAACTCATGCCAGTCGGCGCGGAAGTGAGGATGCGCAAACTCCAAGATGGTTCGACCTTCCACTTCCTTGGGGTGGGCGTAGCCGAGCATGCGCACCAAGGAGTCGTTGGCCTGGCGAATGGTCAGGTCCGGATTGATGATTTTTTGCCCCAGTGGCGAGTGCTCAAACACCGTGCGGAAGCGTACCTGACTCTGCTCGTAGCGGTCATCGCGGGCTAGTGAACTGGCGTCTACCGCCTGCCTGGCTAACAGGTGTTGATTTTGCGTGCGTAGGGCCTCATTTTCGGCGCGTAATTCACGAAGTTGAACGTCGAGCGAGGAGGAGGTCATAGCTTCTTGACTGGAAGCGGACAAGATACTCCGCAGTTGGCAGAAAGCAGAGCCTGCAATTGTATTATACCTTTCTAAAAGGGTGCAAAAAGAAGAAGGTGGTAGCTAAGCAGGTAGCCGCTAGTGGAAACACCGGTGCAGGATGGTTTCAACCTTTTCTTGCGTCAGGGGCTTAGCCAGGATATCCGCCGCCAGGGACACCGCTTTGATACGTTCCAAGTCATAAGCGTGCTCCGAGGTGGTGAGCATGACAACTACTACCTGGCCTTTCTGAGCGAGCGGGTGCTGCTTATAGGTTTCCAGAAATTCTAAGCCATCCATGACGGGCATATTAACGTCGAGCAGCACGAGAATGGGGCCAGCTGATTCAGGTAGCTTGCTACAGGTCTGTTCCAACATTCGCAGCGCTTCCACCCCGTTTCGCGCAACTAGGAGCTCTTCCGCGACCTCTAAGCGAGTGAGCAGTCGGGTATTAAGAAAATTGGTGGTGGAGTCATCATCGACTAGGAGCACCTTCGCCAGCTTTTGCATATAGAACCCATTATCAACGTGTTTGCGCTGCTGGCCAGAAGTACGAACCGCTGCTTACTATAAGAGTGGTATTCTAGGGGACAAAAAAGCGGCTTCCCGTATAAATACGGTGTGCTGTCCTACCTAGTTAACTTAACTAGAATACGTGTTTCCAGCATTTCAAGCAGGTTTCCTCTAACTCATACCATGCCAAACACTATTGCCGAGCATATAACGTTAATTGAACCCACGTGGCTGTTGCAGAACTCCCTACTTGGCTCGGTACTAGCATAAGCAAGCTGCTAAACACGGGGAAATGACCTGTTTTCCAGCCTTTCTAACTAAGTACGGTTCGTTAAGCCCTTGCTAACCGGCATTATACCGAGTTCTGCAACAGCCACCCACGTTCAATTAACGTTATATGCTCGACTGGAATAGACAGTGCTTAGCAAGGAGCTACTAAGTCAAGAAAATGCTGTACATCCCAGTGTATCATGTTAGCAAAAGCTTAAAAGGTAAATTGCTGAACCTAAAACTGACTAATCAGTCTGATTAGTCAGAGGATAATAGATGACTAGTCAATTCATAACTAGCTAGCTCTCTAGAAATTAAGTCTTGACTAGTCAAGTGTTGCGTGACTAGTCAAATAATACCTTAACTTGCAGACTCTGACTAGTCATTGCCAATATGGAAGTTAATGCTGATTTTCTGACAATTAAGCAGGCCGCCCAACACGTGAATAAGTCGGAGCAGACTATCCGACGACTAGTTAAGCAACATGCGGAGACTAATCATATTCGAGTTGAGGCAACAGTCAAAGGCAACGTTTATCTGATTAGTCAAACCCTCTTGGCTGACCAATACTCACTAGTCAAAGAACTAGTAGAGGCCCCACCCCCTACCATCAGTGAACCGGAACAGGAGCTGGAGATAGCTCTGTTAAAACAGCAGTTGTCTGAGCGTGACCAAACGATTCAGCAATTACAAAACCGCTTGTTGGAGCAGAATGACGTGTTGAATGCCTTGACTAGTCAAATGAATAGTCAGCGTATCGGACGCATTGAGGAACTGCTACTTAACCAGAGCGAACAGTTGGGCGAACTGCAAAAGCGAATTCCTGAGTCAAAAGAGGTTTTAGTAACACAACCCATATCAGCACCAGAGCCAGCTAAAAAGGGTTTCTGGCAACGAGTTCTTGGGAAATAGCAGAGAAGCTATTTAGCCTTAGCTGGTCTGTCGAATTGCGACTCATTGCTGGCTTTCTTGATTCCCAGTATCGTCAGTAGCAGTCCTGAGAGTGAATGCGCTTTAGTATGCTTGCCGGTCTTTAGGTCGTGGGCGAACTTGTTACAGGCAGCAACATGTACTGGGCTGGCCAGTATTTGCGTCACTAATTCGGGCGTGTTGATGCTTAGTTGTGTGAGTAGTCGGCTAGCACTTTCGACTTGGTGCAGCGCTACACCAGGTATGTCAGAAGCAACATCGGGTATTAAGTCAAAAGGTATTGTAGTAGCTGGAATTTGGGATTGCACAGTAAAGAAGATGTTCTGAAAAGCTCGCCCTACTTTTTCTAATTGATAGTCAATGCGAAGGTCGGTCTTCTCATTAATTTGCTTTACTGATACATCAAGCACTTTCTTTTTGAACATAGCAAGGATTGTGTACTCCTCATTGCCTTTGTCATCGGCTAAGCCCAAGGTCTTTTTTAAATCTAGGATAGCAACTTTCTTAGTTTGTCCTTTATCCTTCCACTGGCTGCAAATCTGATAGATGCGCTTCGCGTGCTTGCTAGGTAGGTTTAGGGCTGCTTGTACCTGAAAAGAGGTGAAGTTATTCTTAAGATCAAACAGGTAAGGAATAGCATACTCATTGAATTCCAATTCGATAGTACCAGTACCTAAGATGTAATCAATTCGTTTGAATAAAACGAGTTGCCTAAAAACTTCTCTGCCATTGTGATGAGTGTGGATTTTATGAACCCGCCCCATCATTTCTTCCGTTGAATTTCTTAATTGCTTGTAATTAAGTTTTTTATCAGTCAGCTTTTCTAATTCAGTTACTGATATCTGGTATACATCATCGGGAGAATCCTTGCGTAGCTTGGAGAGTAGCACCAAGAAGATATTGGCCTGAGTCTCGGTGTATTCATAGCGAGCATTAGTCAGGGCATTAGCCTGACGCACCTCTAATTCCTTATTCATACTGCCTGGGAAAGAAGGGGAATACGATGATTTTCCAAAGCTAACTATTTTTAGTAACAGTTATAAAGAATAGTTAGCTTTAGCTTATAAAAAGTTAGCTTTCCGCTTATAAAAAGTTAGCTTTTGAGGGTCGTTTGGCTTATAAAAAGTTAGCCTTCGCTTATAAAAAGTTAGCTTTAGCTTATAAAAGGTTAGCTTTCGACCCTATAAAGTATTGACTTATAACTGTTTCTGAGCCCCTCAAATAACAAATAGCTACAAATAAAAAATACACAATTGTGTTGTCACTAGAAAAAAGGCTTTTAGAGTGTGGATAACTCGGTTACCGCGAATAGCGCAGCCCAAACAAAAACAACATAATCTTGTAAATCAGTTACTTGCGTGTATTCAAAAAACTATATATTATTAGTAATCAGAAGCATAAAAAATAATTGCTGTGCTTATGTGCCATTATGGGCGGGAATAGACTTGGGTGGTTTTTCCCATTTGTACACCCGTTACGCCCTTGGCAGTGGTACCCATGCTAAGAGTGCTAGGTTAAGTGAGGACTGGGGCAGTTAAGAGGCCCCTAGCAGCCTCTGAGCCGAAGTGCGGCCCTCTCCGTATGTTTGTGTAGCCTTACCGACAAACGGCGGTCAGGACCAAAGCCCTGACCGCCGTTACCCTAGGGATGCCCGAGCCAGTGGCTAACCACAGCTCGAACTGCTCCCCCTACCGCTGCTTTGAGCAGTTCTAAGGGGATGCGAAACCAACTGGCCTGGCCAACGGGTTTCACCTTCGCACGTTTACCCATTACTTGTGAGGTTGAGGGTGCTTAATCCACCCACTTCCTGAAGCCCTGACTGTGTCCGCAGCCAGGGCTTCGTCTTTTCAGACGACGCGTTGGCGGGGTGACAACCGTGCGAGTGGAGCAAAGATAGACGGCTCGTAACGGCTAAGAGGTGGCCGGAACTGGGTAGGATAGCAGTGGGGGAATAGTAATCCTGACTAGTCAATTGGCTTGCTCAGATAGCCCCTCGTAGTCTACCTTAGACGCGCCGAATAACGAATGCTGACGTCAGGGAGCAAGACAGGTTTTGCTAGCGCAAAACGTCTTGCTTTTGGCTCCTATCGTCGCCAAAAGAACTAGCGTATGAGTCAGATAGCACCTAATTCAGCAGATGAACCGAAGCCTAAGCGGCTAGGTGGTCGGCCTAAAAAAGAGCCGGGCGAGAAGCTAAAAAGCGTAACTACTCACGTTTCAGCAGCTCGCTACGACGAGTTACAGGAGGGCGCAGCGGCCGTTCGACAGCCCATTTCACAGTTCGTGCGACCCTGGGTAGAGGCAGGTGTGAAGGTTCGCAAGCGGCCGGTTTTGCAGCTCACCGTCGAGCAAGATGGCTACTTGCGGCAGCTAGCAGGAATGGCCAATAACCTCAACCAGCTGAGCAAGCGGGCGCACCAAAGTGGGTTCGCGGCCGTAGCCCACGACCTAGAAGCACAGGCCGCGACGCTGGACCGGCTGCTAGATTATTTCGCCGACGTGGTATGATTAGTCGCACGACCATCGGGCGCAGCTTCGGCGGGGTGGTGCGCTACCAGTTCGAGGGCCGCAAAGAGCAGCCCAGCGATAAGCAGGCCGAGGTACTATCGGCCGTGGGGGTGCGCGCCGATAGCGCGGCCCACATGAGTGCGGACTTCAACCGAGGCCGGCAGTTGAACCCTAACCTGGGGCAAGCCGTGTGGCACACCTCGCTGAGCTTTAATCCAGACGACGCTGCCCACCTCGACAGCGACAAGATGCTGGCCATTGCCGAGGGCTATGTGCAGAAGATGGGGCTCGATAAGACGCAGTACGCTATCATCCGGCATCACGACCAGCCCGACAACCAGCACCTGCACATCATTGCCAACCGGGTAGCCGATGATGGGCAGACCATCAAGGACGGGCAGAACTTCTTTCGCTCCAAGCAAGCGCTGAAGGAGCTAATTCAGGAGCACGGCCTAACCCCGCCCCAAGGGTTGCGACCCGAGAAGCAACACCCCGCGCAGCTGCAAGGGGTCGAGTTGACGAAGCATAAGCTGCGGCAGGCGCTGCACCAAGCGCTGGCCACGGTCACTGACCGGCCGGCGCTGTTGGCCACCTTGCAGGCCCAGCAGATTAGCGCCCGCGAGTTCGCTAACAAAACCGGGCAGGTAACGGGCATCAGTTTCGAGAAGGATGGCACCGTGTTCAAGGGTTCGCAGCTAGGGCGCGGGTACAGCTTGGCCGGTATTGAGCAACAGTTGGCAACTAATCAAGTAGCGCAGGAACGCGCCGCAACCGCCGAGCGAGCAGCGCGGGAGCTAGCTAGCCAAGAATCCGACCGTCTGCGACAGGAAGCCGCGCAACGGGCTGCGCAGGAGGCTCAGCGGCAGGAAACGCTGCGCCAAGCGGCCGTGCAGGCGGCGAAAGGGCCGGAACTGCCCGCCGTAGAGCGCAAATGGCAGGCGGCCTACCAGCAGTATACGGCGCGGGTGGCGCAGCACAACGCGCCCATCCGCGCGCGTAACGAGCAGGTTACGGCCCACAGCGCGTACTTAAAAGCTCACCCGGACGACGCTGGCTTGCAGGTTGTGCTCGGACAGTTAGGAGCGACCGGCGCGAATGGGTTGAAAGCAGAATTGGAGCGCCAGGCTAAGGAATTAGCCAGCCATGCGCGCACCGTGGAAATGACGTACGGGCAGCAGGAAGCCCTGACAAAGCAAGCGAAAGGCCTATTCGGCTTCGGCTTTGGAGCCAAAGCCAAGGAGGCGGCCGAAAAACTGGCGATACTAGCCAATGAGGGGCGCTATGTCCCCGACGATAAAAACCGGATGTTTGCTATTTACACGGCCTTAGCTGCGAAGCCTGCGCTCGTACCGGGCTTCGAGGCCCGCACCTACCAGCAACCCGAAGTTGTGGCCCTGAGCCTGACGGCCTATGCCGCCCAGCGGGAGGCCGAGCGCCAAGCCGTGGTGCGTATGAGCCAGCTGGTCAACCAAGCGCTGACCGTTGGCCGGGCAGAAGCCTTGCAGCGCACCTTCGATAGCCAGGGAGCCCAGACGCAACTCACGCACCATCTCGATGCGCAAGGCAACCGCGTAAGTGAGTTGGTGGTGCAGTACAACTTGCAAAGCTCCCAGCTGGCTAAGGTGAGCAGCACCTTAGACTGGGCGCGGAGCCGCGAGGGCTATGAGGTGCAGGAGCGCGCGGGCGACCGGGCGCAGCGTCAGGCCCCTAGCCAGCGCGAGGCCCAGCAGCGCCCCGAACGGGGCGAAAGCCAGGGATATGGGGGGCGCAGCATGTAAGCCGCTGGCCAGGCTTTAAAGCCGCGCTTAATTCAACTAAAAACGGCCTTTAAAGTAAAGTATTCGGGGTTTTTAGCGTATCTTGAAGGATGGAAGAAGCTCCCAAAAAACCGTCTTTTTGGGCCGAGGAAGGCCCCCAGTTTACGCGCTACAACGAGTTGAATACGTTCCTGCGCCTGTCCAGCTTCGCGTGGCACGCAGAACTAGCGTGCCGGCACTGGTTGGAACGGGCCGCGGCCTTTCCGGGGGGATTGAACACGCCGAGAACCACGGACTGGATGTCGCTGCTGAGCTACGTAAATCCAGGGCTAGACGAGCGCCAGAAGTTCGGCATCTCCCCCGAGGACGCACCGGACGTAGCCATCTTGCGGGCCTATCAGCTGCTGCTAACGGGCCTGACCCCGCAGCAGGCGGCGCAACAGCTGGAAGAGAATCCGTTGCCGGACACGCTAACGGACTTCCTCGTACGTGGGTAAGTGTATCTTCTTTCACCCATAACCCCGCGTACGATGCCCACCGACTTCCTTTTCAGTCCTGTCACGGACTTTCTACAGCAGCTTGCCTCCCCCGCGTTTCAGGACGCGATGTGGGCGCAGCTGCGAGCCGAAGCCGCCGCCGCAAGTACGTTCCTGAGCTACCGGGACGCGCAGGGCCGCTACGTGCACGAATACCCGGCCACGGGGGAGGTATATGAGGTATCGCTGACCGAGCCCCGGACGCGCCGCCTATCGCCCCCTATTCAGCCCGAGTGTCTATGAAGCCTTTCACCAAAGAGCCGATTTTGGCTAAGGCTGACGGTTCGCATACCGCGTATTTGCAGCCCAAATTGCACCACTTCTCCCAGAAAATCACTGCATTTTACGACCAGCCAAAGAAGGGCCAAACCCACACTTATGTCAAGAGTGCGCTTATAACTCCCTTTTTGCAATTGTAAACCGGCCTATGCTTTGTTTGTGGTCGGCACCGCTGTCAGCCATTCCCGTAGCTGCTTAATGGCTGATTGTAAATCAGGTAGTTGAGTAGTGGGCGCATCGGCTCGAGCCGCGAGTTGCGCGAGCAGCCATTGGCGTTCTTCCAGTTGGCGTAAGCAAGTCCACAGTGTGCGCGTTAGGTCCTGTTCGGAGGCTGCTGCTAGTTGTTCGGGCGAAAAGCTATGCCCTAGGGTACACCAAAAGGTAGCGGTCGGTTGGTGCAGCGTGAGAACAGCGCCGCAGGTAGGACAGGTAAGTGGAATGGGTTGGTTAGCTGACAGCATACCTAGGGAGAACGAAAACCCGTCGCTAGAGTAGTACCTATACCAAAGAAATTCTACATTTAAGATCCCTCACTAAGAGGTCGAAACTCGCACTTATTCCAAGCGTGCGCTTATAACAGGTATTAAGCTATTCGATTTTTCCAAGTTAAAGGCAGCTTTTTTGAGTTCTGCCTACTTCCGATAAAATCCTGCTATCCTCGATAACCAAGCTGATTTCCTCAGAACCTTTGCTTAAAATCTGGCCATTTGGCTCAGTTTATTCTGGGAAGCAACGGGCCCTGCGATTATTTTTCACCAACGGGTTGGCCGAAATGCGCTTTCAGCACTTGGTTGAGCTTGTCGCGCGTGAGGGGTTTGGTTAGGTAGTCGGCGATGGGCAGGCCCTGCATCTGGGCCACGTCCTGGGGGTTGAGGGAAGTGGTGAGCATGATGATGACCACCAGGGGGTTTCGGCTTATGGGCCGCTGGGCGTAGGCCCTCAGGAACTCAACGCCGTTCATGCGCGGCATTTTCATGTCAAGCAGAATCAGGGCCGGGCAGGTAGACGAAGTGGGTTGCTCGCAGTGGGTGTGCAGCAGGTCCAGCGCTTCTAGGCCGTTGCTGGCCACCAGCACGGCGTCGCTGATGGCCATGCGCCGCAGCAGGGCCTGGTTGATAAAGTTAGTGGTGTCATCGTCGTCGACGAGCAGGGTGCAAGAGATGGCGGCCATGCGATTAAGAAGAAAGGAAAGTGGGAAAGGGTTGCGCAGCGAAGCTAGCCGCGTGCGGCAGAAAGACGAAGAAGGTGGTGCCGGCCCCTAGCTGGCTGTGCACCTCGATGCGCCCCCCCGCGTTCTCGAGCATGCGCTTGACCATGTAGAGCCCGATGCCAGTACCCTCCACGTGGTCGTGGAAGCGCTGAAACATAGTGAATAGGCGCGGCAGGTGCTGGGCATCGAGGCCGAGCCCGTTGTCATGCATTTCGAGCACCGTGTGGCCCGGGCGCACGTGCGCCCGGATATCGATGTGCGGGGTGCGGTCGGGCGAGCGGTACTTGACGGCGTTGCTGAGCAGGTTGTAGACGATGCTGCGCAGGTTCTTCTCGGCGAACTGCACGGGCGGCAGGACCGATACATCGACGAAGAGCTTGGCCCCGGCGGCTTGCAGCGCGGGCAACAGGTCTTGGCGGACGTCCTCGACGATGGCGGCTAGGTTGACCAACGTAGTGGCGGGCGCGTGCTCTTTCTGGAGCTTGGAGACCTCCGTGAGGTGATGGATAGTGCGCTTGAAGCGTTCCACCGCGTCGAGCATGCGGGTCAGAGTCGGGCCGACCACCGCGTCCTGGGTTACTTCGGCGGGCAACTCTTCCTGCAACAAGTAGAGTAGTCCCTCGATGTTGGAAATGGGGGTTTTGAGGTCGTGTGAGGCCGTGTAAATGAAGTTGTCCAAGTCCACGTTGGTGCGCGTGAGTTGCTGATTGGCGGCCGACAGGTCCTGCGCCAGGTCCTGGGCCTCGTCGCGGGCGGTGCGCAGTTCCGTGGCGAGGCGCTGTAAGGCCAGCTCGGCCAGCTTTTGCTCGTGCACGTCTACTACCGCGCCCACCATGCCTTCGTAGGCGCCGGTGGCATCGAAGCGGGGCAGGCCATTATCGGTCACCCAGCGGTACTGGCCGTCGTGCTGGCGCAGGCGAAACAGGTAGTTGTAGGGCTCGCGGCGGGCGTTAGCGGCCATAAATTCAGCCCCGGCCCCCGCTGCGTCGTCCGGATGCAGGGCCTGCGTCCAGCCTAAGCCCAGGCCCTCGGCCAGCGTTTGGCCGGTGGTGGCGTACCAGCGCGCGCTGAGGTAGGTGCATTCGCCCGCCGCATTGGTTACCCATAGCGTGCCGGGCACGGTGTCGGCCAGCAGGCGGAACGAGGTTTCGCTTTCCTCCACCACGCGTCGGGCCTGCACCTGATCGGTGACTTCGTGAGCAAAGACCAGCACCCCGTCGACCACCCCCTCGGTATTGTGGCGGGCCTGATAGGTAAAGGTGAAGTACAACTCCTGCAAGGGGCCGTCGTCGTGGCGGGCTAGCCGCATGAGTAGTTCCTGCGCCACGAAGGTGTGGCCCATGTCATATACACCGCGCAAGTGCTGGTAAATGGGCGTCTCGGCAATTTCAGGCACGGCTTCCAGCAGGGGCTTGCCGAGGAGCACGCGGCCGGGGAAGATGCGCTGGTAGGCGGGGTTGACCAGCTGGTAGACGAGGTCGGAGCCCTCCAAGATGACGATAGGCGTTGGCGCCTCCATGAAGAGCCGGTGCAGCTGCTGGCGCTCGGCCTCCCGCTGCCGACGGGCGAGCACCTGCTCGGTTACCTCGAAGGCAAAGATGGAGATGCCGGCAATCTGCTCATTCTCCCGGTAGGCTTGGTAGGTAAAGGTATAGTACACCTGCCGGGCCGGGCGGCCGTCCGTTGGCGCGAGCCGCATAGGCAGTTCCAGGCCGAAGAAGGTGTCGCCAGTGCGGTACACGCGGTCTAGCTCGGCCAGAAAGCCGGCCTCCTGGGTTTCGGGCAGGGCTTCGGCCACGGCCTTGCCGGTGAGCTGCCGCTCGGGAAAGAGCTGCTGGTAAGCGGTGTTGACGTACTCAAACCGGTGCTCTGGGCCGCGCAGCAAGGCCACGGCAGCGGGCGTATCGGCCAGCATGTGGAACAGCGCCTCCCGCTGCTGGGCCTGCCGCTGCGCGGCCTGCAGCACCTCGGCCTGCAGCGCTTCGGCCTGCTGCCGGGCGTGCACCCGCTCGGTGACGTTGACGGCGAAGCTCATCACGCCTTCTACCTGGCCGGCCGCGTCGAACTTAGGTTGTAAGGTGAGGTCGAAGTACTCCTCGTGCAGCTCCCCCTCCTGGAAGCGGTTGAGGCGGCGGAGGGTTTCCACCAGGTGCACGGGCTGGCCGGTGCGGAACACGCGGTCAAAGGGCTCGTGCTCTTCCTCGGGCAGCTCGGGCAGGGCCTGGCGGTGAGGCAGACCGAGCAGCGACCGGTTGGGCAGCAGCTCCTGGGTGGCGGGGTGCACCAGGGTCCAGATGTGGTCGGGGCCGAAGAAGAGGTTAATATGGGCCGGGGCCTGGCCGAAGAGGCGCAGCAGCCGGTTGCGCTGCTCCTCGGCTTCCGTGCGGGCAGTTTCCGCCTCGTGGGTGCGCTGCTGCACGCGCGTTTCCAGTTCCTGGTTGAACTGCTCCACCTGCTGGCGAGCCCCTACTTGCGCGGTGACGTCGTAGGCAAAGTTGAGCACCCCGCTTATCTGACCCTGGGCGTCGCGCAAGGCGAGGAAAAAGAAATCGTAGTACACCTGTTTCCGCTGGCCGGTGCACGTGAAGGTCGTCTGGACCGGCAGCGCGGCGGCGGTGAAGGGCTCGCCGGTCTGGTACACCCGGTCCAGCGCGTCGAGGATGCCGTAACTCTCCA
>Ga0160429_1001059_pt1 | contig 16446 bp, 12 predicted proteins | sample SolpanmetagenomR_FD_108199 | JGI IMG/M metagenome (GOLD analysis project Ga0160429, IMG submission 108199) | Solar panel surface microbial communities from Lawrence Berkeley National Laboratory, California, USA - R | ecosystem: Engineered > Built environment > Solar panel > Unclassified ...
GCAGCCTTGCGAGCGCGTTTTTCCGTTCATGCTCATGGACTTCGATGCCGTTCATCGACCGGCCGAAGGACTACGTGACCCTATAAGATACGGCTCCCACCATAATGCAATACCTACCGGAAAGAACACGGTTTTGGACCCAAGAGCGGACACGCCCATGACACAAGATCTTCCAGATGTTGATGATGTGATAGAAGGATACCACGCTATACCGTCCTCCGAAATGCCGCCTTCACGGGAAGCCGCAAGTGCCGGCCCCCTAAAACCAGCCGAAGAGGAAGCGGAACGGAAGAGATTGATGAGGATGCAACAGCGCACGAAAGAGCAAGATGCATACGAACTCAAGCTAAACAAGGGCTTCATTGTTAACGCGGAGCGGCAGGTCTATCGAAACGAATTGTACGCAAACCGACACGATCCAAATGCCGATTTCTATTCGGGAAGGAGGTACAAAGTCCTCGCAAAGACGCCTAACGTTCTCGAAGCTAGCGAGCTGGCTTCTCTACACAGCACGATAGAGCGGCTACGCCATGAGCGGAATGGACTGCGTGAGTTACTGCAGGCGAAAGAGCAGGAGCTTGGCTTGCACATGAACGCGCGAGCACCGTCGTGGATTCTAAATCAGCGCGATGAACTTCTGGACTATGTGTGCGAGCACTTTCAGAAGCTCACGCAGTGCTCGCCTCTACACACGGCTTATGTGCCGAACCGCTCAGAGTTGGAAATGGCGGTAGGCGCAAATGTTACATTTGATGGCTTCTGCAATGATCTCGAGCTCTTGAATGTGGTCTTTGATCGAGGTGTGCTGAGTGAAGCTTTGGTTGAAGGAGGTCATGCCACGCACGAGGCCATGGAAAGCAACGAGCAGTTGAAGAAGTCACACGCCAAGGAGGTTTCTGAGCTTTCACAACAGATTGATGAGTATGATGAGATGGTCAACCTTGCTAATGAAAGTATTTCTGAGCGAAATTCGCGCATCGATGAGCTGACATCAGAGATCGAGCAGCTCCAAGCGCAACTGGAAGGGACGAGCGATGCTCTGGCTGCCTTAGCTCAGAAAGAGAAGGAAATCATGGAGCTGCGGATCAACATCAAGGAACTGAGGGTCAATTCAGAGTATCGCGCCAGTCAAGAGAAGCGCCAAAGGGAGGCTCGCGAAAGTGGTACCACTGCCCTGGATGAAGAGATGATCAAGCTAAAGGTCGAGCTTCAAGACACGATTGACGCCTTCAGAAGTAGCCCGACAGACGAGACTCTCGGGCTGGTCTCTCCTAACGTCGATGGGACCGCCATGCTAACGAATTCGCAGAAGGCGCAAAACGAAACTTCGAAAGCGATCATCGAACTTGTCTCTGACGAGCCTGGGGAAAAAGAACGAGAGCCAGCTTCTAAAGACGAAGAGGTCAGCGAATTGCTTCTGGGCATGGAGCAGACGGCCGCCGCAACGTACGAGCAGCATGAGATGCTCATAGCAGATAAGGAACATCATATCCATGAGCTCCAGGAACAGCTCGGAAAGCATCAGCAGGACAATCACTTCTTGGTCAACGCTCTGGACAAGAAATGTCAGGAGATCGATGATGCTGCGGCGCTTGTCGAAGATACCCGGCATGTGGCGCAAAGATACTGCCAGATGTGTGAGGATGCTCACGATCAGCTCAAACGGGCTGAGAGCGAGATCGAGGACTTGAGGCATGAACCGACGGCCACAGAGAAACGAGATCTGCATGAGCAGCTTTGGGCCGCGGGCGCGCAGATTGAGGAGCTCGAGGCTAAGGTGTTGAAGCTGCAGCGCGAGGCGAAACCTGAGAGCTGGCGTGATTCTGTGGCGTTCGCGACTTTGCAAGGGGAGATTGACCAGTTGAAGGGTGAGCTTGAGGATGCGCGCAGATATATAGCGCTGTCTGAACAACTTCGTAATGAGAAGGAGGAGCTAGAGAAGAGCCTGCAGCAAGAGCAAGAGTCTAATGAGGTCCACATCCAGGATGCCTATAAGGAGGTCGAAGATCTTGAGCGAATAGTCATTGACAGAAATGAGGCCTTGGAAGCCTTGGAGAGCAAATTGAAAAGGATTAGGGAGGATATAGAGAAGCCCTGGACCCAACAGACTGACGGACTAAAACAGCGTCTCCGGAAGCAAGACGACGAGGTCTACAACCTCAACTGCCAGATCTACGATCTCAACGAGAGCATAGAGAAGGTTACTCTAGAGCGGAATGGCCTCGAGCGGGAGTTCGACGGCTGGCGCAAAGCCCGCGGAACCGAATTCGAACACTTTCTGAAAGCCCAAGATGACCTGCACGCCAGAATCGCGGAGCTCGAGCAGAGTCGCGAGCCGCAAACTTCAGAACAACTACGCGCCGAGAATGAAAGGTTGCGTCGGGACTACAAGCAAAGCCGCGATGAGATTGATATGCTTCGTGATGCCAACTATGAGCTCACGATGGACATCCGCAGAAAGACACTTTTGCATCAGCGGAAGCCGATCAAGAACAGCGATGAGTTGGAGAGAATACTGGCGGAGCAGAAGAAGAAGCAGAAGGCTAGTACGAAGAAGCTCATGGACAAGCTTGCTAGGGTCGAGCAGGAGAGCTTGGGTAGGTGGAATGGCTATGGATGGAAATTACCGGCAAATCAGGAGGAGGAGAGGGTGAAGTGGAGAAGGGCGAGGGAATTTGTCGATGATACCATCTGGTATGCCACTGTGCCTTCGCTGTTGCCGGTGCCTACGGCGACCTTCTAGAAGATGGGCAGGCTCCCAGATATTGTATATATTGCTAATGGATGTCATTGCTATATCTTGAGTGATCGATTTCTGTTCGGAACACTGTACCCAATATTAGGTAGTAGGTACCTGGTAGTAGGCTCAGTGTGTACGATCAAAGCCACGTCTGTTTTGACAAAACACCAGCCAGCAAGATCAGATGCAGGATGAATGTTGGTCAAAAGGATAAGGAGGACGCTCCACTTAACAGCCTGCTGCGCCACCCGCACTCGACACCCCTGGCGCATGACGTTGCACCGAATCCTCCGCCACAACTTCGCCCAGCGTTCAGCTCCACCACCAAGATCCACATGCTGACACAAATTCTGACGATGGAACTTAAATCCAGGTAATTTCTTCTCGGTCTTCGCGTATCTCTCAACAGCATTTTCAAACCGTCCTTTCATCATGGCTTCCCTCAAATTCAGTCATCTCCTCCTCGTCGCCGTGGCCCTCCTGGTGCTCCTACCATGCGGAGCATCAGCCTTCGGCGCCGGCAACATCGCCTCCATCTCCAAGATCGAAGGCCACAACTGGCGGCACGGCGACATCGAGGACATGCTTAAAACGGTGGCCTGCCTCAAGCACCACAAGTGGACGAGCATGATGATCAAGCGCGTCTACTTTGGCAACTGGCTGCGCGACTATTCGCAGGCCGTCGACGTCGGCACGCTCAAGGGCGTCCAGGCAGATACGATTCGCATCCTCGTGTGGATCCTGGCTTTTATGAGTTTCGGGTATGCGACGGCGGAGTTTGAGGTCACGGGGGAGAGGTTGGGGGTGTATAGGCCCGAGGAGCATATTGATAATCCGAAGGATTATGCGGATAATGCGGATGCGAGGCAGTTTGATCAGAGATTGAGGGGGCCCGTAATGCCGCAGGAGTTGGCCATTGATCCTGAGACGGGTAGGTAGAAAGCGAGAAAGACTCACGTGCGTTGAGTCTGAAAGCTGACGATATCTAGGTATGAAGAATTATATTGCTAATGAGTATGGTGGCTGGGCCACAAGTGCTGGCTATGTCAAATACAGTATCACGCGAGCCATACATTATGGCCGTGTGTATACGAATGGAGACCGTGGCAGCAGAGGCAAGGAAGAAGACCTCTGCGAAGCATTACGATGTCTGGGCCAGGCACTACACTGTCTTGAAGATTTCGGCGCCCATACAAACTACACCGAGCTGGCTCTCCGAGAACTGGGCTTCACCAATGTCTTTCCTCACACTGGCGTAAACACGCAAATGTCCCTCCGAAACGGCAAGCGCGTCTTTCCCCTCGTCACCGGCACCTTCGGCGGCGTCGACTTCCTCCACTCCGTCCTCGGCGAAGCCACAGACCACTTCACGCAATCCGAGCTCGAGCAGATGGACAGCGCGCTTGACGACGCCGCGGGCGGCCAGAAGAAGAGCGCAGACGGCAGCAGCTCCCGCACCGGCGGCGTAAATGGACTCATCGATGTCCTCAACAAAGTTCCCGGAACCGGCAACCTCGTCCAAGAAGCCCAGAGCCTGCAACAGCAATCCGACGCGCAAGCCGCCCAGAACTACGGTCACGGCGCATCCAGAGGCGACCTGAACCGCTCTTCAGCGCCCCAATACGGCGGCCCGCATCAGCAGCAGCAATACCAACAACCGCCGAGCTTCCAAGCCCCACCAGGCTCCGTCAACGGGCCTCCAGGCCCCGGCATCCCCGGCATGAATCCCAACATCGACCCGCAAGCCCTCGTCGCCAAAATCTACCCCATCCTCTCCTTCCGCGACAAAGTCGTCCGCGCCGTCTCCTCGATCGTGTCCAAGATCCCCGGCCTCGAGCGCCTCCTCGACACGATCAGCGAACGCGTCACCATCTTCGTATTCTCCCTGCTCGCGCCCTTCATCCAGCCCGTGATCCAGGCCGCAAGCCAGAGTCTGAAGCAAGGGAGCAGCGCCGTCGTGGACGCGAGCGGGAAGCATCAGTACGAAGTTTGGACGGATTCCAACTGTACGGATCCGACGCACAGTTTGCTGAGCAAGGACCACTTTTCGAACGTGCTGAACGAGCCGGCAGGACAGGTAAGTGTTGCGATATTGCAGTATGTGGCGCCGCGCGTCATCTACGCGTTTGAAAATTCGTCCGTGCCTGTCGACCAGGTGCTTAACGATGTGGTGCGCGTGTTTCACCACCCTGCGCTACGGGACAACAACAACGAGGCCCACAAAGCGATGTTTGGCGCAGTGGAGAAGTGGGTGAAGGGCCGACCTGATCGGGGTAGGGATCTGGATCAGGTGCTGTCGTCAGAAAGCGTGAAGGCGGGACGGAACCACCGAGGCGGCAATCCGCACGATCACTCCGGCGGGCATGGAAATCCCCAGACTGGCATTGCCTCCTTCCTCGGCGGCGCACAGGGCGGCTCGGGGACAGGCGGTAGCAGCAGTAGCAGCGGCGGTGGTGGCTTTCCCGGCGCCGGCTTCCTAGGCTCCCTAACCGGAGCCCAGTCAAGCAGCAGCAGCAGCGGCGGTGGCGTAGGAGGCCTCCTCGGATCCCTCACCGGCGGCCACGGCACCGGCTCCTCCTCCCTCTCCTTCCTAAGCGGCGCCAGCGGGAAACGCGACTTCGACGGCCCAACACCCCCCGGAAGCAGCGGTGGCGCGCCAGCCAACACGGCCCCACAGCAACAGCAATTTCAGCATTCACACACCTCGTACGGTCAGAACCAAGCGGCGTATGAGCCGAGCGGAAGTCAGGGCCAGTGGAACCAAACGCCGCAAACAGGCGCCCAGCAGCTTCAGAACGATCCGTACGCATACCCGACGGCGTATCAGCAGGGATATGAACCTAGCTACAACGACCAAAGCCAAAGTCAGACTCAGAGCCAGAGCCAGGGTCAGGGTCAAGGTCAGTACGGCACAGGGTCGTACGGGCAAGGAGCCAATGCGTGGGAAGGTCAGGGTCAGGGTCAGCAGCATCAGGATTACGGGCACGGCGGCCAACAGCAGCAGCAGCAGCCACCGCAGCATCAGCATCAAGATTACGGCTACGGAGGTGCTGGACCTGGCGATCAAGGAGCCGGGTACGGCAACTACGACGCTAGTCAGAGTCAAGGAAGCTATGGCAATTTCCAGCCGGGGAGTCAGGGGGCTTATGGGCAGTACTGAGAATGGAAGGGAATTTTGCCATTGTGAAGGGTGTTGGATGGTGTGGATCGCTCCATCGGAGTTTGGACGTGGGAAGCCGTTGCTGGGGCTATGATGGGATCAATTCTTTCCAGCAATGATGATTGTTGGCGAGACGGTGCTCGCTAGAATTGAAGTTCGTGAGCGAAGGCTTTTCATGGGCATGTTTTGAGACGGATTTTGGATATGCTGGAAGTGGAGGAGGGATGAGAGACTGCGAACTGCGCGAGGCAGGGACAGCTGTGGACTTTAGTAGGTATAGCGCCAGCACGTCGATGAAGGTATGAGAGGGCTCTGACGTGGTAACCTATATTAGGATGTCCATTCGTGTTAGGGACCTGAGTGCTTTGTCGAAATCGCCCGCGTGGCATAGAGCGACCTGCACATAGCACGTTCAATGGAAAGCCTCAAGATAGCCGCTTTAGGAAGGTGTATGTTTGAGCAGTTTGTCAACTACATCGCTACTTTTTGGTCATCATAAGACGACAACACGCCTTTGTCGCGCTCAACGCGAACCAAGAGATATCCTCCCTGATCCCAACATGCAAACAACAAAAAGGCCTCGGCCTCCAGAAACTCAAGGGGACCCTTTAGGGTCTCCAACGTGGACTAGCCATATCCAAGCCAATTCGTACGCCTTCAAACCCCCTTTAAACCCAGGAAAACGCATACATGCATGAGACAAGAGCCATAGAAGGAAGAGGAAAATCAAGTTCATAATTTCGTCTGCTCACTCATCCTCCTCAAGCCCAACCCAGGCGCCATCAACCCACCACCGACATCCCAATCATGCGCCTCTCCTCTAATCCCACCACCGAGTCCACTCCCTCTCAAATTTCCAGAGGGTGCAGCAGCACTCGGCCCCGCGGCCGTGGACCCACTAGGTCCCGCCATGCTCGAGCTCCTCATGCCCGCCATGCCCGGCCGCTGCAGGAACTGCTGCTGGTTCTGCTGCAGGCGGGCGGAGGTGAGCCAGTGGAGCTGCATGCGCATGCCGTTGATGGCGGCGTTGGCGTGGGCCATGTCCTCTTTGGTGCGGAGGGACTCGTTGATGGCCATCATGGTCGTTTTGGCGTCGAGTTCGCCGAGGGCGGCTTCGAGTCTGGAGAGTTCGGCGCGGAGGGATTCGTGGAGGGAGAGGAGGTGGGTTGTTGGGTTGTCGAAGGGGGCTGCCGGGGGGTTTGTTGCGGTGGTGTTGTTGGCAGGGGTGGAGGATGACGCGAGAGCGGTGAGGGAGGGGTCGTTGAAGTCGAGCGGAGGGTTTGTGGCGGCGCTGGCGGATGGGGAAGAGGATGTGGGGTTATTGGCGTCGCCGTAGAGGATGTTCTGCATGGCGGTGAAGCCGCCTTCGAGGATGTCAACTTTGCGTTGTAGCAGCTTGTTTTGCGCTGCTTGTTCTTCTTGTGTGACTTTCTGCGCGGACAGGTAAGGTGCTATTGCTGCGATAGAGCAGAGGTGCGTGTGCTGGTCCATGTTTGAGCGAGCGGCGGAGAAAGCGCAGCCGAATGCGTGACCGGGACAGTCGATGAGTGCGTCTGGACAGGATTCGGAAATGTGAGATGCCAGCTCTGGTTGGCTTATAAGTTCCGAACAAGAGGGGCAGGTGGTGAAGCGCTCTGGACAGTAATATCGCAGGTGGTCTTCAAGTTCCATGCGCCTGAGCGTGATTGCACAATCGTCACAATCGAGCACAATGTGCATGCATCCTGAATCCAGAAGCCTGCGCTCTTGCTTCTGATAGCAGGTGGAGTCTGGACAGTCGACGAGTGTGTACTCGCAGTACTTGGCGACGTGATCCTCGACGTCTCCTCGTGCCACCTCGCGTGGACAGTGTTTATTCGGGCACTTGACGACGAGCTCGTCGAGCAATCGCGTAACGAAGCGAGGGACAGCCTTTGCTCTATCCCTTCGCGCATACGTCCGACAAGTGGGACACGACGTGTGAGGCGAGTTCCGTTGTCCGTGGAAAGCGAGGTCGAGGCATTCCTTACAGAACGTGTGGTCGCATTCGAGTTGTCGCGGGTTCTCAAAGGGACAATGGCATATGGGACACATGAGGTTGCCGTCCACTGGAGAGACATACTCCAGCGCCCAAATATCCACAGTGGGCTTGGGTTTCGACGTCTTCTCTTGTGCCCAAGATCTCCTATAGGCCCTATCAATCCCTTCGAGCCCGTCCTCCTCTTCCATGTGAGGCCATCGCGTTGGAGATTGCGCCCTCGAGCTGGTGGGCGAGCGGAATTGATCTGGCGTGCTCGTAGAGTTCATGGCAAGTTCGAGGTCCTGCAATTCACGGTCGATATCCGCTATGTTGGACATGGCGAGTGGTATGCCTGGAGCATCTGATGTTACTGCTGTCACCGTATGTCCATAGTTGTGCTGTGTTTGTGAGTTTGCGAGTTTGCAAGTTTGTGAGTAGACGCAGGTGGGCTTGGTTCAGGGTCGGGGGAGAGGGCGAGGCCCCTCGATCCTTGCCATCTGGCGGCGGCGGCGATCGGCCATACCTAACGTACAGTACAGTACCACAGTAACTGTGGCACAGCATCTCCACGAAGAACATCGGTTGCCCTAGTATCTACTACTGTATCGAAACGCCAATAGCCCATACAACAATCGCTTCAACGCATCCATCGCAAGAGCACACCCTCCAGCAGCCCTCAAGGCGCTCCCACAACCCCATCATGTCCACCAACCCATCCCAACTCTTCCTCCTCGCCGACCACATCAAACTGTCCCTCCTCGAGCGCCAACGAGCCGTGGCCCTAAACCTCGACCAGAGCTCCCAGGACAGCCAAACCTCCCGCTCCCTCTCCCAACTCCAATCCGGCATCGAAGCGCTCGAACGCCAACTCCAACAGTCCGAAGACGGCAACCTCCGCCAATCCCTCAGCAGCCTACAATCGCAACACACCTCCCTCTCCACCCAATTCCACGGCGACGCCCCCTCCACCCACGAAACCCGCCAACCCAACACCCCCTCCCTCTCCGCCGACTTCAAGCACGCCCAGCACACCCCAGCCTCAGGCCCAGCACCACCACCCTCATCAAAACGCGGCATCTCATCCCTCAAACGCCTCCCCTCCACCGACTCCCCCCTCACCACCAAATCCGTCCGCTTCCACGCCTCCCCCTCCCCCCCAGCGCCCCCCTTCCACTCCGCCGCGACCTCAGGCCTCTTCCCCTACCGCGACGACCCCTCGGCCCTCACCCCGCCCGACGCCCCCACCCTCTCCAACCAGCAACTCCACACCTACCACTCCACCGTCCTCCGAGACCAAGACGAGCAGCTCGACCGCCTCGGCAGCAGCATCCGCACGCAGCGGGAACTCTCGATGCAGATTGGAGACGAGCTGGACGGGCAGGCGCTGCTGCTGGATGATGTGGATGAGGGGGTGGATAGGCATCAGGGGCAGCTGGATAGGGCGAGGGGGAGGCTGGACAGGTTTGGGAGGAAGGCGAGGGAGAGTTGGGGGATGGGGTTGATTGTTACGTTGATTATCATACTGGTTTTGTTGATTGTCATTTTGAAATGATGCGTCGGGTCAGGAGGATAAAGATGTGGGAAGTTGGATTCAAAGACCAAAAGGCGCTACTGTGACCATGATGTGTGTACAATCGATTCATATGCCTTTGCGGAGTCGTTGTCCAGATTCAGCTGGCAGGCCTGCGGGCATCGGACGGCATATATCTGACTTTTTGGATTCATAGGCCCCGGAGGGCGTTTACGGAGAGGGAGCGTTTGAGCGCTTTCGTACACTTTCCCGCACATCTCACATTCGCATATAACAACATCGCTTGTCAGCCGGAAGAATCTTTACTATCGTTTCAATTGAAGTCTTGTATCCCATGGAGTATATCCCCACAGCGGTATCCGAACGTCAAGTCCGTACGCCATTTCCGCATCATCATCAGCGAACCCGTGCCTGGTTCACTTTCCCTTTGCTCAAGAGCAGCATCGATCCACCCTGGTGCCCAGTCAAGCTCGCGTCTCATCGTGCAAACCATCTCCAGTTGAGGCCACCGCATGCACCACATATATTCGTCCACGGAAGAATGGGTATCAAATCCAGGCGATGCCCCACCGAGACCCAAAAGCCCCCCGTCGTGAAACCCCTACCGTTCAGCTCTCAAGCCAGCACCGCTCAAGGCAGGCCCATATACCTCTTCCCTTTCTCATAAACCACATACGTGATACTGACGGCCGGCACCACTTTCAACAGATTTGGCGTCAAGCCCCTAAAGAACCCCCTCATCCCCTCCTCGACATACGTCTTGCGTGTCACGTCCATCAAGCCCGTGTACGTCCTGGGATGTAGCACGGTGCCCTGACTCTGCAACCTCGTCCGTACGACGTTAATGGGGTAGACGAGGCTCGCGCCCAGGGCGCCGCTGAAGCCGCCCGTCGCGGCACTGTACCAGGCCGGGAGCTCGACGTCGGATTCGTGCGTGCCTTGCCTCTTGGCTTCGTACCGCGTCATGCGCATCTTCAGATACTCAAACGTGCCAAGGTCGATGGCTGCGTAGGGAAACATGCCCAGCAGTCCCGCGGGGAGTCCTCGATAGAAACTGACGATGCCGTGGTGCTTCCACGTCTTCGTCGCCGTTTGCCAGATCAGTTTGTTGCCCGTGAGCCCGCCCGAGACGATCTCGCACTGCATGCGGAACTTGAGCGTGTCGAGCGGGTAGACGGCCGCTTGCGCGATCATGCCCGCAACGCCACCAGTCATGTATTTGGAAAAGGAGCTGATGTCTTTGGGGTTGCCGTGGCCTTCGGCTTGGGCGCAGACGCGTTTGCAGGCCTATGCGATGTGTTCGTAAGCCATTGCAGCTAAGGGGAGGATAGTTGCCGTTCAGGGGCAAAAGATGGGGGGGGAGAGGTGGAGCGAGGGCGTTGATAACGAGGTCTTACCTCGTACGCGCCGAAGCGGATTGCGGACTCGGGCGCGACTTTGACGACATTGATGCCGTTGCCTGTCAAAAGAGTTAGATCTGCTCGTCCGCAAGGGCCCAGATCCAAGGGGAAATTTGTGTTCCCAGGGGAGACGCTAGACATGCCCCTCGAATCCGCGGGAATCTCACCTGCGAATAGACTCCGTATGCCGCCCGCAGCCCACAGCTCTTTCGAGGCATTCGCTAACGAGCCCCAGAACCCCTTCACCAACTGCACGGGCGCGCCCTTCTTTGCGGCATCCAGCACCTTCGTGTTCGATCCGGTCTGCGCGATGAGGTATACTTTCAATCGGTCGAGCGGCGCGGTGGTCGTGCGTGAGGCGATTCCTGCAAGCGCTCCCACCCAGAAGTAGCCTGTGTTCGGCGCGATATCAATCAGCACAGCCTTGACTTTCTCCCATGACGTGGACGGAAGCAGATGTTGAAGGTCCTTGTCGAATGCAGGGCTTTTGGGTGGGAGCAAATGCGCCGATGCTGATGTTGACGATCGGCCAGTGCCGACCAGGTTGTCATCCTCCTCTTCGTATGAACGAAAATTCGCAAAACTTTCGGGTGGTAAGGGTGGCAGTGGAGGTGGAGATGGTTGTTGTGCGATGTCTATTATTGAACCGAAAAGGACTCGAAGCAATGTGTGAAGAAACTTTTGTGTTGTACCTAATCCTTCAAGTGTTTCATCGCTGATGTGAACGTCTCCTTCTGGACCCAGCAGGTAGGTAGACGAGTAGTAGGATAGGACCGTCTTCAAGGTCAGAGTCTGTGCGGGGACGAAGAGGAGGAAGCTTCTGTGTGAGTGAAAGTGGTCAACTGCGGATGTCTCGAGGCAACGGCGGGTCCGGTGAATGATATGACGCACCTCCACTCGGCGAATGAGATTGTACCGTCGTGATCTCTATCCACGTCGGCGAAGAACCTGTCAAGGCGTGCTTTTGGTACAGCCAGGCCGGACCGCTTGAAAGCGTCCTGCAGCTCTTCCTTGTCTATTATACCGTCGTGGTTGCGATCGATGCTCCGGAAGAGCTCATGCAATTCTCTTTCGGCGTGTCGAACAAACATGCGGAACTCTTCATAGCACTCAAGAGTCAGTTACTGGAGGCTCGCGGGTACGACAGTGACAAATGGGTTTTGCTAACCAGCGTACTGAATTAGACCATCCTTGTTGACGTCGGCCTTCTTCATGACTTGGTCGAGAATGCCATCAGCGTTTTTCAGAGCTAGCCATGAGCATTAGTTGTGGGTAGATGCAACGCCTGTTTGTGCGTACGATGATCCATAGCGCTCAGTCTCTTTCTGAGGCTCGGAAGGTCCAATTGACCTTTGCCTTGAGGATCCAATTTGCTCCATAGTCGCTCGACCCGAGCATCCTGCTCATTCTGGGTCTCGCGGTCCATGGTAGTCGAAGCGGATGGGCCGCGTTATCTGTAGGCTCGCATGTTTGACGTATGCAATGCTATCTCTGAGGGTATGGAAGTTTTGTAGAAGTGAACGAGAAGTGAACGTTGTGGGTAAACAAGCTTAGAGCTCTTCCACGGCATAGACAAGACACGAGCAAGACCCTCGTTGTGGGGGAGCAAAGCAACGTTGGAGGTTGTCAGCAGCCCGAGCTATGATGCAAAGCCTGTTCGGCCCGCGTCTGTGTCCTGCTCCCCCTGGGCGAAAATGTTTCCGGAACAAGCAAGGCGGAAGATCGATCGCTATATAATCCCCTAGCCACAGCTCGAAGCCCTGAACACAGCGCTTGTTCGCTTGTCAATCGTGGACTCAGGTATCCAGCTTCGTGACTGTCCTCTTCGCTCTGTAGAAACAGCTTGAAGAATAAGCATGAAACTTGAACGAAGCTGTCCAACGTTAACCAGCTTCCGTTGCAATCCGCTTGCGTGGCTCCTCAGCGAGGCCAGAGAGTAGCCATCCTCTTCCACATATCATCGCTCCCAAGGCACGCTACGATCATGGGGACTTGTCGTCTGGACGCTATATGTTCTATTGCTAGAGACTGTTTGATACGATAGTCCACTGCCTTCAAGCACTATAAATGGCAGCCAACTACTGGGAGTCAACCCAGCGCAAGCACTGGACCTTCACCAAGGCCGAGCTTGCCGAAAGATGGAACAAGTTGGATCAAGATGAAGCACAGCTTGTGCAGCAGTACCCTTTGCCGGAAAGACGCTTGCTGAACATCTACTTTTCTCTTCGTGAGTCTCAGTCCGAGTGCCCATCGTTGGCGTACTAATATCAGAATTGCAGAAATCACGAAGCTTGGACGACGAATGACGGTACGGCAGCAGGCTCTGGCAACAGCTCAGGTCTATCTGCGGAGATATTATTCACAAGTCGAGATTCGCCGGACGAACCCGTATCTGGTGCTCGCGACTGCTTTCTACCTGGCGTGCAAGATGGAAGAATGTCCGCAGCACATCCGTCTGATAGTGGCGGAAGGTCGGCAGACATGGCCAGGTATGCTCCCGCGACTGATACGACGGCTTCATTTGTTGATAAGTCTTACTAGATATGTTTCTGGCGGACATTCCCAAACTGGGAGAATGCGAGTTTGCACTCATCTCAGAGATGAGTTCCCAGCTCATCGTCCACCATCCGTATCGGAGCCTTGCCGAGATCCAAACGAGCTTCGCGCTGACGACCGAGGAGACCGCTCTGGCTTGGTCCATCATAAACGATCACTATCTGACAGACTTGCCGCTACTCCACGCTCCGCACGTCATTGCAGTGACGGCAATGTTCCTGGCGGTAGTTCTGAAGCCTGCTCAGACTGGTCTCAATGTGCACTCTACAGCGCTGCAGACTGCTATGAGGGAGATGAAGGATGTTGTGCAGATAAGGATGAATGGAGAACTCACTGATCAGCAAACGAGAGTACAGAAGCTTGTGAACTGGCTCGCGGAGAGCCGGGTTGATATGGAGGACGTTGTGGACTGCACGCAGGAGATGATATCACTGTACGAAGTTTGGGAGAAGTTTAACGAGAAGGTGTGCAAGGAGCAGATAGCCAGGTTTGTCAAGAGCCGTGGGCTAGACAAGCTGTGAATGCGACGGTCGAGGAAGGAATGTTTAAAAGACGGATACGCCTGAAACCTATGATGAAGCACGTCCAGAGAGCTGGAGTCGGAGGCCGCTCATAGTCGGCGCTGGAGTAATAGAGGAATGTCCCAATCACTCGGTCATATCGTCATTGTGGTTAGCCACCAGATCTTCAGCAGCTCTAGGACGTAACATGGCTCAATGAGTTAAGAGCAGTCAGAATGGCTCAACAGTGTAGCCTCTGAACATGTTTCGAAGAAGCATGGATTTTATGATCGAGTGAGCCGTCGCCAGTGCAGATCTGGACCTCGTGAACCGAATGTCTACACAGCATTCAACGTACTCGGTTCCTGGTGGTGTCTTGCTCAGCTCTCGCGCGCTAGATCGAAATGGCGAGCTAGGTATGGTTCACATGGTACAATGGATCACTATGCAACTCTGCGGGTTGTTGTGTCACCCAAGAAACACGATTTGGCACCTAGAAAAGGTGATCTGGGGTACTGGCAGCTCAATCGACTGCACAAATACGACAGCGCATTTCATCAAAGCATCGAGGCGATGCTGATAAGGAGATGCTATGCATAGTACAGACGTGTCGAGGATATAGATTATTGAAGCCCAGGGCACTTCTCGTTCAACTGCACTCCGCCACCAGGGAAGCGGTCGGTTTCACAAGGTCCTGGGGGAGACACAAGCAGCCGGGGTATGGCGGCTCTCCACCTCACCTCAGCACTCTGTCTCTGCAGAAGGGCGATATGCACCCAAGTGTGGGGCGGAGCAATTCTTCTCATCAATTTGCGACGGCCAGCACAGCAGTTTCTGGGTCGAGGTTAATGCAGAAGGAAGCGTCCGGTCCGATGCATGCGCACGAGAATCGGCAAAAATGTGCGTACGGAATGGAGATGGATTAGGCAAAATTGCAACGGGCTGAAAGCTTGTCGTGGGATGGGGACAGCCCGAGCGCGTGGAGGTGGAGGTGGACGGTGGTAAGGTGGGAGGAGGCGGTCAAGTTGGTGCGACGAGGTTGTAATCATAATCTGTCCGTCTGGACAGAGCTCGAGGATGGATCGGATTCACCTATTCCCTGACTGGGTCGCGGTCGAGAGTGTTTGGCTCGGAACTCGAGTGATCTGGACGAGTGATCTGGACGGTGGCAGCGGAGACGCAACAAGCGCTGTTCGCTCGGAGGCGGCTTGGCTTGGCAGCGGTTTTGGAGAGCGCTTCCATCGTTTATGCTCCGTCCGAATGAATGCGCCGCGGTACAGTACTCGGGTACTATCTAGGTAGCGAGCGGCGCAGGCGAGAGCGATGCAAAGGGGAGCTGGCAGTGCCCTGAGACTGAGAGAGACGGGGTGCTAGAATGTCGATGGACTCTGCCCAGAGGTGCTCAGCCTTGCACAGGAACCCACGTACCGAAGACCTCCACTACGAGTCGCCGACTCGCCCCCAGCGCAGGCCAGCAGGCCAGGCCATCCTCGACATCAGCAGACCCGTGTTACCTAGGTACTGAAGTAGCTTAGCGCCCTAGCCACGATCCCATGTCAGCCCATGAGAAAGGACGGACGGATCGACACGCCATGTCCGCGATAGGCTTAGATCTCCGAGCACGGACGAGTAAAGTGGCAAACCAATCACCAGCGATCTCGTCCCTGGTCCTGCCCTTCCGCCCTTTGTGCCTTGAGCTTGAACATCCCGTCCCCCCACCCTCCCTCAATTCACACTCGCCAACTTCTCACACCACCCGCATCTCTATTCATCCATCCCCAATACCTACATCTGCGCCGCTCTCCATCGCTCTTCACCCTACTCGCAACCGGTCTACGATATTCGCCATCAAACTATTCACATCTCTCCCTCCCTCTCTCTCTCTCTCTGCTTCCGGCTCCCCTATCGGCTTTGTTTTGATTCAGATCAATCCCAGGTCACCCGACCGACCGGAATTCCTTCATCTCCCACCTCGACACCCCTCAACAAACACACCCATCTCCCATCGAACCGTCATCGCCAGACACTTTGACAACCATGGCATCGAGTTTCTATTACCCTCAGCCAAACCACTCCAACCATCTCAACGCTCATTCCACCCACAACCACCACGGTGGCCGCTCTCGGAGGGCTCCGCGTTTACCCGCCGCGCACAACCAGCACAAGCAGTTCCGAGCTGTGCGAGCCAAGGAGGTCATCGAGCCTGCGCAGATGCAGACCTTTCGCTTGAACTTTGAGAATGCACGATCCTTTGACATCGAGGACGACGAGGTGTTCTGCCCGTTCCATCTCCTAACGGAGGATGATGTAAGTCTCCGGATGTACCACCTTGAATGAAATGGCACATGTACCATGTCCAACGAGTCCATCGCTGACGGCCTGACGTTCAGCTTCAATCCATACACTCGTCCGGCTCTGATCGATCGTCTTTGTCGAGCGGCTCGCCCGAACAGTCTCCTCTCCAGCATCAGTTGCAGCCAACTCCTACCTTTGTCCTGTCGAACCTATCGAGCGCCGGACACTCCCCGAATAGCTTCCAAGGTGCATCTTCACACACTAA
>Ga0160429_1001060_pt1 | contig 16438 bp, 20 predicted proteins | sample SolpanmetagenomR_FD_108199 | JGI IMG/M metagenome (GOLD analysis project Ga0160429, IMG submission 108199) | Solar panel surface microbial communities from Lawrence Berkeley National Laboratory, California, USA - R | ecosystem: Engineered > Built environment > Solar panel > Unclassified ...
CTGTATTACCATGCTTGTTTTGTATTGATTCGATTTTCTTGAATTTGAGTAATTTCCTGAAAGATCGACTGTGAAAATGCATATACTCATGCAGCTCATAGATACGATCGACTTCTTTGTGTAATCTTCGCGTCCGAATCTTGACTGGCAAGTCTCGATGATTACTATCAATTTCCTGTGGATCAACATTAAAACTCATCAATAACAGTAGATTTGTCAAAGTACTTACAGCTTGATTCAATTTCCGACCAACTTCTTTGATAATGTTTTGCCAATCACTCAACAGCAAGTAAAGTTGAAAATAGAACCAGCAGACAGCATCATCTGAAGATTGGTCTTCACATGAAGAAGCAGCACGGAGCATGTGTGGGAAAAGAAGTTTCGAAACAATACTTTCGGCTATTGCATCTGGACGAGTGAAGATGAAGATGACTGGTATCTTGTCATTAAAACGATATGCTCCCTGGTCACAAATCCATGCACCGATGCGGAAGCGATAGTTATCGACTGATATATGTAAGTGACGTTTATAACACGATTGAGGTGAACTTACCGCTACTGAAATGATCCTGTTGTGCATCACTCATTTCAAATGACCAGAACCATACTTCCGCTAGATTCATTTGATCGACAATAAATGTCCATGGAACCTTTCCAGCCCTGCGATCTGCACTTTGTGGTAATTGCACAGCATCGAAATGTTGTACTTGCCGATTTGTAAGGTCAAGTGTTGAATCTTTTGCTTCGATACAGCTAGCAAAAACACTGGCGAGTAAATGATTGTAGCCGTTGACAGATCTGTGTCCTATTAGAACCATAACGGTCATGAAGTAGATGACATCCTTACATAATCAAGGGATCGTCTGGATTTGCTCGTACGCTATTTTGTACGGCATCGAGGAAGTCTTGACGACTTTCCGCCCTAGTGATACGTACCGAAATATAGTTTGCAGGAGCAGAGCGATGGCCTATCCGTACAATAACGCCTTGCATGTTTTTTGACCCTAACATGAATGCATAGAAATAGCAAACAATAACATCTAAATGCGATGTGACATTGATGAGAAGCAAAACAAGCAGTGATGTGGAGTGCTATGCTGATTGCAAGTGAAGATGGTGAAAAACTTGTTACAATATGGAATTCACTTGCTATAATCAGCAGGAACGATGACTTACATAGGAACTACCTTATTTTCGATACTGTCGACGATCGTAGTATCAATATTTTGGCGGTTCAACGACGATGAAATACTTTCGCATTTTCTTGGTTGTTATTTTGTTTCTGTCTTTATGTACTATCAGCACAAATCAAAGGACCTTTAACTTCCTCCATCTTTTCCCGCCCCATAATCTCTTCTACAATCTTCAACGCCCATTCCATAGCCGTACCTGGACCACGACTTGTGATTACTTTTCCGTCCACCACGACTCTGTCTGTAGAATACTCCCAGCCCTTGCCTCGTACTTCTTCCTCGACGCTAGGATGACTTGTTACCCTACACTTTTTCGATGCCAGTCCATTTCCACCTTCCACACTCCTACACAAAACTAGAGTTCCCGCACAGATGAAAGCTGTATGTTTCTCTGCCATACGAAAGTGTCGCACGAGATCGACCACTGCAGGGGTTGAAAGTAGAGTGTTTGCACCCTTTGCACCGCCTGGAATGACTAATATGGAAGAAGTGGGCTGAAGAGCGAGTTGGAGGGGATTAGGTAGAAGAGCAATTGCTCGTATGGATGGCGTGATGGAGAGACCGCGAGAACATCTTCGAAAAAAAAGGCCATCAGAGCAAGAAACGCAAGGTGAAATGTAGAGGTTCAAGATGTAGAATGTAGCTCGAACATGTTTAAGGAAAGATAATGATAATACTTACTCTGCCCAGGTGTCGTTTTTAAGATTCACGCCTACGGTATTCACTTCGAAACCAGCTCTGACGAGGATGCTTTGACGATTAATTAGTATAATTCACTTGGATGGCTGGGAATTGATCTAACTCATATGCTGTTACAAATTCGATCTCTTCAGTTCCATCAGCTATCAATATGAATGCAACCTTTTCAGTACCCTCGGTCATGGTGATACGGTGATTAATAGACGCGTATAAATATCGAGAGTGAATGTATAGGGTATCTAGACAAAAATCCTACTAAAGTAAACGTTTCTGGCAACGAGCGTTTATCACATGCCAAGTATTACGTTATGTAGAATTGTACTAAGACGGGGTATGGATAGTACATTTTCAACCCACTCTTGTTGCTGACAAGCACAAGCAGTGCTTTGAGCACAAACACATTCTAACGAGGAACAGGCAATTTTCAGAGAACAAAGTCCTTATATCACAATCCATATCTTTTTTTTTTCGATTTACATTGTCATAAAAACATATTCCCTAGTTCCACGATTCCAAATTACATTTATCGTCTCGTGGCAGCATTTTTGGACGTGGATCCCTTTGCTTGTTGCTTGCTGACCTTTGCACCTGGAATACCCTTTGCAGCACTTGATGCACCCTTTGCTTTCTCGGCCTTCTTCTTGCTCTCTGCGTCGTGCTTCTTCTCTTTACCTGCTGTGATGGCGGCGGTTCTTGCAGCGGCACGTGCTTCTGGTCGCATAGATCTTCGCTCTTTGATGACATCGAGAGATGCACCAACGATGGCACGTTGTTGCTTGACTGTGCGTCTGGATCGTTTCTTTGCTACTTCCTATTTGTCGAATTTGTACTTAGTATATAACTTTCGCAACTCAACAATAAATGGGATATTGTAGAATGTCTGCTTGAGGGGGGAATGGGGTATCGTGTATGGAAGATCAAGGACATACCTCTGAGATACCCTTCTTATGTGAACGTCTGTATAATACCGTCCAGGCAATCTTTCTAGGATTCTTTCTTTGGAGGAAAAGTGATTCTGATTTTCCATTTTGGAATCTGAAGACCTTGCTGTCACCACGTACGTACAACTTGCCCTATTGAAAAGACTGAATGTTAGTATTATTCTTCTCTTTCTTGTACCATTTGTTTCGGAGTTACTGCAGGTTATCTGACAGTGATTGGAGTCGCACCTTTCCAGGGTAGATCTTTTGACCGCTAAAGGTATCTTCAAAGACACGCATATTGGCGGATTATTGTTATGATTATTCTGTCAAGGAATCGAGTATGTCGTCGCCAGCCGGCTGCCTCTTCAAAGTTAGCGGAGGTCGTTCTTGCACAATCGAGAGAGCCGGAGAATATTTGTTCCGAAAAATAACACGTGATACGAGATTATATTTTTTGACACGTCCTCCTTCTTTCATCAACAAGGCCAGGAGACTTGCCCAGTGTGCTTGTTGATATTGTTCACGAATCTATTTGGCTTGTTGCTTACCAACTATATTGCACCGTTTGAAGCATTGAACGACTGTGATTCAATTTCACGTTATAATGCGGGCAGAATATGAATTTCAATGAGAATGAATTTAGGGTTTCAAAATCTATAATTGGTCCATTTCTATAAAATAAAATAATAAGAGGTGATCAAGCCTCTTAGCAGACTGTTCTATGAATTCCTTTGTGCATAGGTCGCTTTGCCTTTTTATGAGCGTGCTTGCCATTCTCTCCAACGGTGCCCTCTTGCTTCTCCAAACGATGACTTTTGTCATCTGGTTGCCATGCTGCAAACTCTGCAGAAGAACCACTTTCCATAATCGTCTCCATGACCTGACATAGATCTGAAAAGAGTTTATCAATCAAATCCAAGGACATTGATTCCCGAACTACTACTCGCAGAATCTCCGTATTTTCTTCATTTGGTGGCAAAGGATAATTTGGAATGATATATTGTTTGGCACGCATGAGATTACTAACTGACACTTGCTTGACGTTTGGATAATCTTTATTGAACTCGTCGCTAAGTGTGAATGCCACTACTGGTAGACCAGGATTATAAGCTGCACTTGATTCTGCTTCTGGTTCATATGGTTTAGCATCAAAGGTAAGAACACCTTTCTTTCTGTGAATACCGCTGATGCATCGGAAATATCCGGTAGACTCCAAGACTTTTGAGAGAAGACGAGCATTGGCCAAAGCATTTTCCATGACATCACGAAAACCCATGAAACCGAGATGAAGGAGATTGAAATATTGAGCAATGATTTGAGCTCCAGGTCTGGAAAAGTTCAAGGTATAAGATTCAATCGTACCGCCAAGATAGTGTAATTCGAAACTGAGGTACTTGGGTAAGTATGCCTCATCTCGCCAGATAATCCATCCAACTCCTGCATAGACAAGTCCAAACTTGTGACCACTAGTATTGATTGACTTTACACGAGGAAGTTCGAAATTCCACTTACCGCCAGCCTTTGCATGGGTAAATGGAGCGATAAAGCCTCCCGAAGCTGCATCAACGTGTATTGGAATGTCGTGGCCAGTCTCTTTCTCGTATGCATCGAGGATATTGGATATCTCCTCGCATTTTTCATACGAACCATGATAGGTACTTCCCAAAATAACAAAGACACCGATTGTATTTTCGTCAAGATTCTCGCGGATAAGTTCCGGATCCAAGCAATAGTCTGACTTAGCACTGACGGGTAATATTCTAGGTTCGACCTCGAAATAACGAGCAAACTTTTCAAGGGCAACTTGTGCATTTGCTCCCATGATGATGTTTGGTTTAGACTTGTCCTTGCCTTCCTTGTCTCGCTTTTCCTGCCATCTACTCTTCATAGCCAAACCACCGAGATGGATAGCCTCGGAAGATCCAGTTGTGGCCGTACCAATAGGCTTTTCTCCTTTTTGTCGGCCCCAAAGATCAGCTAATATCGATACGCATCTCATATGCATATCTTGTAAAGCAGGATATTCATCGGCATCTGACATGTTCTACATAATCATATATTAGTGTCAATCAAACATACTATCAAGTCATATTACTCACCTTGGACAAGTTTTCAATGAATAATTGTTGAGCTTTGTCTTCCATGTATGTGCCAACAAAACTTGCCAAATTCAAATTTGGACGTCCATCCAGGTCAAGCTCATCATGTAACATCTGATAGACAGCGTCTGCTGGTGCGCCTTCGTGAGGCATATTGAACTTTGGCAACTCGAAAGTGGCATTGTACCGCGAAGAATAAGGGGTATTATGAGTACCTCTCGCATTCAATCTCTGATGAGTTTTCTTTCCTTTATTTGCATGATAGTGCAATTTTGAGATGGTTTCATCCGTATCGATATGTCTTGCAAGTCCAGCCATTTTTATTGCGAGAAAACAGAAGAAAACAGAAAAGCAAGTCTTAGGAAAGTTTTTTACGAAAGGATATGACTTGTGAGAAAGGACCTAGCTTTATATACTTACGATTACGTACAGCAAATAATGCATTGCGCGTCATCTAATTACCTTCCGGCATTCGGCTTGAGGCAGAAAGTCAAGTATGGATACAGCATGTCGTTTTATCGTCATTTTTCGGATAAAAGTAAGAGTTCCGGCAAATGAATTTTGGGCCTCGAGCATTTGTCCTCCAGGATTATACGGGGTGGGCGGGGCTCCGAAGGCATGCATGGCATTACCTCATCACCAAAGTCTGAAAATTTCCCTTCTCCGCATTTCTCCGCATCTATGCTTGGTTATGATTAATAATGACGTGGCTGATTATTGATCGACGTTCGGAAATAAGAAGTTTTGACTCATCATCTTAAAGCAAGTTATTATCCACTCTCCTATCATCTTTGCTTTCTCGGATCCATTAGCATCTGTAAACCAGGATGAAGCAATTCCTTTTCCCCCTATTAGCACCGCTGGCGGTCGCTTTCTTATTGCCCGATCAAGAAATCTTTCAACAGCTTGAGATACAGGGTGGCAAAGCTCTTTCCAAGCCTGTTGGGGCTGTTTCTGGCTTCTTCTCATCAGTATCTGACAAGATCAACAAGGATGTCGTCGAGCCAATTAGGGGAACCGCGGATAAGATCAAAACAACGCTACAATCTGAATTGGAGCAGAGTTGGACAAAACTCGGAGATAAATTCGATTCAAGTTTCGAAGATATCGAAAGCTGGTCAGAAGAACATGTTAAACAGTTGACCAAAGCGGGTTCAGAATTTGTAGAGACTACAAGAGAAGGTCCACATCATCCTCACGAGCCTCCTCCACATGATGGTCATCCTCCAGGACATCATCCTCACTGTCCTCCTCATGGAAACCGTAATTTGACCTTGTGGCAACTCATTTCACATTCCAAATATACAACAAAGTTTGCCGCTCTGGTCAATAAATATCCTGATCTCGTCGATACACTCAACAGCACAAAGGCCAATCATACTGTCTTTGCTCCAACTAACAAGGCATTCGAGAAAATTCCTGATGATCATCCTGAACCATCAAAAGAGTTTTTGAAGATGATTATTCAATATCACATTAGCGGTGACTTTTATCCTGCTGGACGTGTACTTGCTTCTAGAACAATTCCCACGCTTCTCACGGCTGATGAATTGGTTGAAGATGACTCTGTTCCTATGCGTTTGAGTATCAATATTGGACCAAGAGGTCTTACCATGAATTTCTACAGTCGTGTAGTTGCTGTTGACATTGTAAGCTTATTATGCTTCCATCACATTGATTACGATTGAATCTAACGTCGATTTTAGTTTGGTTCAAACGGAGTAATTCACGGTGTCGATTCCATCATCGTTCCGCCTCGTCGTGTTCTCGATCTCATTTCCTTTCTCCCCACACAATTCTCAACTCTCGAACTCGCACTCCATAAGACCGGACTTTTTGACGAGTTGAAAGAACGTCACGAAAAAGGTGGAACGTTCTTTGCACCGACAAACTTTGCATTTGCTAAATTAGGACCTCGCGTAAATGCGTTTTTGTTCTCCGAGCACGGTCTGAAATATCTCAAAGCATTATTACAATACCACGTCGTACCCAAGACGACTCTCTACTCTGATGCCGTATATAACTACAATTCAACCCAGGATTCAAGCGATTTGAGTCTCTACAACGGTCACTCTGATCACAAAGTTCCAAAGGGTTTGTTTCACTTTGACCTCCCCACTCTTCTCGAAAACAAAAAGCTGAACGTCGACGTGGCTCGCTATGGCGGTATTGTCGTCATTAAATTGAATGGTTTCTCAAACGTAGTCATTCCAGACGGCATAGCTAGAAACGGAGTCCTTCACGCCGTCAGTGACGTTCTCATCCCGCCTAAAGCTGGATTTCCTCCTTTTTTAATCGAAGACGCAGAAAACAAGGCTCTAGAGGAAGAAAAGAAGAATGATGTGGAGAATAACAAAGGTATCGAGATGTCACGTAGAGTTGGGATCTGGTTTGAGTAATTCTTTCTAGTGAAATGTATACTTTGTTTTTATGACTGTTGATAGTTTTTTATAATATTTATTTCGTGCCCTTTTACTAATGATCTTTTTGAAGTCACTTCTGTTGTGTCTCATCATACGGTCTCATGGTGCCTTGCCGTTGTTGATTCCATGCTGTAGGATGAGACCTCATGACAATCTTACAGTCTTGTATCACAAGTAGATATCTGGCAGTTGAATAGTCCGTCCCACGTAGAAAGAAGTAATGCACAATCTTTTATCACGCGTAATCATCTTGGTACTATTTTATCATTTATCTGATTTTGACACTTTACGATGATATTAATGCCTAAAGTGACAAGATGAGTTTGCTTGGGGAAAAAAAATCGAGTTATTATTTTATTATAGTGGTATCAATTTATCTTTTAATCTATTCTTCGTCTTCAACAAAGTTCATCTTAGTTTCGAAGCGATGCTCCATCGTACCCCGTTCTATTCTTTTACTTCTACTTTTTCTTCGACGTGCATCTTTTTACAATTCATCGTCGTCTTCGATTTCACTTGGCTTTAATAATCCTCCGACTTTCATGGCTCGCTGTCTTTCATTCTCTTTCGCTTCTTGGGCTGCTTTTTCGCGGTCTTCTGCGAATAAATCCGCATTGTCGGCTCCTGAACCGCCGAATTCTTTCAGTTGGATCAAAAAGTCTCTCAACGTAAGCTTGAATCGAACGAGGTCGTCGACTTGAGAGATTAAATCGTTGATGAAACGTGTGATTTGAGGTCTATTAATAAAGTAAATAATTAGTCATGTCGAATTATTATAAACGTTGTGTTTGATTAATTATGGATAGGGTGAGTAGATAACTTACTGGGTAAGGTTAGGAAAGGCATTCGATAACAGATTTGCTACAAATGATTGTAAAAATTCTCTATTAGGAGTACCTGCGGGGGCTTGTTCAGAAGTATAAATTGGACCGGGTAATTTATTACCAGCAACAAGCCAAAACATCCTTGCCAAAAGCATAGATTGATATTTGAAACCTGCTTTGTGGTCAGAGTCGGTGAGAACAAAGAAAACGTCTTGTAATATTGAAGTGTAGAAATTTTGGAAAAAGGAGTTGCAAGTCTGGGCATCAGCTTCGGCCATATTTGCCATAAGTTCCAGACACATGTTTAGTCCTTCACCTTCTACAGATCGGTTGTCGTGTTTAGAAGCCCACATACAAGAGTCGATGACGAGTTTGAATTGACGTTGATCGAGTCTAAGTAAAGAAGGGAAACATCGAAGATTGATTGCACGGAGAAGTTTGAAGAAACCAACACGATGTTCAGGATATTCTGAAAAGTCTTTGTTGATCATTTCAAGAGTACATTCAAAGATTGCGTCAAGTATAGCAGGAACTTGATCTACCATAAGACCCTGTGAATTATAATATCAGTAAAGTTTCATAATAACAACAAGGATTGATAGATAATAATAGTTACTAAAACATACCTGAAACTTTTCTATAATAGTCGACATGACATTGAGTACTTCAGCTTCACGTGCATCTGGTACGTTATTCCTATAATCTAGTAAAACAGCCTCCAGTAGACCAGGCACTAATTTGTCGTGAATCATCTCAAGTTCATCAGCCTTTTCCACAAAAGTATTGATGAGTTTCAAGATTTCCTTTTTGACTGTTCTGAGACCTCGGACTTTTGGCATCTTGGTAGCAATAGGTCCGTCACGCTTTACGGCTTCGTCAATCAATGAACTACTAGCGCGATACATGGTCAACATGTCAAGATATATACGTCCGATTTGAGGAAAAAAGTAGCTTCCAATGGACGAACAAGCAGAAACGTTTGTCTTCATTATATTCCCAATAACCTTGATGGTCTCTGCGTCTTGTAAAACGCTAAGGTCTTGATGTGCGGATTGAATGATTTGATCCCATGCTGCATTAGGCAACACCATCAAATCGGCAATCAACCTTTCTTGTAACGTCTTTTGACCTTGAGCATTGATCATATAACCGCAAGCCTCGTAAAAGGTATGAATTTGCTGAGGAGAGAGGTCACCAGTAATCTTTCTCATATTTCTGACAATCTCGTCAATAAAAGGTTCCGTTTCTCCGGGTTGTGTGAGAACGAAATGACGTTTGCACTTGTTGGCAATCTTGATAAAAGTGTCACAAGCCATATCTTGCACACCTTCATGCGTTTCGTGCATAAACTCGAATAATTTGTTTACAACCGTCTTGAGAAACTTCCAATGAGCCTTTAAGAATCGAGGATATTGTCCGACAATATACATAATGTTACTGGCAACCACTGCTTTGTTATCTTTTCCTCTCTTTTGTTCTGTAAGACCCAAAAGATCTTTAATAACAGTCACCAAGAATCGCTTCTCTGTCTCCTCATTCATCGCTCCAGAGATGGATCCAATAGCCCAGCATAGAGTATTGCAATTAGCCCACGACCATTCAGAATTGTCTACTTGACGAGCGAGCTTCTCGGACATGATCGATTCAGTATCGACGACGTCGAGATGCGTTAAAAATACGAGACATTCACGAGTTGTTTTGTATAGTTGTATTGTATCACTTTCTTTGACAAACTCTCGAACAATCTCTCCTTCGTCATTTTCTACAATCAAAACTTCTTCCGGACGGACCATTTTTTCTATCATTACTTGACGAAGATTCGACAAAACTTCAGCATACTTGTGCTTACGAAGAGGATAATTTGCCATGACGCCTGGATTTAGCGCTCCTCCATTCGACATGCCACTAGCTTGCATCGATATAAGCGGATTCATATCAGTTATTGGAAGCTGTTGCATCTCCTCGTACAAGTCACAGACAAGTTTTGTCCAGTATTCCAGGCAAATTTTGAATATTTCTCGATCTTCGATTTGACTTATACGAATTAGATAAAAGTGGCCGTGAAGGAGGAAATCGGTGTTGGGAAGGTTTTCTACCAATGGCAGATGTGTTGTGAAAAAGTTGCAAAGAAATAATGCCAAGTTTTGTACAAATTCCTGGTCTCTGCTGTTGCTTGTTGGGTATGTATCTTTTAGATTCAACGTCAAGGGGATGATGTTGGAAATGATGGTGAGTGTATCTGTAAACATGCCAACCATCTTTTCATTATATTGAGAATCTGTTTTTAGACCTGCCACTTCTGTCAGACATTTCAGTGTGGAATTTCGAAACTCTGGCGCGTCCAGATAACGACTTCGTAACGTCTCTAGTAGACTCATGCCCGTGTCAGACGATCCAAATATATAACCCATCGGTATCCAATTCAAGAAACGTAACAGAGTCTCTAATGTAGCCTTGATCAAAGTCGTTGATTCAGCCACGCGTAGTATCTCTTCACACAACTTGTATATCGCCGAGAACTCGTCACACATACTCTGCTTTAGTTGGCGCGTCTTTGTGGATGTCATTTGATCCGCTGAAAAATCAAACACTTCTTCGGACAATAATCGAAGTATAACCATATTATTCTCACAGATTGGAATACTATTTCGACATGATGACACTACTTCATTTATAAATGTAGGCCAGTTCTGTGGCCAGTCTTGTTTCAATATTGATACAAGGACTAGATTCAGCTTATTTAGTAGCGTTTTTTCTTTTTTCAGATTTTCCTCCGATGTGCATGTTTGAATGATAAAATTGACGACAAAATTACGAATACCTAAAGCAATATCTATTAGTCAACGCCTAGAAGACCTGTCCGAGGCCTAGTGACTCACCAAGACATTGATCCCTGGGCAGAACCTTCCATCTCGTCATAATCACTCCGTCCAGCACTTGCAAGCCCAAATACTTTGTTTGAGGATATTGCGCATCTGCAAGTATCTTGTCCACCATCAGCCAAGCATCAGGATTCTCCTTGAACTGATTCAATGTGGCCTGTGCCTGTTTCTGCTGCTCCCCTCTACCCTCATAAAACGATCTAACTGTAACATCGAGCTCTTCTATTGACATGGCCATGATGGCTGTCCTCCGCCAATGGCGGTTTTCTGATCAATTATAATGAACCTTCTTTGATTATGGACTCTATCCTCTGAGCGCTGATTGGGCCCAAGGTAAGGCAAAGATCTTGTTCTGTCAATTGCTTAACAATAGTAGCCTTGTCCACAATTCCCCTTTGCCGACAAGGTGTGGTATAATTTTGGTTATTGTATCGTAATTCGGAACAACAGGATGCTAATTGATCTAAAAATGGTTTCGCACTATCTAGTGCGCAGTTGCAAATCGAATGGGTAGAAGTCTTACAAATGCCACAAAGTGTGCAGTGAAATCAATTTGATAAGCTTTAAAGTGATGCCTAGACTTCTGAGGGGCAATTTTCGAAACATATCACGTGGTTGATCATCCAAATTATTTACAACAAATTATGAGGACGTCATAGTATATTTGTTGTTGAAGAGTGGAGTTTTTCTCGCATCATCGTGTTCATCCCTGTATTCAGTGACCTTTCACAAACTATCTCAGCTTCACAAGGGCTGTATTACTCCGAGTGCATACATGTCACCTGTTAGGGAAAGACAGAGCGCACAACAAAGTCGCGCTGGATCGAGCGTAACGACAACAGAAACCAAATCGAATGTAAATAGCACAACAAATAGCACTGGACCGATACTCAGGTTACGGGCTGAGCAAGATGAGGGACGGGAAGAACGACGTATACAATGGGCTGATGATGTAGTTGATAATGAAGGCCTAGGACGGAAAAGTTCAAAAGGTTTGTATGCCATTTCAGTTTCTACACGAGTTTGGACATGAGCATTAATTCGAGCCTCGTACCAGTTTGCTGTATCTACCACAAACCCAAAAATGCTGGCGATGCCTCGTCCGATGAGTCATCCTCTTCAGATTCTAGTACCGATACCGATAGCGAACCCGATCTAAGTCGAGCGCAATCCTCTAAAAGAAAGACGCATAAACGAGCCAAACACGAACACGAACACGATCATGAACATGGCCATGCTTGTGAGCAGGACGACAAAGGTTCCACCGAAATAATCCTACAAGGCACTGAGCATGTAGCAGCCAAGGGTAGCACGAAAGGCAAAGATCGCGCTGTGAGTCCGAATGCGTACGAGAGAGTTCCAAAAAGAAAGCCGGCTTGAAATTCCAGTGATGCTTCCAGTCCCATCTTACGACATTTACGATATCTGAACCGAATGCATTGGATGTTTGCACTTTTACTGTGAGGTGTGACTGTCATATTGTAGAGAGTTATGTTTGATGCCTCCTTGTCGATTTGATTTGTCAATCTAAACAACTATGACTGCAATTTCATTCCACAATTTGAGATGATGGTTTGAGCCGTTCGATAGGAACTCTAACAAGCTTCTGCGGGAGTACTGGCTCATTCATAGTTGCTCCGTCCTTGGGCACAGGTATTGCAGTTGATGCCAGGTTGATCGCCATCAAAACATTGTGCCAATGGGATAATACAGTTGCAACAGCTTTTGAAATATCTTATTAGTGCCATGTCACATTCATTTCTTGCAAAAAGGCTATTACCTTCTGTCCCATCAGTCAATGTACTTAATTTCTGCTCCAATTGCTCGATTTGCCCAACAAGACCACCACTCAAATCTTTTAATTGTTTCAGACTTTCCAGTTCGGCTCTTTTCTCTTGTACACGTTGTTGTAATAGGGGGGACTGTGAAGAATTTGAGCTAGACAACGTAGATTGGCGCTGTGCCGTACTTCTAAGTGACATTTTGCTTCACCGTCGAAAACGCGTTCGAAATTGATATATGACGGAAATCAAGAACGCGAATTATTATGATTTTTATAACGATTCGAAAGCACGTGAAAGTTTTACCCTGTTGTTTTTGTTGCCCCGCAAAATTCCGGGTTTGTTTACCAAAAACAAAAGACTGTCATTCATTGTATATCGACAGTATTTTATTGGCATAATTGTGGTCATATCCTCACCTCCTGCGTCAACACAAGCCTATCTATGAATTGCTCGCATTCTTAAATTTAGCATATGGCTCGACTGAATGAGGCTTTCAGAAGTGCTGCGACGACAACAACAGCAACCACAAATCCAGAACTTGAACAACGTAAGATATTGAACATTAGCTATACTACTTATCACGATCGCTAAGACATTGCAGTAAAACGAGATTTTGTGCGGCAGAACAAGTCGTTTGCAAAGTAGTGATACTCCAGTATTGGATCAAGTTACTTCAGCTGACAAAAGATAGGCGAGATACCCAGCAATCACTACGAATACGAACGCTCGAGCTCGACCAAAGCAAATTACAAACAGAATTATTGGAAGCGAGGGCAGAAATAGTACGACTCAATACAGTCTTGGCCGATCGAGCAGACGATTTTCAATTATCACAATTAGAATATGTCAAACAAGATATACAAACGCGGCTTTTAGAAATCAATAATGCCGTCATACAATTGGGAAACATCAAGCGCCCTCTACAGGAGAGGCGAGAATCAATTCCTTCCTCTTGGAGACCAGAAGTGCCACTGTTGCGCCTCGGAGGAACCGAACCACGAATGCCTAGTATCGATGAGGACAAATCTTGGCCTCGACTAACAATCGGTGCTGATGGTATTGGTGATGTCGTTCGGCTATCAAGTCAGAGCAACGATTCGCCGGAGCTCGGTCCACCACCAATCGCGCATTTCGATCATGTTGATCCAATCAAGTTCGATAAGTCGTGGGATGTAAACAGTCTCGAGCAAGACGACTCTTGCGATCAAGATGGGCAACAATCGGTAAAATTAGCGACAAATTTAGAAAATCGACGAAGACGGCGAAGTACAGCCATGTTTGATGAGATGAGAACAGATGAAATGGGAGTGATTGAAGAAGCAAGACTCGCGGAAGAACGAGATCTCTTGCCCAGCGATAATAAGCCTCGGAGAGTAGGCGTTAAGAGGAAGCTAGGTGCAAGAGAATTAGATCATCGTGATATCAAACCGCTGGAAGAGAAGTTTGCGTTCGTCAAGCGAGATCCGGCATCGTATAGCCAGGAGGAAAGCGGCGTAACGGTAGGAGTCACGCTTGGTAAGGTCTCTCCGAACAATGAGGAGACGGAGTCGAAAACTCAGGCTCTAGTGAATGGTCCGAGAAAAGTGCTAGGAGAAAGTGAGTTTGCACCGTCTTTGTGTAATATGAGAAGTAATTGAGTTGACATGTCTATAGAAAGCGTAAATCTTTCACCGCAAAAGCCCTGTAATAGAAAGAAATCAACAAAGTTGGATATTGATAAGAACGAAAAGCTTACGAGCAAGGTCAAACCGCGAGCAAGAAAACCAAGAGTTTCCATGGGATTAACAAGCCTCAAGGTGCAACCAGATTTACATGTTGTAGCGACTGTGCCGGAAGAGTTTGACTTGCAAACGCCGGGTACACCGAGTATCGACATACTATCACCAACGCCATCAGATGCTCCTTCGACATCACGCGGAGATTCGAGCGAATCACAAAACGCAGCTGCAAAGGCAAATCTAGAAGGGATGGTTCGACCTTCAAGAAGAGCGCGAAGTACAATTGTCAGTTATGCCGAGCCGAGTCTCAATGTCAAGATGAGACGGCCGACCAGTGATATGGTCGATGCTGTTGTCATAAAGGCACAATCCGCAAATGAGCTTTCGGGTACTGTAGATTTCATACGGAGGGACTCTCAGAATTCTCTTGGACGTATTGACTGGACTGACACCTCTGCGAAGTCCGACATTGGCAATAACACTGCACGTCCAAGTCTTCTGCCGACGCCGACCAAGAGTCCAAGTCCGAGCGTCACACCGACATACATCTCTGCATCACCATCAATACCGATCCGCGGTGGATCTAGTCAGGTTATTAATGCTTTGAAACGCGTGGAGCGTCCTAAATCGGTCTCTCTGCCCATCTTGCAGAAGCGGGAAGATGGGTCAGACCAGGTAGAACAATCAGATGTGTTTGATATAAGCAAACATTTAGAGTCATTAAGATCGGGAAATGGAATAAAGACGCGTCGACATTCGTTGATCACAAGTTTCCAAGACGTCGTCGAGGCGCATAGCTCACCAAGTGATGACAGTAGTCTGGTAGATGAAACCATCGCTAACAAGAATGGCAGAATACGTAACACAACGAACAGAAGGAGGAGTATGGCCGTCTAATGTAAATATCGCACCTGAGTTGTCCTTTGTGTAGTTGATTCAGTAATGAGCTATGATCTTGAAGCCAACTTTGGCGCGTTTAATGCCTGAATATGATTTCCGTTTGTGTTGCATTTGTTATAGAGCTAGGTTACGGATGTGGTGTCGCGACATAAATTCCCAGATCAAAAATTACGAATTCAATTTTTTATAATTTTTAGTTTAAAAAAAATTCATTTTCATCACAATGCTAGATATTCAGATATCTGACTACGCCTTTATCTTATTATGACAAACTCCAAATGAGATGACGGGTCAGTATAGACTAGCCCTATCATTTTATTTGGAGATTTGGAAAGATAGACTATGCTATGTACAAGCAAAATATAAATCCCTCGTGAATTGTTCTGCTGCATGAATTCCCCACATCAACGCTAACCTAAAGAGGCAACTGATAAACAAATTAACAATAATAATAACAAAGGACTGTGCAAATGAAGATTGTATATCATTGTATCTACTACGATTCGCAATAAATCGTATCAAACCGGCACATTGTCTTATAACGAGCCTTTATGAAACTACAATAATAAAACGTACGCGAATTACTCTAGCACTCTGCAAGATGCCCGTCACGCGATCCGTCTCACAAACACAACCCCCGAATGATGAACCGATGACTCTCAAGTCTGATGCCGCGACAAGTCCAGAATCAAAAATCTCAGAGCTCGTGCCTGTCAAGAAAGGGCCTCGACGTGGCAAGAAGAATTCTTTGGCGAATGTGTATATCAATATCGACAATGCACAACCTGGACAACCGGATAGTACAGAAGGCGAAGTTTTGACAAAGATCGTAGCTGCAGATGACGTCAACCGAGATAATCAGAGCAGTCCCGAGCCGATCTCACAATCTCAAAACGTGCTCAAACCGAAAAGTCAAGCGAAGCAACTTTTGGCAAAGGAGAAAAATAACATGAGGTCGACGTCGAATAAAGAAAATGTTCAGCCAATAGGTGC
>Ga0160429_1001061_pt1 | contig 16414 bp, 19 predicted proteins | sample SolpanmetagenomR_FD_108199 | JGI IMG/M metagenome (GOLD analysis project Ga0160429, IMG submission 108199) | Solar panel surface microbial communities from Lawrence Berkeley National Laboratory, California, USA - R | ecosystem: Engineered > Built environment > Solar panel > Unclassified ...
GACTGGGGGCTTCCTAGCGCAATCATCTCGGATTGAGACTCAAAATTCATGAGCGCATGGTGGAAGACGATTTTCGAACGTTTAGGAACGAAATTGCTACGTTCGACGGCCTATCATCCCCAAACAGATGGACAATTGGAGCACACCAATCAAACTGTGGAAATTGCGTTACAATACTACATGGCGAAGTACCCTGATGGAGCGTTAGAGTGGAAGTACATTCTGCCTCAGATGCAGTTCGTATTCAATAACTCAATCAACGCGAGTACCGGCAAAGCGCCGAACGACGTCTGCTATGGGTTCTTACCACGGGAGGCGCCAGATCTTATTCCCAAATCACCAGAAGACCACGAGATCAAGCGACAAGAGGCAGCAGACAGTCTATCATACGCCCAGGCAATGATGAAGATACGATACGACGCCACACACATTGCTTGGACCCCAGAAGCAGGTGATCGAGTTTACCTACGCATGCAGCACTACAATATCCCTGGGATGAGCAACCGCAAACTTACTGAGCCTTGCGTGGGACCATTCTTGATCAAGAGGCTGGTAGAAAGACTCGCATGCAAACTAGAGCTTCCCAAAAACTGGAAAATCCATCCGGTTATATCAATTGCAGAACTGGAACCCGTTCCTCAAAACGATCCTTACCAACGGACTCGACGACGCACCACACAGGCGCCGCTTCACGAGGCACCTACTGCAGACTGTCTTCTTGATACAAGAATTTGAAAGGTCGGCCGCAACAGGAGAGAAGTGCAGGAGTATCGAGTGCAATTCAAGAATCTTGGCCCAGAATACGACAACTGGTTACCGGAATCAGACTTGCCAAAACCGCTGGTCAAAGCCTTTCAACGTCTTCGACGTTAGAGGTAATAGTCAAGACAACTGACTTGGGCATTCCAACAGAACCACTGAGCCAAAGCCCTCACAGAATCTCACTGAGTCAAGAGTCCTCACACAAATTCACATTGTGTAACCATCGAATTAGGAGCTATAAATTCTATCGTCTCTCACTTCTCCTCTTACTTTCGAAAAATATCTGACAACAACCTTTCTCTGATTCAACATGGACGCTGAGGCGTCTGAGCAGACCAAATTGAGCGCAGCTCAATTGCGCCAGAGAAAAGAACTACTTGTGAAGATTACGAAAAGAAACCAGCAATTGATCGGTGCCAAAGATTTGCTGGTCTCTAGGAGCAAAATTCATGAGCTCAACAGTGATCTCGGCAAGATTCTCTCTCACCAAGACAAAGCATCCGATCTTTTCGATCAAATCAGGGGCGCCAGGGAGCATTTCAATACCTTCTTATGGGAAACCCAATTCATTGCGGACTACGGAAAGATGTTGGAGATCTTTGTCAACGACACCAAAGACAAAGCAATGATGAAGGCAGCCCAGCTTGGACACAAGAAGACCACGCCAAACCGCGCTCCGAAGAACGCCTCCACTAAATCAAAGACGCCTGGCAACAAGTTTGTCTTGACCAATAAGACCACGACGCCTACCAATGATACCGAGCCCCAGTATTGTGGAAACAAGACAAAGCGCGTACAAGTGGATACCAAAATGAGCTATGATGAGATGAACAAAAAGAAGATTGACAGAGTCCTCAAAGAATTCATGGATTTGCTCACCACCCAAGACGCCATGATGCCAAAACTTCTTCGCGCTCTCTACGACAAAGTGATTACTCTAGATCAGGTCGGGTATGCTCAACAACGTCGCCTTGACGACATGTATGCTATCATGGACGACACCGCGCAACTCGGCACAACACACATCTGCAAGAAGGTCAAAACCACCCCCAGCAACACCGAGAGCGACAAGACGCCCAACCTAATCGAAGACAATGGAATCACTGTTAACAACAACAACGAAAACGCTACAATTGTCAACGATAAGGGGGAAACTGGCGACAAGGCTTGAAATGGTCAAAGAGGAGAAAACAGATTACTTCAAATTGCTTACAAGGATATTAAGAGGGGCGTCTCTGGGAATTCTATCTGACTTCAGACTCACACGAGGTCGTGTGAGGTCTTTTCTTTAAAAGCGGCACTTGATAAGGAGATGGCTTATCACGGCACGTGATAGCTTGGCACCCATACGTAGCTACATATGGCTTCTCCTCTTCTAGTTAGCTCGACAGATATACATCACACTGCATACGCTCGCTTTCCTACCACATGCCGAACCATTTCCAACACTGTGAACTTTCTTCCACAGAACCAATGATTCCACGATAACAACGAGCACCTCTCAGCACGTAGCTGAGCAAATCAAAGATGGCGACAACCACAATGACAGAGACTGCTCGTCTTCCTAATAAGCACCGCCTCCCCAAGAACGTCAAGCTTCCCCCCGAAAATGAGCGATACATGCGCGCATGCGCCGACATTGCCAGCGCTCTCATCCAGGACCACGAAGCGCAGTCCGATGGCTCGAAGCAGAAAAAGGATCTCAATCTAAACGCACTGCGCGGTCAAATCGCAAAGAAGCATTACCTCGCCACGCAGCCTCCATTGACCGCCATTATCGCCGCCGTGCCCGAACATTACAAAAAGTACATCCTGCCCAAGCTTATAGCGAAACCCATACGGACCTCAAGCGGTATAGCAGTTGTGGCGGTGATGTGCAAGCCGCACAGATGTCCACATATTAGCTATACAGGAAATATCTGCGTATACTGCCCTGGAGGACCAGACAGTGACTTCGAATACAGCACGCAGAGCTATACTGGGTATGAGCCAACGAGTATGCGTGCGATCAGAGCACGATACGACCCGTTTGAGCAAGCAAGAGGAAGAGTAGACCAGATCAAGTCTCTCGGACACAGTGTAGACAAAGTCGAGTACATCATAATGGGCGGCACATTCATGTCACTGGCCGAGACCTATCGGGAAGACTTCATCGCCCAACTCCACAACGCCCTCTCCGGCTACACCACCAGCAACGTCGACGAAGCTGTCACTGCAGGAGAAATGTCCAACATCAAATGCGTAGGGATAACCATTGAAACACGACCCGACTACTGCCTCGAAACCCATCTCACTGACATGCTCCGCTACGGTTGCACCCGCCTCGAAATCGGAGTTCAGTCCCTCTACGAAGACGTTGCACGGGACACAAACCGCGGTCATACCGTCGCCGCCGTTGCGCAAACCTTTGCCCTCGCTAAGGACGCCGGCTTCAAGGTCGTCTCGCACATGATGCCCGACCTCCCCAACGTCGGCATGGAGCGCGACATCGACCAATTCCGCGAGTACTTTGAAAACCCAGCCTTCCGCACCGACGGACTGAAGATATACCCCACACTCGTCATCCGCGGCACAGGCCTCTACGAACTCTGGCGCACAGGCCGATACAAGAACTACACCCCCAACGCACTCGTCGACCTCGTCGCACGCATCCTCGCCCTCATTCCACCCTGGACGCGGATATACCGCGTACAGCGCGACATCCCCATGCCCCTCGTCACGGCCGGCGTCGAGAACGGCAACCTGCGCGAACTAGCGCTCGCACGAATGAAGGACTTTGGCACCACCTGCCGCGACGTGCGCACGAGGGAAGTCGGCATCAACGAAGTCAAGAACAAGATCCGGCCCAACCAAGTCGAGCTCGTGCGTAGGGATTACGTGGCTAATGGCGGCTGGGAAACCTTTTTGGCCTACGAGGATCCGAAACAGGATATCCTCATCGCTTTACTCCGGTTGCGTAAATGCAGCGCTGCTACTACTTTCAGACCTGAACTCGTTGGACAGCAGACTAGTTTGGTTAGGGAGTTGCATGTTTACGGCAGCGCGGTTCCCGTGCATGCTAGGGATCCGAGGAAGTTTCAGCATCAGGGTTATGGGACTTTGTTGATGGAGGAGGCGGAGAGGATTGCGAGGGTGGAGCATGGGAGTGCGAAGATGGCTGTTATTTCTGGCGTTGGGGTTAGGGGGTATTATAGGAGGTTGGGGTATGAGATTGATGGGCCGTATATGTGTAAGGATCTTGTGGCGGAGGAAGACGGGGAGAGTAGTGATGATGATGATGATCATGTGTGATGGGATAGTGAAGAATGTTGTGGGGTTGGAGGTTTGGCGTTTCTGCATTGTCAGCGCTTTGGGTGGAGCCCTGCATGGTCCTCGCTGGGGTATTTTCTGATATTGCCAAGGATGCAGTCGTGATGTTGCGACGTCACTGCTTCTTTATATAGTGGCAGGATGGAGCTAGCTTGATGTTTATGTTTAAGCTTATGAGCTTAATTGGCACCACTGCCAAGGCGTGCAGATGTACGAAGGAGATCTGGGTATTGCCTGTTTGGGACATGTACACGTGACGTGCTATGAACGACGGGAATGTGTAGTGCCTGATCTGCTTAGTCCTTGTGGACAGTCCTGATGTCAACTCCGTCTACTTCGCAACAATACTAACAACATCCTCATCCGCAACCACATGCCCCAACCCAACCCTCTGCGGCACATGTCTAGCACTCGCCCCCCACACAAGCGCATACTTGAACGTCTCCTTCAACGTCCTATGAACCTGATCACACACATCCTCAATACTACTATCCTTCCTCACAATCAACGCCTCCGAGAAATCCGGCTCAATACCCTTCCGCTTCGTATAAATACGCATGAGCTGCAACTCATGCCAGCAGCGCGCCACCACGTCCGGCAGGCCGAGAGACAGCTCGCACGACATGACGCAGGTGTGCGGTTCGCGCGCCAGGGCATCGAGGTGCTCGAGAGAGATGGAGTCTATTTTGTTGTAGACGTAGAGGCACTTTATGTATTTCCGGTGGTCTTTCATGATGACGTCGATGAAGTCGTCGACGCTGGCGTTTTCGTCGCGCACGAGCACTTCGCAGTTGAGGATTTTGTAGTCGCGCAGGATGTTGTAGAGCATTTTTTCGTCGAGGCGTTTGGGGGGCGCTTGGAAGGTTATTTTCATGCCGCCGGCTTTTTTGATTTTGAGGTAGATGTTGCTGGGGTTGGGTTTAGTGGTTCTCTGGGGCGTGTGTGGATGGTGAGAAGGAAGGCTTACGGTGCCTCTCGGTTTAAGCGTATACCGACGGCTTCTAGTTCGCCTTCTAGAAGTGCTCGCTGTTCGGCTCGTTTTGTGGCATCGAGTATCATGACTATCAGATCACTGGTCTGCCAGACGTCAGCTAGCATTGTTAGGACAAGAGGTAGATCGCACCTTTGCAGCACTGATCACCTGTCTCCCTCTCCCCTTCCCCTCCGCCGCCCCCTCAATGATACCCGGCAGATCCAAAACTTGAATCTCGGCACCAGCATACTCCAGCACTCCGGGGATAGCAGTCAGTGTCGTGAAAGCATATGCCGCTACTTCCGACCTCGTCTTCGTAATCTTGGAAAGAAACGTTGATTTTCCGACGGAAGGGAAGCCGACAAGTGCTATTCGCGCATCGCCTGATTTCGAGACATCGAAACCTGTCCCTCCGCCCGCGCCAGCTCCGGGTGCTGGTTCGAGAAGTTGGGCGCGTAGCCGTGCGAGTTTGCTTCGTTATATCAGTATCCGGCTCCTTCTATGAGACAGGATATTGCGTACCCTTTCAGTAGTCCAAGATGATATTCTTCGATTCGTTAATGTCAAAGTCGAACGGTGATTTGCGGGTTTGCCATACCTGTGGCCTTGTTCTCTTTACTTCGTTAGTATAATCCCCCAAGCTCTTTCCTCGTGGATCATTTACTCTGCGTCCTTTTCATTTCCTCTTCAATCTCCTTGATCTTTTCCGTAATGTTCACCATCTTGGCGGCAGACTTCGCACTTGGATCGCTAAGTCCGGGACGGGCAGAAACAATTCACCTCAAGAAGAAGCCGAAGGACAGGAGAATGTATGTGGTTGATGGTGGCAGTCTGCACGTGCTCTCCATAAAGACGGGACATTTTTGGACCACGGAAGCTTGGGCCACCTTTTCCGCCCGCCAAGCTATCGGAACTGCTTCGCCTTACGACGACATCAACGTCAACCCTTCAACGACCACATAACCATACGCAATCCCTCCACCCTACCGCCGACCTGCTACATCCTAATAGCAACGACTCAAAGCACACTCGAAACGAAGAACGAAGACCTCAACATCTCTCCAAGCGCTCCGATAAGCAACCTCCGCCACAATGAAGCCCGTCGTATCCGCCTTCAACGCCTGGACATGGTACACCATCCTCCTCCCACTCCCCTCCCGTCTCCCTCCACTAACACATTCCGCTCCAGCATCGTCATATCCTGCTTCGCAATCGTAATCCTCTCCATCATCGGCGCCCTCTTCAAAGCCAACCACCACAGCATGATGGGCTCGGCCGAAGACCCTAAAGACAGCGCCGCAGTCGCGACGGCAGTGTTCGGCGCCGTGGGCGTGTATGGCGCGTTTCTGGTGTTTTGCTCGAGTCAGGCTTGGTTGCATGCTCGGCAGTCGCGGCAGGGGGATATTAGGCTGTCGTAGGTGGGGGTACTGGGAAGTTGAGGGGGATATATAATACAGAGATAGAAATAAGAGAATTTTTATGATTGCAGAGGCGGCTGATGTTAGAGAAATGTTTGTACCGGAGTCCACGGCGCAGGAGAAACGTTCATCGAAACAAGCATGCAGGTTGAGCGTTTATATGGATATTGTAGAAACCTTCTATGTATCTTTGTTGATCTTGCTGTGCTCCACAGTCTTCCCTCGGTTCTACCATCAGTTGAGGTCTATGTGCAAGGGGACAGACGCCATACACACAAGCATGTTTGAGGCAAAGTGCTCTACGCTGGGAAAGTGTTGAATGTTTGATAGGAACACTCTTTTTCATAATCTTTCACAGGTCTTGCCGTACTGTCTATTTGAACGCCACCCTCACATGATCCGACCCATCCACCAGACTCCGCGTGAACATGGAAACAGCACCGCATTCCAACAAGGTCAATCCGACTGAAGCCAATAGCATCACCCAAGTACTCGAACGCTTTACATCGAACCTCATCTCGACGTGTCGCCCTCGCCGATAAACACTTTCCGGACCAACATCCGCATCGCCCCTGTTTGAACCTTTGGCATCTCGAGAACAGAAGACTCTGCTGTGCAATGGTCAAGCATGGCTACTTTCTCAACAGCATTGACAGCCGGGTGCAACGAAAAGTGTGCCGGGTCTCTCCAAAGGCCGAATCCCTCACACGGACAATTGTGATGCACGTGACCGGGTCTGTCGTCCTCGCCCACGAGTATCGATATCAGCAATCGTTGAAGTTAAGACTATTGTCACGCTGTACATGCAGTAACAACAGCCCGAGTTCCCATTCGACTCGCAAGGCGGCATCCCCGGCTTGACGCTGGTCCGCTAGTCACCATCACGTGATTTCGACAGACATCTCCTCCGAACTCAAACGACGACCCGGAGGCGCACGTTGCTGGACGCGTCCTGGTTCAACCGAAAGTCGCTCAGTACTCGCAGGGCAACCAGACACGAGGCCTTTCTGCACCCATAGGTCCGAGCAAGTGGATTTCCGGTGGAGTTGTGAGCCCCATGTATGGTTCCTGTGAAGGCGACAGTCTCAAGTCAAGATGGGTCCTTCCATCGCCTCGCAGCATCGGCGTACGTCCAAGTACTTCCCGGTTGGTGTATCCCGTGTGGAGAAGTCTCAAGACATAGTGCAGAAGCTCTTCCGGAAGATCAACGACTTTCTTCACGGCGTCGCTCTGCACGAGCACAGGTAGATGTGGGGAGGACCGTATACGAGGCAGCAGACCATCTGCGATCTTCCGGGAGATGGGTATCGCAGTGCTCCCCCGTGCGGGAGACGCAGAAAGCGCATGCGCCTTGACGGTTGCTTTCGACAGGACGACGTACGGTATCGTGACAGACAGAAAACTGTACGGTGAAGTTGCAAGATGTGGACCTGCTTGGAATCCCTTTCGCTGCAAATACCAACGGAAGAGCTAGGTTTCCATGCCTTCCGACTGCCAACGCGCCAATATCCTGGATGACTCGAGGGTGTCTAATTGCTCCAGTCCTAAGACGCTCCGGCGTAAGCGAACACACTTCTCCATTAACGATACGGCCTCCTCTTCACGCCCTAGGCAAATCCAAGTGACAGCTAGGTTGTGCATAGTCGTTAGCGTACTCGGATGCTCTTCCCCAAGCATCCTCGAGCGAAGCTTCAGCACTTCTGTTTCTAGCTCTTCGGCCTCCCCGTACCGCAGTTGTGAATAGTACGTTGACGCTAAATTATTCATAGCGTTCAGCGTGTGTAGGTGCTCTTCCCCAAGCACCTTCGATAACAGCTCTAGCGCTTCAATCTGTAGCTCTTCCGCCTCCGTGAACCGGTTTTGTGCATAGTATGTCGACGCTAGATTGCTCATCTCTTTTAGCGTCTCCGGATGCTCTTTCCCAAACAGCCTCGAGCTAAGCTCCAGCACTTCTGTCTGCAGCTCTTCCGCTTCCGCGAACCGGGTTTGCAAGTAGTAAACTGTCGTTAGTCCGGCTATACTTGCTAGCGTATATGGATGCTCTTTCCCAAACATCCTCGAGCGAAGCTCTAGCGTTTTTCTACAGAGCTCTTCCGCCTCTACACACTTTCCTTGCTTCCAGTAGTACGACGCTAGGACATGCATACTGATTAGCGTATCTGGATGCTCGTCTCCTAGTATCCTTTTGCTCGTCTCTACTACTGTTAGCAATAGCCCTTCCGCTTCCGCCCATCGTCTTTGCGAGCAGATAATCCACGCGAGCTGTCGTGAGCTACGCAAAACGACTGGGTGCTCCTCTCCTAGTATCGTGGTTGCTGTCTCTACTGTACGTCGCTGTAGCTCTTCCGCCTCCATCCATCGTCCTTGACGACTCCTCATATCCGCGACATATGTCAAGCTTTCCAGCGTATCCGGATGTTCCTCTCCTAGCACCTCCTTCCTGGTCTCCGCTACTTGCGAGCAGAAATGCTCTGCCTCCTTGTACCTCCCGTCAACTTCAAGACAGGACGCGACCCTGAACCGCAATTCAATTGTCATCTCCATGTTCTCATCATCCAACTTTCCTAGCACGCGTCGTGCATGAGGTAGGTACAGTCTCCAGAGGCTTCTTGTTTGGTAACCACCGTACGGAATTACTTCGGTCAGTCGTTGCACAGCTGCTGCGTTCCACTTTGAAAGCTTGTCGTTTCTACGAAGCCAATTTCGCATTGCCAGGTGGACTAGACGGTGAGAATTCAGAACGGAGGCGGTACCAATCCGTGACACAAAAGAATACGCAGTGAGTAAGCCAATCGCGTCCGTTGCCTCCTTCAGCGTAGGGCCAGGAGGAAGTAGCGACTGCGGCACGTTCGTAGGCTCTATACAAGCCATGAAGGAGAGATACTCTGCTGCAAGAGAGTCGCGGTTTTGGATTTCTTCGAAGGAAATGAGCCATGTCATAGCTACCGGGTTGCGCGCCTCGCGGTATCTCCCTTCATCTTCGAAGTCTTCGCTGAGCAGTTCGATGACGTCCTTCTCCCCTTCTCTCAAAAGCTTTAAGTAATCCAGTAAGCCTATGCTGTTCTCGTTAATATACGCAGCGGCCTGCACTATCGCTAACGGCAGAGACGCCAGCTCCGTCAGCATCTCCCTAGCGCACGACTCATCATTCACAAGCTCTTTCTGGATGAGATAGCTTCGCAATAGCTCTATGCCTAGGCCTTTGTCTGAGTCCACTATATGCACGACGTTTTGCTGCGCAAGCTTGACTGCCGCCTTCCGGTCGCGTGTCGTGAAGACAATATTACCGTGATCGCTGCGCGGTAGGTAGTCGATGAGGCATCGCTGCTCGCTGTCCTTGCTAACCCACATCGTTACGTCATCTGCGTTATCGAATATGAGCAGCCATCGACCAGCGCTCTCTTGGATGAGATGCCGCTGCAACAGCGCTTTGCTATTGGCTTTCGTATCGCCGCACCCTGGTATCTGAAGCTCTTTCACGATTGCAGTGTACGCTTGCTCGAGGCCTTCCACGCTAATCGCTGGGATCCATATGACAAGACAGTCCGGCGTCGCCTCCCGGACCCTGTAAGCGAGCTCAAGCGCTACCTGCGTTTTTCCCGCCCCTCCCAGACCCGTAATCGCTACTTTTGCCGCTTTTCCCTGTCCGAGAAAGTCACGTTGTAGCTGGTCAAGCTGCTTGACTCTCCCTACAAATCGGCGGTTCCTTGGAAATGGTATGTTGTTGAAACGGTATCGTGGATCTAGCGTTGTTTTCAAATTAGTATCGTGCCTTGACGCGGATCTGACAACAGGCATACCTGTTCTGGGCTGGAGCGTGAGCACGTTGAATCTCTACATGCACGTCAATGGAAGTCTTCATTATGTGGACTCTGAATCTTACGCCGGAAAGAGCTTCGAAAGCCGTGTCGTTCCGATCTGTGACAAGTTCAGCATAGTGTTGTGATTACATTCTATGGCAGATGTCGATGTACGCACTCTGCTTGCTCTTGAGGTTTGACGCGCACTCCCTCAGGAGTGTAGCCCGCCGCGAGTGTTGTAGATAGTCAGCTGTAACCGCTGCAATCTTTCCTTCCTCCTTATATTCGGACAGTACTACGTCTTGCAGACCTTGTTCGACGTTGAAGCGAAAGTAACGTTTTCCGTCGAGATGCCTCCACCGCGCTGAGAACCTCTGCTCAGTCCTCGCTGTCTCCGTTACCATCTTCGTCAATGTGACCTTCAAGAACTTCAGCGCGTTGTCCGTAATGGCCTTCGTGCCTGGTGTCCCTGTGCCAACCGAGATAAAGCACTTCATGAGAGACGTCAGATCCTGAGAGTCAGGGCACCATATATTCGCCGCCTCTTCCTCCACCTCTTCTACCGGATTGTTTGCGCCTAGCGCGCCGTCGAGAAATTTTCGCGGTCCGATCATGACTGGGTCGAAAAAGCTTGTTGCCGCCGCTGTTGCCAACCCCGCTTCGCAAATCGTCGCCGAAATGTTTGTGGCTTCGGTAGGCAGGTCGTAACTTCGAAGACGGGTAACACTCGTGGTTTCGTGCGCAGTTGCACAAACGAAGCTGCGTCCTGTTAGAGGTTTAAGATGATTAAACGGTCTCACTTACACCCTACAGTCCCGCTCCTGCCCATCGTTGAGTAGGTCAGTCGTGGAGGCACCGCTATCGACGATCACCTTCTCGACGGCCTTCTTCAGTTTCGCCGAGTCAAATTGAGCTTGGACTTTGCCTGATATGCTTAGCGAAGACCATCTCAACCTCTTCCCAAACACGGTCTTCATCAGTTCCTGGTATGCAGCAATGCAGGCCTCGACGGTCATCTCCAGCCGCCCAAGCATGATGGCAATAAGGCTATCCGAGTTAGCACGTCACAGCCAGAGGAATACGTCCATACACACCCGCCCGTACTGGTGCCGCCAATAAGGTCAAATACTTCGCACGGCTTGACTGGAGGGAGGCCATCTTTCTTGCGTTCGTGGTTCCTACACTGCATGATAGCCTGGAGGATATAGAGGGACGAAAGCCCGCGCACGCCGCCACCGTCCAATGACAGCAAGCAAAGGCCGGTTGTGTCGAGCGGATTTGTTCCATCGCCAGTCGAAGTTGCAGTGGTCTGGTCCATTCAAGCGGTTGCAACGAGGCTCGTGACGGCGTGAGTCTGCCTCGATATGTTGGCCGAAAGCTCGCAGCGAGACTACAAAGACTGATGATGGATAGCAATGGAGGCAAGCTTAGTTTTGACGAGGGAAAGGGATTGAGATAGCGCTAGAAGAAGTAGACTGCGGAATCAGGTGGTAATGATCAAGTGAAAAGACTGGTCACATTGGTATGAACTTTACTCAAGATCGTGAAAACAGACAGACTCGTCCGCAGGCAGCTGCCCCTCATTGAGGCTATGCAGCGGCAAGCCAAAGGACCGGTCAAGGCGGCATTGGGGGGCTTTGGCTTGCATGTCCTTCTCGCATTGGGTGGTGGTATTATTGGTGGCGCAATCGCACAAGATGGTTTGGTTGCTTCGAACCTCGCACCTAAAGCAAGCCTCCTCGAGCGAGCGTGGTGTTACTTGGGAACCCACAGTGGTGTAAACTTGCTCTGTCATTATCGAGATCGCTTTCGTAACACTTGGATGTCGGGCTTGAAATTATAATCAGTCTGTTACATTTTTTTGCTCGCTGGTGTGAATGCCAAGCCTCCGAAGATGACTATCACGTGCTATAATCGCGAATCCGCCGCGCTACATGAGCATTATAGTGAGCATTAAAGTGAGTATCAAAGTATTCTTCGATTACAAATCGGTTTCTGTGTTCCATTTCTTCCGGGAGCCATTCGGGCCCACTGTTTGATAACTGGGTTTTACTCAGACTGCCTAAAGTCACGTGCGGTAACTGCAAGAACTGCGGCTTGCAACAGCATACTTGCAGTAACATCTATCGTAAGCGAACCTGAACCTCGTATATCGAATGTAGATGTTATGCTGATGTATCTACAACAATCTGTCTGTGGGCGATACCTCGCGTACTTGTCCGGCAACAACACGCTGCCTTCAGACGACCTGTCTAGGACTGCTTTGCCGAATAGCACTGTCACTCTCGTTGGCAGTCGAGATTTCACACGGAAATCGATTGCTTGCGCTTATCAGGTCTTCTATTTGAGACTCCTACCGCTGTGCTTGTAAAGTGAGCTCGTGCTGAGGGTTAGTGGTCGTTCCACGGTTCAGGGTTTGTTGAATGCGCGAATTACATGGAGGCGGTGGCGCAAGACTGTGGGACTCGGTCTCTCGGGACGAAATGCTCACTGACAGACACGTGGTGGTCCGGGAGCTGTGGCCTTCGATGGGCTGAATGCAGCGGTAGAGGTGTAAGGGCGCGACTAGGGCGCTCAAGAGATATGCTTCGAGGTAATGAAAGGAAACATAGAGCTGACAAAAGATGGGTGTGGGCTTGATGGTATAGTAAAGCTGAAACAGAAGCACAACAAAGGAGGCAAAGGAACCAGACAGTTACTGGCCCGCACCAGCTCCGCAAGCTGAAGCTGAAGAGAGTGGTAAATCGAAGCTTGGCGGGTCAGTGCTCTGTGAAAATGTTATGAAATGCAAATGAACGCTCGGAAACTTCACAGGCCTGTTTGAATGCAAGCAAGCTTGGAAGGAAGGTAGAGCTGCGTGTAAGAGGTCGAGTCTGCGATATGACAAGACAGGACAGTCTTCGGCAAGGATGCTGATGGACGATACTGCTCCACCCTATTCGTTCTGCAACTTGTAACGTAGACGCTCTTGCCTAGCCGTCCTCGAGCGCGAATTGGGCTCGCTGTATATGGTCAGATTGCGCATGATCGTAGTACCCCTTACACTGGTATCGTGTCACTTACCTGACTTAGATCCACAACAAGCACCTTCTCCTCGCGTTTGCCCAGTACACCCCACACACTCGTTCGCCCACCCTGGAACCCCACTACACAGCTCGTTCCCGCATAGCACGCCTCTCCCTCACTCCCGCATCGGTTCGCGCAAACAACGACGAACCCATCGTTACTCCCTCGATTGGGTGCTTGGCGTTCTTGCATTGCCCTACCCTGCGGATCCACACCCGCGGCGCCCGCAGTCCGCAACGGATGAAACCTCTCAAGCCAATACGTTAAAGTTTCCAAATCAGGCTGATAGGGCAGTTCCTCCAGCTCTCCTTTCTCGAGGCGCGTCAGCCACGCCATGCTCACAGCCACGAGTTTCGTGTTGTTCTGTAAGCAGTGGTTGGCAAATTCGTAGGCAGTCCATGGCGCGAGGAAGCGGTGAGGATTGATATCCATACATATTCCCAGGCTGATGTTCGGGCTTTCATGTAGAAGAGGATGTTCAGAGAGGGCGCCTAATTTGCCAGCGTAGAAGCCCTGGGAGTGTGGGCCGGGGGGCGTCCGCTCAGCTTGGCCGACCAGGACATGGGGAGCGGTTGATTCGGGGGAGTGCGGGCCTGGAGTGCGTAGTGGATTTGGCAGTGCCCAAGTCTCGTCGGTGTAGTAGAGGTGGGATTTGCGGTAGTTGGCGAGAATTTGGCCGGTAGGGGAGACGGTGACGGTGCTGTTGTAGCGGCGCAAGTTAGATGAGTCGGAAATGAGAGGTTTGGAGTCTTCCGTGGAGAGTTCGGGATACCCCGCGGTGATGTGACAGTTAAGGAAGCGGGCAGTGGCCGTCGCCCATTTCGTTGTGATGCCCGCAGCGGTAGGTTCGAGATGGGGAGTGATCGCTTCTGCAGAGGGGAAGTTATACCCTCCAAAGATGCGTCAGCAAGCAGTCAACGCTACCAGCCGCGCGAGTCGATACAGAGATGTGGATGAATGCAAGTGCATGTGAGTTGGATCAATCACCTACCAGTAAACGCCATCTCGGGCAGTATTAGCCATTCTACACCCATCACCCCAGGCATTGCCTGCTCGATCAATTTGTTTGCCCGGTCAATGTTTGCATCGACTTTGCCCAACTCAGGCGCAAATTGCAGGACTGCCAGCTTCATCTTGGTATCCGATTGATATTAAATTCCTTAACAATTGTACAACGCCATGTGACTTCTGCGATTGATACGTCCAGGTTTATGACACTCCCATGACAAACGAACGAGTTGAAAGAAGGGAATGTGGGCCTATCGTAACCGAACGCTGGAAAACACCACTCTCGGAAGTGGCAAACGCTCGGAGCGGGTATGAGAGAGTACTCGAGCAGAGGAAGGGGGAGTTTTGGCACTACCAAGTCATCAAGACTGATAGAATAGGGAACAAAAGGCAACGATATGGGGAGAGCCATGTCGAAGGTATCTAGTGATTAATCAGGATTATTAGGTAAGCAGAGCAGCGAACGAACGAGACGCTAAACCCAAGATAGCCAATTACACTATAAGGAGGTAAGGTAGCTTCAAGGTTGTAACACTCGACTTTAATCACATTACGTAAGGTATATAAAGGATCGACCATGTCAGCAAAGCCAATGAGCAATGGATACCTACCTACCTATGCTGTCTACTCAAAAGGTTTGAGCACGACATCCGATGTCCGTTGGTAGAAGTATCGAGCGAACGACCTTGCCGCTTCTAAGCGCTTTCGTTCTTCGCAATGGGATGACCATTATAGTACCTCGAAAACAGCAGCAGATGAAGGAGCATGCAGAGGGAAGCTCAGGCAAGGTTCTGCGCGCCTTTAGCACCTCCAAGCATTGATAACCGAAGCAACGAAAGACAAGAAAGGATCTCAAGATCGACCAGTGAGGCGGAGTTGCAGCATGAAGCGACCAAATAGCTAGCACCTCCGCCTCCCTCAGCTGCTCAGCCTCGCTGCCACCGGCACGCCAGACCAGTTTTACTGCGAGCTCTCGACCCAAGATGTTACGGACAAGGCCACGCGAAATATACCTTCGGCCTTCCCAAAGTATGGCTTCAGCCAAGCCAGGCCTGGAGTAGTGAAGACTGCAGGTGCTTGATCTAGGCGCATTGACATGGAAATGGGTGTGAGTCTGTGAGAGGAGACGTCAGCCGTAGAAGAACAAATATCACTAGGTATCAGTAATGCTCTCTGTATCGGCTCGTAGCGTAGTGGACTTGATCGACTTGCAAGCTGCTGCTGGCGTTCTTTGTATTGATATAGAAGATCATGTCCGCTTCCGTAACACATTCACTCATCGCCCTGACAAGATGCTTGCGATCTGCTGTGAGTCAAAGCCGCCGACACTGTGCGCAGATGTGATGGGCGAGGGGGACGTCGTCGCACGAGTCATGCGAGACAACGATGAGCAGCTCCCCCAAGCTCACAGAATCAGCTCATCTACCCCACCGTGTCAACCTACTTCTTCAGCGACTGCATAGCTCCAAAACCCTCCTTAGGAACGGAGTAATGGTGTTGGCATTGATATAGCACACTATGGCAGGGCGCCGGCTCCTTGATGCAGCGAAGTTGTTCAATGCCACCTCTAACGTAGCGAAGCAGCACATCGCCATCCGGAAGCAGCAACTCGAGGTCTTTAGCAAGACATCAACGCTGGCACGAGCCGTCAAGAGTCAGACAGATCGTGTAACTGTTACTGCACAAGCTGCCTCAGCACTCGCCCAGCGGTTCGCCGAGGACGCACCGACTTTTGCATCGCAGTACACGCAGAAAGCGCAAAATGGAGGCAAAGAGCCGGACCAGCATATACCTAGGGAGGAAACTGTATCGGGCCAAGAAGGCCAGGGACAGCATGAGGAGGGCATACAGCAGGACCACCACTACGAGCAATCTCAGGAAAACAGCGCGGTGCAGGACCCGCCGGCGGGCGAGCTTCATCCCACTCAGGAGAAGCCGAAGAGGTATCCGCTTCCTGATGGGACAATACCGCCAGAAGGCTCGAACCGGACGCCTACCGCGGGGAAAGATACATACAATCGCCGGCCACAACCAGTGCCGGAGAAGGAGCCGCTGTCTGACACACAGCATCCGAACGA
>Ga0160429_1001063_pt1 | contig 16393 bp, 13 predicted proteins | sample SolpanmetagenomR_FD_108199 | JGI IMG/M metagenome (GOLD analysis project Ga0160429, IMG submission 108199) | Solar panel surface microbial communities from Lawrence Berkeley National Laboratory, California, USA - R | ecosystem: Engineered > Built environment > Solar panel > Unclassified ...
GGCAACTACGACGAGCTGGCCAGCACCGCCACCACCGTGCACAAGCTCAACATGGGCAAGCTGGCCAGCCTCGCGGGCCGTGGCCTGGTGCCGGCCGTGGTGAAGGTGCGCTACCACCACGCCGGCTCGCCGGCGTTTTTGGAGCAAAGCGGCGACACCATCAACATCTACTTCCCCGAGCCGGTGCACGCCATCACGCCCGGCCAGGCGGCCGTGTTCTACGACGGCGACGACGTGCTGGGCGGCGGCTGGATAACCCGCCACGTGATAGGAGAGGTGCCAGTAACAGCGACCGTGGCCGCGCTGGCCTAACCCCGGGGCTAAGTGGCTAGGCGCTTATTGCGTCTGAAAATTAGTATCTTGCCAGTCGCCGGCAGCGGTGGCTGGCAAGGTGTTTTTATAAGCAGATTTCTTGGTATGAATCTACGTTTTCGCGGTTTGTTTACCCCCGGCCGGGCCCGTTGGGCTGCGCCGCTGGCCCTGCTGCCCGCGCTGCTGGCTGGCTGCCGCCACGAGTCGGTGGTGCCTAACCCGGTGGTTGATTATTTTCCGGTGGCGGTGGGCAGCTACCGCACCTACGCCGTCACGGACTCGGTGTGGGCCAGCGCCCGGGCTACGGCCACCACCTATCAGCTGCGCGAGCGCGTAACCGAGCAGTTTACCGACGCCGCCGGCCAACCGGCCTACCGCCTGGTGCGCTCGCGGCGGGTCAGCGCCAGCGACGGCTGGGTCGACGACAGCGTGCTGGTGGTGCAGCCCTCGCCGCGGGCCGTGCTGCTCACGCGCAACAACCTGCGTACCGTGGAGCTCGTGTACCCGGCCCGGGCGGGCAAGGGCTGGAACGCCAACGCCCTGAATGCCTCGCCCGATACGATTAGCAGCCGCACGCGCTTCTATACCGACAACGTGGGCGTACCCTTCACTACGCCCGCCGCCGGGGGCCAGCCCCCCAAGACGTACGACAACACCGTCGCGACCAAGGCTACCCTCGACGGGGGCACGGAAGACAGCAACGCCCTGACCCAGCGGGGCCTGCGCCAGGTGTACGCCGCCGGCGTGGGCCTGGTGCTGCGCCGCCGCTTCAGCTACACCACCTACACCACCAACTCCGACGGCTCGACGACGCTGACGCCCAACGTGAAGCAGACGGGCGCCGCCCGCTACGAGGTGCTCCTTGACGCGGGCACGCTGTAGCCCCGGGCGCCGTTACGGAACCTATTTGCCGGCCGGCCTGCTACCCAGCGGGCCGGCCGGTTGGCGTTTGGCCGGGCCCGTGCCCCGGTATCGCCTAATTTAGCGGTCCTCATTCTGCGTTTATGAAAAAACTATTCGGCCCGGCCGCCCTGGCACTGGCTACCCTGCTGGGCGCCGCCCCGGCCAGCCAGGCCCAGACCGGGCCGGTGCGCCGCTACCTCGTGTATTTCAAGGACAAGGCCGGCACGCCCTTCGCCGTGGGCCAGCCGCAGGCATTTTTGTCGGCCCGGGCGCTGGCCCGGCGTAGCCGCCAGGGCATTGCGGTGCGCCCGCGCGACCTGCCCGTGAGCCCCGCCTACCTGAGCCAGGTGCGTGCCGTGAGCGGCGGCCCGCAGGTGGTGTTCACCTCGCGCTGGCTCAACGGGGCCGTGCTGGCCTGCGACTCGGCCACCCTGGCCCGGGTGCAGCAGCTGCCCGCCGTGCGCAGCACCCAGCTGCTGAGCCGCCTGTTGCCCCAGGCGCCGGCGCCCGCCCCGGCCGTGACCCCCACGCCCGCGCCCGCCGCGCCCGCCAGCCCCCGCGCCACCTACGGCAAGGCCTACGCCCAAAACCAGCTCATTGGCGCGGTGGCCATGCACAACGCGGGTTTCCGGGGCGAGGGCATGCAGATTGCCGTGTTCGACGCTGGCTTTCCGGGCGCCGACCAGATTACGGCCCTGCAAAACATCCAGACCCAAAGCCGCCTGGCCGGCACCCGCAACTTCGTGGACGGCGGCCGGCAGGTGTACCGGCGCAACGGCCACGGCACGGCCTGCCTCAGCCTCATCGGGGGCGAGCTGCCGGGCTACTACGTGGGCACCGCGCCGGGGGCCACTTTTCACCTCTGCATCACGGAGGACGTGGCCAGCGAGTCGCCGATGGAGGAAGCCAACTGGCTGGCCGCCGCCGAATATGCCGACTCGGCGGGCGTGGACGTCATCAGCTCGTCGCTGGGCTATACTACCTTCGACGACCCCGCCCTCTCGCACACCTACGCCCAGCTCAACGGCCGCACGGCCATCGCCAGCCTGGCGGCCCTGGGGGCCGCCCGCGCCGGCATGGTGGTGGTAAACTCGGCCGGCAACGACGGCAACAATAGCTGGCACTACATCGGCGTGCCCGCCGATGCCGATAGCATCATCACGGTGGGGGCTGTCGATTCCCTGCGCAACCTGGCCGGCTTCAGCTCCTACGGCCCCACGGCCGACGGCCGCATCAAGCCCACCCTTTCGGCGATGGGCGTGGCCTCGGCCGTGCTGGCGCCCAACGGCACGGCCGTGCGCGGCAATGGCACGTCCTACGCCTGCCCCGAGCTGGCGGGGCTGGTGGCGGGCTTCTGGCAGGCCAACCCCACGCTCACGGCCCAGCAGGTTATTCAGGCCCTCACGGCCGGCGCCTCGCAGGCCCAGAACCCCGACAACTCGCTCGGCTACGGCATCGTCAATTTCGTGGCGGCCTACAACCGGCTGCACCCGGGCGCGCCGCTGGCGGCCCGGCCCGCGGCTGGCCCCGCCCCGGCCGGGCTGGCCATCTTCCCCAACCCCAGCCACCTCGAGGAGCTGCTGCTGGCCCTGCCGGCCGGCCTGCGCGGCCAGGTGCTGCGCGTGCGGGTGCGCGACGCGAAAGGGGCGCTCATCGGCGAGCAGTTGCTGCCCGCCAGCCCCGCCGCCGCGGTGCCGCTGCGCCTGCCAGCCGGGCGCTCGCTGGCGCCCGGTGCCTACGTGTGCACGGTGCAGCCCGTGGCGGGGGGCGCGGCCCAAACCGTGCGGTTTGTGCGGCAATAGTCTGGCTAATAAAATTGGTTTGAAAAGCTAAAATTATTGGCTATTTGCCAAAAGTGCCGTATCTTTAAACCGTCAATCAGACACCTTTTTTATGTTACAGCTAATGACGACCAAGCGCATCGGGCGCCGCCAGTTTCACTTCACCGTGCAGGGCGGCAACCTGCACGAAGCCGTGGCCGAGTACGACCGCCTGAGCTTTCCCGACGTGGCCGCCTGCGGCCTCTGCGGCTCCGACAACCTCGATTTGACCTCGCGCGTGGCGCAGGGCAAGTTTAAATATACCTCCGTTAAGTGCCTCTCGTGCCGCGGCGACCTCACCTTCGGTAAAAACAAGGACGATGACCAGTCGTACTTCCTGCGCCGCAAGGAAAGCGGGGAGCTCGACTGGCGCGCCTTCGAGAAGAAGCCCGAGTAAGCCCGCGCTGGTACTGCCAAAAACCCCGCTGCCCGCCCCGTTTGGGAGCATGCAGCGGGGTTTTTTGGGTGGCGCCAGCTGGCTGGCGCCGGCTAGGCCTTATTGGCCGGCAGAATTTGCTCTATCCAGGCAGTACCCGTCAGCTGGGTGCCGTCGGCCAGGTGGGCGTGGCAGGTGGCTACGCCCTCGTAGAGGTGGATGGCCTTATCATCAAATACTTGCTTGGGACACAGGCTGTCCACCACGAAGGTGCCCGGGAACTGCGGCCCCGCCACCTGTGAGGTAGGCTGTATCTCCACCCGAAATTGCAGAAAATACGTGGCTCCGTTGTACACGTAAGGGTGCAGCGGCGTGGTGAGGGTATCAACCAGAAAGCTTGGCTGGCCGGGCATCAGAATGGTTGCCACCGACTTCATGGGGGTACCCGCGGCGGGGTGCGCGCCAAAGCTGGTGTAGTTCGAGAAGTGCACCCCATTGGACAACTGCACGTCTTGCAGCGTCCACACGTTAGGGTTGGCGGTTGTGTTGACGGGGAAGGCGCCGTACTCGTGGTCCATCCAGGTCAGGCCGGTCACGGCAATCACCTCCTGGCCGATGGTGAGCTGGCCGCTGGCTTCGAGGTGCGTGAGCGAGTAGTAGTAATTGTTGCGAGTTAAGGGAGTAGTGGCCTTGGGGTTTACACCGGGCTTGCAGCCGGTGCCCCACACCAGGAGCGGCGGGGCCTGCGGGCGCTGGGGCAGCGTGAGCTCGATTTTGCAGGGCGTTTTAGTTTGGTCATCCACAAAGGTGGCCGTTACGTGCATGCGCAGCGGGTTGTCGTCCAGGGCCTGCATCAGCACGGCCCCGTTGGTGGGGTCGTTTTTCGGGCCGGGCAGTTGCACGCGCCAGGGCTTGCGGTGGTCGTACTCGGCCCAGCCGGGGCTGCGATGCAACACCGCGTTTACTTTCTGGTAATGAACCTGCCGGGCTACGTCGGTAATGCAGACCTGGGCAAAAGCATAGCTGACGCCCTGCTGGGTTTGGCCGGTCACGTTCACCTCGAAGCCGAATACCCGGCCGTCCTGACTTTTGAGGGTGCCGATGTGCCACCACCACTCATTAGGGGCGTCGCCGAGCGTGTCGCGGTGCCCATATTGGTCGACAGGCAGCTGAATAACCGCAGGGTCGGGAGTAGTAGACATGAGGTGGGAGCCGAACGGCGAAGAATGGGGGAGTAGTAAGCCCATGCTTACTGGTTGCAAAGCTCTGGTGCCGGGGCCCCCGCCGTGCGCGTAGAAGTACCCGAAGTAAAGTATAGGTATTTCTACCTGGTAGGAGTGGCGAGCCGGGTGGCCCCGCGCTGGCCGCTACTTTTGCCTCGATGAGCTACTCCCTGCCCACTTCTGATTCTTCCCGCGCGGCGGCCCGCCGCGAGCCGCTGCTGGCCCCTTCTTTGCTGGCCAGCGACCTGGCCAACATCCAGGCCACCGCTGAACTGCTGGCCACGGCCGAGGCCGACTGGCTGCACTTCGACGTGATGGACGGCCGCTTCGTGCCCAACATCTCCTTCGGCCTGCCTATTCTGGAGGCCCTGCGCCCCCACGCCAAGCAGCCCATCGACGTGCACCTGATGATAGAGCGCCCCCAGGACTACCTGGCCGCTTTCCGCGACGCCGGCGCCACGCACCTGACCGTGCACTACGAGGCCTGCCCGCACCTGCACCGCGTGGTAGAGCAAATCAAAAGCCTGGGCTGCACCGCCGGCGTGGCCCTGAACCCCGCTACCCCGGCCAGCCTGCTGCAAGACATTGCCGCCGACCTCGACCTGGTGCTGGTGATGTCCGTCAACCCCGGCTTCGGCGGCCAGACCTTCATTCCGCACACCCTGCAAAAGGTGGCCGAGGTAAAGGAATTGCTGCTCGACAGCGGCTCGGCGGCCCTCATTGAGGTCGATGGCGGCGTGAGCCAGGCCAACGCCGCCGCCCTGGTGCAGGCCGGGGCCGACGTGCTGGTGGCCGGCAGCTTCGTGTTTAAGTCGCCCGGCGGCCCGGTGGCCACCCTAGCCGGCCTGCGCCAGCTGCTGCGCGAAACCCCGGGGGAGTAGGGCCTTAAAAAAATGGGCTAGCCGCATACGCAAAGCCCCGCCGCGCTAGTTTGAAAAGCTACGCTAAGGTCAGTTGGCACAAGCGTGCGCCGGCTGGCCTTGGCGTAGCTTTACGGAACCGTTTTTTCTGCTGCCTCTGCGTTGAAGCCTCTACCTCTTGTCATCCTGTTAAGCGGCCTGCCGCTGGCTGGCCCCGTGCTGGCCCAGCAGGTGCCCGCGCCGGCCACGCCTACCCAAGCCCCCGTGCTCACCGGCACCGTGCGCGACGCCCAGGGCCAGCCCCTGGAGCTGGCCGTGGTGGGCCTCGAAGGCCAGCCCGGCGGCGCTACTACCAATGCGCAGGGCGAGTTTACCCTGCGCCTGCTGCGGCCGGTGAGCGGCCCGGCCGTGCTGGTGGTGCGCCGCCTAGGGTACCAACCCCTGCGCCAGCCGCTGCGCCTGCCCGAGGCCGCCGGCCGGCCCCTGCGGCTGGCCCTGCAACCCGATGCCAAGGCCCTGGGCAGCGTGACGGTGCGCGCCCGCGCCGCCCGGGCCGACGAGCGCGAGCAGGCCAGCCTGGTGCAGCTCGACCCGCAGGCGGCCAAGGTGCTGCCTTCGCCCTTCGGTGATTTCAACGCCATTCTCAAAACGCTGCCCGGCGTGGTGAGCAACAACGAGCTCACGAGCACCTACAACGTGCGCGGCGGCAGCTACGAGGAAAACCTGCTCTACGTCAACGGCTTCGAGGTGTACCGGCCGTTTCTCGTCACGCAGGCGCAGCAGGAGGGCCTGAGCTTCATCAACCCCGACCTGGTGCAACGCGTCGATTTCAGCACCGGTGGCTGGCAGCCCAAGTACGGCGACAAGCTCGCCTCGGTGCTCGACGTGCAGTACAAGGAGCCCGAGAAATTTGCCGCCTCGGCCACCGCCAGCCTCGTGGGCGGCGCGGCGCACGTGGAAGCGCGCTCGGCCAATGAGCGGGTGAGCTACCTGGTGGGGGCGCGCTACAAGAATGCGCAGTACGTCTTCAACGCCCTGCGCCAGAACCAGGGCCAGTACAACCCCACGTTTTACGACGGCCAGGCCTACGTGAACATCGGGCTGGGCAAAAAGGAGAATCTGCAGAAAACCAGCCTGGGCATCCTGGGCGTGGTGGCGCACAACGACTACCGCTTCGTGCCCCAGACCGGGCAGGTGTCGAACTCGCTGCCGGGTGGGCAGGTGCTGCGGGTGAACATCTACTACGCGGGGCGCGAGCGCATGCAGTACGATACCTACCAGGCGGGCCTCGACTTGCGGCACAACTTCCACCCCGGCCTGCAAGTCGATTTGCTGGCCTCGGCCCTGAGCACCCGCGAGTCGGAGTTCCGCGACGTGGAGGCGGCCTACACCTTTGCCGAGGTCAACCGCGACCCCACCAGCCCCGATTTCAACCAGCCGGTGCGCCAGCGCGACATCGGCTCCTCGTTCAACCACGCCCGCAACGACCTCACGGCGCGCGTGTACACGGGCGAGCTGCGCGGCCGCTGGAACCCCGGCGGCGACCCGCTCGGGGCCCACACCGTGCGCTTCGGGGCTAAAATAGGCCTCGAAAGCATTCACGACCAGCTCGAGGAGTACAGCTTTGCCGACTCGGCCGACTACGTGCCCGATACCCGCCGCACCCGCCTCACCGCCGACCTGGGCTTGCGCACCACCCGCACCCAGGGCTACGTGCAGCACACCTGGCAAATCGACTCGCTCAAAACCCTGACCTACGGCCTGCGCGCCCACTACTGGACCGAAAACCAGCAGCTCGTGCTGAGCCCGCGCGCCCAGTTCTCGGCCCGCGACCGCCGCCACCCCGAGCGCAGCTGGAAGCTGGCCGCCGGCCTCTACGCCCAGCCGCCCTTCTACCGCGAGCTGCGCACCATGCAGGGCCAGCTCAACCCCGCGCTGCGGGCCCAGAAATCGCTGCACTTCGTGGTGGGCCGCCAGGTAGAATTGCGGCTGATGGACCGGCCCTTCCGCCTCAACACGGAAGCCTTTTACAAGTACCTCACCGACGTTATTCCCTACGAGGTCGACAACGTGCGCCTGCGCTACTACGCCACCAACCAGGCTACGGCCTACGCCGCCGGCTTCGAAACCCGCCTGAGTGGCGAGTTTGTGAAGGGCGTGGAGTCGTGGCTGAGCCTGGGCTTGCTTACCACCAAGGAGAAGGGCGACACCACCGCCACCTTCGACCCCGTCACCAACAAGCGCACCGGCTACCAGACGCTGGGCTACATCCGCCGCCCGCAGGACCAGCGCCTCACGGCCAGCATCTTCTTCCAGGACCACCTGCCCAATAATCCGTCGGTGCGCGGCTACGTGAACCTCGTCTTCGGCACCGGCCTGCCCTTCAGCGCGCCCGGCCGCTTGCAGGAGCGCGAAACCAACGCTACCAGCGCCTACCAGCGCGTCGACATCGGCTTCTCCAAAGTGGTGAGCCTGCGCGCCACGCCCAAGCCCCACCCATACTCGCTCGAAAGCCTGTGGCTGAGTTTGGAGATTCTCAACATCCTGGGGGCCAACAACGTGGCCGGCTATAGCTACCTCCAGGACGTGAACGGCCGCACCTACAGCATCCCCAGCTACCTGTCGCAGCGGGTGGTGAATCTGCGGGCCATCGCCCGGTTTTAGGGCGGGCAGGGGCTGGCCCGGCGGTAGCCTTGCCGGTACCTCGCGTTAGGTACGTTCCCCAGCCCAACGGCTACTCTGTCAAAAAGAGAAGCCCTGCCTGCGGGAACAGGTCAGGGCTTCGAGAATGGGGGTAGTAGAGCGACCCTTTCAACTTCTGAACAGATTCAACAGGACAGCGCAAAGTCGGAGTTTGAATTGCTGTTCAAGCTCCGCCTGTCCAGTAAGCTAGTTCGCTGGCTTAGTGGGCTCGTAGCGAGTGGCCCTGCCGCTACGGCGGTAAGGCAAGTTACGCACTTGTACAGTCTTTGGGTTTGGGAACCTGTTTAGGCTACAGTAGAGGGCTAGCCCTACCTTTGCACCAAGCGCGTTGGGTTATGCCCCACGACCAAAACGGGTTTCCTGAAAAGACGAAACCCCAGCTGTTCCTACGCAGCCGGGGTTTCTGAAGTGTGGGGTTATGGTGCAACCTCTACTTCATCTTGGAAACATGGATAGGGAAAACGCGAACAAACTACTGCAAAAATGGTGCAAGCCGGTTTTGCTGGAACTTGTGAAAGGTGCGGCTAAAGCCATTGGCTTTTACCTCATCGCTCATTTTCTTCGGTAGTTGAGGAGGGTGTCGGCCGGGAGGCTGGCACCCTTTTTTGCTACTGCGCAAAGATAAGAACGTAAACGTGATTTTACCGCGGGGAGTTGCTGCCGATTTACAAGCTGCCCCTGCGGCCTGTCCCCGCATTCGCTCCTGTATGACCCGTTTGATTCTGCTCCACGGCTACACCGAAGACGCCACTATTTTCGACCCGCTGCTGCCCCTGTTGCCGCCTTTTGCGGAGGTGCTGGCCCTGGAACTGGCAGACGAGTTTGCCCACTGGCGGCCCGCTGGCCCGGCCAACGTGGTAAGCCTGGCCCGGCACCTGGCCGCCCGCTACCGCATCGGGCCCGCCGACGTGCTGCTCGGCCACTCGATGGGCGGCTGGATTGCGGCCCATCTCAAGGCGCAAACCGGGGCCACGGCCATCCTGCTCAGCTCGTTTACCGACCAGGCCAAGGTCGTGTCTAAAATCCGTAATCCGCGCCTGCTGGCCCTCTACGCGCACCTGGGCCTGGTGCAAAACCGCTGGCTCAACGACTACTTCCGGCGCCGCTACCCGCACGACGAGTCGCGGGCGCTGCACGGGCAGCTGGTGGCGGGCATGGGGCGCCTGCGCCGTCGCTACGTGGCCCAGCAGCTAGGGGTGCTCTTTGCCCCGGTGCCGCCGCTCGCCACCCAGCCCGAGCTGCGCCTGCACGCGTTAGGCGACACCGTAGTGTTGCCGCCCGACGAGCCGTTTGTGGAATTGCCCGGCGACCACTTTGCGCATTATTTCTACCCGCAGCTGGCGGCCGCGGCCATCGGGCAACTGCTGGACGTAGCGAAATACGAAGGCTAACTGCGGCTCACAGGCATCGAGTGCTGCACGTCAGGCATCGAGTGCTGCACGTCCTGCTATTTCCTCAGACCAATGAGCAATAAACTCAATTGCGGGCGTGTAATGCAGAGAGAAAGGAGATTCCTTGAGTTTAGGCAAAAATAGAAAAGATTGCCCATCTGTGAAGCTGATACGCAACGGCTGATAGAGTAGGGACGTTTGCCGTATCGCCACAAAATCAGTTACGTGGTAGCTGGCCGATGGGCCAAAAAGCCGGGATACCCGCAGAGTAGCCCCCTGTAGCGTTAGCTGGGGAAAGAAGCAGCGGTAAGCAGTCGGAGCAATTAATAGCAGAGAAAGGCTGATATTCAGCCACGAAGCAGCCCGCTGAATAGCTAAGAAAAGCCACAGGCTAACGGCTACTAAACAGCCTATTAGCAAGCCGATATTGCCGTTAGCTGTAGATTGAGATAAGCGTTCGGTCATAGCCCAAAGCTACAATATGCCGGGGACGCACTCAACTTTCAACCTGTCGGCCTATCTTTGCCCCACGATGACCCCCGCTTGCTGCCTCACGTCTGCCCTCAGCCCCGCGCTGCTCGCCCCCGTTTCGGGGCTGGCCGCTGCCTGGCGGGCTACGCAGCCGCTGGGCGCTGCGCCGCAGCATCACCACCACCATCTGTAGGAGACCGGGCAACCGGGCTGGCCGCTACCCTGTAGCCTCTGGTGCCAGCCGCTCGCGTCTCCACCGCCGCCCGGCCAGGGCCGGAGTCATAACCTTTTCTTCGTTTGGGTATTTACCGGAGGAGCTTCCGCAGCCGCTAAGGGCTGGCCGGCGCCTCGCTTTCGTTTCGCCGCCGGCCCGCCGCCGGGTTGTCGGCCCTTTCTTTCTCATGCTTCGTTTAGCCATTCAAAAGTCCGGCCGCCTGTCGGAGGACTCGCTGCAACTCATCCGCGAGTGCGGCATCAGCTTCGTTTCGTCGTCCTATAAGCTCAAGGTGGAGGCCAGCAACTTTCCGCTGGAAATCCTCTACCTGCGCGACGATGATATTCCCGGCTACGTGCAGGACGGCGTGGCCGACCTGGGCATCGTGGGCCAGAACGTGCTGGTCGAAGCCGGCGGCGCCGCCCTCGAAGTCGAGGCTCTGGGCTTCAGCAAGTGCCGCCTGAGCCTGGCCGTGCCGCGCGGGGCCGAGTACCACTCGGTGGCCGACTTGCAGGGCAAGAACATTGCCACCTCGTACCCCAAGCTGCTCGGCGACTACCTGGCCGGCCAGGGCGTGCGGGCCAATCTGCACACCATCTCGGGCTCGGTTGAAATTGCGCCCAGCATCGGGCTGGCCGAGGCCATCTGCGACATCGTGAGCAGCGGCTCGACGCTGCTCGGCAACGGCCTGCGCGAGGTCGAAACCATTTTCCGCTCGGAGGCCGTGCTCATCGCCGCGCCCAACCTGAGCGCCGACAAGCAGGAGCTGCTCGACCAGCTGCGCTTCCGCATGCAGGCCGTGCGCCGCGCCCAGCGCTCGAAGTACATTGTGCTCAACGCCCCGGTGGCTGCCCTCGACGCGGTGAAAGCGCTGTTGCCGGGTATCAAGTCGCCCACCGTGACGCCGCTGGCCGAGGACGGCTGGGTGTCGGTGCAGTCGGTGGTGCAGGAAGACACCTTCTGGCAGCTCGCCGGCGACCTGCAAGCCATCGGGGCCGAAGGCATCCTGGTGCTGCCCATTGAGAAGCGGATAGGGTAGGCTTTACTGCTTAATTATTACTTGTCAATGAGTAATGCGCCTGGCAAATAAGGTGAAACATCCTTAGTAGCTGCCATTAATCATTGACAAGTAATCATTAACAATTGATAAGATGCAGATTTTTCACAATCCTGACCCCAGCCGGTGGCCCGCGCTCCAGCAGCGCCCGCTGGCCGAAAGCAACGTCGCCATCCTGGCCCGCGCCGGCGAGATTTTCGACGACGTGGCCCGGCGCGGCGACGCGGCCCTGCGCCAGTACGCCGCCGAGCTCGACGGTGCGCCTGCCCTGGCTAGCCTGCGCGTGAGCGCCGAAGAGCTGGCCGAAGGCGCCGCCCAGGTGCCCGCCGAGTTGCAGGCCGCCATTCGCCAGGCTATCCAGAATGTTACCACCTTCCACGCCGCCCAGCGCCCCGCCGCCGTGGAGGCCGAAGTGGAAACCATGCCCGGCGTGCGCTGCTGGCGCCGTAGCGTGGCCGTGCCGCGGGTGGGCCTGTACGTGCCGGGCGGCTCGGCGCCGCTGTTTTCTACCTTATTAATGCTGGGTATTCCGGCCAAGCTGGCGGGCTGCCGCGAGATTGTGTTGTGCACGCCGCCCGGCCGGGGCACGGGCGCTATCGCGCCGGCCATTCTCTTCGCCGCCCAGGAACTGGGGCTGACTACTATTATCAAAGCCGGTGGGGCGCAGGCCGTGGCGGCGCTCACCGTGGGCACCGCCTCGGTGCCGGCCGTGGACAAGATTTTCGGCCCTGGCAACCGCTACGTGACGGCCGCCAAGCAGCTGGCCGCCCAGCGCGGGGTAGCCATCGACATGCCCGCCGGCCCGAGCGAAGTGCTGGTTATCGCCGATGCCAGCGCCAACCCCGCTTTCGTGGCGGCCGACTTACTCTCGCAGGCTGAGCACGGCCCCGACTCGCAAGTGGTATTGCTCACCGATTCAGAAGCCCTATTAAACGGAGTAGTGACGGAGGTGGAGCGCCAGTTGCCGCAGTTGCCCCGCGCCGAAATAGCCCGCCAGGCGCTGACCGAAAGTCGCGGCTTGCTGCTGCCTGACTTGGCTGCCATGCTGGAGTTCAGCAACCAGTACGCGCCCGAGCACCTCATCCTGGCCGTGGCTGAACCCGGGAACCTAGCCGCCGACATCTACAACGCGGGCTCGGTCTTTATGGGCCACCTCACGCCCGAGGCCGTGGGCGATTACGCCTCCGGCACCAACCACACGCTGCCCACCGGGGGCTACGCCCGCGCCTACAGCGGCGTGTCGCTCGACTCGTTCTACAAGAAAATCACGTTTCAGCAGCTCGCCCCGCAGGGCCTGCTCGCGCTAGCCCCGGTAGTGGAGCCGATGGCCGAGGCCGAAGGCCTGCGCGCTCACGCCCACGCCGTGGCCCTGCGCCGCGAGCACCTGGCCGCCGGCCAGTCCAACAGCCCCGCCCGCTAGCCTAGCCAGCCCGCTACCGGCGGGCGTATCTGCGAAATCCGTTAAATCCGTTAAATCTGCGATGAATTTAGAGTCCCTTATTCGCCCCAACGTGCGGACGATGAAGCCGTATTCCTCGGCTCGCGACGAGTTTCAGGGGGAGGCCCGGGTGATGCTCGACGCCAACGAAAACAGCCTGGGCAGCGCCGGCCCCGCCGAGTTCAACCGCTACCCCGACCCGCACCAGCGGGCCGTGAAGCAGGCGCTAGCCCCCCTCAAGGGCGTAGCCCCAGAGCAGGTGTTTCTCAGCAACGGCTCCGATGAGGTCATCGACCTGCTGGTGCGCCTGCTGGCCCGCCCCGGCCAGGACAGCATCCTGAGCACGCCGCCCACCTTCGGCATGTACGAGGTCGCCGCCGCCCTCAACGATGTGACCCTGGAGCGCGTGCCGCTCGACGCGGACTTTCAACTTGGCGAGGAAACCATTGCGCAGATTCTGGCCTCGAAAGCCAAAATCGTCTTCCTGTGCTCGCCCAATAACCCCACCGGCAACCTGCTGCGCCCCGCGGCCATTGAGCAGATTCTGCGCGGCTTCCCGGGCCTCGTGGTGGTGGATGAAGCCTACGGCGACTTTGCCGACCAGCCCAGCTGGATTACCCGCCTGCCCGAGTTCGACAACTTAGTGGTGCTGCAAACCTTCTCCAAGGCGTGGGGCCTGGCGGGCATCCGGCTGGGGATGGCCTTCGGCTCACAGGAGCTGATAGCCTACCTCAACCGCATCAAGATGCCCTACAACGTGTCGGAAAACACCCAGCGCCTGGCCCTGGCCGCGCTCGCCGACACCGGCCGCTTCGAGGCCATGCGTCAGGAACTGCTGCAAGGCCGCGCTACGCTACAGGCTGCGCTGGCTGAATTGCCCATCGTGGACCACATTTTCCCCTCCGACGCCAACTTCCTGCTCACCCGGTTCCGGCCCGACGCGGGCGCGGTGTACCAGTACCTGCTCAAGCAGGGCATCGTGGTGCGCCGGCCTAGCCAGGCCGCCTGCGCCGGCACCCTGCGCCTCACCGTGGGCTCGGCCGCCGAGAACGACGCGCTGGTGGCCGCGCTGCGGCAGTTTTCACCGGCCGGCTAGCCTACCTGCCTCCTACTATGCAACTCGTGCTGTTCTGCGGTATTCAGGCCACCGGTAAATCGACCTTTTACCAGCAACGCTTTTTCCATTCGCACGTGCGCCTCAGCCTCGACTTGCTGCGCACGCGCCACCGGGAGCAGCGGCTGCTACAGGGGTGCCTCGAAACGCAGATGCAGTGCGTGGTGGATAATACCAACCCGACCCGCGCCGAGCGGGCCACGTACCTGGGGCCGGCCAAAGCGGCGGGGTTTGAGGTAGTGGGCTATTTTTTTCAGTCTATCGCGGCCGAGGCGCTGCTGCGTAACCAGCAGCGTCCGGCCGAGCGCCAGGTACCCGATAAGGGCATTCGGGCCACGCGTAACCGGCTGGAAATCCCGAGTCGCGCCGAGGGCTTCGATAAGCTATACTTCGTGCGAACGCTGGGCAACCAGGAATTTGAGCTAACTGACTGGCAAGATGAAATTTGATGACCTCGACGCCCGCCTGCGCATCTTTGAAACCGCGCACGACCACTGCGCGCTGCCCGGCCTCTACCTGGTGGCCCGGCTCGACGGGCGCGGCTTTACGCGCCTGACCAAGGAAGTGCACCAGTTTGAAGCGCCCTTCGACGAGCGCATGCGCGACTACATGACGGCCACTACGCGCCACCTGCTCGACTGTGGGTTCCGCATGGTGTACGGCTATACCCAGAGCGACGAAATTTCGCTCTTGCTGCACCCCGACGAGGCTTCCTTCGGCCGCAAGCTGCGTAAATACATCTCGGTGCTGGCGGGCGAGGCGTCGGCCACGTTTTCCCTACAGCTGGGCGCGCCGGGGGTGTTCGACTGCCGAATCTCTCAGCTGCCGCGCCAAAGCGACGTGGTGGATTATTTTCGCTGGCGGCAGGAAGACGCGGGGCGTAATGCCCTGAACGCGCACTGTTACTGGCTCTTGCGCAAGCAGGGGCACTCGGTAGCCGAGGCCACCGGCCAGGTCAAAGGCCTGCGCACGGCCGCCAAGCACGACTTGCTGTTCGGCCACGGCACGAACTACAACGACCTGCCGGCCTGGCAAAAGCGCGGTGTGGGCCTGTACTGGGAAGACTACCAGAAACCCGGTTTCAACCCCCACACCCAAGCCACGGTCGAAACTACCCGCCGCCGCTTGACAACAAACCCGGAGCTACCCTTGGGCCCCGCCTACGAAACCTTCATCCAGGCGCTACTACCCATCCCGGCCACCTACCCCCCGGCCACCCCCAGTCAGTCAGCCCGCGCAGCGGGCGTATCCGTTACATCCGTTTAATCCGTTTGAATCTGCGATGAAAGTATTGTTTATCGACCGCGACGGCACCATCCTCATCGAGCCGCCGACCGACTACCAGATTGATGCCTGGCATAAATTCGACTTCGTGCCCGGCGCCATCACGGCGCTGGCCCAGCTGGCCCGCGACGGCGAGTACGAATTGGTACTGGTCACCAACCAGGATGGCCTGGGCACCGACAGCTACCCCGAGGACACCTTCTGGCCCTACCAGCAGAAGATGCTGGACATCCTGAAAGGGGAGGGGGTCGAGTTCAGCGAGATTCTCATCGACCGCAGCTTTGCCCACGACCCGGCCCCCACGCGCAAGCCCGGTACGGCGCTGCTCACCCGCTACCTCGACCCGGCCAACGGCTACGACCTGAAGCACTCCTTCGTGATTGGCGACCGCCTCACCGACGTGCAGCTGGCCGAGAACCTGGGCTGCCAGGCCATCTTGCTGCACGCCGAGGCCGACGAGCGCGCCGCGCTCAGCACCACCGACTGGGCTAGGGTATACGAGCACCTGCGCCGCCCGCCCCGCAAGGCCCACGTGATGCGCAACACCAACGAGACGCGCATCGAGATTATCCTCAACCTCGATGGCACCGGCCACACCGACTGCCAGACCGGGTTGGGCTTCTTCGACCACATGCTCGACCAGTTGGGCAAGCACAGCGGCTGCGACCTCTACGTGCGCACCCACGGCGACCTGCACATCGACGAGCACCACACGGTAGAGGACACGGCCATCGCCATCGGCGCGGCCTACAACGAAGCGCTCGGCGACAAGCGCGGCGTGAACCGCTACGGCTTCCTGCTGCCCATGGACGATGCGCTGGCCCAGGCGGCCATCGACTTCTCGGGCCGGCCCTGGCTGGTGTGGGAGGCGGAGTTCAAGCGCGAGCGGGTGGGCGACGTGCCGACCGAGCTGTTTTACCATTTCTTCAAAAGCTTCTCCGACGCGGCCCGCTGCAACCTCAACATCAAATGTGAGGGCGACAACGAGCACCACAAAATCGAGGCAATTTTCAAGGCCGTGGCCAAGTCCATCAAGATGGCCCTGGTGCGTGACCCGGCCGGCCAGCACGTGATTCCCAGTACGAAAGGAATTCTGTAAGTGGCCCGAAAGCCGTATTTATCATTTGGGTAAACTTGGATAAAGTGCCCGCTTAACCAAATGTTTTAACATGAACATCGCCGTTATTGACTACCAGGGCGGCAACGTGCAGTCGGTGCTCTTCGCCC
>Ga0160429_1001064_pt1 | contig 16387 bp, 16 predicted proteins | sample SolpanmetagenomR_FD_108199 | JGI IMG/M metagenome (GOLD analysis project Ga0160429, IMG submission 108199) | Solar panel surface microbial communities from Lawrence Berkeley National Laboratory, California, USA - R | ecosystem: Engineered > Built environment > Solar panel > Unclassified ...
AATACACTGGCGTTCTTCTCTGCAAACGAAGTCATGAATGACATTCCGACAGCGTTGGACAACCCACCGTACATTAGGGTAGGCCAACATTACCTAACGAGTATACAACTACTTTACTAACTAATTCTCAGGCCCTCCAACGCGAGATGAAGAACTACATTGCCAGCCACGCCTCCCGCGCCATTCCTGTCGGCTACTCCGCCGCCGACGTCCGCGAAATTCTCGAAGACACCTGGAACTACATGCAATGTAGTATCGCCAACGACACGGACAACGCGTCGCGTTCCGACTTCTTCGGCCTGAACTCCTACTCCTGGTGCGGCGGCGATGCAACATTCGAGTCGAGCGGCTACAACGACATTGTTGCCATGTTCGGCTCCACCACCATCCCCATCTTCTTCTCCGAGTACGGCTGCAACGAGGTCAAGCCGCGCGTCTTCGACGAGGTCGCCGCACTCTACGGACCCCAGATGACCTCCCTTAGCGGCGGCCTCATCTACGAGTACAGTCAGGAAGAAGCCGACTACGGACTCGTGCAGATCAACGCCAACGGCACAGTCTCCCTCCGCACCGACTACGACAACCTACAGATGCAGTACAACCAGCTCAACATCACCCTCATCGAAGCCGCCAACACCACGGCTGCCAACCTTGACCCCCCAGTTTGCTCATCCGACCTCATCTCCAACTCCGGCCTTAGCCGATCCTTCGACCTCCCCGCCGTCCCCAGCGGTGTCCAGCAGATGATCGACAACGGCATCGCTAACCCGGTCCAGGGCCGCATCGTCGACGTCAGCAATCTGACGCCTGGCCAGGAAGTCTACGGCACCAATGGCGCCGCGGTCCAGGGCTTGCAGGTCAATCGCGTCGCCGACGATGAGAGCAACACGCCGAATGGCGCGACGCCGAGTTCGAGTGGCTCGGCTGATTCACCGGCTCAGCCGAGTCAGACCGGTGCGGCGGCGGTGGGCACCAGGGTGGAGGTTGCGGTTGGGTTCGTAGGGGGAGTGGCGCTTTTGCTCTCGCTGTTCTAGTAGGGAGACACCATGGGAAAGGGGACCTCTAAGCTGGGAGGAGAGATATTCCGTTTCTTCTGGCTGGATTTCATGTTCCTTGTATCCTTTTTCTTGGTCCTTGGACCTTTGCTTTTCTTCGAGGTCTTTTGGATGCGGCACTTTTGGATTTTTCTCCCGCTTGGGTTACTTGCATGGCCTGGGAGTTGGCTTTTCTCTTTCCATAGAAGCGGGGTTTCGATCACGTTTCCCTTGTTTGGCGTGTTTCTTGCGTCTAAGCGCTCGTGTGAGCTTCTGTATACTGTTCTTCAGTTGGTATGCTACCTACCTTATCCAAGTCCTCTAGCAACTCAAGCAGGAATTCCGCCCAATTACAATGCGAACAAGCAGAGAAATACGAATAGCCACAGCCACAACACCGACATCGATAGAATGACATGACGGGAAAAGTCCCACCTCTTATTACGCCGCCCCGCACCGTCCTGCCATAACGCCGTCGCAACGCATATTTCATCAACATATCCGCCCACTCGTATCCCCCGACGATAAAAACACATGCATGTACCCACCATACCACAAAAAAAACAAGAAGTGGTATTCCTAATGTCACGGCAGCGCGTACGCGCAAATTCCATATCCATGATTCAACATCCTCATTACGTGTTATAGTCAGCACTCTTCTCACTCCAGACCGACAGCTCATCGTCTGTCGTCGGCTATCCCACTCATGCCGCCATCTTGGATCTTGTAATCTGGAATCACAATATGGCGGCTCCAAAGTATTATCGAGGATGAATTGGAAGTCTCTCGGGCAACTGAGAGGTGAGAGGATGGTCTCATGCCATACCAACCGCAAACCTCATCGACTAGGAATTTGCAAGTGCATTGGTTGGCATTTACTCGATTCCTGCCAAAAACGGTGGCAAAGTCGCACATACGGGTGATCAATTAGAAGTTTGCTGACGGTGCAGGTATGAAAAAGGTACTACTCTAATCCAATCTATGTCTACAATTCTAAAATCGGGGGTATCTTGATACTAGAAGAAAAAAAGTAGGAGTCGGGAAAAGACATGTCGTAAGACAGATCCCAACGGCCTGGTATGCTCAAGACCCATAAAACGCCGGAGACATGCCGGGACACGAACCGGAACACCCATATACTTCAGCAGTCCTCGCTCAAAATGCTTCCAGATATTGCGACGTCGGCATCACTGACAACGTCCGTATCACTGCACCGTCCGCCGACCCTGCCCTTTCCCTTTGCCTCTACCACCCTGCTTCTCCTCCCTCTCCCTCGCCCGCTCCTGCAGCAGCCTCTCCTCGCGAAAAGACTTCAGCACATCCGCCATAATCGGCTGCGTCACGCCCCTCGCCACCTCCGCCTTAACATCATCCTTTGCGTTCCAAAAGTGCTTCAAAAAGACACCCTCACACCCCTGTCCGCCTCCGGGATACCCGTTCGCCTCAGTACACGGAATCTCCCTCACATCCTCCTCCTCGGCAAACTGATAGCGAATGTACTCCGCGAAGGCGCCCTGCTCCGCTGGCCACGGGTGCTTGAACCGCGCGCAGTCCTTGTACCGCTCTAGCTTCTCCTCTGGACACGCAGACCACGCCTTCAGCATCTCGTGGGTGCGCGGCAGGTTGTTGGCGACGATGAAGCCGGCGTTCGTCCAGACACGGCCGTGGGAGTCCTTGTTCCAGTCCTGGTGTGGGTCGAGGGCCATGGAGAGTGCGGTGGTGGGCGTGATGCGCCAGCGGTTCAGGAGCCATTCGAAGGGGAGGGCGAGGTGGGTAAAGATGGCATCGGCGTCGATCATGATAGTTACGTCGCAGCCGGACTTGAGGGTCGAGGAGAGAGCGGGCGGTTTGGTCCAGTAGGGGGCGCGATCGGGGAGATTGTAGGTTTGGACGAAGCGGTAAGTGTAGCCGTGGATCATGGCTTTTGGGTTGTATTAGTGTGGGCAAAAGTAGTCGCACGTGTAATAGGAAAGAATCAAAGGGCACCAGACATCGAGTCTGGGGTATAATGGTATGATGAAAGGCCTACCATAGTAATAGTGATTGAGCATTCCAGCACTGAACTTGTCAAAAGCGTCCCAGTTCATTGGACTGTTACTGAACGCCTGGTCTGTCTCGTTGAAGGGTCTCGTATCGACATCTATGATGCAGAGTTTCTCGCCAAGGGGCTTCGTCCATACTGGCTCGTGGACAATGCCGTAGGATCTACCATCAGAAGTAATGATGCTGACGGCGAATCAGCTCAACATTCCAACATCAAAGCCATTCGAAAGGAAGCGTCAACAAACAATGACGTAACGTGAAAACCCCTAGCTACGATCCATGCACGTGCGGGCGGAAAGACGATATATGAAACATTGACACTCTGCCAAGACGATCATCTTCCTGACAGAAAAAGACAGAACTGACCTTGATGCGGTGATGGAAGGGACCGAAGGTGCATAGAGCTGTCGGAGTAGATGCGCGGTGTCTGTGGTATGGGTTGAGAAAGTCAAGTGATGTAGTGGTGGCGGCCTTAATCGTGGGAACCTGTTCGTATATTGTGGGGAGGAAAGGTGCAAGAAAGTGAGCGTGAATGCGATCGAGACTAGAGCTATGAGGATACTCCGAGACCATTGTGATAGATGGGCAGCTTGTGGACTGAATTGCTCCATCACACTATCCCTTGATGAAGGAAGAAGTTGAGGGTAAGCATAGAGTTCAATCCCCCCGAGTGTATGAGAAATCGAGGTTGAAGATAGCACGGTCGTGCCTGCCCCCCGGGGGAAACCTATTTCTTCAGGACCTCGACACTTCATTCCTCACGTCACCCCTTGACTGATACCGAAGCCTCCTTGATCCATGACAGCCAAGACGGTCTTTCTGCAGTCATGGCTGCGCTGCGCACAAGGACATGTCAGACCTACTGGAAACAACTCGAAACGGGTTTCCGTAAGTATTTCGGGATTAGTAAATCGGACCGTCGTCGCCAGACAGGGGACAGCTCGGACGTATCAGCATGTATTGAGGCTGAGAATGCATGATATTCCTTCAGCCTCGTAACACCTGAGCGGTCGCACCTACAGCAAAGCACGTGAGGCTTCTGGACTGTAGCAAGATTATAACGGCTACATGTGGGGACGATTCACCTTGTCGTCCGTTGTGGCAGGCAAGTCTGTAACTGAGCCACCATTGTCGTCCACGTCTGTCTGTGAAGTTCAGTAGAGTAAGACATGGTTTGAAGAGCGAAGGGGCTGTCGAGCGACACCCCTGAACTAAGCAAGGATGCTTGAAGAGGTCATACATGGTGACGCTGTGTTTCACGGTAACAGAGTCTGACATGAGTTGTCACTACCTTGTCGTTCAGACAAGCGTGTGGCTGCATACACCGTTGGTAAGCGGAGATGCGGGAAGATGATGAGATCACGTGAACACGTGATGGGTGACGCGACAGCGAAACCTCCATGAGCATCCTATTCTGCCTCAACGATACCTTTCCACGTCCCACTTCTTGTTCTTCCGCGCCCATAATGGAACGCAGTGTCGAAGTTGCCGACTCTACGGACTGGCTTGGAACTTCACTACCTGCTTTCGCTCCTATCGATGCCGCTTTGCGCTGCCAAGTCTGCAAAGACTTCTACGACACGCCCATGATCACCTCATGCTCGCACACGTTCTGCTCGCTATGTATACGGAAGTGCTTGTCGAGCGATGGCAAATGCCCAGCATGCCGGGCAAGCGACCAAGCGAGCAAATTGCGACGGAACTGGGCCCTTCAAGAGCTGGTGGACGCTTTCCAGGCAGCTAGGCCTACTGCATTGGCATTCGCTAGGGAGCACAAGAGCTTGAAAGAGGAGGGACAGATCGCCAGGAAAAGCGTGAAGCGGAAGCGTGACGACACAGATTTGCAAGACCAGACTATTCGGGACCAGGGCAGGCAGACGCGGAGTCGCACGCGCAAAGCAGTCTCATCACAACCTGCAGCCTCGCAAGATGTCATTGATCTTGATGCGAGCGATGCAGACGGACAGGATGGTACATATGAGCCGGAGCCGGAGCCAGAGCCAGAGGATGGATTCGTCCCGTGTCCAGTATGTGGGACGCGCATGAAAGAGGAAGCGGTGTATAGTCATCTCGACACATGTGACGGGACGCCGAAGTCGCATGCCCCACCAAGTAGCAGAAAGGGGTGTGTATCATCGCAAACATCCAGGAGCACTACAATGCTAATGATGCAAAGCTCGGCGACTCCGATGGGGGTTCTGAGCCGTCCATCCCCCAAGCCGTCAGACCCTCAACGCCAACATATAGGCCAGCTGAATTACGCCCTTTTGAAAGAAGGGCCACTAAGAAAGAAATTACAGGAATTGAGAATACCTGCATGGGGCTCGAAAGAGCTCATGATTCGGCGGCATACCGAATGGGTGAACCTATGGAATTCAAGTTGCGACTCCTCAAGACCACGCTCGAAGCGGGAGCTACTGCACGACCTCGACATCTGGGAAAGGAGCCAAGGAGGAAGCGCACGCGACGCTGGCGGGTCCGGCGTGATGAAGAAGGAATTTGACGGCGACGGTTGGGCCACGAAGCATAGAGATCAATTTGCAGATCTATTGGCCAATGCGAGGAGAAAGCGAAGTACACCAGCTGCCACGGATGAAACTGACAAAGAACCTACTTCCGCTTCAACGCATTCTGTGGCCACATCTAACGGCGACCCACAAGGGGATCAGACAATACCCACAGAAGCTATGAGAAACGCCACGCTCAACACCACAGCGCAAGACCTGGATCACACAGCCGCGGAGCCGTTACACAGTACGGCCCCACCAACGCCCTCGTCACAGACAGCAGCAAACGACGCGGAGATGGCAGACGCAACACCTCAAAACGAGCCAAACGGAGAAATCAGCGAAGGAAAGCCTTCCTCGCCTATGCAAGCCCAAGTGCTATCCCACAACAACCCCTCATCCCTGCCCTCACATCTGGCTTCTCCCACAACGAGGAGGAAACCAATGTTCGAGGTGCCAGCCGATCCGATAGTAGATATGGACGGAGATGGTATACATTGAGCCACCTAATAATATACTTTCCGAATGATTGGATATCGTGCCTCTGAAGAGTCCAGTCACAACTTTGCTTACAAGTGAACACGCTATGACTCATCAAACGACTCATGATTTTTTTGCGCCCATTTCGCGCGCTAAGTACGCCTCGTTCAAATGCATACAAGCGGAAGCCTTGCTATACCAACCACGCGTGCGCTTTCTGTAATGTACAAACACGGCGTCCCTTAGTCACCGTCGCTTTCATTCGACTGCTCGGTATTTTTCTTCTCAGCCATCTTCTCCGCTTCCTTTCCAATATCCTCATCCACCTCCTTCTCTGCCTGCCCCACCGGCAGCTTCTCCTGCTCCACAGCCACCGGCCTCGATTTCTCCTTCGGGCTCTCCTTAGCCTTCTCCGCTTCTTCCGGAAAAAGATCCTGCATCAAGCCGGGCAAAAAGCGATCCAAGCGCGCCCACGTCTTATCCCACAGCTCAGCTCCGCCTCCCTCCTGGCCTCTATCCTCTCCATCCTCCTCCGGCGGTTTCAAGATCCCCTGCGCACTCATGACCAGCAACACATTCTTCACGCCTTCCTCCACACTCTCCTCCATGCCTCCGCCCTGCCCACTCCTCATCAAGCGCTCCAGCACATCCACGATCCTCAGCCACAGGCCCAGCATCCCCTCCCACTCAGCCAACAAGACCATATAATTCAAAAAGATCTTACACAACAGCGTCGCAGCCTGGACCCTCGTCTCCGCCATACCCTGCGCATCGCTCTGATAGACCTCGGGCTTCAGCAACTGCGTGATGAGCGGAAACAACACGTCCCCAAAGATAGCCGTCCACTCCCTATGCGTCGGATCGCTGGCCAAATCGCGCGACAACAGCGTGCGCTGCAGCGACGAGAAAGCAAGATGCCGTATCTCCCTGCACGGGTTGAGACACTGCTTCGTCAGCGCGCGGAACACGGGGCTCCAGTACGCGTTCCACGCCTCTGTGGTCTCGAGCTGGCTCTGCTCGATGAAAAGTGGCACCCTCGCCGTCATGCCGTGGATGATCTCGAGCGCCTTCGTCCCGCGCGCAATGGTCTCGCTATTCTTGGTCTTGGACGCTGGCTTAACGGGTTTGCCGCGGGCGCGGGCCTGGTCGCGGCGCTGCTCGTCGGTCGCGCCGACGCTGCCGGCTGTTGCGAAGGCGTTGAGGAGCGAGATGGCGGATTCGTAGTTGTCGACTGTGATGCCTGCGGGCGCGGAGGTGGCAAGGTCGGTGGCGATTTGGAGGATGGTAGGCGCGACGGCAGGGAGGGCTTGGAGATGATTGAGGATGGACCAGAAGTCCGGAGAAGTGGCCATTTCGTTGCGGAGACCGGAAGGGCCGCGGATGCAGGACTGCAGGCCGAGGAGGAGGGAGGGGGCAATGCGGGAAAGGATTTCGGTGGAAAAGCTGGAGATTTGGTGGAGGACAACGGGGGCGCGGATGAACTCATGGTCCTGTGGGCCGTTAGTGGGTGCCGTGTTGGAGGAGCATGAAATGACCGAGCTTACATCACTGGCTCGCAGGAGCTTCAGCAGGTAGTAGACAGCTCGCGAGACAGTCACACTATGCAGGTTGCTTGCATCTCGCACAACCATTTGCAGTGCGTCCGCAACATCTTTGCCCAGGGTTGCAACAGTCTCCTTGTCCCGCAGAGCGAGTATCGTGGCGAACTCTAGAACGAAAACCAGCATTGGATCGTATATGGGCAACTTGAGCTGCGGCTTCGGCCCATTTGGTCGTACAGGAGCGGGGGCCGGCAGCTCAGGCTTGACACCAATGACAGGCGGTTGCCCGTCATTTTCTGGTATCTGTGCAAGCAAAGATGCCACGAGGGCTTTCAGCGTGTCAATCGGCATGTCGTTGATGTTCTCAAAAACTTCGTCAAACTTGCAGTCGGTAATGTAATCAATGGTACATAGCGTATACTCGATCTCCTGGTCCGAAGGCTCTGGCGGCTCGTCGTTTGCGAAGCTTGATACATAGTTAGACAGTGCCGAGAACAGACCAGCTTCAGTCGACTTGTTGTCTCGATCTATAACCTGCACAGGAGACTGTAGAGGTATGGGATCCAGTTCCAGTGCCTCAGGTATTACTGAAGACGGAGAAGGTATTAGGGAGTTGATGAACAGATTGAGCATGATACGGACAATCAAGCTCCAAGCATCTCTCACCGATGCCTCATTGCCACGCACAACATGGAAAAGGACGAACGTCGACAATTGTGCTTTGTGGTCACGGCCGAAGCGAACTGCTGTTTCACTGACCATGACTTTGCGATCCTCGACTTGCACCTCCGTGTTCAGCGACGTGTTTGGAGGATGTTGCGTGGCTAGGGTGCTTATTGAGCTCAGGCAGAAGATTATATGGTCCAAAGCCTCGCTAAGATTATGTTTGGCGGCGATCTTCGCGCACTGGCTGAAGCCGGTTACTACCCGGGCAAATACGGCGTCGTCTGTGGCGGACATAAAGACGTACGACAGAGTGGCCACAATGGGTTTCCAAGTCGCCGCGAACATATCCGCATCGTAGAGGTTGGTGTCAAGTATCGTCAAGTTGTTTGCAGTCTGAACCTTGATCAGCAACTCTTTCCAGGCGTGATCGTATGAGTGCCTGTCGTCGTGCTCCTCAGGTAACACAATCTCGCGTGTCCGAATCGAATCGAAGATCTCCTGCAAATACTCGTCTGGAAAGTTCTCTTTATTGTTAACACCGCGCAAATTCTTGGCAAAGTCTTCGACAGCCATGCGCTTGCCCTTGACCTTCGGACTGTGTTGATCAACGTTCAGCATTATGATGGCATAGGTTAGAATGAAGCAGGCTTCTTCATTCGCTATTGCCTCAGGCTTTACTTGCGAACAATATCTCGCCGAGAATTCGTTGACAATACGTTCGATGAGTTGCGATTCACCCGGTAGCCGAAAAGAGTTCAGCATCTGCCGTAAAGCTTCGTCAACTCTTTGACCATTGAAGTCGAAGAGATGCATGTATGCGCTTAGTAGCTGCGGGTTGTCCTTTTTGGCCAAAAAATCTCCCAGCACCTTCTTGTCAATCCTCTGGCTACCCTTTAGAAATGCTGCAATAGACTGAGGGTTGTTGATTTCGTCTATTATCCCTTGAGATGCCAGAAAAGCAATGCCGCCCTTTGGACTCTCATTGAACTTCGTTACGCCTTTGATGATGACCTTCTTCATCGCCCTTTGATCCCGTAAAGCAGTCACAGCGGGGTAACCTTCGGTGACGGGCTCGTCCTCTATTCGGTCAGCCATGGATTGAACGAAGCCCAGGAGTGCATCCAAACAAAGCGGGGGCACGTTCGTCGTACTCCACGTCGCTGAGTCGGGAAAGGCATTCCTAGCTAGGAGCCCAACCATATCTACACAAAGGTCGCTTCGATCGATCTCGCAGTCGTAGTTGACAAATAGCTCTGCCATGAATGCCGGCATGCGGACGAGAGAGCCAATGCTTTCGACCATGGCTTCTCTTGCGTCCGGTTTCCGCGAGCCGCCTTCCATTCCTAGCTTTTGCCTGTCTTTGACCGGCACTGGGGTAGATCTACCACTACTTGTATTCGATGGAAGAGGTTTGACCAGACCTGGTGCTTGCGGAACTCCAGCATAGAGCTTTGGATCTATCCCAGGCTCCTGTGGTATCTCCACGCGCGGGAAGAGACAGGCTACCATGTACGAAAGGAAGAGTTCTTGCTGTAGTTTCAGCACGCCGCGACACGTAGCCAAAAGGGTTCCAGCGACTCGTAACGACTCATTCAGTATCGAAATGTTTTCGGATCGCACCAGTTGGAACAAGTGTCGACAGAGCGTGTCTTTGGCCAGACTCGCTAGGCTAGGATGATTCGCAATGGATGGTCCAGCGACCTCCAACGCCACGTCCACCATACGAAGGGTCATCACTCGCATGGTGTCCGTTCGTACCCGGTCGTGCGGGTTCAGTAGGTTGACCAGCGCAGAGAAAAGCTCCTGTATTGCCGGCAGTGAGTATGGCTTAATTACCACATCCTCGTCCAGCTCCGACCCGTTCGTTAGATCCAACGTGCTGCTGTTGAAATGCGCCGTAGCGCGGACCTCGTGGTCGCCATTGTCGCTCTTCCCCAAACTACTCGCTGGCCGCTCGTCCATGGATAGTTTTGGGGCCGCTTCTTGCATACTGCTCACGTTTGCCGAAGTGTCCATCTTCAAACTATCCATATCATCCTTTGAGCTTTCCACCAGAACATCCAAACCCTCTCCAGATTCCACCTCCAGATCTTTTAGCCTTTCAAAGATAACCTGACACATTGTCACCATAGAAATCTCGGCGTTCCTCCTCAGCAGCTCGGAGACCCTCGCCTCCCCGCACATACTGAGCCCGGTCTCCATGACCTTGCAAATACTCCAATCCGTCATCAGCGTTCCCACAGGTCCCGCCACCATCCTCTCCATAAGCCTCAATATCCTCAACAGCACCACGTCGTCCGCCGCGGTATCGCTCGCCTCAAATCGACAATTTGTGAGACTCGACGATAGTAGTTGCATTGCAATCGGCAGCCTCGGGCTATTCCTTCCGATGATATTATACGCCAGAAACTTCGTCACAGCGCTTAACGCTAAACTCGTAATTGTCGCAGAGGTGGACGAGCTGCGTATAACCTGCAGAAACGGATGAAGCAGGCTCGGCGTATCATACGACCTGATGTCCCTACACCCCTTCAAATCCCCCCTCAACCTCGTAAACGCGCTCATGAGCGGGTTATCCTGCAGACTCTTCCCCCTCTTGCCCCTCAAGCCCCACCGACTGCTCAGCGCGTCCTCCTCGTCCAGCAGCAATGATTCTCTCACCCCTGACGCCGCTCCCGTGCCTGTGCCTTGCTTCGCTGCACCGCTGTGACCGCTACTACTACTCGCAACGGCACCAGGGCGGGGCTTGCTCGGCGCCGGCACGACCTTCTCGTTTCCTCCACCGCCGCCCCCAAGGATGGCAGACACCGAGCTGTGTGCCCACCGCGCGTGCTTTCGCATGGCTCCTGTGACGGAGATGCATTCTTGAACAACGAGGGCGACAGGATCGCGAGCTACGCTTGGGGGTGTATGGTGTCGGTTCGCTGTACTCGTGGGGGAATGGTCGGACATAGCGAGGGAGTTGCGGCTGCGATGTGGGAGGTGTAAATCGACGCTGGCACTGTCGGGCTTTGAAATGTCGTTCTTGGTGTTGTTGTGGACGGTGACCATGGCTGAGTAACGGAGTGTGCAATTGCTTGGGAGAGGGACGGACGGAGCTGGTGCGGTCTCTCCTATGTGGAGAGGTTACGGGTTTGAAGATTAGGGCAAGGGGATCTCTTGGCTGCAATGGGCGGACATGGTGGAATGGCTCTGTGAAGCCAGGTATGTGGGTGTTGAAGGTCGATGCGCGGGATGGCCAGGCGCGGTGTCGTAGGTACCTGGTAATTATAATGTGTTGCTTACTACATTCGGAAAGGTGGCCGATGTTGCTAGGTATTGGCCCTGCCTGTCTCCCCATACTGTACTCCACACGTCTTAGCTCCACACGTGTATCCAGGCAAAATGGATCGCGAATGTATAGACACAGAAAATCACAGCATGCTCCGTGATCTTGCGTATTGGGTTGTAGGACTGACTAGCCGTATCCATACAAAGCCCTTCAGGCTTACGACATATCCATAAGATGCTCAGGCATCCATCTATGTATACAACTACGATGCTGCCCAAACGCCCCTTGCAATAGACCAGATCAAATGTGTGCAAGTCGCATCGCTCATTCATACTTGTGGACGGCGTAAGTGTATCCGAACGTCCATGCATTTATACCCTTATTGCCACAGAATTACGCCCAATGCGCCAGACCTTTTGTAGAGCGAACGCTCCGAGAAGTGCGGCGCAAGTATGTGTCGAAAGGGTGTTCAATGAAAAGGTCTTCTTACGAATGGAGGGACTACCACTGCGGAGGCGGCTTCTGCCCAATCACCTTGATCTCATCAAGCGGATCAATGATATGCGCCTGGCCATTCTTTGCGGCCTCGATCCTCCTAGAGGGACGCATTAGCACGTCGTGCGTCGAGGTAGAGGCCCCTGCTGTACTATTCCGCCGATCGTGGAGTGTGCATGATAGGCGCGTACCAACCTACATTTCTGCTGGCTTCTTCGCCTCGCCCTCCTTGACCTCCTTCGCGGCCATATCGCGGATGTCGGATTTGTCTTGGTCCCATTGTGTTGAGGGGTTGTCGAACTGCTCCTTAATACGTTCCATACGTTCGCGCTCTTCCTTCTCCTTGGCTTCTTTCGCCTTGCGCTCCTTATCCATCTCCTCCATGTGGCGGATATCGTCGACACTGGGCTCGTACAAATGCCAAATGGTATAATGTGGGAGACCGACTACGGAGAATTTCATGCGCTTGGCCATCTGCATCATGTCAGATTGTGTCTCCTCAAAAGTATACTTGCGCGATCACCTTCCCGAACCCTTCAGTCTCCGCATGTTTTTCGAAGCTAAAAGCTGGGAAGTGCACGCCGGAGCGGAAGACCTTCGCCTTAGCCAGAATACTGACGCCGCCAACGCCATCAATTTCCATTTCCATATCGGGATCGCCGTATGGGTCACGGAGATATGCAAGATGCGGTCTCCATGTCGCATACTCCGCGTATCCTTCCACGATGACCGCGTCCTCGTCAAGGGTGTCGGCAAGTGCAAGAGCAGTCTCGGACTCTTGCCATGAATTGAGATCGTAAGGCTGCTCTCCGCCCAGCCAATCGGGTAGTGGCCGCCATACATCTGTGTTATCCAGTCAGAGATGCATGTCTTTGCAGGTTGTGTCGCATTCTTACTTGGAACAATGACATCTTTGTTGTGTCTCATCAGATCTTCCAGGATGGTGAATGGAGCCGTCTCCACGTCAACATCCCTCCAGTAAACCCAACTGTGGGTAGGTCTCAGCGCGGCACTAAGCAGCCAATTCCGCGCCTGCGCCATCGATTTTCTTCGGCTCGCCTGCGCGGCGAAACCGTGCCTGCTCTCCACGTCTTGATTGACCTTCTGTCCAAAGTCCTTCTCCATGATCGAAATTTCGCCGAACGGCCGCTCCCTCTTCTGCAAGTCATTGAGTAAATCTGTCAGGAGAGAGATAGTATTGTCCTTCGAGTCGCCGACCAAGAAAGCGAGATCGATAAGATGATGCGGGTAGGTAAGGTTTCTTAGGTGTGAGAAGAACATAGGCAGATGGGGCGCAGCATCTCGGAGCGGTGCACACAGCAGTATCCTCTCTTCCCTCTCCCATCCTCTTGCCGTGCCTTGCACATTGTTCAAATCGTGGTATCGGACTGTCTCCAATTGGAAGTCCTCGTTGGGTGATAGCAGCGAAAATGATCGTAATGAGGGGAAGAGGAAGAAAAGAACGGTAAAGACTGCTGTGATGGCGCCGCCGAGTTTGAGTTGCTGCTGGTATCGTCTTATGAAGCCGCGGCCTTTTGGTTGAAATCTTCATAGAGCCTGTTAGTGCCTAATTATGATTGTGACCCCCCAAAAAGAGATGGCAATAGCCGCCGCGCGTTGTGTAAGCTCACCTGTTATCTGGCTTTATGGAGAATGGGAATCCGCTGTTGGATGGAAAGTAGGCTGCCGCAGGCTGTCCGTTGGAGTAGCCATATCGTTGCATCTTTCCTCCTCGAGGCGACTCATGTAAAGGAAGCATGGAGCGATGTTACGAGGACGGGGTCTCCTGAAAGCCAGCTGAGCGGCGCCGGGGCCCTAACCGACGCCGCAAGAGCGCCCTTATCTGTATCAACGGTCGACTCGCGGCGCTGTGGCGTTACTAAAAAGTGAAATGAGGCTCTTCAGTAATGGACGACGCGTTTATTAAAGCGATTGGGTGGGCATTCCGTGCGGTTGTGATCTTGCGTTGGATGTTGCTGTAGTGCCGCGTAGGTAAGGTAACTTTATTATCCCGCCGAACAGCGCTGGCCTGGCGAGATGACGACCTCAGCCACACGCCAGCCAATCTACTCGAAACTGCTGTTTGAGCACGCCACAGCAACAGCGCTTTGAGTCTCCATTGGATAATTGAAGACGGCGCTGTCGTGGATCTAGGCACGATTTATGTTCGTTGCGGAAGATGGCCCAGATGGGCGGAAACGGTCTATGAACTGGGAGCCATCGCGCCAAATTTAGACGCATTTCATTTGAGAGCCGTTTCTGACACGAGGAGGTCACAGCGACGCTAGAATCGGCCTGAGACATCAATGCAGTGTGACTATGGACAGGTGTTCGGAGTAAGGGATGAGAAAGCATGATATCGTTGTTACACAGCCTTGGGCTTGCCTGCGGCAACTGCTTCCACATATTTGACACGCTTTCATGTCATGAGGCCAATTGGACTGCCAGCCCAAAAAGCTATCATTGGATATAGTGCCAGACCTTGAGACCAATCATACACTTGCGCCGCCGGCAGCCTTTCACGCGGACTTACTCTGCTTCTCATCTAAGTCATGCCTCCCTTGCCCTACTCTTTCAGCAAGCTGCGTTTGTTGGTGCTCAGGTATAGCAGGTTCCAGAGCCGGCGAAGAGTCCAGACTGTCCGCATTCAGGCTGGTAATCTGACCATCTTCGGCATCGACAGCGCGATCTTGCTTGACGCTTCCGGTTGCCGGAGTACGTGCGTTGCCGTTAGTGGCTTCCTCTTCCTTGCCATTCCTATCTTGATAATGCGTAGAAGTCTGAGATTCTCTTTCATGAGGAGCGCCGCAGTCCTGTCCAGCTGTTATAGGAAGCTCGTCAAGACCAGGCACATCCGACCCATCTTTGTCGAGCTCGAGCTCCGGGATTGGAAACTGATTCAGGTCGTCCACAGGTTGAGGGGTGTCGGACTGACCTCGTCCGGTCATCTCGCTATCCACGCCATTCGTGATGGCAGCCACATCACGAGTGTCATCGATTGTCGTCTCATTTCTGTCATGTCCATTCAGTGGTGGATCATTGTCTTCGCCCTTGTCCCACATGGTCTGTTGCAACTGCACGAGCAGATTCTCCTCACGCATTTCTTTCAGTTTATTTCTTGCGCCTCGCGTGAAGTTGAACTTGTTGAGACACTTCTCAATTGCATCCTCAACAAGGGTTTTGGTCTGGAAAGCGAGCGATCTGGTGTGGAAGATCCCCGAGAAGCGATAACTGAGCCAAAGGTACAGAATGATTCCCTTGTGCAATATTTCAAGCTCGTTTAAGTATTTTCGTTCCGACGTCGGTTGTTGGTCGAGAACCTCAAGATTGAGACTAGGAATGTCGAGAAGCCCACCTCCTCGTTGCTCGGCAACGCATGTTGCCATGTCACGGAATAGATCTTCCATCTTCTTCTCGCGAATAGTAGCTGGTGATGCGCACAGTAATATGCGATCATTAGTAGTCAGGTCCTTGATTGGATGGAGAACATCCGCGATCTTTAGCTGCTCTTTAAGTTCGCACATGTGGAACCGAGAATGTGTTTGAGTGATCTCAGTCAATCGCAAAAGGATATAGCTGAAAGGGGTGTTGGGAGGAAAGTAGCTCGTAAAGCGCTCGATGATTTGGGCAGGCGGAAGGAGGCCGGCGGTCCTAATCGGGTCCGGTTCGATCTCCATGGCCTTCTCCACGATAGGATGGTCGAGCTCTTCTAGCGTCGTAACGAAACCTATATTGGCCGAGCCGGTCGTGGGGGAATTTGTGGCGGCCGAAGCATCTTTATCATTCTTCTTCAGCTCTTGCACATCCTGCTCTGCTGTGCGATAACGTCCCGCTCTACCAGCAATTTGCTTGATCTCAGAAGTTTTCAGAGTTATCCAGGTGCTCCCGTCGTATTTCTGAGTAGTTTCGAAGATGATGCGCTTGATACTCCTGCAATATGTCAGCGCTTGAGTGTCAAGTGCCCAAGAATCAGCTCACAGATTTAGGCCCATTCCGATGGCGTCGCTCGCCACGAGGAAATCATATTCATTATCAGGGTCGTTGAAAAGCCTTGCTTGCTGTGCTCTGGTCTCGGGCGGTAGACTTCCGTAAACAATTGCAACCTTCTTTCCGGTCTTACTTTCGATCTCTCTGCGCAAAGAATGTATCCCCATCACTGAGAATGATACGATACAGTCGCCCTTTTTCAGCTGCGAAAGATCCCCCTTCAAGCTTCCGGAAGCCATGTGCAATGGACTTAGGCGCTCGTAGTGATGGATTTCGAGTTTATCACCCGTTGCAGCAATAAGTTCGCGTATGAGAGGTACCGTCCTGGTTTCTCCACACAAATGTACCTCGCGAGCCTGTATA
>Ga0160429_1001066_pt1 | contig 16373 bp, 16 predicted proteins | sample SolpanmetagenomR_FD_108199 | JGI IMG/M metagenome (GOLD analysis project Ga0160429, IMG submission 108199) | Solar panel surface microbial communities from Lawrence Berkeley National Laboratory, California, USA - R | ecosystem: Engineered > Built environment > Solar panel > Unclassified ...
GCGGACCCTGCCGGTCTACGCCGTGCACGGCGTCCTGCTGGTCCTGCTGCTGCGACCGCTCGCGGCGGTGACGGAGCCGGTGTTCGGAGGACGGGGACACGCGGTGCAGCTGCTGCTGGTGCTGGTCTACCCGCTCGTCCTCACGGCGGTCCTGGCGTGCACCAGCCTGCTGGTGCAGGCGCTCGCGCGGCGGGTCGCCGCGGGCTGGTTGTTCGCCCTGCCGTCCAGGCGGCCCGGCGGTTCCCCGGCGTCGCCGCAGCGCGCAGCCCCGCGCGGCGGCCCCTCGCCGGGCTGACCGCGCCCGCCGTCGCCACCGGCCCAGCCCGGCCCGCGCCCGCCGCAGCGGACGGGGCCGGGCCGGGTCGCCTCACCAGCGGTGGGCGACGTCCACCACGAGCCGGCTGCCGCCTCCGGGTCCGGTCAGCGCAGTGACGCGGAACGGCAGCCGTGCCCGCACCCCCAGACCCAGGGTCGTCTGCCCCTCGAACGAACCGGCCCAGGCGACCTGCCGGAACGTCGGGTAGCCCCCGACGTCGACGAGCTCACGGCGGGGCGTCACGGTGCTCGCGGCGGGTTCGACCACGACGACCTCCAGCCGCGCTCCGCCGCGCACCGGGACGACGTTCCCGGAGCCGTCCGCGCGGACCTCGTCGACGTAGCGCACGAACCAGCCGTCACCGCGCCCGGCCAGGTCGACGACCAGCCTGTCGTAGCAGGCGTGGGTCCCGGCGCGCACCCCCGTGATCTCGGTGGTGCGCACGGAGGGGCTGGTCTGCGGCTGGGAACCCCAGGACGTGCGGCACGCCGTGGCGGCGGAGGCGCCCGCCGGACCGGTCCCGACGAGGACCGTGGCACTGAGGAGCAGGGACGTCACGAACGCTGACCGCTTCATCGCGGCCTCCTCCCGGCGGGGCGGCACCGTGCCGACCGGCCACCGCCGCCATCCTCCCGCGCGGACCCCGGCGACGGAAGGGGAGCGATCGCCCGCCCTGCCTCGACGACGATGACGTGCTCGCCGTCAGCGCTCGGGCGCCTCGCGACGATCACCTGCAGCGCAACGACTCGGTCCTGGTCCGCTCGTGCCCTGTGGGCGCAGCCGAGGCCCTGAGCGCGACGAGGCGGACCCCGTCGGGCGGCTCAGCCCAGCGATGCGGCGAGGACGACCTTCTCCTCGGTCACCGTCGTGCAGGTGAGGGTCAGCGGAGCGGCCGAGACCTTGTCGCCGCTGGCGCAGGAGGCGCTCTTGCCGGCGACCTGGAGGTTCGCCCTGCCGTCCTGCACGCCGCCCAGCGACACGCTGGTGCCCAGGACGTCGACCTGGGCACCGTTCCCGCTGAGGGTCACCGTGCACGAGGTCCCCGAGCAGTCGACCTTGCTGGCCGCTTCCTGCCCGGCGGAGCTGGCCGCACTGGAGGCGTCGCTGGCCGCACTGGAGGCGTCGCTGGCCGCGGAGCTGGCAGCACTGCTCGCGGAGCTCGCCGCGCTGCTGGCGGCCGGACCAGCGGCGGAGCTCGCGGCGGAGCTGGCGGCGCTCAGCGCCGAGGAGCCGGTGTTCTCCTCGTTGCCGCTGCAGCTCGCGAGCGGGAGCAGGAGGAGGCCGCCGAGAGCCAGGCTGAACACCAGCCGGCGGCTGCGCGTGTTCGATGTGGTCATGGACCGAGCCTAGGTTCGGACCGCCCACCACGGCGCGGTGAGCGGCACTTCGTCACACGCTTGTCATGTTGCCCCCCAGCGACGACGACGGGTCAGGGCCGGACGACCACGCCGCTGCCCCGCGCGCTCAGGGTCAGCCCCGTCCGGCCCACGTCGACGGCCGTGAGCTGCTGGCCGAAGGGCAGCGGGTCCAGTGGAACCAGGAAGGACAGCCGTTGCTGCAGCAGCAGCCTGCTCGCCTGGTCCAGGGCTGTGCCGGTACCGGGCTGTGCGGGCTGGACGGCCAGCTCGCCGTCCTGAGCGCCGAGCTTCACCTGTGTCGAGACGGACACGTCCCGGCCGAGGACCTGGACCGTACCGGTCAGCTGCGCCTGCCCCTGCGCTGCCGCCGCGACGGTGAACGGCCGGCCGGTGGCGGCGAGGTAGGCGTTGAGGTCGTCGTAGCTGAGCAGCGCCCGCTCGGTGGAGCCCTCGATGTAGAGGGGGCCGTAGGACTGCACCAGCACGTCGTGGAACGAGAGGTGGACGCCGGTCAGGGAAGCCTGCAGGTGGTCGACCTGCAACGGCCCGGAGGTGAGCCCGTCGACGGTGATGTCCACGTCGTCGTACACCCCGCGGACCACCTGCGGCAGGAAGAACGCCCCGTGCACGTCCACGGTCGGCCGCGCGGTCACCCCGGTGGCGGCCTGGATCGTGTCCGCGACCGCGGACTCCGCCCGGTGACGCGCGGCCCAGTCCACGCCCCACAGCACCAGAGCGGTGCCGAGGAGGACGCCGACGGCCAGCACGATGGTGGTGGTCCGGGAGCTGAGCCGGCCGCGCCGGGCGGCCTGCCCGTCGGTGGCGCGCCGCGGCTGCCCCGCGTCCGGCCCGTCGACGGCGGTCCGGCCCGTTGCGGCCCGTCCGGTCGCGTCGTCCCCGTTCACGTCGTCTCCCGTCGCCTCGTCCCCGCTCACGTGCTGCCCGCTCTGGCCTGGTCCGTGCGCGGACCGTCCGCCCCCCCGTCGCGGGCCCCCGGGTCATCGGCTCCCGCGGCAGCGCCGCGGCGGGAGCCGCTCCCCGCGGCCGTCGCGGTCCCGTGCAGCTCCGCGGCCGACACCGCTTCGGTGCGGATGCGCCGGCTCGGCCAGCCGGCGGCACGTCCCAGCAGGGTCAGCAGGGCCGGCGTCAGCACCGGACGGATGAGGAACGTGTCGATGAGCAGCCCCACCGACATGGTGAAGGCGATCTGCCGGAAGGTCTCCAGCGGGATGATGGCGACCATGGCGAAGGTGGTCGCCAGGATCAGCCCGGCCGCGCCCACCGCCCGGGCCGTGCTGGGCATGGACAGGGCGATCGCCTTGCTCAGGGGCATGCGGCCGGCCGCCTCCCAGATCGACCCGACGACGAAGACGTTGTAGTCCGAGCCGAGGGCCAGCAGCAGGACGGCGGTGGCGAACGGGGCGTAGAACGTCAGCCCCTCGTCCCCGCGCAGGCCCTGGAAGACCAGCACCGTCAGGCCGAGGGACGCAGCCACGCCGAAGGCGCTGCTGATCAGCAGGACGAGCGGCGCGACCAGGGCGCGCAGGTACACGACGAGGATGACCAGCTCGACGAGCAGGGCGGCCAGCAGCGTCAGCCGGAGGTTCTCCCGGGTGAGCTCGGCCAGCTCACCGGCGATCGTGGTCTGCCCGGTGGCGGTCAGCTGCGCACCCTGCACGCCGGCCCCGGCGGCGAGGGTGTCGAGCTGGTCGTCGAGGCGGCGGAGGTCGGAGATGGCCTTGGCGGCCAACGGGTCGCTGTCCAGGATCACGACGAACCGGGCGGCGTCGCCGGACGGGGCGAACACCACCCCGTAGGAGTCCGACAGCGGGTTCTGCACCGGCCCGATGACCTCGGCCACACCCGGCTGCGCCTCGATGGCCGTCTGCAGCCGGTTGAGCGCGGGACGCTGCGAGGCGACGCCCGGGCCCTCGACGAGCACCTCGGTCGGGGCGACGACCCCGCGGACACCGGAGTCGGCGAGCACCGCGACCCCGCGACTGACCGGGTCGTCGGCGGGCAGGCCACCGGAGAACGAGAGGTCAAGCCGCATCTGGCCGAGCGGGATCGCGGCGAGCGCCAGCACGGCGAGGCACCCGACCGTGGCCACGGCCGCGCCCCGTCGGTCGACCACGATCCGGACGAGGGCACCGGCGCGCCGGTCGACCCGGGTCCGCTGGCGCGCGGGCGCGTGCGGGTAGAAGAGCCGGCGGCCCAGGATGGCCAGCAGCGCAGGCACCAGGGTGAGGGACACCAGCAGCCCGACGACGACGGTCAGGGACAGCGCCGGTCCGAAGGCCCGGAACAGCTGGAAGTTGGCGGCCAGCAGGGCCGCCGTCCCGCCGGCGACGGTGATGCCCGCCACGGCCACGATCGGGGCGTCGACGTGCACCGTCCGGCGGGCCGCGGCCTGCCGGGGGAGACCGCTCTCCAGCTGCACCCGCAGGCCGGAGAAGAAGAGGACGCAGTAGTCGGTGATGACGCCGATGAGCAGCGCGGCGATCAGCGGCTGGAGCTGGTCGGGCAGGGAGAAGCCCAGGGAGCCGGCGAGCACGCCGAGCCCCCGGATCGCCACCAGGTACCCCAGCCCGGCGGTGAACAGCACGACGAACGGCGCCACGACCGACCGGAAGGCCAGCCCGACGACGACCGCGATGAGCACCAGCGTCGCGATCTCGAACGTGTGCAGCCGGGCCCCGAGGTAGTAGGCCTGGCGCACCTGCGCCGGGACGACCCCGGTGACGTAGGTCTGCACCGACGCCTGGTTGTGGAAGTGCGCGGCGTACTGCTGCGCGAGGGCGGCGGTGTGGGCCAGTGAGATCCCGGGAGTGACGTAGAGGTAGGTGACCGCGGTGTCCGGGGTGGTGGTCGGCACGGGGACCGCCGCGACGATGTCGCCGCGGCCGGTGGGCGCCGTCCCCTCCACGTAGGCCTGCGTGTACGTCAGCGCCCACAGCGCGACGTCGGCCCGGGTCAGCGGAGACAGGCCGCCGGGGTCGTGGACCACCACGGAGGTCTCGGAGAGCACCGGCACCCGGAACTCCGCCAGCGACCGCTCCTGGGCGGCGACGGCCGCACTGCCGGTCGGCAGCAGGCTGCCCAGCCCACCGCCTCCGCCGGCGCTGGTCGGCAGCACGTAGCTCACGACGACCGTCAGCACCAGCCAGCCGACCACGATGAACCAGCGGCCGGCCGTGACCGCGGTGCTGTAGGCGCGTCCGCAGCGTCCGACCGCACGGCGCGAGCGGGCAGCGAGCCGCCGCGCAGCCGGGGCTACGCCGTTGCCCACAGGCCGGGACCTGGTCCGCGCACGATGCCCTCCACGCTGGTTCACTCACGGGTCGAGCGAGCACCGTAGGGTAACCGCGCACCGGGGCGCCTGCCCGACGACGGAGAGGACCAGCATGGCCGAGTCTGCGACGGGAACACCTGCTGGCGACCACCCGGGTCGACGGGCCCTGCGGTGGGCGGTCGCCGCCGGCACGTTCGTGATCGGCCTGATCGTGGGCGGGGTCCTCGTGGGCCTGCTCAGCGGCGGCGGTTCCGACGTGCCGATCGCCACCGGCACGCCGGCGCCGGCCAGCGGCGGTCCCGGCTTCTCCGGAGCGCCGATCCCGACGACCGCGGGTGCCACCGCGGAGATCGTCGTCAACGACGCCTGCCTGGATGCGCTGAACGCCGCCGAGGACGTCTCCGGCACGGTCGACGACCTCAGCCAGGCCGCTGCCGACGTGAACCTCGCTCAGCTCGACGAGGTGATCCGGCGCCTGCAACCGCTGGCGCCGCGTCTGCAGGAGGGTCTGCAGGCGTGCCACGTGGTGACCCGGCTGCCGGACGGCTCGACCGTCAGCGGAACGCCCACGCCGAGCGCCCTGCCGACGGGGGCGACCGCGACACCCTCCACCGACTGAGCACACGGCGGTGAGTGAGGGTCGCCACCCTGTCGCGTGACCGCGCGGTCGGGTCAGCTGTCTCCTGCCGCCCAGTCGGGGACGCCGGTCGTGAAGGCGACCGTGGTCCAGTACTGCTCCTGGGTGGGCGTGAGCTCACCGGTGGTCCCGGGTTCAGCGGGAGGCTTGAGCAGGACGTGGAAGGGGGTCGAGTCCACCTCGCCGCTGCGGACGACGACAACAGGGGCGTCCCCCACAGCCGCTGCGCAGGCGGGTAGCTCGTCGCGGCACACGATCACGCCAGACCGGTCGCTCATGACGTCGAGGACCGGGTGTCCCCACCAGGAGCTGGTGAAGGCGAGGGAGATGTCTGCGGGTAGCTCGACGGGAACGGCGAAGGTCGCGGGGTAACGCTGTACCGACTCCCTCACCTGGCCTCGCCAGTCGACGAGGTCGTCACCGGGGCGGTCGCGGCCGTCGATCGGTAGCTCGACCAACGCCGGCTGGGTGTAAGCGCCTGGCTCTGGCGTGGCGATCGTGCTGGGGGTGGTCGTCACCTCCTCGGCTGCAGGTGCCGGCGCCGCGTTCGTGCTCGGGTCAGCGCACGCGCCCGACACCAACGCGGTCGCCAGCGCCGTCGCGGCAAGAGCAGGCTGCGTTCGCACCCCTCGACTGTGCGGCATCCGTCGCCGGCACGTCATCGATCGCCACACATCGCTGGCTCCACACGCCGGAGCGAACGCCGCCCGGCGCCCGGGGTGCGCGAGCAGCGGCCTCGAGCGCGCGTCGGGCTCGTCAGCTCTTTTCGTCGGCGGAGCCGGTAGTGCGTTCGACCTGAGCAGCTCGTCGACGCAGCAGCCGGCGCACGTGAGGCGCCAGCACGAGGTGGGCCACGACCTGACCCACCGGACCGACAGGAGCGGTGATGCTCATGCGGTCGGTCATCCGGGTACCGCCAGTGCCGGCGTCGTCGGGGAGGGGACGAAGAGGAGCTCGTGGTGCAGCGCCTGGAACGGTCCTCGGGTCTGCTCGTCGACGAAGCGGCACGGGCGTTGGTGAGCGGTGATGCGGCTGGTCATGCGCCAGGGCAGGCCGACGTGGCGGGCGTGGAAGGTGACGTCGTCACCGAGCTGCAGGTGGCGTCGCCCGTTGCTGGTGCTGGCTCGTCCGCCGCTGCCGCGGACAGATGCGGTGTGCTCGTCGACGTCGAGCTCGAGGTCGAAGACCACGGCGCGTGCAGCGTCGATGTCGGTCACGACCTCGATCACGACGGACACACCGACAGCCTGGGAGGCTCTGTCACGACCCCCGGAAGTCGACATGCCGTGAAGTCGGTGCCGTCTCGCACCGCGGCAGGACCGAGGGCCTCGCTGCGTGTCGCCCTGAAGACGGGCCAGCGGGCCATGTCCTCCTGGAAGCATCCCTCGGGATGCTCTTGATGGCCGGTACGCGTGCCATCCGGTGAAGAGAGGTGACGATCTACATGCTGAGGTCGACGCACAGCGATGTGGTCAGGATCGAGACCGGCGGCCGCTGGCTGTTCGTCGATAGCGATGCTGGCGGCTACGAGGGGCCCATCGAGTCCACCTTCGCCTACGTCATCGGCCGCGATGGCCTCTGCCTGTGGTCAGGCCGGTGGAACGGCGACATCTCCGTCACCGTGGAGGTCCATGACGGGCCGCCACCGACGACGGTGGAGTGGGAGAAGTCGGTGACCTTGATGGCTACCTTCCCCACGGCTGTCGCCTCGGCGTTCTCCGTCGACTGGCCCCGAGAGGGTCTGCATGAGATCCCTCTGCCCGCGCAGCGGGTGGCCATCCGAGTGCTGGCCAACGGCTGGACCTCCCCTCCCGAGACGTACAACCCGGCAGACTGCTGGCTACTGCAGGTGTGGCCCGCACCTAAGCCGCACAAGAGCTGACGGTTGAGGGGTCTGAGTGCGCTCCAGTTGGCGCCAGCGCGGGACCAGCGGCTACTTGTCGACTTCAAGCGTCAGACCAGAGATCAAGCGGGTGGTGGTCGCCGTGGCCGCCTGCCTGTGGTCCAGAGTTCGGCAGCTGATCGACTGGGGAGAAACCGATGAAGCGCCTTCCCCGGCCAGTGCTGTGGTTGCTCGTCGTCATCGCGACGGGGGTGCTCGCCTACGTGGTCTGGTTCGTCGTCTACGTCCTGACGAGACATGACGTCGCGGTGTGAGGGGCGCTGCGCGCGACCACCTGACCACAGCGACGGACCCCGATGCTGCGACCTGGATCTCGGACTGCGGTTCGACGCGCGCGTCGTCGATGCTCTCGTCCTAGCAGCCGCTGAGGTACGTCTGCAGGTCCCGAGGTGTCAGGGGGAGGACGAATCGCCCGACGTGCTGTTGCACGTCGGGTGGCTCAGCTGCGTCTGACGTCCACCGCTGCCGAAGCCACCGAGGGAGCAGCGGTCGCGTCACCGGATCTCCGTGATCAGGTCGCGTCAGGCTCTGCTGACCTCGCGCAGGGAGTACCGGTGGGCCCAGGCGTCGTCGGTCATGACCCCTTCGATGCGGGTGATGCCGTGGGCGGCGAAGGAGGCCGCGGCCCGAGTCAGGATGCCGCCACAGTGCTGCCCTTCTCATCGGTCAGGACCTCGGAGCAGGCCAGGCGGGAGTGGTCATCGACGGGGGAGTGGACGTAGTCGCAGCCGAGCTTCGTCGTGCGGTCGTGGGTCGCTTCACACATCCCGCGCGGCCTGAAGCCCGCCAACCCCCGCCGTCGGGGAAACGATGTCGCAGTCTGTCCGTCTCACCCGATCTGTCCTAGCCCCGGGTCCGTGACCTTCGGTGAAACAGGTCGCCTGAGCCGGCTGGCGGCCCGGGTGTCTCATCCGATCCACCCTCGTCGAAGATCGTCGAAGATCGTCGACGCGCTCGGCCCAGTGGCCGAGCACGTCCCGACGGCGGAGACGGTCAACCCGGCCCACAGGCCCTGACCTCCGCCGGCCCGATGGTCATCACCCGACCGCGGCGGCCATCTGCTCGATCTCCGCGAGTACCAGGGCTGGCGCATCCGTCGGGATCTCGTGCGAACTTCCCTCGGCGGTGACGAGGGTGCGGTCGGGGCCGGCCGCAACGAACGCGGCGGCCGCATCGCGCCAGTGCTGCACGTCCTGCGGGGATCCATCGAAGGGCGTCTTCTCCGACAGGATGTATTCGACCGGGACGTTGTCGGGCCAGGAGATCTTGTTGAACGCATCGTGGGTGGGACCGAAGTCGTCAGCCGTGGCGATGAGCTGGCGGTTCGCCTTGGTCGAAGGTGCCTTCTTGAGTTCCTCGATCTGCGGTGCGTTGAGCGCGACGATCCGCTCGTTCTGCGTCTCAGTGAAGAACTGCGGCAGGTTCGCGTCGATGAGGACCGCCCCAGAGACCACGCCGGGGTTGGCGAGCACGAAGTAGTGGGCGACCTCTCCGGCCTGTGAGTGCCCGGCGAGAACCACGTCCCGGGTGACGCCGAGCTCACGCAGACCGGCCTGCAGATCCGAGGCAGCGGCTTGGCCGTCCCAGGGGCCCGTCACCTCGTCACTGTCACCCAGCCCCGCCCGGTCGTAGGTGATGATCTGCGATCCGGTCGCCTTCGACAACTGCGGGACGATGTCCTTCCACTGCGTGTGGTCCTCGCCGCCACCGGAGTCCAAGACGATGGTCGGCGAGTGCCCCGGCGTGACGTGGAACGCGAGCCGGTGCCCGTTGTTGCTGATCATGTGCAGGCCCGCCGCTGGAGCCGAGCGGGCCGGCTCGACTGACGTCGACGTCGAGGGCGGCGGCGATGTCGCCGATGCCGACTCCGAAGCTGCCGAGCCGGCGGACGTCGCCGTCGGCGCGGATGAACCGTCGCACGCAGCGACCGCCACGAAGGCGAGGGGGATGACGACGGCGAAGGCAGCTCGGTGGCGGAGGATTCTCTTTGCGCTCATGGAGATCATCCTCCGGGGTCTCCTGATTGCGCTCGATCCGGCTGACCCCCCAGTTCGCTGGGGGTTGCCCCTACCCTCGACTGGCCGAATCGGACGGCTACACCAAGCTGCGCGCGGTCGGACAGGGGTCTCCGGCCGGAAGCCCGCCGGCGCCTCGTCCACCGGGACGTCAGATCCGCTCCTGTGCCGTGCGCAGGACGACGAGCGGCACCGGCGCTGACCAGCAGCCCCGGGGATGGCCGTGCCCGCAGCGGCGGCCCGAACGTGGCCGGCACCTAGCCTGGCGTCGTGGCCAGCAACAGGTGTGGCCGCGTACCCGCGCCGGTCGCCCCGTCGCGGGCGTTCGTCTGGTGGCCGAGTCCCTAGCTGCTCTCGCCGTCCGCCGCGTCGGCTTGGACGCCGGCGACGTGGAGCCACGTCCGGCAGTTGGGCGGGGGGTGCTGACCCGTGACCGGTGTCGGACGGCAGGACGACCGGGCGGAGGCTGAACGCGGTCGCCTCAGAGTGGCAGTGGCCCCACTCGGCGAGCACGTACCCGTTGCGACAGTGCTCACGGGGCCGATGCTCCGCTCGAGCGCAGGTGGTGCAGCACGGCGAGCACCCGTCGGTGATCCTCGCCTGCAGGCGCGAGGCCCAGCTTCGCGAACAGGTTGGAGACGTGCTTCTCGACGGCCTTGTCGCTGACGACCAGGTCCGCGGCGATCGCCCTGTTCGACCGGCCTTCAGCCATGAGTCGCAGGACGTCGAGCTCGCGGGGTGTGAGGGAGTCGAGCGGGTCGCGGCGCTGGGCCCGCGACAGCAGCTGGGCAACCACCTCGGGGTCGACCGCAGTGCCACCCGCAGCCACACGGTGAAGCGTCGCGACGAACTCCTCGACGTCGGCGACACGGTCCTTCAGCAGGTAGCCGACCCCCGTCGCTCGCCCGCCGAGCAGGTCGGCGGCATAGCGTTCCTCGACGTACTGCGACAGCACCAGGACCGCCGTCCCCGGGTGTTGCGCGCGCACCACGATGGCGGCCCGGAGCCCCTCGTCGGTGAACGTCGGGGGCATCCGCACGTCGGTGATGACGAGGTCGGGGGGGTCTGCGGCGACGGCGCCCAGCAGTGCGTCGGCGTCCCCGACGGCGGCGACGACGTCGAAACCCTCCGCCCGCAACAGCTGAGCGAGCCCCTCTCGCAGCAGGACGGAGTCCTCCGCCAGGACGACGCGCAGCGAGGCCGGCGTGGTCGCTGGCGTGGTGGGGGTCGTCACCGTCGGACCCCAGCCCACGGCAGGGCGAAGTCCAGCGTGGTCGGGCCGCCGAGGGGACTGTCCACCGTGAGGACGCCGTCGACGCTCGCCACCCGGTCAGCCAGCCCCCGCAGGCCGCTGCCGCCTGTGGCCAGGGTGCCGGTGCCCGCGGACGCACCGCCGTGCCCGTCGTCGGCGACCCGGACGTGCAGCACATCGACGCCCTCGTCGTCCTGCCGTCCTGTGCGCGCAGGTGCCTGGCTTCGTCGCCACGCCTGGACCGAAGCACGAGTCGCACCTGCGTGCTTGGCCGTGTTCGTCAGCGCTTCGGAGACGCAGAAGTAGGCGATCGCCTCGACCGTGGCCGAGGGACGTTCGAGCAGGGTGAAGTGCACCTCCACGTCGACCGGCACAGGGGAGGAGGCCGCGAGTGCCGAGAAGGCGGCGTCGAGGCCTCGGTCGGTGAGTACGGGAGGGTGGATGCCGCGGACCACGTGTCGCATGTCGGAGATGGCCGCGGTCGCCATGCCGCTGGCGGCTTCCAGCAGGGGGCGCGCGGCGTCTGCACCTTCGCGGTCCAGGGCGCGCCGGGCCATGCCGAGCTGCATCGCCAAGGCCACCAGCCGCTGCTGTGGGCCGTCGTGCAGGTCTCGCTCGATGCGGCGCCGTTCCGAGTCCGCGGAGTCGACGGCCTTGCCCCTCGCGCTGGTGAGGGTTTCGACCCGACGTTCGAGCAGTGCCTCGCGCACTGACCGCGGTGGACCCAGCAGCCGGCGACCGGTCGCGACCTCGGACACCGTGAGTGCTCGCGCGAGCAAGGGTGTCAGCGCGAGCACGATGAGCCCGGCCGCGACGAGCACGACTGCTGGCGCGTGGAAGGGCTCGAGGATCCCCAAGGGCAGAGCCAGCTGACCACCTGGGGAGCGCACTCCTGCGATGGGGGCGAGCACGGCTGCCAGTCCGATGCCGGCGAACGTCAGAGCGGTGGTTCCGCCCACCAGCCCCGCGGTGCACACGACGAAGAGGTGCAACGCGGCCCGCCAGGCGACCGCGTCGAGGAAGGTCCGTCGCCACCAGAGTGGCCGGGCAGGGTCACCCGGTGCGTCCTCGCTCAGAGCGGGGCCGGGAACCTTCACGCCCAGCAGGCTCCGCAACCGACCGCACTCCAGCCGAGCGGCGACGCGCACGAGAAGCCGTCCGAGGAGGTAGACAGGAACCCCCGCCAGCAGCACCGGGGTGGCCAACGCGCCGACGGTCATCAGGGTCAACGCCACGACGTAGGGGCTGAACAGCAGCACGTCCAGGACCAGGTGAGCCAGCGATCGCCACCCCGACGCCCAGTAGTGCACCCCGGCGATGTTGCCGCGGATTCTCCCAGGCTGCCGCTGTGGCAGCTCCTCGGCTGCTGCGGCGGGATTTCCGGACGGTGGCACTCACCGAGCGTAGCGGCGCGTCGCTTGTTGGTGGAGGGTGCACACCCCCGCATCGATGGTGGGGCGATCCCTACTGCGGTCCGGGTGTCGACGCCGGTCAGACCGGCCGTGGAAGGTGACGGGAACGTCGTCGCTGCCGCCTTCGGCTGAGCGACTCTTGACTGCGGACCGCCTTCGCCGACCCCGCTGGACTGCTGACCGCGGTCGCTGTGGACGGACCAGGTGTCCGTTCTCACGCGATCCGTCCAGCCACCCCCGTCGGAACTGCGGTAGGACACCTCGGCTGAGACGGCAGGCGGCCTACTCGTCTCATCTCATCTGTCCTAGTCAAAGACACCATGACCTGCGGGGGAGTGCGCCGCGGTGTCCTCGACGAGCGGATCACCGCACGACCGCGGCCTCGGCCTGGGCCTCTTGCCCTGGGTAGCGTGACGCCGATGGCACGCGAACTGCTTCACTTCGTCCGTCAGGGCGAGCAGGACCAGGCCGTCAGCGAGGGCGACGTGGGCCTGTCGCCGATCGGTATCGAGCAGGCCCACCGTCTCGGCCGGCGGCTGGCCGCGGTGGACTTCACCCAGATTCACCACAGCCCAGCTGCTCGCGCGGTCCAGACCAGCGAGCTCCTGGCCCAGCACCTGCCCCAGGTCCCACGTCACGTGTGCGACCTGGTCGCCGACCGCACTCCGGTGCCCTCGCCCAGCCGGCGGGCGCAGTACCCAGCGCGGTGGTGGCCCTGGCTGGACGACGTACCCGAGCCGGAGCGCGACGAGGACGCGGTCGAGCTGAACGGCGCGGTGTCGCGCCCGGGAGCTGTCGGCGGGGAGGATCGCTGCGAGCTGGTCGTGAGCCACAACTTCGTCATCGGCTGGTTCGTCTCACAGGTGCTGCTGTCCCCGGTGTGGGGCTGGATGGGCCTGGACTCGGCCAACTGCGGGCTGACGATCGCGAGGTGGGAGAGCGGTAGAACCCCGCAGGTGGTGACGTTCAACGACACCGGTCATCTGTGAGCGCGGTCAGGCGGCTCAGTCCAGTTGATGACGGTGATCGTGGCTCCAGCGGACCCGCGCCGCCAGCTCCTGCAGGTAGCCGTCCTGCACCCACTGCTGCTGCGGTTGCACCCCACGGCGGGCCAGGTCAGCGACTGCGTCGATGGTGCGCTGCTGGCGGGCGATGACGGCGTCGACCACCGCCTGGACGTCTAGCGCGTCGGTCCAGCCATACGCCTGCAGGAACAGACGCAGCCGCCGTGATCGGTCTGGTGGTGCGGTGAAGCCGTGCCAGCGCACGGCCTGCTCGTCGCTGCGGAAGGGGACGAGGTATTCCAGGGCGTAGGCGACGTCGTCGATCGCGGGGCCGGGGTGGGCGAAGTCCCAGTCGAAGAGGCCAGCGGCCCAGCCGCTGCGCCACACCATGTTCCACGGGCCGGGGTCGCCGTGGCAGATGACTTCTGCGGGTCTCATCGCCGCCGCGCCCCAGGTGGCGTCCGGTGCGGGGAGGTGGTCTCGGCTGGCTTCGTGCACGGTCCGCAGGAGTCGGGCTGCGGAGACGAGTCCGGCCTCGCTGGCCTGGTGCGGCCAGCAGTCGGCGCCGGTTCGTCCGGGCAGGAGGGTGAGGGTCTCGGTGTCGCCGTCGATGCTGACCGGTCGGGGGATCAGGTCGGGTAGGCGGTCGTGCAGGTGAACCAGCAGCCGGTGCACGGTGGGGGTCCACGGCTGCACCGGTCGGTGGACGAGGCCGTCGCGTACCTCGACACCTCGGTCAGCGGCTCCGGTCACCGGCTCACAGTGACGCAGCGGCCAGCACAACGCCAAGGGGCCGTGCAGTCGACAGGACGACGCCGGGACAGCTCCGGTGAGAGGTCGAGACGAGTCGGACGAGAACGCGACAGGTCGCATGAGACTGCGACGCATCAGGTGAGAACGGACAGTCGTCACGTCGCCGCCGCGCTGTGCCAGGGGGGAGCAGAAAAAGTGGGACGAGGCGGCGGGTGACATAATGAGCCTTATCGGCGAAGTGTGGAGCGGCCCGGAAGGGGCTCAACGGTGCTGCCGCAGGCCTCAGTGTCCCGCCCGGACGACGACGTCTCGTCCGCACACACTCGCCAGGCATCGTCCTCGTCTCCAGGCACCGTCCTCGTCATCGTGGCGGCGGGACGGAACCCGCCGGGCGCGCCGGCGCGACACCACGTGGCTCGCCGACCGGCGCACTTGCCGCCTGGTCACGTCGACGGGTGTGAACTCGTCGCGAAGGCTGTCGCCTGGCGACGTCGACCCGGCGACGCCAGCGCCTGCCGACCACCCGAGACGTCACGCCGCGCCGGGCCGCCCGGTCCGAACCCGTCGACGGTTGCCTGACGGGCACGGCGAACCCATCGACGCCACCTTGCCAGGTCTCGAACCCCCTCTCGGGCTGACCCCCGTGAGACACGCATAACGGCGAATATGCTGACCGATTCCGTGCGACTCCCCTGATCCTGTTGCGCTGCAACAGAATCACTGGACAAACAGCTTGATCATCCAGTAGCCTCTCCCCCATGGTTCCCCCGCTGACCGGGACCGAGCAGGTGGTCGGGGCGACTCCCCTGGTGCAGGCGCTGGCGGCCTACGAGGTGGCTCGACTCCCCCGCAAGGACTCCCCCCACACCGTGGCCGCCCGCCGCCGCGACGTGGCCGGCATCCTCCCGCGACTCGCCGCCACGACCGGCTCCCCCGCCGACGACCTGCTCGTGGCCGACCTGACCGTGCCCACGCTGCGCGGCGCCTTCGCGGACTTCGCCCGCACCCACGCCCGCAGCTCGATCGCCCGCTGCTGGTCGACGTGGAACGGCTGGTGCGACTTCCTCGTGGCCGAGGGGGCGCTGCCCGGCAACCCGATGGCGGGGGTCGTGCGGCCGCGCCCGGCCCGGCAGGCCCCGAAGCCTCTGCGCGGCGAGGACACGCCCGAGCTGCTGCTCGCCTCGGTCGCCGCCGGGACGCGCCAGGCCCGCCGGCCGTGGCCCGAGCGCGACCTCGCCCTCATCGCCACCCTGCTGGTCAGCGGGATCCGCAGCGCCGAGCTCACCGGCCTGCGGGTGGGCGACCTCGTCGGGACGCCCGGGGACGAGCGCCTGCACGTGCTCGGCAAGGGCAACGCCGAGCGCAGCGTCCCCGTGGAACCTGCGCTGGCGGAACTCGTGCGCGCCTACCTGCGCAGCCGCAGCGCGCGGTTCGGCGGCGGGCGCCCGCTGCGGCTCGACGCGCCCCTGTTCGTCGACACGGCGGGCCAGGCGATGACCCGCAACCAGCTGCAGCACCTCGTGCGCAGCTGCTACCGCTCGGCGGGGATCCACGACCGCGTGCACCGCGGCTCGCTCGTGCACGCCCTGCGCCACACGTTCGCCACCCGGGTCGTGGCCAGCGGCGCCAGCGCCGTCGAGGTCATGCGCCTGCTCGGGCACCAGAGCCTCACGACGTCGCAGCAGTACGTCGACGCGGGCGCCCAGGAACTCCGCTCGGCGGCTGCCGGCAGCTCCTCCTACGCGGCGCTGCGCCGCCTCGGCGGGTCCGCGGCAGAGTTCACACAGAGGTAACACCCAGCGCTTGTGGGCGACGGTCCGCGCTCCCTAATGTGATCACACATCACAGCGGGAGGTGCTTCGTGGCGGACACGGCGATCGTCGTGGGGACGGTGGCGGACGCGGTCTACGACCGGGTCCGGACCGCCATCACGAGCGGGGTCGCGCGGCCCGGGTCGAAGATCTCGCTCCGGTCGATCGCCGGCTCGCTGTCGGTGAGCACCATGCCCGTGCGCGAGGCCCTCAAGCGGTTGCAGGCCGAGGGTCTGGTGGTGTTCGAGCGCCGCAGCGTCACGGTCGTCGCCCTCAGCCCGCAGGAGCTCGAGCAGGTGTTCCAGATCCGCCTGCGGCTGGAGCAGCTGGCCGCGGAGTGGGCCCTGCAGCACCTCGCGGCGCCCGACGTGGACGACCTCCGGGCCGTCCTGGACCAGATGGCCGACGAGCACCTGCCCGCCGCGCAGTGGCGGACGCTGAACCGCCGGTTCCACGAGCGCTTCTACGTGTGCGCCCGCAGCCCGCACCTGCTCGACCTCATCCACAGCACGTGGAACCGGGTGGAGCCGTACATGTCCATCTACGCCTCCACCGTGGAGGACTTCGGCGAGGCGCACCGCCAGCACCTCGCCATGCTCGCCCTCATCGAGGCGCGCGAC
>Ga0160429_1001067_pt1 | contig 16370 bp, 15 predicted proteins | sample SolpanmetagenomR_FD_108199 | JGI IMG/M metagenome (GOLD analysis project Ga0160429, IMG submission 108199) | Solar panel surface microbial communities from Lawrence Berkeley National Laboratory, California, USA - R | ecosystem: Engineered > Built environment > Solar panel > Unclassified ...
CGTGCAGCGCTCCTCGCTCACCTCGGGGTAGAACACCTGCCCCTGTCCGGCGCTCAGGCTGAAGGTGAACACCCGCTCCGGATGCTTGTGCAGCAGAAAGCCGAGGTCGGTGGCCGGGCGGTGGGTGGTGGTCAGGGTCAGCAGCATGGGGCTCCTCGGTGATGTCAGTTTGTACGTTAGCAGCCGCGCACCCGCGCTCAGCGGCCCGCCGGGGGAACACTGAAGCCTGCCTGAGCGGTGGTCCGCTGGAACTCGTCCAGCCACAGGGTGCGGTGCGCCTCGGGCAGATACGGCACCTCGGCACCCTCGATCTGCTGAGCCAGCACCTGTGCGGGAACAGCGTGCAGGCGGGCCGGGTTCCGTCCGAAGACGGCACTGACGGGCGGCAGGAACACCGCGAGCGTGACGAGCGCCCCGTAGTCGAACCCCAGCCCGACCGGCACCTGCCGGAAGGTGCGCCGGAGGTTGGTGGCGTCCCAGACGACCTTGCCTCTGCGCCGCAGCTCCACCCGCAGCCGCTCCTTCGCGGCCTGGAGCACCTGACCGTTCAGAGACTGATCGGCCCGTTTTCCGGCCAGCTCGTCCCGCAGCGCGTCGAGCGAGACGACCGCGTGGCCGGGCAACCGATCGGCGATCCAGCTGCTCTTGCCGGAGCCGCTCGGTCCGCACACCACCACCAGTTCCGGGAAGCCGGTTCTGGACGCGTAGGCCCGTGAGACCGCCTCTTCCGGCGTCTGGATCAGCCCGGCCTCGAAGTCGAGAATGCCCTGCTGAAGTGTCAGGTCGTGAAGGGCGGGTGGTGCGTCCGGCAGAGAGGCGAGGACGTGCGCGCGCCAGTCGGCGTAAGGGTCCGCTTCCCCCCACAGGCCGTACTCCTGCGCCTGGAAGCGGAACAGCTCCAGATCTTCGAGCCGCGAGCCCTGCCCTTCACCGGTCCGGCCGCGCAGGTCGGCCACCTCCAGCAGATACAGCAGCCGCAGATCGACCTGCCGGGCCAGCTTCCGGTAGGCGGCGGGCGTCCCGGCCTCGAAGGTGCGGCCCAGGTCGTGGTGGTGCCCGACGAGCGCCATCACGCTCCGCTGCACTGGGTCCGGCAGCCCGAGTTCCGGCAGGCGGTAGGCCAGATACGAGCGGCCCCGGTCGGCGTGGCGAGGCGAGATGACCCTGGACTGGCCGGTCGGGTCGTCCGAGCGGCGGGTGGTCAGCGGCTTGCCGATGTCGTGCAGCAGCGCGGCCAGGACCAGGGTCAGGCGCTCGTCGGCAGGCAGGGCTTCCTCGTCGGCCAGCCCGTAGGCTTCTGCCAGCACCCGACCCGTGTGCACCGCCACGTTCCCCTCGGCGTGCCAGAGCGGGTCCTGCTCGGTGGACGCCAGTCGGTCGAGCAGCGGAACCACGTCGCCCAGGGCCGACCGGCAGGCCTCCAGTTCAGGTCTGCTGCCCGCCCGAATCTCCTGCAGCAGCGGCCTCACGGTTCCTTCCTCAGGCCGTTGGGCACCACCGCCCGGTGCATCCAGTGCTCGTCGGTCTGCACGTGGCCCGCCCGCACGTACTTGGCGAGGTGATCCTGGAAGGCGCTGTAGGCGAACCCCTGGACGGTCCGCACCACATAGCCTTCGGTCACCTCCGGATCGACCGGAAGCCCCCGGATCAGCCGCTCGTCCCAGGGGCCACGGTACAGCTGCCGGGGCGTGGGCACGCCGAACCGTTCGGCCCAGGCGAGCGTGTCGTCCCAGGAGAGGGCGGTGTTCGCCTCATCCCAGACGCTGAACAGGTAGAAGTAGCTCTCGAGGTCGTCGTAGCCCAGCGAGTGCCGGGCGTAGAGGTTCTCGCCGCAGACCCGCCAGCCCGGCGGAATCAGGTGGCCGACGCGGCCCTGCAGACCTTTGACCCAGTCGCGCGACGGATGTGGTCTGGGGTCGAGCGAGCGGGCGTGCAGGCCGGAGCGGTAGAGGGTGGTGTTCTCACCGTCGAGCTTCTCGGTCACCACCACCTCCTGACCCAGGAAGGCGTGCGTGTTCGGCAGCGAGTCGTCATCATTGCCCACGCCGGACGACCAGGGCAGGTGCGGGGTGCGGGGGTACTTGCGCCGGGTGTCCATACGTCCCCGCAGGCTAGCGGGTTCGGACGGGCCGGGGCAGCGCCGCATGGCCGAGACGGAATGCGCCACTCGGCCTACCCAAGCGCGGAACACCGGCAGATGCGGTCTCTCTGGCCGCACGGGTAGGCTCAGGCCATGAACCTGGAGGAACAGTTCAGAGACGCGCGGCGTCGGCTGCTCGCCTACCGCACGCTGCCGGAAGTCTTCCAGGAACGCGGCTTCAGCCTGGAGCATCTTCAGTCTCCGGAATCCGGTCTGCACGACCTCGGGCTGGACCGGCACGGCAACGGCGTGATCGCGCAGCGCGACCTGAACGGCACACTGCTGGGGCTGAAGCTGCGGCTCATCGGTGCTGGGGCCACCCGATACGTGGAACGGCCCGGACCGAACGGCAATCCGCCCTGGCTGCCTTCCAGTGTGCGGGAAATGTCCGCCGAGGGGCGACGCGGCGTGCTCTGCATCGAGGGGGAGCTGAACGCCATGCTCAGCTTCGTGGCCCTCCGGAGCAGCGGCTGGGTGGTGGTGGGGCTGGGCAGCGCGTTCGGCCCTCTGCCGTGGCCCTGGCTGACGCGAATGGGCCTGCCGGTGGTGGTGTTTCTCGACCGGGGACGGGCCGGCGACAAGAGTTTCGGTGCGTGGCAGGTGGAGGCTGGGGCCATGCGGCTGACACTGGTCAGGGCAGGGCCACTCCTGGCCGACTGGGACGCCTGCGAGTACGCTGCACGGTGCGGCTTCGGAGCGCTCGCGCCGCGCTGGTTGCAGGTCCTGCGGGCCTCGGGAGCAGCGCAGCGGAGGCAGTGAACTGAGACGCGCTGAAAGGCTGCTCTGCTGCAGATCTGTCATCGTCCGGAAGACCGATCGTGCCAGTAGCTGGTCGATTTCGACCCGACTCAGGCGTCGGCAGCGCATTTGACCGGGTCAGTGTGCAGCTTATTCTGCAGAAAACCAGAAAAGAAAAAACCCCGCTTCAGACGGGGTTGTTCTATGGTGGCGATGCCCGGACTTGAACCGGGGACCTAACGATTATGAGTCGTTCGCTCTAACCAGCTGAGCTACATCGCCACAGGGCTAGCGTATAAGCCAAAAGAGCATACCGTCTGACGGGGGTTTGCACAAGTCCCGGCGAAGACAGAATACGGTTTTCCGGATGCTGGAGCAGACAGAGGCAGAGTAATGACATCTGGCAGGCCGCACGACCATTTAGCCGCAACGCCGACTTCATGCTCGGAGGCTCCCGACGCCTTCGATGCAGGCCGGTCTCTTCCAACATGGCTCTTCTCTATAGACAGAGCTGATGGGCAGCTGGGGTGTGCGCTGTACACTAAGCCCCTATGAGCGTCCAAGACTTGTCGGTCAATACCATCCGCACGCTGTCCATCGACGCCGTGCAAAAGGCCAACAGTGGCCACCCCGGTGCACCGCTCGGTGCAGCTCCGATGATGTACACGCTCTGGCAGGATTTCCTGCGGCACAACCCCCAGAATCCGCACTGGCCGGGCCGTGACCGTTTCGTGCTGTCGATCGGGCACGCGAGCATGCTGATCTACTCGCTGCTGCACCTGACCGGCTACGACCTGTCGCTCGACGAGATCAAGAACTTCAGGCAGTGGGGCAGCAAGACGCCCGGCCACCCCGAGTTCTTCCACACCGACGGCCTCGACGCCACCACCGGGCCGCTCGGGCAGGGCGTCGCGATGAGCGTCGGCATGGCGATGGCCGAGGCGCACCTGTCGGCCCGCTACAACCGCGAAGGTTTCAAGATCTTCGACAACTTCACCTACAGCATCATGGGCGACGGCGACATGCAGGAGGGCGTGAGCCACGAGGCCGCCAGTCTCGCCGGACACCTGAAGCTGGACAAGCTGATCTGGCTGTACGACGACAACGACGTGCAGCTCGACTCGGCCACTTCCAAGACCTTCACCGACCAGACCGCCGGGCGGTTCGAGAGCTACGGCTGGCAGGTGCTGGCGGTGCACGACGGCAATGACCGGGGCGCCATGCACAACGCGATTCTCGATGCCCAGCGCGAGACCGACAAGCCCTCGCTGATCCGAATCAAGACCGTGATCGGGTACGCCTCGCCCAAGGCGGGCACCAACAAGGCGCACGGCGAGCCGCTGGGCGCCGAGGCGTTGGCCGAGACCAAGAAGCAGCTCGGCTGGGACTACCCCGAGCCCTTCACCGTGCCCGAGGAAGTGGCCCGCCACATGGACGCCCGCGAGCGCGGCGCGGCCCAGGAGGCCGAGTGGCAGAAGTTGATGGACGGCTACCGCGCCGCCCACCCGGAACTCGGCAAGGAACTCGACGCGATGCTGGCCCGTGAGCTGCCCAGCGACCTGGGCGACGTGCTGCCCAGCTTCGAGGTCGGCAGCAAGGCGATGGCCACCCGCGCCGCGAGCAGCAAGGTGATCAACGCGCTGGCTCCGCATGTACCGTCGCTGATGGGCGGCAGCGCCGACCTGTCGGGCAGCACCAAGACCACCATCGACAACGAGCCCGCGATGCAGCCGGACCTGATGGCCGGGCGCAACGTGTTCTTCGGCGTGCGCGAGTTCGGCATGGCCGCCGCCGCCAACGGCCTGAGCCTGTACGGCGCGCTGCGCCCGATGGTCGGCACCTTCCTGGTGTTCGCAGACTACCTGAAGCCGGCCTTCCGCCTCTCGGCCCTGCAGCACCAGCCGGTCATCTATGTGCTGACCCACGACAGCATCGGCCTGGGTGAAGACGGCCCGACCCACCAGCCGATCGAGCAGCTCGCCATGCTGCGCGCCGTGCCGCAGGCGTACGTGCTGCGCCCCGCCGACGCCAACGAGACGGCCGCCGCGTGGCACATGGCGCTCGAGCGCAAGGACGGCCCCACCGCCCTGATCCTCAGCCGTCAGGACCTGCCGATCATGCCGCGCAACCACAGCGGCGTGAAGCGCGGCGCTTACGTGGTGAGCGACGCCGAGAACGCCAAGGTGATCCTGATCGCGTCGGGCAGCGAGGTGCACGTGGCGCTCGAGGCCGCCGAGGCCCTGAAGGCCGAGGGCATCGGCGCGCGCGTGGTCAGCATGCCGTGCATCGAGGCGTTCCGTGAGCAGGACAAGACCTACCAGGACAGCATCCTGACGCCGGGCGTGAAGCGCGTCGCCATCGAGGCCGCCGTGCCGCAGCCGTGGTACGAGTGGGTGGGCCTGGACGGCGCCGTGATCGGCATGACCGGCTTCGGCGCTTCGGCCCCGGCCGAGGTACTGTTCGAGAAGTTCGGCTTCACCGCCAGCAACGTGGTGAAGGTGGTCAAGGGCATCCTGTAATCGCAACCGAGCACCAAAAAGCCGCCCCCGGACAGTCGGGGGCGGCTTTTTCTATCCGTCTCTCAGGCGGAGCCGTGTGTTCAGTCGGGCTGCCGGATCACCACGACATCGTCGGTGTGCAGCGGCTTGCCGAGTTCGATGGTGCGCACCACCGGGGCTGAGGGCAGGATCACCGGCTGCGGCAGGGCGGCCGACGCGGCGTTCACGGCGGTCGCCTGAAGGGGCGACGCGACCTGCGGGGCCACACTGTTCTCGAGTTCGGCCTTCAGACCCTGGGTGCCGCTGCGAAACTCGCGGATGCCGTCTCCGAGGCTGCGGCCCAGCTCGGGCAGCTTCTTTCCGCCGAACAGCAGAAAGGCCGCGCCGGCGACGATGAGCATGGTTTCTGGGGTGATCATGGTGAATCCTCCTGGGTCGGCCCGGCCGGAAGCGCTGAGCAACAGGGCCCCTCGGGACAGCAGGTCTTCCGGTGGCGCCACTCTAGGCCGCATGGATTGAGGTCTGGTATAGAGGCCCCGGACGACTCTTCCCGCCTTTGTCCCTGTCTCTCCTCGCCGAATGCCTGTATGCTCGTTGAACTATGGCGGTCGAGATTCCCGAACAACACACACGCATGCCGGAGACGCAGATGATCAAGCACACCCCACATCCACCACGCCCCCGGGGCCTGCTGATCGTGATGACCGGGGCCAGCGGCGTGGGCAAGGGCACCCTGCGCGAGCAGTGGCTGCAAGACCAGGACGTGTTCTATTCGGTGAGCTGGACGACCCGCACCGCCCGTCCCGGCGAGCGCCCCGGCCAGGACTACCATTTCGTGGACGCCGGGCGCTTTCTGGAAGGCATCGGACAGGCGGGCTTTCTGGAGCATGCCGAGTTCGCCGGCAACCACTACGGCACGCCCCGTGGTCCGATCGAGGCGGCGCTGGAGCGCGGTCAGGACGTGATTCTGGAGATCGAGGTGAAGGGCGCGATGCAGGTGCGCCAGAGCAGCAAGGAGGCGATCCTGATCTTCATCATGCCGCCCAGCTTGACCGAGCTGCGCCGCCGCCTGGAAGGCCGGGCCACCGAGAACCCCGAGCAGATCGAGCGCCGCCTGAGCCGCGCCCGTGAGGAAGTGCTGGAAGCGCACGCCTTCGACTACGTGGTGATGAACGACGACCTGACCCGGGCGGTGGCCGACATGCACGCCATTCAGCGGGCCGAGCGGCTGAAGTCGAACCGGCTGTCTCCGAGAGTGCTGAGCGGCATCGTCGACACCTGAGCGCCGACTGCGGCCGAGATGACTGGTTCGGGGCGTGGAGCACGGCTTTCCCAAGTCGCCTTCACGCCCCTCTCCCCTATCTCCCGTTCGCAGGCGCGACCCTAGGCCATGACCAACCCAGACTCGACTGACCCCAGCGCGAAAACCGAAGGCGAGCAGCGCCCCGACCCGGCCGACACGGCGCCCGCCGAGGGGCAGAGTCAGGCCATTCCCGAGGCCGACCGGGGGAAAGACCAGGGCGCCGACCTCGCCTATGACGCTCCGCCCTCCGAGGGGGCCCGCGACGACGACTAAGCCGAAGAAAACCGGAGCCCACGCCCAGTCGCCGCTCCTCGAACTGCCGGAGCCGCCGCAGGAGGCGACCGGCCCGCGGCAGAACGCCGAGCGGCCTGCCGCCGAACGCTCGGAGCTGTTGCTCTGGATGCACGGTCGGCTGACCGACGAGTACGGTCCGCGACCGCTCGTTGCGAGGCGCACGCCGATGCACGAGTTGATCAGCACCATCCTGTCGCAGCGGACCGACTGGCGCAACGAGGAGATCGCCTATCAGGAGCTGCGGCAACTGGGCGGCGGGCAGCCGGGCGAGGGTGAGGACGTGAACTGGGACGCGGTCGCCACTGTGCCGGTCGATGTGCTGGCACACGCCATCCGGGCCAGCACCTTCCCGGAGCAGAAGGCCCCGCGCATCCAGGCGACCCTGAAGGCCATCTGCGAGCAGAGGGGCAACTACGACCTCGGGTTCCTGGCGGAGATGACGCCCCAGGACGGCCTGAAGTGGCTCACCGCGCTGCCGGGCGTGGGCGTCAAGACGTCGAGTCTGGTGCTGCTGTTCAACTTCTCGAAGCCGGTGTTTCCGGTCGACACGCACGTGCACCGCATCACCAGCCGTGTCGGGGCAATTCCCAAAATGGGCGAGGGGCCGGCCCATAAAGCGCTGCTGGCCCTGCTACCGCCCGACCCACCGCTGCTGTATGAACTGCATGTCAACCTGCTGCGCCACGGGCAGCAGGTGTGCAGGTTCAGCAACCCGAAGTGTGGCAAATGCGTGCTGAGAGAACGATGCGACGCCTACGCCCAGTACGGCGACCAAGTGCCGACCTTTGTGAAGGGCTGACCGCCTGAAGAGCTGACGCTCAGGGCAGGGCGGCCACGTAGATATTGCCGTCACTTGTTTTTCGGAAGGCCACCTTCAGGCCGTCCGGCGACACCTGCCAGTCGCCCGACTGCACCTTCGCCGCCAAGTTCAGCAGCGGGCGCGAGGCGGCAGTTCCCAGGTCGTAGCGCCACACGGTGTGGGTGGCGACGTTCAGCGTCAGTGGGATGTACAGCAGGCTGCCGGAGTCGCGCCACTGGTAAGACCCGAACCAGCCGAGCTTCCGGGCCTCTCCGCCGCCTGTCGGCTGGACGAACATGCCATTCCGCGCCGCCGTGTCGAAGGCCACGGAATACGCCACCCACTTGCCGTCCGGGCTCGGCTGCACGCCGCGCAGGTTGAGCGCTGTCGCCAGGGTGCGTCTCGCTCCGGTCTGCACGTTCAGCGTGAACAGTTGCCGGTCGCGGTCAGCCGCCCGGATCTTGCCGCTCAGCAGCAGTGTGCCGCTGTTCAGCCACGCTGTGGCCCCGCCGCCGTACAGCGTCGCCACGAGGCGCGGGGCCGTGCCCAGGGTGACGCGGTAGACCCGGCTGACCCGGCGGTCGTAGTTGCCGCTCTGCGCCGAGACGGTGTACGCCACCTGCTCGTCCGGCCCCCACAGCACCCCAGCCCCCTGGGTCGGCAGCGTCCAGCGTTTGCGGTCGGACAGGCGCTCGACCACCGTCCTGTTGCCCTGCGGAACGGCGGCGTACTTCAGGTCGGGCGAGTAGAAGGCGATGCGGGAAAAGCGCACGCCAGGAGCGGAAGCGCCCGAAACCGGCACGCCGTAGACGGCCGCCTGCGCCGCGCCGGGAGGGCGGTCGATATACAGCAGCGAGCGGCTGTCCGGCGTCCAGACGGTTCCGGTGCAGCACCCGCCCGACGTGAGCCGCACGGGCGTGGCCTTCGGGGCGCTGGAAGTGGCGGCCAGGGCGAGTGTGGTCAGCAGGCCGGTCAGACCGGCAACGGCCAACAGCAGGCGCCGGTTCACCGTGCGCCCGCCGGAGCCGGGGGCCAGGGCTTGGCGTACTCATTGAGGAGTCTGCCGCCGCGCCTCGCTTCCGGCTGATCGTCGGGGGTCTGCCAGCGGCGCGGGTTGTTCAGGTCGAGTTCGTAGCCGCGCGAGAAGCCGCCCGCCAGCGTCAGGCTGTCCCAGTCGGCGGCGATGTACGGCAGCGGATTGAACAGGCGCTGATGGCCCCAGTCGCGCAGTTCGAGATGCAGGTGCGGCGCACTGATGCACGTTCCCTGCGAGTCGCCGCTCTTCGCCACCACCTGCCCACGCTTGACCGCCGCGCCCACCTTGAGCGTGGGGCGTTCCAGCAGGTGCCCGTACAGGCTGCTCAGGCCGCCCGCGTGCCGAATCACCAGGTTGTGCGGCGCGCTGCCGTGCGGGCCGTCCACCTCGCTCACCGTTCCGTCACCGATGGCGCGCACCGGGGTACCGCAGGGCGCGCTGAAGTCGAGGCCGAAGTGAATGCCCTGGATGTTGCCGTAGGTGCTGCTCCGCTGCCGGTACGCGCCCAGCGTGTTGCCGTAGCCCTGGCCCAGCAGCCAGGTCCCGGGGCCGGGATCGCCGGCGAACGGCAGGCCGAACTGACGGGCGGGCCGGGCGATCTGGCTGTCCGGAAGCGCCGGGGCGTTATGGGCCAGCGCACCGTTCAGGGGCCACAGAACGGAGAGCAGCAGGAGCGTGCGTCGCATAGGCCATTCTGGAGTGCGCGGGTGGGAATGAACTGAGCGATCTGCTCCGTCCTGGCAGGCGTGGAGGTCTTGTCACCCTGCAAATGCCTGCCTGCATACAAAGGCAGGGCGGCCTCCACCGTGGGGCCGCCCTGAACACTTCAAGTTCTGGTCAGTTCAATGTTCTTTCGTGCTCAGTCGTCGGCACCGACCGCTTCCTGCTGCGGGCGGGCGGCGTTGGTGCGCGTCTCGGTGAACAGGTCGCCCAGTTCCGGCTTGGCCTGCGCCTTGGCCTTCTCGATCTCAGCGTCCACGCCCGCTCCCAGTCGAGGGTCGATCTTGTACAGGTGTGCCACGAAGCGCTCGCGCACGAAGTCGGGCACCGTCGAGAGCGGGCCGGCGAAGTTGGCGTGCATGCGGGCCTGCGCGTCTGCGCCGATCAGCTCGTACAGCGCGGCCGGCTGAGCATACAGGTCCTCGTCGGTCTCGGGGTAGCCGAAGCGGGCAGCGTTGCCGTCGATTCTCAGCTCGGGCTCGTCGGTCAGCGGGCCGGTCTCGGCGGGGCCACCGAAGCTGTTCGGCTCGTACACCGGGGAGTCACCGAAGTTGCCGTCGAAGCGCGCCTGACCGTCGCGGTGGTAGGTGTTGACCGGCACGGCGGCCTTGTTCACCGGGAGCGCGGCGTAGTTGATGCCGATGCGGTAGCGGTGGGCGTCGGCGTAGCTCATCAAGCGGCCCTGCAGCACCTTGTCGGGGCTGGCCCCGAGGCCGCGCGGCATGTTGCTCGGCTCGAACGCCGCCTGCTCGATCTCGGCGAAGTAGTTCCTGGGGTTCTCGTTCAGCTCGATCTCGCCCACCTCGATCAGCGGGTAGTCCTTGTGGCTGACCGTCTTGGTGAGGTCGAAGATGTTGGTGTGGTACGTCTCGGCGTCCTTCTCGGGAATCACCTGGATCGACACCTTCCACTTGGGGTACTCACCGTGCTCGATGGCGTCGAACAGGTCCTGCAGGTGGTAGTCGAGGTTGGCCCCGGCCACCTTGGCGCCCTGATCCTCGCTCATGCCCTGCACGCCCTGCTGGGTGTGGAAGTGCCACTTGACCCAGTAGCGCTCGCCCGCGTCGTTCCAGAGGCTGAACGTGTGGCTGCCGTAGCCGTTCATGTGGCGGAAGCTGCGCGGAATGCCCCGGTCACCGAACAGGTACAGCACCTGGTGCAGCGCCTCGGGGCGGTGGCCCCAGTAGTCGAAGATCATGGTGGCGCTGCGGCGGCCGGTCTGCGGGTGACGCTTCTGGCTGTGGATGAAATCGTGGAACTTCAAGGGATCGCGCACGAAGAAGATCGGGGTGTTGTTGCCGACCAGGTCCCAGTTGCCGTCCTCGGTGTAGAACTTCAGCGAGAAGCCGCGCGGGTCGCGCACAGTGTCGGCGAAGCCCTTCTCTCCGGCCACGGTGCTGAAGCGCGCCAGCATGCGCGTCTGCTTGCCGACCTCGCTGAAGATCTTGGCGTTGGTGTATTTGGTGATGTCGCCGGTCACGGTGAAGGTGCCGTAGGCGCCGCCGCCCTTGGCGTGCACCACGCGCTCGGGCACACGCTCGCGGTTGAAGTGCGCGATGCGCTCGAGCAAGTGATGGTCTTGCAGCAGCAGCGGGCCACGCGGGCCGGCCGACAGCGACTGCTGGTTGTTGGGCACCGGGTTGCCCTGGGCGTTGGTCAGCGTGCCCTGCGCGGGCTTGGCCGCCTTCATGTCGCTGGACTCGGTCGGGCTAAAGGTCTTGTCACTCATGGCTGCTCCTGAAGAAAGGTCTGGGTACGGCGTTCAGTGATCGGATGTTCAGTCGTCACAGGAACGGGTGTTCCTTATTGGAGATGATTCCTGTTAACCGCGCGGGCAACTGTGGCCTGCTTACACAATGAGGGTCAGGCGCGCTGCCCGGACCCATTCTGAGAACTCCAGGCCGCGTCCGCGTGCGAGCAGCACCGCGCTAGGCAGGGGAAGGCCCGTCGGCCGGATTCGCCGGGCCGCTCGCCTCGTCGAATTCCAGGAACGCCGTCACCACGCGGTTGAGCAGCCACCACCCCTGGGGCGTGGCCCGCAGCTGCTCGCCGTGCTGCTCGAGCAGGCCCAGCCGCACCTGCTCGGCGATCACCCCGGCGTACCGCTGCGCCACGTCGAGGCCGCTGCGGCGCGACAGCGTGGGCAGGTGCAGCCCGTCTCGCAGCCGCAGCCCCATGAAGAGCGCGTCGGTCACCACGTCGGTGGGCGCCAGCACATCGGGGTCGCCTGCGCCGCCCGCCAGCCAGTCGTGCAGGTGCGGATTGGTGCGGCGAAACGGCAGGCCGGATTCAGGCTCCGCGTCTCCGGCGGCTCCTGGGTAGTATCCCGCTCCTCCCGGCCCCAGCCCCAGGAAGTACTCTCCCGTCCAGTACGCGCGGTTGTGTCGGCTCTGGGCCTGCGGCGTGCGGGCGTAGTTGCTCACCTCATACCGGGCAAACCCGGCGGTGGTGAGCAGCGCCTCGGTCGTCTCGAAGCCGCGCTCCTCGTCTTCCTCGCGCACGGTCACTCCCTGGCGGGCGAACGGTGTGCCCGGCTCGATGGTCAGCGTATAGGCACTCACGTGCTCGACCCCGAGCGCCACCAGTCCGGCGATGTCGCTCTCCAGCGGCTGCCCCTCGACCGCCGTGATCAGGTCGCCGCTCACCCGGAAACCGGCGTCCAGCAGCTGCGTCACGGCTTCACTGGCCGTCCGGGCGTCGTGCTGCCGCCCCAGGAATTTCAGCGTCGGGTCGTGCAGGCTCTGCACCCCGACCGAGGCGCGGTCGAACCCCAGGCCGCGCCAGTGGGCCGCCCGCTCGGGACTGACCGTGCCGGGATTGACCTCCAGCGTGTTCTCGTACCGGCCCCAGCCGAGGTGACGGCGCAGTGAGGCCGCGAGCCGCTCCATCTCAGCGGGGCGCAGAAACGACGGCGTGCCGCCGCCCAGGTACAGCGTGTCGAGCTGCACGTCGTAGCGCCCGGCCAGCTGTTCAGCCTCCTGTTCCAGGCGCGCCAGGTACCGCTCGACCAGGTCGCCGCGCCGCTCGAGCACATGAAAGTCGCAGTACGGGCAGATGCTGGGGCAGAACGGCACATGCACGTAGGCGTGCCGGATAGGGCCGGGCCGGGCGTCACTGGGGGGCGCGGCACTGAACAGGGCGGGCGACACGGAACTCACCGGGGAAGTGTAGCCGGGGACCGGGCCGACGAAGGTGCCGCAGGGCGTGCGCACGCTCCCGCGCCCCACGGCCCACGCGTCCCGATCCTGTACCCTGGGGGCATGACGGCCAGGTCACCCTCAGAGTTGCCGCCGCCGGTGTTTCAGACCGGAACCGACTACAGCACCAACACCGCCAACGCGCTGATTCACCTGTACCGGGCCGAGGTCGGCAAGATGACCGCCTACCGGCAGCGGCTCGACATGACTACCAACTGGGCGGTGGTCACCTCGGCCGGTCTGGCGAGCTTCGCGCTGGGCAACGCCGACAACAGCCACGCCACCTTCCTGTTCGCGATGTTCATGAACTACTTCTTCCTGCACTTAGAAGCGAGGCGGTTCCGCATCTTCGAGATCAGCGTGCACCGGGTGCGCATCATGGAGCGCTTCTTCTATCCGGCGATGCTGGGCGAGCACCCCGACCCGCACTGGCATCAGCTGCTGCTGGCCGAGCTGAGCAAGCCGCGCAGCCCGATGAGCCGCGCCGACTCGATCGGCTGGCGGCTGCGGCGCAACTACCTCTGGATCTACACCGCCATCCTGATGGCCTGGTTCGCCAAGCTCGACATCAACCGCTCGCACGAGGTGGCCATCACGCCGCGCAGCCTGCTCGACATGGCGAGCATCGGCAACATCCCCGGCTGGCTGATCTTCAGTCTGGTGGCGGTGTTCTACGGCTTCCTGATCCGCATCACCGTACGGGCCACCCGCGACTATCCGCTCGAAGAGGGCTGAAACGCCTCTATGCTGTGGCCATGTCGATTGCTCCGCACGAATTCCGCGAGACCCTGGGCCGCTTCGCCAGCGGCGTGACCGTCGTGACCTTGTCGCACGAGGGCGAACGGCGCGGCATGACCGCCAACGCCTTCGTGTCGGTGAGCCTCACCCCGCCGCTGATCCTGGTGAGCGTGGCCCGCACCGCGCACATGCACGCCCGCCTGCTGGAAGTCGAGCGCTTCGGCGTGAACGTGCTGAGCAGCAGCCAGCAGGCGATGAGCACCCACTTCGCGGGCAAGCCCGACGCCGGCCTGAGCGTGCCCTGGATGGACCACGAGGGCCTGCCGCTGATCGGCGGCGCGGTGGCGCAGCTGGTCTGCACCAAGACCGAGGCGCACGAGGCCGGAGACCACACGCTGTTCATCGGCCAGGTGGAGTACAGCCGCTACACCGACGACGACCCGCTGCTGTACTTCCGGGGCGCGTACCACGAACTCGGCTGAGGGCGAACCCGAGTTGAGCGAAGGCTGAAACCGGCGGCGCTTCAGTCTGCCGGAGCCATCAGGGCCGTCAGCCCTTCGCCCGCCGTGGCCCGCAGCGAGAAGCTGGCCCGGCGGGTGAGCGGCGTGGTGTCGGGGTTGATCTCGATCACCGTGCCGCCGCACGCCAGGGTCACGTCCGCCAACGCCGCCGCCGGGTACACCTGACTGCTGGTGCCGATGACCAGCGCCACCTCGGCCTGCTCGAAGGCCAGCTGGGCGTCTTCGAGCACGTCTTCCGGCAGCATCTCGCCGAACCACACCACGTTCGGGCGCATGCGCGAGCCGCAGCGCCCGCACCTCGGCGGCGGCACGAACCCGGCCGCCCCGGGCAGCGGCTGCCGGTGGTCGCACGCCTCACAGCGCCCGTGCGTCAGGTTGCCGTGCAGTTCGAGCGGCGGGCGACTGCCAGCCCGCAGGTGCAGCCCGTCGACGTTCTGCGTGACGAGCACGAAGGCCCCGTCTCCGTACTCGGCCAGCTTCCGGCCTTCGAGTTCGGCGATCAGCTCGTGGCCCCGGTTGGGCCGGGCCGCCGTCACGTCGCGGTAGCGACCCGCGTACCAGTCCCAGACGAGTTCAGGATCACGCCAGTAGGCTTCCGGGCTGGCGAGATCCTCGGGCCTGAACCTCGCCCAGTGCCCGGTCTGCGCGTCCCTGAAGGTCGGAATGCCGCTCTCGGCACTGACGCCCGCTCCGGTCATGACCACCACACGGTGGGCGGCGTGCAGCAGGGCGACGGCTTCCGGAAGATTCATGGCCGAATGATACGGGAGCGGGCGCCAGGACCGGCCTCAGGATTCAGTACGCGAAGTACACCAGGTCGGCGGGCACGCTCTGCGGCGCTTCGCGCGTCGTCTGCGGCCCACTGGTGCTCAGCGCTGCGGCGAGCTTCCGGGCTTCCTGCAGGTAGTTCTCGTGGTCACTTGCCGCTCCGGACGCCTTGACCGGTACCGCCGGCAGGCCGAACAGGTCGGGCAGCGGCTGATCGGCGTCGGCCGGGTGGTGCCACGCGCCGGTCTTCCAGTCGAAGGTGTACAGCGGCACGAACGCCTCGCCGTGCTCGGCCACGAACTCCAGGGCGCTCAGCAGGAAATCGAGTTCGGCCTCCTCCAGCCAGGGCGCGAAGTTCAGGCGCGTCCAGCCGGGCTTCAGGCCCTCCAGGTCGGACAGGATGCAGGTCTGGTAGCGCAGGCTGGTCTCGTCGCTGATGTTCAGCAGCGCGTGCCCGTACGGCCCGGCGCAGGCGCAGCCGCCGCGCGCCTGGATGCCGAACAGGTCGTTGAGCAGCCGCACCACCAGCCTCGGGTGCAGGTACTGACTGACGGCGCCCTGGCCGCTCTCCGTGCGCACCAGGAACGACAGCACCGCCAGCCGGGGCGAGTCGAGGTTGCCGAGCAGGTGCAGCCGGGGGTTGCCGCGCAGCCGCGAGATGGCCCGCGAGATCAGGGCGTGCTCGCGCCGCTCGATCTGCGCCGGGTCGAGCGTCTCCTTGACTTTGAAGGCCAGCGCGGTCCGCAGCTTGCCCCGGATGGCCGGCGTTCCGGCGTCCTCGCGGGCCTCGATGTCGTCCACGAAGGCGTGGCCCTGGCGACTCACGAAGCGCACCGTCCCGCCGCCCGCCGTCGAAGGCGTCGCGAGGTGGTACAGGTGCTCCTGAAAGCACAGCAGGCCGGGAGTGCCCGGGCCGCCCACGAATTTGTGCGGGCTGAGAAACACCGCGTCGTAACCGTCCGGCCGGCCCGGCTTCATGTCGATCTGCACGTACGGCCCGCTGGCCGCGAAGTCGAAGAAGGCCAGCGCGCCGTGGGCATGCAGCAGCCGCGCCACACTGCGGGTGTCGGTGAGCAGCCCGGTCACGTTGCTGGCCGCACTGAACGACCCGATGCGCGGGCGGCCCAGGTAGGCGGGGTTCTTCAGGGCCACCAGGAGCGCGTCCAGGTCGAGGTGGCCGCGCTCACACAGCGGCAGCTCGACCACCTCGGCCAGCGACTCGCGCCAGCTCACCTCGTTGCTGTGGTGCTCGTACGGCCCCACGAACACCACGGGGCGCTCGGCACGGGGCATGGCCGCCAGCAGCCGCTCACGGTGCACGCTCGGTACACTCAGCCCGAGGATGTCCTGAAGTCGCCGCACCGCCGCCGTGCTGCCCGAGCCGCAGAACACCAGCTTGCAGCTCGCGTCGGCTCCCAGCTGCGCCTTGACGTACTCACTCGCCTGGTGCGCGAGTGCCGTGGTCTGCGCGCCGCTGCGGCTGTCTTCGGTATGGGTGTTGGCGTACAGCGGCATCACGCGCTCGGTAAGCGTCTCCTCGACCCAGCGCAGAGCCCGTCCCGAGGCCACGTAGTCAGCGTAGGTCAGGCGGCGCTCGCCGAACGGCGTCTGAATGGGC
>Ga0160429_1001068_pt1 | contig 16365 bp, 14 predicted proteins | sample SolpanmetagenomR_FD_108199 | JGI IMG/M metagenome (GOLD analysis project Ga0160429, IMG submission 108199) | Solar panel surface microbial communities from Lawrence Berkeley National Laboratory, California, USA - R | ecosystem: Engineered > Built environment > Solar panel > Unclassified ...
CACATACGGCCATAGACTGTGGAGAACAAGGCATCCCGTTCGCTCTGCCCTATTTAAGCCACAGATCGACTGCGTAGTAGTATGGTGGGTGACCACATGCGAATTTCAGTTGCTGTATGTCGACATACATTTTTGTTTTTTTGTCATCCGTTTTGGTGTACCGTGCTGAGCGTATTTCATATCATAAGAACCTGGAATGTTTGGATGTCCTGCTGTAGAAGGAAGACACGATTACTCTTTTTGTTGTCCAGCAACTGTTGTGGTGACGTCGATCGACGTGCTCGTTGGATTTATTCGAGACGTTGTTTGTGGTCTTGACATGGCAAACGATAGTTTATAAGATTCTTCGCGATATCTCATCCTCTTTCGTCTAGATACGCCGAAAGAAATCTCCAAGAAGTGAACATAACGGTGTTCAGAACTAAACGTGAAGTCATCATGAACAACACCAGCCAAACAGCAACAATGCAAGAAGAGCAGACCCTCCACCTCGACATCGACACACCGGATGTAGAAACTCTCCACGACCTCCTTAGCGACATGACCATTCCCAGCTCGCCCACCACTTCAAGCTCCACCACACCACCATTACCTCCACACAACCTATGGACTCACCTCCCCCTCGAACTCCGCCAAACAATACTCACCCACCTCCTCACCTCACTCCACCACTCAACCCTCCACATCTTCGCGCACCCCTCCAACCCACTTACCGCCCGCACTCCAAACCCGCTCCTCGCAACCCTCCGCGCCTTACTCGCCACATCCGTCCAGTTCCGCACCGACCTCCGCGCCCCTCTAAACAGTCTCTGCACCGACTTGTTACGCCGATGGCACCGCCTTTTGCGCGATGCACACGTCCGGTTGTATAAGCACGTAGAGGCGCAGTTCGCGATGGGGAATGTGCACACCGTAACAGGTGTATTTAGTGTGAAGGAGGCGTTGCGGAAGGCTAGCTATGCGGGAAATGAGTATTATCAGTCTGTTGCTAATAGAGTGCTTTATGGTGAGGGGAACAGGGATGCGATGCTTGGACGGGTTGGGCAGGGGTGGGAGGGTTTGTATCGGATTTGGTGGAAACTCGAGGTTAGTCCTGTAATGTTTCGCTTATCTTTTACTTTTGTATTGTGTTTGTGCTTGTCTTTGTGTCCATTCTTTTCTGGGAGGGCTTTGGCACGGCTGGACAGCACAACAAGCAATCATCAATGACTCCGTCTGTTAAGGACTTATATATGCCTGAAGCTGACAGCAATGTGTAGGGCAAACCAGAGGAGGAGTTTTTGGAATGGCACGATGAAGTTTTCAATAGACGGTGGACTATGCGTCAAGCCTATCACGAAGCAACAAAGGCGATGCGCAACGATCCTGCGTCAAAGTCGACGACATCATCATCGTGAGCGTCATAGGGTAAAGAATTATAGCTATAACTTCAGCAGGTACTGATTTTGCTCCTGTAATCCTTCTCATATGATCTGCAGGCATGGCCATGCCAACCAGATTCTACACTTCTGAGTGCCATCAACTACTACTCCAATAATGGAAAGCTTAAGTCGTCTGGTTTCATCGACAAGCAAGAGCACAAGGGACTTCCCTTCACACGTCAACTTGAAGCACCGGGATACGTGAGTGGCTGTCTTTTTGGAAAGACAACGCGAACTGATGATTAGTCTTCTTTCGTCACGATTTGCTACTGGCGATCATGTACATCCTGTGCATTGTGTTGAGCCAAGCATGGGCTTATTAGGGTTGGCAAGCTACGTCCACGAAGTCTTCAAGAAGTATACCTGCTAGTAAACAGCATTCGAACATCATTTTTAGGCAGTAGTTCCACTGATGGATATCCTGATTTTGCTTGTCGAAGGAGCAAGTGTCGTACTTGGTCAAGTTCTCTCACGTCTTGTATTCGTAACTTCTTCCTCTATTAGCTGGGTGTTGATTTTGCTGCTGTGATCGTTGTCATGTAGAAGATTAGTCTATCGACAACATGAGGCAGATGCTTGACAGTAAGGCTGAGCACGGCATACCATTTCTAAAAGGAGTATAAGATTGGTTAAAAAATCGACGCCTATATGAGAAAGAATATGCTCTCGCCGACGGAAACAAACTTCTAACATTCACAGAAGCCTCGGCTGGAGGAGCGAGGGATCAACGAGTTATGTAGGCATGTCAACCGCATTCAATAATTCTGAGCGTCATCAACTACAGTACTACTTCAACAACAGACACCTTACCTCCTGCCACTTTCTTTGTCCGCAATATCTCCTAATTGAACAAGCTCAACCCGCAAGATTATCTTCGACATTCTTCACACCTCTTCATTCTTTCATTGGCCTATCCTCCTTCTCGATCTCATAAGACTTGGATGTCTTTTGCCGAGCAACAATAGAAGGAGATGCAAGGACATGAGAACGAGCATCTTTTCAGACGCCATGTAGTCGGTCGCGCATTTTAGCTAGACAACGATAGACCAAGGCTGAGAAAAACGTATACGGGAGAAGCCGACCTTCAATACTTTGTCGTCTCTCAGAAGACGAACGTAAGGCCTGAGCTCGACAGCTCAGCATGCTACGGCCACGATCAGCCGATGAAAGCATCACCCGACTCCCAGCGCTAGAGATCATCGAACACGAGTCTCCCAAAGCAACACAATTACCCGAGAACACCTTACAAAATTGCGAAAACGCTGACTTATGACATACGGCCTGGCCTGCCGCTTTCCACTGAAAGACATGGATTAGGATGGACACGACTTCATGCGCGGGAAGTACAAGATTACCAGTGACACGCGCACATTCCAGTTTCAGAAACTGGATATAAAGAAGGTATACATTACGACAGCATGTTCTATATACGCAGATATTGTGCTAATAGGTCATTGTAGAAATGGGTGAAGATTGCTACCGAAGGGGTTACGGCGCTAGATGCTATAACTAACCTAGCACGATTATCAAAGCTGTTCGCAGCAAAAGTTCAACACAGCGAATTGCAAGTTGGCACAGGATGCGGTAGCTGCTAATGCCGACAAGAAAGGACATGAGCGAACCACGCTTAGGCAGGCCGCATGCCATTCACCTCTACCTATATTGCTTTCCGCAAATGGCCAAATTTCACTCGAAACGACATCGTGAAGGCATTCGCTATTGGTTGCTGGCTAGCTTTTGAATCTGATCGGTAGTCTACACATCCTATTTGAGACCTACTGTGCATTATTAAAAGGCTATTCATTAATCGTGGCTATATAGCGAGCTCTTCCTCACTATTAATTCCCATCGCCGACAAGCTCAAACCAGCGTAATATGAAGAACAAGCTACTCCGCGTCTATAGCGAGCGTTCCCTCACCACTCCTTGCATTCGCCAACGAGCTCAAATCACCACTGAACGACTACAACGCAGCAAAAGGCCCGCTACCTCAACCCTCTCAAGCTCACCTTCTAAGAAATCACGCATCACGCAAACCGCTGACAACAGCACCAACACTATGGCTAGCAAAGCCGCGCCAGAGTCCAAGACTATCATGCACGACCAGCCTGGATCAAGAAAGAAAAGCTTCAAGTCAGATCGGTCGCAGAGAAGGAGGCATGGTATTCCTCTCACACCGAGAGTTTCCGACTTCAAAGTATCTATGCTAGCTGTATCTCAATATCATCCACTCCAGAATGGTGAAGAGAAGGAGACTCTAGTAATGGACCTGCTACAGCGGGGCATTCTTCACAACTGTATCACTACGCCCGAAAACTATATATATCGCCCTCGTCCCAGCTGCGGTCTTATTGGGAGGCAGCATGAGGACCGTCAAGTAGCATACGCTAATCGCCATAGGCACTCATTACCAAAGGCTAGCTGTTATCATGCTGCTACTTTAGTGCTGTACAGCATCTTACTTCGCCACAACCTCGCTCAAACGAGTTCCCTTGGCGCCAAAGCCTATCAAACCGGTAAACACGACAGCTTCTTCACCAAATATACCACAGCCTCGCCAAACGAGTTCGACGACGAGTCATCGGACTCTGAGCTCCTGGCAGCATCGACTCCACAACAGCGATGAGTCTCCACGTCTAAGAGACTACACCTGGAAGAGGACGAGCTCGATATTGGCCTCATTGAGATTGATTCTGATACACTTCCGTCGTTGGGGGTAGCCAAGTGTCAATGGACGGAGTTTATCTGCATCTCTGCAGGACTTTTGCATCACTAAGGCAAGAGCGTTTGTCATAAATGGAGATAAAGACAGGAGGGAGAAGGACTTTAAGGACTTCTCTTAGTGTCTGAAGGAATTGATGATGAGGAAGTTGCCTTTTATTGACTCTTGACATGTTAGCATAGTACTCGGTAAGATCCATCAATCAACATTTGGTATCGTGGGAACGGAGCTGATGATTGCAGGAAGGCAGATCAGAATGACTGTTACTGCTGGTCTCGGGTTTATACAGAAGCCAGAGCCCGTTTCAGGATGAGCCCTATTCTTTGTCATCTGACAGGTTTTGAGACCACGAAGGCAGCACTCACGCCTCAGCACAACCCATCTCGGTAAGGTGTGTCCTAGCCACTCTCTGCTCCACGCAAACTCTTGCAAAAGCAAGTAGAATTGTAACACGTTCGATATAGAAACAACATATTCGTGTCGACAAACTCAAATCGAAGCAGTGCCGTCTCTAACATTATCATTACCAACAATGACCCGTAACTCATATCCTCAGCGTGTGTTTCATGCCCTGTTGCCTTCATATTCGAACCTAAGCCCTAGCCTGCCATCTCTCATTAAACGCCGTAACCGCCACCGCAATCTGCTTATACAACCAATTCCGACTCCCCTCCTCACCCACCGGCACAAACGGTCCCTGCCTGCCCTCCTTCAACGTAATATTCATACCGGTTCTCTCCTTGCTAATCCTCTGTACATCCTTCAATGGCACATCCCACTCACTCGTCAGCTTCTGCGTTCTCACCAGCACAATATCATTATACGTCAGCATAACCGTCAAATCCTTGCTGCCGCCACCACCCTGACTCTGCAAATCAAGATGGGCAATGTAGTTTTCGTTGAAATATTTGCCATTATCAATCGTCTTGAGCCAGAATTGTCCCAGAGCTTCGCGTTGCGAGTATGGGCGCACAACGCCGTCCATGCCGATGAAGCGGGTCAGACGAACGCGGTCGAGAGCTTCTTGGTCAAAGACGGTGGTGGTGTTGCGTACACCTTCAGCCATGCTCGAAGCGGCGTCGAAGAAACCAACGGCTGCCTTGGTGGGCAGGCCGAGAAATCCTTTACCCACGCCCTTCACAAAGCCGAGCGCACCTTCTTTTTCTGCACCTTCAATGGGGTGGCGAGCTAGACCTCCGATACCACTGGCAAGACTGTTGGCGAAGGCGTTGCCACCTGCGCTGATACCGTAGAGAGCGTGCTTTGGTCTATTTCGAGCCTTGGACATGCGGCGCTGGTCCTGGAACTCTTTGTCCATGCTTGCCGCTGCAAGTCCCTTGGACATACTGCCTGTGAATTTGGCCATACTGTCGGAAAAGCCAAAGACAGACTTCTTGACAAAGCTGGAAGCACCTTTGGCGAATGCAAAGCCCAGATCTTGAGGTCGATCAGTGTTCACAAGACCTTGGTACGGCTCGTAGAAGATGTCGGCGACACCAGAGCTGACATTGTTGAAAAGACCCACAGGGTTACCCAGGAAGTCTGCAGAGCCAATGATGACGTGAACTTGGCGCAAGGATTCCTGGACGTAGTGGTTCTGGATATTGCCAAGAAGTGCGTTGAGTGTGATACGTGCGTTCTCGATCATCAGCGCATTGTAGCGAAGCGGTGCATCGTTGACATTGCCGATAGACATGGTGAGAACGTTGACAGCAAAATTGAGGGGATTGTTGCTGGCAAGAGTATCTTCGACGTTGACACGCTCAGTCCTGACGAATGAAAGATCAATCTGCATAGGCTGCAGGTGAAGCAATTCAAAGTAAATGTCTTGGCCTTGTGATTCTTGTTGAGGCTCAGGGATGGTAAGCTCTTCCTCACACAACTTGCCTTCCTTCTGCTCGGCCCACGAAGCGCCTGGAATTTTGGCGAAATCAAGCAGTGCAAAGATGAAATCTTCATCCATTTCAATGGTCATCTGCTGGAGAAGGATTGTGAAGTACTTGATGTAGAGTACGCCATATGTATCGTCCTTGACTCGTGTCAAAGCAGTGTGAAAGATAGGATGCGCTTCCATCTCCTTGCCAGTCTTGGGAACCACAGAAGGATAAAGCAGTATGGGGAAAATGCCACCATAAAGCTGGTTGTCGATCTGAATCCATTTCGTGGTGAAATTTACTGTCTGGTAAAGCGCAGATTCGTTGAACTTGAGTTCAATCTCGCGGAATGTGGCGTATAAGAGCTCTCTCAAGTTTTTGTTGACGAGTGAGATACCAATACCAGCTAGGCGTACTTGAGCTTTGAAAGTAACATCAAAGTCCTGGTCCTTGACCTCGAATCCTTGTGTTGCTGACTTGCCAGCTTTCTGCTTGTACATGCTTTGGGACGCTTTGTAGTTGGTCAAGACCAATGCTTGACGTGGACCGTCTGCGCTGACTTCAATGCTGACAATCTTCTGCCTCGATTCGCCCTCAGCGGCAGGTAACTTGAGCGGTATCTGAGGTCCTATCTCAGCCAGCTTGACGGTACGATCCTTTCCACGTGCAGTGAGGATTAGATCCTTGTTGCGGGAGGCAGGATAATCCCAAGCATAAGGCATGACACTTCGTGCAGGTACACGGTACCTGATAGGCCGCCAGCCAGACCCGCGGTCTTCCTCATCCTCGCTGATGTTCGGATTGGCTTGGTAGAACAAGAATTCTGTGTCACTTTCGTTGCGGACGGAGAAGGGCCAATGCTTCGAGATAGACAAGAAGATGAAGATTGTGGCGTTTTCGAGGAATATCTCAGCTTGTACGAGCTGTTGGCGTTTCTTCTCCTTGGCAATCTTGACGTGAACACGGCCAACATTCGAAATAGCAAATGGCGACGACCATTGATTATTGAGACCTGGGAATTGTAGGCAAAGTTGTTGGCCAGTGAGCTGCTTAAGGAACCGGATCGGATGTAGGTCATCAGCCTTGAGAGTGACCACTTCATTGGATCCGGGTTCACGGAGGTTAATGTCTTCACCAATCTTGTTCTTGACGACAAAGCGGGGCGAGACCGTGATCACGTTGGTAAGTTTGTACTTCAGACATGTTAGCAGTGATCATACAGCACGAAACGCGATCAGTCATACCTTGCCCTCACCCTGCCCAACAGTAACACCAAGTTGCATCTCTGATCTGCCACCTGTAGCAGGTACAGAAACATCATAAGTACTTCCAATAGCATCGAAACTTTGAGGCTTGCTCCATTGCGAATCGCCAACCTTGATTGAAGCTCTGTTGCTCTGATCATCGGTGGGGAATGAGAACATGAAAGGAGTAGCTTTCGAAGAATCTTCTGTGATGACCCCTTGACCTGCAGCTGCGCGAGGTCCAGATAAGAAACCTTTGCTTCGTAGTTCAAGGTCAAGTCCAGTGCGGTTAAGCACAATGTAGGGACTGTAGATGGTTACCTTAAAGGCGCCACCACTATTAGGGATATTGCTATTGTATTGATTAGTTATTTGGTCACAATATGAGAGCGTTATATTATACATACTAGTAGTGCAACTTCAACCTCAACGTCAAGCCAGCAGTGTCTTTGATCATGACAGTCTTCTCTCTCGAGAAATCTCTATTGGGAGAGTTGATGACTGCATACTCGCTTTGCTTGAAAGGTGTATCCTGCACATCAACGCTCAGCAGCAAGAGGTGAGTGAGGTTGACAACATGCACGGGGCTGACGCCACCCTTCCTTAGGAAGTTCGTCCAGTCCTTCTTAGTGTTCTTGTCATAGATTCTGTACTTGAAATCGAAGGGCAAAAGGTTCTGAAGCTCTACAGGAGGTGATAAGCGGATCTTCATGAATGGGTAGATACTAGATCGGGATTAGTTAGGTTCTCTCTATCAATTTATCAAGTGCTTACTTTGTGATGGGGTTAGTCTTGTCGTAGATTGCGTTCATTTGGAAGTAGAACGGAGGTGCAGAAGGATCATTCTCATCGCCCTTGCAGGTGATGACTTGAGTAGGACGTTTTGTGATATCCTTCCAGAAGAGCCGCTCATTGGACCAAGTATATCCGAAGCCGGGATCAGGCCTAACAACAATTGAGTGCAAGAAGCATGCTCCGATCGGACTAGGTCTCGAGCTTCCAGGAGGGATTTTCTCTATCCTGAGTAGATGTCCTTCCTCTGGACTGTAAATGCCAATTTCGATGGGTATTTGCGACGCATTTTCGATGGTCAATGGTGATTTGAACGTGACATGCTTGACACTATCTGTACCAAGCTCAACGTCAACGAGCAGACGATGCAAGACTTTGTCCTTTCGTGGCATCAAGTTGTATAATACCTCACCCTCCTTGTTGATTGGGATACGCTCGACACTGTCAAAACCCGTGCCATCAAGACGAACGGCAACTATACCCTGTGACGCTTCTGTTGACAAAGTCTCACGCATGATGGTAGCGTCTTCAAAGCGCCATGGTGCTTCATCACCGTCCTCAATCCTGGCAGCTGAGCCCTCGCGACCATCATCACGTTGCGCCCAGATGTTCATCACGAAACCAGTCTGATTACGTATTCTGTATGGCGCATCGTTACCTCTGGGTTTCGAAAGCACATCTTCCTCGGTCGATAAGAAATCAAATGACTTGGATGCAAGAGCAATGGTAGCAGTTGTAACTGTAATATCAAGTTGCTTCCTGGAGAAAAGGTCGACAGATAGGCGGGCTGGGTTCAGATCCTTCGCCATGTGGAATGCAAGACTCCAGGGCTCGATCAGTGGTTCCCAAGCTGATTTTGCGAAGTTGTAGACGTTGATAAACGTCTCTACACTTGTATCTGCAGTCATCGCACCCGACCAATCGCGCACTGTCACGTCGAACTGGTTAACACTCCAGTCCAGCATGGGCAATTCGTGTGTATCACCAATAAGCACAACACGTATCCCGCCCATATGCAAATCGAGCTCTTCGCGGTTCATGATAACTGAGCCTCCAGACTGTTGTGGTACTGTAGGTGGCGCAACGCTCGGTCGCCTAGTCTTGATAGACTTTGCGGTCTTCTTGCCTGTCGACGACGCACGATTTTGTGCGGAAGGCTGCTTAGCTACGCTCTTGGCACCTGGTAGGTTCTTCGCCTCCTGGTCTGCGAGCTCGTTGTCGTGGTCGATGGACCTTGACATTTCCGATGCGCGCTGGAAGATTTGCATCACCAGCAAGATATCTCGGAGTGAAAGACGAAGAACAAGCGGCTCGATATCGATGGAAATGTTCGTCAACGATGACTCCTCTCCTTGCTGGCGTATGTCAAGCGAGGTGGCAATACTGAAGTCGTCGAGGATACGAAGATGATTCGAATCGAAGCGGTCCATGCGGCACAGGTATAGGCCAATCTTTTCTGCTTGTACAGTAGTAGCATGCTGTTTTGCGACTACAGCCTGTTTCAGGCTAAGAACAATAGCCTCTGAGTTAGCCAATGCCGGGTTCGCAATAACAATGATTTGTGCATCGACGAGGTTGACTCGGAAAGACATATTCATGCCACCATCTGACTGCTCTCCAGTATTGTCTTGCTTGCTCTTTGCCACTTCTTGCGATTCAGCCTCGTCATCAGTGTGAGCTTCCATTTCGATTTGGTCCTTCGCTTCTTCTTCTTCTGATTCTAGATCTTCATGCGTTTCCGCAGCAAGACCGGCGTTGAGAAAAGCTTGCACCGCAAAAGCAAACTCTAGAGACACGATGACTTTAGGACTATCAACACTGACGATAGCCAGAAGGTTCTTCTCTTCACCACCTGACATCGTAACAGTAGCCATGAATTGCTGCGTGATATCGGTGTTCGTCAACGACATGATCTTCCTGAACTTGTTTGTTCCACGCTTACGCGTGTCTGTTACAGTGAAGGACTGAATCATCAACTCTGCTTCCATAGATCCATCACTGACCATACGAAGCTTGATATTGGTATCATTAATGCTGAACTTGGCAAGTGTTGCAGCGACGGCATCACCCATTGGTTTATCGTCCTTGGCTTCGAGTAGCTCCAATCCCACAGCACCCGCCTTGAAGACTAGATCCATCTTCGTCCAGTGTTCTGCGCTCGTCTCGAGTTCGGGTGTTTGATGAGCGGGTTCTGTGGTGGTAGGGTGTGGCTCTGCGTTGCCGTTCGTAATCTGCTTTGCCGGTATAGTTGTTGAATCGGGTAATTCCTCCTCGACAGCTTGATCAAGCGCAGCGTCTGGTTCTGTGGCGAAAGCTGCGGGAATAGCCTGCGATAGTTCAAGCAGGAACTTCAGCTGTGGCGGTGTGACTTTGACATTAATATCTGACATTTTGCTGCGCACTTCAAGGTCTGGCCGTTTCTGATTCGGCTTGTGCTCAACATATGTAACGTCAAAGTTCAGATCGACCTTGTCAATGAGCTCAAGCACTTCAGCATCCTGTTCATGATAGTTGAGCATCGACTCGAGGCGGACGTTGCGGATACCTGCAGAAAGCTGGTTCGCAATGTCTGCCTGCTTCGAGTCATCGACAGGGACGAACTTGTTCTTGGCATAGATTTCTCCCAGGTAAGCGGTAAGTGTATCACGTCCAAGACCTTCGATGGATACTGTTCTAGGAAAGACGATAATGGGAGTGCTGACAAGGATGTCGAACTGCATTCTTGTGGCGCGTTCTTGTACAGCAGTAGCTTGGTTCGCGGCAGCCTCACGAGCGGCATTGAATACTGCCTGCATCTTGCCAAACTTCACGGCGAACTCCATGAGCTTTCGAAATGGCTCGGTGACAAAGTTGACTTTGAGCGAACCAGCCCTAAGGAAGATAGTTGAATCGTGGCCAGGATATGCTTCCGACTCGGGGTCGAATGTCTCATAGCTGAAGTCTGCCAGCTCCTTACCCTCGATCGTGACTAATTGTCGAAGGGAAGACTGTTCCGAGACACCTTGGTTCACATCATCCACCAGGGACAAATTGCCCAACCTAGCGGCGATGCGCATGGTCTTGCCCATCAACATCAACGCTACACTAGCAGTGTTCAGACTCAAGGTCGCGATACGGACACCATCATCATTGAAGATGACGGAAATCGTCTTGAGCTCCGCTTTGATGCGGATGCGATCTTCACTCGGTACGGTATCGTTCGCAATGGCCGATTCATCGTCTGTCGTGTCAGGTGCTGGTAATGTATTTTGATCTGCTCCGGCAGGACTAGTGAATGTTGCAAGCACGAAATCCAGCAATGTCAGCAATGTCCGCCTCGTTAGTACAAGATTGATCGTGGAGATATCGACGTCCAAATTTGTGCTCACTCCCCCGTGGACGCTCTGGAACTCGGGTGACTCCGGATTGACCTTTTGAAATTTGACTTGCAGTAGACCCTTCGATTCAGGCTCAATTGAAGCATCCTCCGAGTAGACTATGTTCTTGAATTCTGGTAACGGCGCTTGCTCGACGTGGTCTTCCAATGTAAGGGCTCTAAGGCTGACCTCAGCAACCATGTCAAAGGGACGCTGGTAGAAATCGAGGCTAAAGCTTTCAGCAACGAGCTCGGCCAATAGCTTATCACTATTCTTTCCATCAGGATCTGATCTGTAGAGCGAACCTTGTAGCTTGTCGACGATGAATTTGAACTGGAAGTTCTTTTGAAAAAGATTCACTTCTGGTGCCTGGTTACCCGTGTTGGCGTCTTTGAAATCGGCCTTCTTCATTTCTTCTTCATCTTCTTCTAAGATGAGCTCACTTTCTTGAGCTGAGAACTGGAACGATTTCGAACGAGGTTTCATGGTCTCTTGTAGATCAGCTGCCGGTCGAGACAGTCTTCGGGATGATGATCGTGCCGGAGGATTGGGTCGTTGAGCAATTGGGGCGGGATCTCTAGACGGACCAGTTTCGTCCGAAAACTTGGGAATTGCTACATCGAGTAATCGCATCATGCTTTTGTATTTGGAATCCGAGATGGAGGCATGAAGTACTGGTAGATTACCAGTTATACGGAACTTGGTGAGCGTAGTGTCTTTCGGCAGTATGCATGTCTCGATAGTGAAATGCATATTTATGCGGTCGATAAGATGAAGATCACGAGCGTCTTCGCCTGTGTTTTGTAATTGAGCACGAGTCTCCTTGATGGAAGGACCGATGAGGAGCTGAGTAGACTCAAGCTTGAGCGAAAACTTATCGTACATGAGATTCTCCAATTGCTTGAGTTCGTCTTCGTTGAGTTTTTGTTTCTGCTTGTTTTGCATTTCCTGTATTGTTTCTTTGTCAATGAGCTCGCTGTTCACACTGATGTGACCAGCATCGAGAATCAGACATATGCTACTCTTCTGTGTGACAGAATCTGGCACAATGATCAGCGGTGCTTGAAGGTCCAGGTGAACATCGATTGTCTTGTGTTCAGTCAAGGCAAACTCAAGACCGGCGCGTGTCGACTGCCTCAAGCCCTCTACGGTTGCTCCGGCTGTTTCCATGAGTGCACCAATAGACTCCATTTGGCGCTCAGGAGGTTTGAAGAATTTGGCCACTTCTTCTACGAACTTCGTATTGTAGACAATTTCCATGGCCTTTAACTTTACACTAACTATCGAGTCTGCATGACCATCGAGTGGGTTTTGCTCGAAGGCAAGACTGAAGAACTTGTCCTCAAAGGTGTTTTGTAACTCCTCATCCTTTGCGTCGAGGAACTTTTCGGCAGTCATGTCCATCGATGGTCCCTTCTCTGCGACGGCATCGGGTTGCTCTTCATCTTCATCATCACCCAGCTCGGTGACACGATCGTGATCATGAAACGTGGAAGAATCCTTCACGTTAATGATTTCAGGATACAAAGTCCCTTCGGTCGTTCCATCATGCAAGTGCATACCATGCAAACTCACTTTCGCCAGCATCGAGTCTGGCCGCTGTATGAAGCTTGTGTTGAAGTTATCGAAGAGCAGTTGCAGGATCTGCGAGCCTTTGCCATGAGGATCGCGCTTCAGACTGAAGCTACCCGTTTTCAGCGCAACATGGACTTGTAACTTGATGGATTCTGGTGGTAACTCTACAGCGTCTGCGAGTGCCTTTTTCTCGTCAAATGCAATGGCATCATAAAGCTCCTTTCGTTGCTGTTCACTCAACTGAGTGTCGTCTGCCGCACCACCTGCAGGCTCAGCCTTGGTGGTGTCTGCTGGATTCTTACCACCATTCCACACCCATGATGACCAAGTCTGTTTCGCAGGTGCCTTCTTAATCCCTACATTCTCCTTCCGCAATTCGTTACGCGCCAGAGACCGCCAGAATCGTAAGTCTTCATATGATAATTTCTTCTCAAGTGCTTCGAGCGCTTCTGTCTCGTCCTTGACAAGCTTTTCTTCCTTTTTCTTCTTTTTGAAGAGCTCGACGTATCTCTTGCGATCATCTCGACGCTCTTTGAAGAACTCCCATGACCATTTGCGGTTACGATCGTGTATCCTGTCGAGTACAGCTTTGCCAGCAAATTGTAGCCAAGCTCGCGGATCTTCTTTCGGCGTAACTTTTGGCTGGAACTTTTTGTATTCCTGATGACGAATGAAATAGTGGAAGAGATCGACCAACATAAGGGCGTCACGATATTGCTCCTCGTCGATGAGAAAGCCGAGTTCGTCAAAGAAGACACGTGCTTTGATCTGAGCTCTATCTGTTTTGCCGGTCTTGTCCATTTCAATTCCCATGGAACCTGAGACTGGTTTGAGGATATATTGATGGCTGGAAGTTGTTTCAGTGTCTTCCTTAACAATCATCTCTTTGAATGCCTTGATCATCTCTTCATGATTGATACCCTGCGCGTCTGCACCTGGCTCACTGCCTTTTCCAATCCCAAGTAGCTTGGTGTCTGTGTCCCAGTAGATGGCCAAGGCGTCAAGCTTCGCCAGTTTGTGTGTAGAGTCAGCTTGACTCTGGATGAAGGTGGGCTTCCAGCTGCCGTCGGTGCTGACCGCACTGAAGTCTCGCAATGTCATACCAGCAGCAAAAGGATGTCCAGGGTCTGAAATTGAGTCTTCGTAACGAACGTGGATATTCTTGATCGTGACCTGAAGATTGTCTATAATGGCAGTGGTCATACTAGCGGTGAAACTCTGCTGCTTTGCTTGTTCCTCCTTACTCATGCCTTCGGTATTTCTCTCTTTCAGAAGCTCTGCGCTTTCCAGCTTCTCCATCTTCATGGTAAATTCTCGTTTTGTTTCCTCCTCTTCGTTGTAGTCTGCATCTTCGCGCGGAGCTGCCAGAATGAACACATCTTCGATACTGATCTTGACAGGTTTGCCGCGCAGATTCGACCATGGTATGGACATTGTGAGAGATCCTAGATGGCCTTCAACAACATTGAGTGGTAGATTTAGCTGGTCCAGGGCTTCCTTGCGAAGCTCCAGATTGGTGAGCTTGACATCGCCACTCCAGATACCCACGCTGAGGTGTTTGGGATCGAAGTTCTTGACATACATGCCCAACACGCGGTTGAGCAGGTTTGAAACCACGCCCTCAAGCATTTTGGCGGTAGAAGGTCTTGTACTGAATGGAGCTAGGGAGTAGGATTTGGTGTTTCAGGTGCACGTCCTGTTGGTATGTGGATTCAGATGGTATAGGGGATAGTGTTCATGAATATAACAGGTTGCGGACAGGACGTCCCGCAGAGAGCTGTGTATCTGGGTAGTGGGAGCTACTGCCGCAATCAAGGGAGCGCTCTAGGAAGTACAACGGGCGCAATTACATGCACGACGACGTCCGCACAAACACAGTATCGTAATGTGAATGTGGTAAAGTTGTTGTTGATGTTGATTATTGATCGTCCCTGCATCTGAAGCTTCAGCTCGAAGCTGGAACAGTGATCGTCCTATCTGAAACGCCGCCAGACGTCATGAAACGACTATAGCGAGAATCTCAAATCGCACTAGCGCAAAGCCAAGCTCGAAGCTGCTCGGATTGACATTCTTGGGGTTAGGTCAATGCCATTGGATTCAACGACGACGGACATTCGCAGCTAGCAGAGCAACAAGGTACGACAGACTCTCCACTCCTCAACTCTCTCTGCGTGGAAGGTCCATTGCTCACCACTTCCGCATCTCCTCCAGTGCTCACATATATTCCCCGCCAACGACATGATGCGCACCTCCGCAACACGGGCGCTTCTGCGACCCTTCTCCTGCACAAAGGCTTCAGCAGCTGCCCCGGGCCTCCGCTTCACTCACGCGAATGCTCTCAAGCTCGCCGGCTTCCCCAAGCGCACCGAATCTCTCGCCATCTCCGCCTTCCGCCCAATCACCACTTCCCTTGTCCGTAGCTATGCCTCTGCATCCGTCGTTCGTAATGTCGACAGGGAGAAGGAGCTACAACAGATGAAGCTCGGTGCTGATCCTGAGTTGGTCAGCTCCAGTTCCTCTGTGCACGCTCTCAACTCCGAACTCGGTGCTGAGCAGAAGGAGGAGGATGTGGACATGATGGCTGGTATTAATCACGATATGGTGAGTGGTGGAAGATCAAGCAACAGCATTGGGATAGGCGAGACGGCTGTCAAGATGGGGTATCGTTGGAGCAGACGTGGAGTCGTAGTAGAACTACTTGAAAATACATTGGCTAACTGGTGACTTTGCTCCATTCAGAAAATCATTAGAGACACTTTTGCTCTCGACGACGTACCAAAGGAGGCCTACCGCATTGGTCTTGCCGGTGTCATCCCCTACCTCGCTACCTCCACTGCTACCGTTGTCTGTTCATTCGAGCTTGCAAACGCTACTCAATCTGGTAGCGGCTATTTCCTCAGCGAGCATTCCGCCGAGTACGCCCTTCACATTCTCGAGCCTCTTCAAGTCGGTTACGGAGCTGCTGTAAGTCTCGATTCTCCATTTCCCCAGTATCTTCCACAAGAACCCTGCTAATATGTACATCTCTTTCTGAACAGATTCTCTCCTTCCTCGGTGCCATTCACTGGGGTCTCGAATGGGCTGGATACGGTGGCACACAAGGCTACCCTCGTTACGCCATCGGTGTCATCGCTCCTGCCGTTGGCTGGGCCACCGTCATGCTCCCTGTCGAATACGCTCTGATCTCGCAATTCCTTGCCTTCAACGTGCTGTATACCATTGACAGCTCTGCCACAAACCGCGGCTGGACACCTCCATGGTACAGCAGTTACCGCTTCATTCTCACCTTTGTTGTCGGCGCCAGTATCGTCATCAGTTTGATCGGAAGAGGACAGGTCATGGATCGCATCAACAAGCTGCCAACTGCAACAGACAGGTACAG
>Ga0160429_1001070_pt1 | contig 16333 bp, 15 predicted proteins | sample SolpanmetagenomR_FD_108199 | JGI IMG/M metagenome (GOLD analysis project Ga0160429, IMG submission 108199) | Solar panel surface microbial communities from Lawrence Berkeley National Laboratory, California, USA - R | ecosystem: Engineered > Built environment > Solar panel > Unclassified ...
GCACGGCGACGTCTCGAAGGAGCCGCTGGCCGTCATCGGCGGCACGGGCGTCTTCGTCTCCGCGCTGCGCGAGGCGCTGCTCGCGGGCACGGTCGACCTGGCCGTGCACTCGCTCAAGGACCTGCCGACCGCCCCGGCCGACGGGCTCGTCCTGGGTGCGGTGCCGCAGCGCGAGGACCCGCGCGACGTGCTCGTGGCCGCGGGCCGCACGCTGGCCGAGCTGCCGCAGGGCGCGACCGTCGGCACCGGCTCCCCGCGCCGGCGCGCCCTGCTGCTGGACCTGCGCCCCGACCTCGAGGTCGTCGCGATCCGCGGCAACATCGACACCCGGGTGCGCATGGTCGACGACGGCCGCCTCGACGGCGTCGTGCTCGCGGCGGCGGGCCTGAGCCGCATCGGCCGCCTCGGCGAGGCCAGCGAGGTGCTCGACCCCGCAGGCTTCGTCCCCGCCCCCGGCCAGGGCGCGCTCGCGGTGGAGTGCCGCGCGGGCGACGCCGAGGTCCGCACGGCCCTGACCGCGCTCGAGTCGCCCGTGGACCGGCTGGCCGTGGCCGCCGAGCGCCGCGTGCTCGGCGCGCTCGAGGCCGGCTGCTCCGCGCCCGTCGGCGCCCACGCCACCGTCGCGGACGGCGTCCTGACCCTCGTGGTCGCCGTCGGCGGGCTGGCCGGGCTGGTGCGCCGCGAGGCGTCCGCCCCCGTCGCCGACGAGGCGGCCGCGGCCGCCGTCGGGGACGAGCTCGCCGGGCGCCTGCTCGCCGAGGGCCTCGCCCTGCCCCCGCGGACCCCGTCCAGACCCGGCACCACCCCGACCCCGCTGTCCCACCCCCAGGACCACCCACGTCCTCGTCACGACACGGAGAGTGGCTCGTGAGCACCACGACGAACAGCCCGGTGATCGACACCGCCGAGGTCACGGTCCTCAGCGACCCGACCATCGCTGCGCCGCGCACGCCGCCGCGGCGCAGCAGCCGCCCCGCCGCCAAGGCCCTCGGCCACGTGTCCTTCGTGGGGGCGGGCCCGGGGGACCCGGGCCTGCTGACGGTGCGCGCCGTGGACCTGCTCGCCGGCGCCGACGTCGTCGTCCTGGACCAGGGCAGCCGCGAGGACCTCGTGGAGCGCTACGGCCGCGAGGGCGTCGAGGTCGTCGACGCGGGCTCGGGTGACGACGGCCAGCCGCTGGCCCGCGCCGCGCGGGCCAAGCTCGTCGTGAAGGCCGCCAAGGCCGGCGGCCGCGTCGTGCGCCTCATGGACGGCGACCCCTCGACGTTCACGGGTCTCGTCGACGAGCTGTCCGCCTGCCGCAAGGCCGGCATCGCCTTCGACGTCGTCCCCGGCGTCTCGGCCGTGACGGCCGTGCCCGCCTACGCGGGCGTGCCCATGACGACGTCGGCGACCACGAGCGTGCACATCGTCCACCCCGCGGGCCGCTCCCTGGACTGGGCGCAGCACGCCGCCACCGACGCGACCGTCCTGGTCCTGGGCGGCTGCGACGACCTGGCCGCCGCGGCCGTCGGGCTGCTCGCCGCGGGCCGCGCCGGCTCCACGCCCGTGGCGCTGACCGCGCACGGCACCACGACCACCCAGGCCACGGTGACCACGACGCTCGACCAGCTCGCGGCGGCCGCCGTGGCCGCGGGCGACGGCGCCCCCACGATGGCCGTCATCGGCGACGTCGTGAGCCTGCGCGAGCAGGCGTCCTGGTACGAGACCAAGGCGCTGTTCGGCTGGCGCGTCCTGGTGCCCCGCACCAAGCAGCAGGCCGGCGGCGTGACGCAGCGCCTGGCCGAGCACGGCGCCACCGCGGAGGTCGTGCCGACCATCTCCGTCGAGCCGCCGCGCACGCCGCAGCAGATGGAGAAGGCCGTCAAGGGCCTGGTCACCGGGCGCTACGAGTGGATCGGGTTCACGTCGGTCAACGCCGTGCGCGCGGTGCGCGAGAAGTTCACGGAGTACGGCCTCGACGCCCGCGCGTTCAGCGGCCTCAAGGTCGCCGCCGTCGGCGGGGTCACCGCGGACGCGCTGCGCGAGTGGGGGATCGAGCCCGACCTGGTGCCCGAGGAGGAGCAGTCCGCGACCGGGCTGCTGCAGGCCTGGCCGCCCTACGACGACGTGCTGGACCCGATCAACCGGGTGTTCCTGCCGCGCGCCGACATCGCGACCGACACCCTCGTCGCGGGCCTCGTCGAGAACGGCTGGGAGGTCGACGACGTCACGGCGTACCGGACCGTGCGCGCCGCGCCGCCCGCCGCCCCGGTGCGCGACGCGATCAAGTCGGGCGCCTTCGACGCGGTCGTGTTCACGTCGAGCTCGACCGTGCGCAACCTCGTCGGGATCGCGGGCAAGCCCCACCCCTCGACCGTCGTGGCGTGCATCGGCCCGGCCACCGCGAAGACCGCCGAGGAGCACGGCCTGCGCGTCGACGTCCTGGCGCCCGAGCCCAGCTCGGACGCGCTCGTGGACGCCCTGGCCGCCTACGGCCAGGGCCTGCGGGCCGGCGCCGTCGAGGCGGGGGAGGAGCCCCTGCGCCCGAGCCAGCGCAAGTCCGCCTCCCGCCGGAGGGCCCGGTGAGCCTGTCGGTCCGCCCCCGCCGCCTGCGCTCGACGGCGGCGATGCGCCGCCTCGTCACCGATGTGCACCTGCGCCCGAGCGACCTCGTCCTGCCCGTGTTCGTGCGCGAGGGCCTCGAGGAGCCGCAGCCGATCCGCACGCTGCCGGGCGTGGTGCAGCACAGCCGCGCCTCGCTCGTGGCGGTCGCGAAGGAGGCCGCGGCGGCGGGCCTCGGCGGGATCATGCTGTTCGGCGTCCCCGCGGAGCGCGACGCGCTGGGCTCCGGGGCCGACGACCCGGACGGCATCCTCAACGTGGCCCTGGCCGACGTGCGCGACGCCGTCGGCGACGACCTCGTCGTCATGGCCGACCTGTGCCTGGACGAGTTCACCGACCACGGCCACTGCGGCGTCCTGGACGCCGCGGGCCGCGTCGACAACGACCGGACCCTGGAGCGCTACGCGTCGATGGCGCTGGCCCAGGCCCGCGCGGGGGCCCACCTGCTGGGGCCCAGCGGCATGATGGACGGCCAGATCGGCCACCTGCGCGGGGTGCTGGACGAGGCCGGCCGCGATGACGTCAGCCTGCTGGCCTACGCCGTGAAGTACGCGAGCGCGTTCTACGGCCCGTTCCGCGAGGCCGTCGACTCGCAGCTCACGGGGGACCGGCGCACCTACCAGCAGGACCCGGCGGCGAACGTCTCCGAGGCCCTGCGCGAGGTGCGCCTGGACCTCGACGAGGGTGCGGACCTGGTCATGGTCAAGCCCGGCCTGCCCTACCTCGACGTGCTGCGCGCCGTGGCCGACGTCGCCGACGTCCCCGTGGCCAGCTACCAGGTGTCGGGGGAGTACGCGATGGTCGAGTTCGCCGCGCAGGCCGGGGCGATCGACCGGGACCGGGTCGCGCTGGAGAGCCTGCTGGCCCTGCGCCGCGCGGGCGCCCAGGTGATCCTCACGTACTGGGCCCTCGAGGCCGCCCGCGGCTGGCTCGACTGATCCGCGTCCCGTGACCTTCCACACCGGCAACGCCGACGCGGACGGGGCGGCCGACGGCGGCTGGCTCGTCGGGCGCTTCAAGGCCGGGACCGTGCCCGAGCTGGCCACGGCGGACGTCGAGGTGAAGTGGGCGCGGTTGGCGGCCGGCTCGCGCGACGACGCGTGGACGGACCCGGAGCCGCAGACGTCGCTGACCGTGCTGGTCAGCGGCGGGCAGACGATCCGGTTCCGCAGCGGCGGGGAGGCCGTGCTGCGGCGCTCGGGCGACTACGTCATCTGGTACCCGGGGGAGTCCCACGCGTGGGAGGCCTCGGCCACCGAGGAGACCACCACCATCACCGTCCGCTGGCCGTCGGCGTGAGCGCCGTCGTCACGGGCGGTGGGCGCGGCATCGGCCTGGCCTGCGCCCGGCGCCTCGCGCAGGGCGGCGCTGCGGTGGCCCTGCTCGACCTCCTGCCCGACGTCGCGGCCACCGCCGCGGCGCTCGCGGCGGAGTGCGGGGTCCCCGTCAGCGGGCACGTCGTCGACGTCACCGACGCCGACGACGTCACGGCTGCGCTGGCCGCCGCGGAGGGCGCGCTCGGCCCGGCCGACGTGCTGGTGACCGCGGCCGGGATCGCGGGCAACGACGACGCGCTGGACATCACCCGGGCCCGCCTGGACGCCGTGATGGCCGTGAACCTCACCGGCACCCTGCTGCCGGCGCAGGCCTTCGCGCGCTCGGTGCGCGACGGCGGCCGCAGCGGCACCGTCGTCATGGTCGGGTCGATCTCCGGGCGGATCGTCAACGTGCCCCAGCGGCAGGGCGCGTACAACGCGTCGAAGGCCGCGGTCGAGTCGCTCATGCGCTCGGTGGCGCTGGAGTGGATTCCCTTCGGGGTGCGCGTGAACGCCGTCTCGCCCGGCTACGTCCTCACGGACATGACGCGCCACGACGTCGAGCACGACCCCGAGCGGGTCGCCGCGTGGCGCGCCCGCATCCCCGCCGGCGACCTGGGCCGGCCCGAGGACGTCGCCGAGGCGGTGGCGTTCCTGGCCGGGCCGGCCTCGCGCTACGTCGTCGGGCAGACCCTCGTGGTCGACGGCGGGTACACGATCCTCTGACCGCCTGCGGCTCAGTGGATCCCGGCGGCCGCGCAGGAGGGTGCCGCGGCCCCCGCGCACAGCGCGTCGACGGTGGTGTACTTCGCGGCGAGCACGGTGCTCGAGATCTGGTCCTTGCCGACGGCCTGCGGCTGCAGCAGGACCGTCGGGATCGCCCCGTTGCCGTTGTCGGTGGTGCCCGTGGTCTCCGGCGTCCTCCCGGCCAGGACGTCGGCGACCAGGTCGGCCGTCGTGCGGGCCTGCTGCGGGAGGTCCTTGAACACGGTCATGGTCTGGGTGCCGGCCATGATGCGCTGCAGCGCAGCGGTCTCGGCGTCCTGCCCGGTGATCGGGACCCCGTGCAGCCCGGCCTCGTCCATCGCCTGCAGGGCGCCGGCGGCGAGCCCGTCGTAGGCGGTGTAGACGCCGAGCAGGCGACGGCCGTGCAGGCCGGCGATCGCCGCCTGCATGTCCGTCTTCGCGTTGGTGCTGCTCCACTCCGCGACGTTCTGCTCGCTCGCGATCGTGACCTTGCCGTCCAGCACGGAGTGCGCACCGGCGGCGAACAGCCCGGCGTTGTTGTCGCCGGGGTCGCCCTCGAGCATGACGACCACGCCGTCGGCCGCGTTCGGCCCGACCGCGTCGAGGATCGCCTGGCCGCCGAGCTTCCCGACGGCACCGCCGTCGAAGGACACGTAGTAGTCCAGGGGGGCGTTCTTCACGAGCCGGTCGTAGGCGACGACGGGGACCTTCGCCGCGCGGGCGTCGGTGAGGATGCCCCCGGCGGTGGACCCGTCGATCGCGACGAGCACGAGCGCGTCGGCGCCGTCCCGGATCGCCTTCTGCGCCTGCGTGTTCTGCGTCGCCTGGTCGGCGGCGACCTCGACGTCGACGGTGCACGTCGGGCACTTCGCCGCGAGCTCCACCGAGAAGTACGGGATGTCGTAGCTCTGCGAGCGCAGCGAGGTCGAGGGCACGAGGAACGTGACCTGCTTCCCGGCGGGCGCCGCGGAACCGGGGGTGGTGGTGGCCGAGCCCGAGCAGGAGGTGAGGGTGGTGGCCAGGGCTGCGGCCACGAGGGCGAGGACGGCGGTGCGCTTCACGGGGGCGCCTCCAGTTCGGTTCAGTAGGTGAAGTGGGAGACGGTGGAGCGCATGCGGCTGGCCATCTCGGCCAGTTCCCGCACGGCGCGGTCGGACTCCGACGCGCCGGCGCCGGTGCTGCGGGCGGCCGAGGCCACGGTGCCGATCGTGTCGGCGATGCGGCCCGCCCCCTGGGCGGCGTCGGACACGCTGCGGCCCATCTCCTGCGTCGTGGCGGCCTGCTCCTCGACGGCGGCGGCGATGGTGCCCTGGTAGTCGCTGATCTGGGCGACGACCTCGCCGATCGAGGCGATCGCGGCCACCGCCTCGGAGACGTCGCGCTGGATGGTGTCGATGCGCGCGGCGATGTCCTCGGTGGCCCGGGCGGTCTGCCCGGAGAGCTCCTTGACCTCGCCGGCGACGACCGCGAAGCCCTTGCCGGCGTCGCCGGCGCGGGCGGCCTCGATGGTCGCGTTGAGCGCCAGCAGGTTCGTCTGCTCGGCGATCGAGGTGATGGTCTTGACGACGTCGCCGATCTCGGACGACGAGCGGCCGAGCTTGGTCATGGTCTCGCCGGTCTGACCCGCGATGCGGACGGCCTGGCTGGCGACGTCGGCGGCCCGGGCCGCGTTGCTCGAGATCTCCTGGATGGAGGAACCCATCTCCTCCGCGCCGGCCGCGGCGCCCGCGATGTGGCTGCTCACCTCGCCGGCCGCGCTGGCGACGGTATCGGCGCGGCCGGACACGTCCACCGCGGAGCCCGCGATCTGGCGGGTGGTGGACTGCAGGTGCTCGGTCGCCGTCTCCAGCGCCGTGGCCTCGCCGTGCAGGCCGGACACGGTGCGGCGCATGCTGTCCGTCGCCACCCCGAGGGCCTGGGCCATGCGGCCGATCTCGTCGCGCTGGTCGACGTGCGCGGTGGCGGTCAGGTCGCCGGCGGCGACGCGGCCGAGGACGTCGACGACCTCGCGCAGCGGGCGGACGACGAGGCGGGTGATCCAGACGGCGATCACGACGCTCAGGAGGAGCCCGGCCAGCGCCACCGCGATCATCACCAGGCGGGCCTGGCGGTGGCTGTCGTCGGCCTGGCGCACGGTGGCGAGGCCGCTGGCGGTGCTGAGGTCGGCGAGGGTGTCGAGCGACTTCTGCGCGTTCGCGGCGAGGATCGCCACGTTGCCCAGGTAGAGCGTCTGGAAGGCGACGCGGTCGGCCGGGTCGCCGGACGTCGCGAGCGGCAGGAGGAAGTTGTCGCGCGTGCGGCGGTAGGAGTCCCACCAGACGTGGAACTCGCGCAGGGCGGAGCGCTGCGCGTCGCTCGTCAGCGCGCCGGAGTAGCGCTGCGCCGCGGCGTCGAGGGCCTGGTCGTCGGCCGTGATGCGCGTCTGCAGGTCGGTGCGGGCGGCGTCGTCCTGGGCCAGCGCGAGGTTGGCGAGGTCGCGCTGGGCCTGCAGCGCGTCGGCGCGCACGGCCGCGAGGTCGGCGCCGGGCAGCAGGCCGTCCTGGTAGACGGCGCGGGCGCGGTCGTCGACGCGCGCGACCCCGCTGAGCCCGACGCCCAGCAGGGCGGCGGCGACCAGCGAGGAGACGGTGACGAGCACCCCCAGCTTGGTGGCGACGGCCAGGTCGCCGAAGCGGCGGCGGCCCGGACGGGGTGGCGGCGTGTCGGCGGTGAGGTGCACGAGGAAGAGATCGGCAGGTCCGGGGCGGGCTTGAGCCGTCCACTCAGCGGTCCACCCCGCCCCTGGACGCTAGGCCAGGTCAGAACGGCGGCGGGCCCTGGTCGGCCGGTGGCGGCGGGGGCAGGTGCGTGCGCCGGTTCCCCGCGTTCCGCCGTCGGTTCGCGGCGGCCGACTCGTCGACGTACTGGGTCTTGAACCGGTGGTGGCTGCGGCACAGCGGTTGCAGGTTGTCCGCGGTGCTCGCCCCCTCGGGCCAGGCGATGACGTGGTCGAGGTCGCAGTCGATGGCGGCCACCCGGCAGCCTGGTCCCTGGCAGGTGTCGTCGCGGGCGGTGACGAACCTCCGCAACGCCGCACTGGGGCGGTAGGCGGTGGCGCCGACGTCGACCACCTCGCGGGTGCCGGGGGACAGGACCATGGCTCGCCAGGCGGCGCCGGCGTCCCCGGCGAGGGCCCGGGCCACGTCGGCCGGGACCGCGCCGAGGCCGGCGACCCAGCCGTCGTGCTCCTCCAGACCGGCCAGGGTGGCCGCGTCGACGGTCACGTGCACCTGGACGCTGGAGGCGGGGCGGTGGGCGCGGCCGGTCACGGGCGCCTGGTCGGCACCGACGGCGGTCGCGTCGCTGACGGCGGGGACCTGGCGGGCGAGGCCGTCGACGATCAGGTCCGCGACCGCGTCGTTGGCGCGGGTGGCGTGGTTGCGGTCGTCGGTGATCCCCGCCCCGTGCTCGGCGTCGGCGGTCGCGTCGGCGGCGGCGTTCGCCCAGGCCTGCAACCGGATCGCGTCCGCGCGGGTCAGGACGACAGTGACGTGGGCGTGGACGTCGTCCTCGCAGCCCTCGACCACGAGTTCGCGGGTTTCCTCACGGCGGCGCACGTTGACCGCGACGTAGCCCGGGGTGAGTGAGGTGATGAGTCGGTCGCAACGCCTCGACAACGCCGCGAGCCCGACCCCGTCGGTCGCCCACCCGATGGCCTCGTCCAGGAAGCGGGCCAGGGTGACTGACCGGTCGGCAGCGTCGAGGACGGGATCACCCTCCACGACCTCCAGGTCGACCAGACGCCCGGCGGAGTCGCGGACCTCGGTGATCGCGGCGACCCGCCGGTCCAGGCGGGCGGCGCGGCTCTGGATCGCGTGGGCCTGCTGGGCGGTGATGCGCTCCTCGGCCACGGCCCGCCAGACCGGACCGCGGTCGGTGGCGTCGTACCAGGCCTCCCAGACCGTGGCCGACGCCGCCGCCCACGAGACGATTGCGGCGTCGGCGTACTCCGCGGTGACCAGGTCGACGGCGGCGTGGACCAGGTCCACCGGACGGCCGGCGACAGTCAGACCCGTGTCCTTCAGGGCCAGCAGGTCGGGGTGCTCCCCGTCCCGTAGTTCCCGGACCCGTGCGGCCAGACCCAGCACCAACCGGGCGGAGGCCGCGTCGGCGTCGCGCTTCAACCGTTCCACGACACCCCGGGGCGCGAGGGGAACCCCTGCGCGGGGGGAGTCGGGAACCGTCGTCGTCACCTCGCCATCGTACAGACGTTCGAGTGCTGGAGCAACGCAACTCGTTGCAGCGCAACGTGACCCGATTATCCGTCACCGGCGTCAGACGGCGATCTCCTTCAGCGCCTGCCCGGGGGCGATCCTCGGCAGCAGGAACGTGCTCACGCCCTGGGCCAGCCCGATGCCGACGGCGATGACCAGCCACACTCGCTCAGCCGTCCTCCCGGGTCGGCACCCAGGCGAAGGCGCGCCCGGGTGCTCCGGTGCCCCGCGCGACCTTCAGCGGGGCGAAGCAGAAGAACGCCCCGCGCACGGGCAGGGCGCCGAGACCGGCGAGGGCCTCGACGAAGGCGACCCGCGCGCCGAGGCCGACGAGGTGGACGCCCGCCCCGTCGTGGCTGGAGCCCATGCTCGCGCCGTCCGTGCCCACGCAGGCCACACCGCGCTCGACGAGCAGGCGCATGGCGTCGGCGTCGGGCGCGGGCCAGCCGGGCGTGCGGCCCTCCAGGGGCCCCCGCACGTAGGCGTCGCCCGCCGGCCCGGGGCGGTAGGTCCGCTCGTCCCACCGGGTCCGCAGCAGCACGACGTCGCCGGGCGCGAAGGCGCCGTGCTCGGCCTCGAAGGCCTCCAGGCGCTCGCGGCCGACCACGGGACTGATGCCCGGCGCCCCGCCGGGCAGGTCCTCCGGGACGTCGACGACGACCGCGGGGCCGGTCAGCTGGGCCAGCGGGATCTGCTCGACCGTGACGGACCCGACGGCGTCCGCCCCCGGCAGCCCTGTGCGCTCCTCGGGGAAGAAGTGCGCGGGCGCGTCGACGTGGGTGCCGGTGTGCTCGTCGATGAGCAGCCACCGGGTCTGGTACGGCCCCGTGTGCCGGCGCAGCGGCGCCTCGGGGCCGCCCGCGTCGGCGAAGTAGTTGTACGTCTTCTGCTGGTACGGCATGTGCGTCGACCAGGCGCACGGGAGTTCCTCGGCCAGCAGCAGGCTGAGGTCCACGATCGTCGCGGGCCCCGGGTTCGGGAGCGGGTCGCTGGGGAGCACGTCCACCACGCCTTCCGGTCGTCCGGTGACGCACCGTCGCGCCACGAGGTGCAGAGAGGCTAGAGATCGTCGCTCCGGGCGACAAGGGGTCGGCGCCCCGCCCGGGAGCACGCACCGGATCCTGTTAACAGCCGGGGTCGGCTGGGTGAAGTGCTTCCTGGGGCGCCCACGGCCGGGATACCGTCCGCTCGTCCGGGCCACTCGGCCCTGCAGTCCTGCTCAGGAGGCCCGTTCGTGGACGCCAGCTCCCCCCGCTCCCGCCGTCAGGTCCTCACCGCCCTGGCCGGGGCGGGTTCGTTCGCCCTGCTCGCGGCCTGCTCCCCGCCCCCGAGCTCCAGCCCCGCCGCGTCCAGCTCCGGCAGCGCCGGCGCCGCGACCTCCGCCGAGGAGGCGGGCGGCATGGACGCGCTGGTCAAGGCGGCCAAGGCCGAGGGTCAGCTCAACGTCATCGCGCTGCCGCCGGACTGGGCGAACTACGGCACGATGATCTCCGCCTTCACGGCGAAGTACGGCATCAAGGTGAACTCCGCCACGCCGGACGGGTCCAGCCAGGACGAGATCAACGCCGTCAACCAGCTCAAGGGCACCTCGCGGGCCCCCGACGTGCTGGACATCGGGATGTCCGTGGCCCTGGCCAACACGTCGCTGTTCGCGCCGTACAAGGTCGCGTCCTGGGCCGACATCCCCGACGCGCAGAAGGAGTCCACGGGCCTGTGGGTCCAGGACTACGGCGGGTACATGGCGGTCGGGTACGACTCCTCGAAGTTCCCCGAGGTCAAGGCCGTCTCCGACCTCACCGGTGCGGCGTTCAAGAACGCGGTGGCGCTGAACGGCGACCCGACGCAGGCGAACGCGGCGCTGAACGGCGTCGTCATGGCGTCTCTGGCCAACGGCGGCTCCCTGGACGACATCAGCAAGGGCGTCGAGTTCTTCAAGGGCCTCAAGGCGAGCGGGAACTTCATCCCCGTCCAGGCGACCACGGCCACCGTCAAGAGCGGCGAGACCCCGGTCGTCTTCGACTGGGACTACCTGGCCGCGAGCAACGCCAAGGAGGTCCCGACCTGGAAGGTGTTCGTGCCCGCGGACGCCACGCTGGGCGGGTACTACGCGCAGGCCATCAACAAGCAGGCGCCGAACCCCGCCGCCGCGCGGCTGTGGCAGGAGTTCCTCTACTCCGACGAGGGCCAGAACACCTACCTCAAGGGCGGCGCCCGCCCGGTGCGCATGGACGCCATGACGACGTCGGGGACGATCGACGCCGCTGCGGCCGCGGCGCTGCCGCCCGTGACGGGCACGCCGGTCTTCCTGTCCGAGGACCAGGCGACGAAGGCCAAGGCGTCGCTGGCGAGCACCTGGGCCGGAGCCATCGGGTGAGCCCACGGCGCGTGACGGGCGGCCGGCTCGCGTGGCTGGGGTCGCTGCCGTTCCTCGCCTACGTCGGGCTGTTCCTGCTCGCCCCCACCGTGATCGTCGCGGTGGGGGCGTTCACGGACGTCGCCAACCGGCCGACGCTGGCGAACATCCGCGTGCTCGGCAACCGCACGGTGCTGGACTCCTTCGTCAACAGCATCGCGCTGTCGGCGGCGAGCGCCGTCATCGGCGCCGTCCTGGGCGCGGTCCTGGCCTGGGTGGTCGTGACCGGGAACCCCGACGGCACGCTGCGGCGGGCCGCGACCGCGGTGTGCGGGGTCCTCGCGCAGTTCGGCGGCGTCACCCTGGCCTTCGCGTTCATCGCCTCCATCGGCAACCAGGGCCTGCTCACGCTGGCGCTGGACCAGGTGGGCCCGCGGTTGTCGACGGGCTGGCTGTACCAGCTGCCGGGGCTCGTCCTCGTCTACAGCTACTTCCAGATCCCGCTCATGGTGCTCGTCTTCCTGCCGGCGCTGGACGGCGTGCGCCCGCAGTGGCGCGAGGCGGCCGAGACGCTCGGCGGCAGCTCGTGGCAGTACTTCCGCCACGTCGCCGTCCCGCTGCTGACCCCTGCGTTCCTCGGGGCGCTGCTGCTGCTGTTCGCCAACGCCTTCGCGGCGTACGCGACGGCCGCGGCGCTGATCTCGCAGGGGGCGATCATCGCGCCGCTGCAGATCCGCACGGCGCTGACGAGCGAGGTCCTCCTCGGCCAGGCCAACGCGGGCAAGGCGATCGCGCTCGGGATGATCCTCGTCGTGGCCGTCGCCATGACGCTCTACGCGCTCGTGCAGCGCCGCAGCGCGCGGTGGCTGCGGTGAGCGCCGAGGTCGTCCCGGGCGTCGCGCCGCTCGTCACCGGCGCCGCCACCGCCGCGGCCGGGCCGGGCCTGCGCCGCCGCGCCGTCCGTCGCCGGCAGGGGCTGCGCGTCGTCCTGCTCGTGCTCTTCGCGGCGTTCTTCGCCGTGCCGCTGCTCGCGCTCGTGGAGTTCTCCACGCGCGGTTCCGGCGGCATCGGCGGCAGCCGCTCCCTCTCGGGGTGGGCCCAGATCCTCGACTACCCGGACCTGGTGGGGGCGATCTTGTCCTCCCTGGAGCTGGCCGTCCTCACCTCGGTGCTGTCGCTGGCACTGCTGGTGCCGACGATGGTGTGGATCCGCCTGCGCGTCCCGCAGCTCAGCCGCGTGGTCGAGTTCCTCTGCCTGCTGCCGCTGACCATCCCGGCCATCGTGCTCGTCGTGGGCTGGGCGCCGATCTACCTGTGGATCAACTACTTCACGCCACGGGCCTACCAGTCCTCGCCGCTGGCCCTGACGTTCGCCTACATCGTCCTGGTGCTGCCCTACAGCTACCGCACCATCGACGCGGGGCTCGCGGCCATCGACGTCCGGACGCTGTCCGAGGCCGCGCGGAGCCTGGGGGCGAGCTGGCCCACCGTGCTGGTGCGGGTCATCGCCCCGAACATCGGGCCCGCGCTGCTCAACGCGGCCGTGCTCTCCGTCGCGCTCGTCCTGGGCGAGTTCACGGTCGCCTCGCTCCTGAACTACGTCAACGTCCAGGTGGCGATGAACAACCTCAGCCAGCAGAACTCCAGCGTCGCCTACGCCGTGGCCACGGCGTCGCTCGCGGCCGTCTTCCTGCTCCTGTTCCTGCTGTCCCTGGCCAGCCGCCGCCGCACCCGAGGGAGCTCCTCGTGACCACCACGACCGCCGCCACCACCACCGGGGTTCGGGCGGGGGTCGAGGTGCGCCTGGAGTCGCTGCGCCGCACGTACGGCAGCGTCACCGCGCTCGACGGCCTCGACCTCGTCCTGAACCCGGGGGAGATGGTCGCCCTGCTCGGCCCCTCCGGCTGCGGCAAGACCACGGCGCTGCGGCTGCTCGCGGGCCTCGAGGACGCCGACGGCGGCCGCGTCGTCGTGGGCGGGCAGGACGTCACGCACCTGCCCACCAACAGGCGCGGCATGGGCATGGTCTTCCAGGCCTACTCGCTGTTCCCGCACATGACCGCCCTGCAGAACGTCGCCTTCGGGCTGCGCCTGCGGGGGATCTCCGACCGCGAGCGCAGGACGCGCGCGGGGGAGGTCCTGGAGCTCGTCGGGCTGTCCGCGCAGGCGGGCCGCTACGCCCACCAGATGTCCGGCGGGCAGCAGCAGCGCGTGGCGCTGGCCCGCGCGCTGGCCATCCAGCCGACCGTGCTGCTGCTGGACGAGCCCCTGTCCGCCCTGGACGCCAAGGTGCGCGCCCAGCTGCGCGACGAGATCCGCCGCGTGCAGCTCGAGGTGGGCACGACCACCCTGTTCGTGACCCACGACCAGGAGGAGGCGCTGGCCATCGCCGACCGCGTCGGGGTGATGAACGCCGGGCGCCTCGAGCAGCTCGCCCCGCCGACCGAGGTCTACCACCGGCCCTCGTCGTCGTTCGTGGCGGAGTTCGTGGGGCTCAGCACCAAGCTGCCCGCCACCGTGGCCGGCGGGCGCGCCGACGTCCTCGGCGTCGCGCTGCCGCTCGTGGACCCGGCGGCGCCTGAGGGCCCCGCGCGGGCCGTCGTGCGGCCCGAGGCCGTCGGCCTCGCCGTCGCCGGGCCGGGGGAGACCGGGCCGCTGGTCGGGACGGTCGTGGCGACGTCGTTCCTCGGCGCGGTCAGCCGCGTCACCGTCGACCTGGGGGGCGCCGGTCAGGCGCTGGCTCAGCTGCCGACGTCCGACGTCGGCCTCTTCGCCGTGGGCAGCCGGGCGCGCGTCACCCTGCGCCCCGACGCCGTGGTCGTGGTCCCCGCGGCGTGAGCGGCGTCCACCACCCGCTGCCCGGCGCGGGCGGCCTGACCGTCCACGCCCGCCTCGGCCCGGGAGCCGTGGTGCGCCACGGGTCCCTGCAGCCCTACCGCCGGGTCGCGGCCGCCGAGGGCGAGGCGCACCGCGTGCGCGCCGACCTCCTGGGCGCCGAGGGGGGCCGGCGCTTCGCCCGGACGGCCGGCGCGCTGCGGCCCCTGCTGACGCTGGCCCACGTCACCGACCTGCAGCTGCCCGACGTCGGCTCGACCGCGCGGTTCGAGTTCTTCAACCGCGAGGTGGCCGACCCGCTGTTCCGGGAGCTGGTCCCGGTCCAGCGCCCGCAGGAGGCGCTGACGGCCCGGGCCATGCAGGCCATGGTGTCGACGCTGAACGCCCTGCACGAGCGCTCCGGGGCGCCCGTGTCCGGCGGGGGCCTCGACCTCGTCGTCACCACGGGCGACGCGATCGACAACGCGCAGTGGAACGAGGTGCGCAACTGGCTCGCCCTCCTGGACGGGGGCCGGGTGCACCCCGGCTCCGGCGGGTCCGTGCCGGCCAGCGTGCAGGCGCGCGACTGGCCCGACGACGTGTTCTGGCGCCCCGACGGCGGCGCCGACGTCTGGCGGGAGCGGTTCGGCTTCGGAGACCGGCCGCGGTTGCTGGAGCAGGCCCTCGCGGCCTTCGACGCGACGGGGCTGCTGGTCCCGTGGCTCGCCTGCTACGGCAACCACGAGGCGCTCCTGCAGGGCGTGGGCGTCGTGACGCCGGAGCTCGCGGCCCTCATGGTGGGCGACCGCAAGCCGTCGCGGCTGCGGCCGTCGGTGCGCCGGGAAGAGGCGCTGGACGTGTTCACGACCCGCGCGCACGAGTTCTTCGGGGTGGGCGACGAGCAGCTCGCCGTGGTGGCCGACCCGGCGCGACGGCCCGTGGGCCGTCGCGAGTTCGTCGACATGCACTTCTCCGCGGGCGCCCAGCCCGACGGTCACGGGTTCACCGACCGCAACCGCACCGAGGGCACCGCCTACTACGCCCACGACGCGGCCGGCGTCCGCTTCGTCGCGCTGGACACCAACGACCTCGCGGGCGGGGCGGACGGCTGCCTCGACGAGATCCAGGTGGCGTGGCTGCGCGCGACGCTCGCGGAGGTGTCCTCGCGGTTCACGGCCGAGGACGGCAGCACCGTCACGACGGGGCGCGAGGACCGCCTGGTCGTGGTGTTCTCCCACCACGGTTCCACGACGCTGACCGGCGCGCACGGGGGCCCGCAGCTGCTGGCCCTGCTGCACCGCTTCCCGAACGTGGTGCTCTGGCTGAACGGGCACACCCACACGAACGCCGTGCGGGCGCACCCCCGCCCCGTCGCCGCCGGTCAGCAGGCGACGGGCGAGGGGCTGTGGGAGGTGACGACCTGCGCGGTCATGGACTGGCCGTGCCAGGCGCGGATCGTGGAGCTGCTGGACGCGGGCGACGGCTTCCTGGCGATCGCCTGCACGATGGTCGACCACGAGGGCCGGATCGTGCCGGCCGAGGACCCGCGGCTCTCGCCCGCGGACCTGGCCGGCCTCCACCGCGAGCTGGCCGGGAACGTGCCCTGGTCGGGGTTCGACTCCCCGACCTCGGGCACGCCCACCGACCGCAACGTGGTCCTGGGCCTGCGCGCCCCCTTCCCGCCGGCCTGAGGCGCGACGGGAGCAGGCGCGTCAGACGCGGAAGCGGGAGACCAGCGTCTGCAGCTCCTGCGTCAGGACGTCGAGCTCGCCCGCGATGCCCTGGGACTCCGCCGCCGCGCCCGAGGTGCCCTGCAGCAGCCCGGCGACGTCGGGGGCGCCCGTCGCGATGGTCCCGGAACCCTGGGCCGCGTGCGCGACGTTGCGGTTCATCTCGCTCGTCGTGGCCGCCTGCTCCTCCACGGCCGCCGCGATGGTGGCCATCGTCGCGGTGGGCGACTCCGCGGAGTCGACGGCGGCCGAGGCGACGCGGGCGGCCTCGTTGGCGTCGTGGGCGATCTCGGCGATGGAGGAGCCCCTCGGTGCCGGCCACCACCTGGCGCTGGAAGACGAAGAAGAGCACCGCGACGGGGATCGTCATGAGCGCGGCCGCGGTCGTCCTCGGGGGGTGGGCGTCCTCGTCGCGGTGGCGACGTCGGGGCTCATCCCTTCAACGCCGCCTCGAGGTTCGTCTGCGCCCGGCCGAGGATCGCCGCCGGGTCGCCCGCGGCGAGACCCTCGAGCTGC
>Ga0160429_1001071_pt1 | contig 16329 bp, 13 predicted proteins | sample SolpanmetagenomR_FD_108199 | JGI IMG/M metagenome (GOLD analysis project Ga0160429, IMG submission 108199) | Solar panel surface microbial communities from Lawrence Berkeley National Laboratory, California, USA - R | ecosystem: Engineered > Built environment > Solar panel > Unclassified ...
CACCCCCGTGCTAAACGAGGGCCAGGTGCAAGAGACGGTCGAGAAGTTCTCGCAGGTGCTTAAGGAAAATAGCGCCGACCTCATTTCTACTGAAGCCTGGGGCTTGCGCAAGCTAGCTTACCCGATTCAAAAGAAATCCACTGGTTACTATTTCACGCTGACTTATAATCACAGTGGGGAAGGTAATATTGTGGACGTACTGGAACTGGCATTTCGTCGCGATGAGCGCGTAATCCGCTTCCTAACCACTGTGCTTGATAAGCACGCCGTGACTTACAACGAACGCCGTCGCAACGGCGAGATGAACCAGCAGCGGGCTCCGAAAGAAGCCGAAACCGTAGCTCAGTAATCTTAAAAGCACGCAATCTGATGGCTACGCAAAATAACCGTAACAACGACCGCAACAACGGCAACAAGCCCGTTGACACGCGTAACAAGTACTGCCGCTTTAAGAAAAACGGCATTAAGTACGTGGATTACAAAGACCCGAACTTTTTGCTAAAGTTTGTGAATGAGCAGGGCCGTTTGTTGCCCCGCCGTATCACCGGCACTAGCTTGAAATTTCAGCGCAAAGTGGCTCAGGCAGTTGCTAAGGCCCGCCATTTGGCGCTGATGCCGTACGTAACCGACGCCCTGAAATAGATTTTAGACATGGAAATCATCCTGAAAGACGACGTTAAGGGGTTGGGTTATAAGAACGACCTCGTAACAGTAAAGCCTGGCTACGGCCGCAACTACTTGCTTCCCCAAGGCCTAGCTATCTTGGCTGATAAATCAGCTAAGAAGATTGTAACGGAGAATGTGCGTCAGGCTGCTCACAAAGCGGAGAAAGTAAAAGCTGATGCGCAGGCAGTAGCCGACCGTATTGGTGATAAAGTATTCGACCTGCCGGCTAAGGTGGGTGAAACTGGTAAAATCTTCGGTCGCGTAACTACCCTGCAGTTAGCCGATGCTCTGAAAGCTCAAGGTATCGACGTAGATCGCAAGCGCTTGAGCTTCGACCAGGAGCCCGCTACTGCCGGTGACTATACCGCTACGCTGAACTTGCATAAGGAAGTAAAGCATACCATAAACTTCCGGGTGGTAGCTGCTTAATTGCTTGTTACCAATCTTTTATAAAGACGCTCTGCCGCAAGGTGGAGCGTCTTTTTTTGGGCTTACCTTTGCAGCTCATGTTTCGGACTGAATTAACTATTGCGCCGCAAGAGCGGCAACTACCGCGCACGGCGCGGGTGCTAACGCTGGGCTCGTGCTTTGCAGAAAGTATTGGCAACCGGCTGCGCTTAAATAAGGTACTAGCACAGGTCAACCCTTTTGGAACCGTGTTTCAACCGCTAGCGCTAGCCAAACTGTTAAGAGCCTGCGCAGGTGAAGAGCAAGATTGGCAGCAGCACGTGGTAGAAGCCCGGGGACGCTGGCAAAGCCATGATTTTCATAGTACCATTGGTGCCGAATCGCCGGTTGAATTACTGCAAACTATTCAGGATACGGTACGCCGCGTGAGTGACTTCGTCCGCACCGCCGACGCGGTGGTGCTGACCCTAGGCACTGCCTGGGCTTACCGCTTGCGCGAAACTGATGAGCTAGTTAGTAACCTGCATAAGCTGCCGGCTAGCTTATTTGAGAAGGAGCTGTTGACGGCCGATGAGATTGTGAATGCGTTGGCGGAGGTCCATGCCTTACTACGGCGGGTTAATCCAAACATTCGCATTATACTAACAGTCAGCCCAGTAAGGCATTTAAAAGATACGTTGCCACTCAGTGCGGTGAGTAAATCGGTGCTGCGGGTAGCCTGCCACTATCTAAGCGAGCTACTACCAGGTGTCAGCTACTTTCCGGCTTATGAGCTGCTGACCGATGACTTGCGCGACTACCGCTTCTATGCGGCAGATATGCTGCACCCTTCGGAACAGGCAGAAGAGTATATCTGGGACCGATTTGCGCGGGTGTATTTCGATGCAGAGTTCGGGCGCTTCCGCAAAGAATGGGCGGCGGTGCGGCAGGCCCTGGGCCACCGGCCACTACACGAGGGTGCACCGGAGCACCGCACTTTTCTTGACCAAACCCACGAACGTCTGACCCGCTTAGCTAGCCAAGGCGTTGATGTGCGCCAAGAGCTCCGCGATGTGCAGCGCCAGCTAGCGGCCCTGCCCCCACCCAAACCAACTTGGGTACCGGAGGTGATACCGGAAGATGATGAAGAGCGAATTGATATTGGCGAAGGAACGGAAACTGATCAAAGTTCTGCTCCTCAGCCCGAGCGCCGCCCTGATAGGCGACGCAATAACCATCGCGCTGAACGTCCTAACCGAGACCGTCGTACTAGCAGCCCAATACTTCCAGCCCCAGTTGAAGAAGTCATCCTGGCTGAGCCCGTGTTCCAGGAATTGGTAGCAGCAGTTGAAGAAGTGCTGCCGCTGCCTGATTCGGAACTGCCAACTGAAGAGAGTGCCGCTTATCCAGCTAAGAAGAAAAAACGCCGCTCACGGGGCGGTGCCAAGCGCACGGCTCGTAAGCAAGCGGCTCGCCTAGCTACGGAGCAGCAAGCTAGCCAGCCTGAATCGACGGATTCAGATACTGAGCTAGCGTTGGAATCAGATGAGTTGTTACTCGAAAGCTTAGCCGATGAGAGTACCGTCATTTTGCCAACCGACGCGTTAGAGGTTACTGAAGCTGCCGAAGCGTCGCTACCCACGGCAGCAGCTGCTGATCCAGTGGAAGCATCGACTGCACTGGCTACTACCCGTAAACGTGGAACCGGCCCGACACCCAAGAAGTCAAAGGTCATTACTAAATCTGGGTTAGTGCAGCGGGGCAAACGTAGCAGCTTGTACCGATCGCCAGCCCCAGCAGTTGATGAGATAAGTGCTGAGCCTAGTGCCGAACCAGCCACGGCGCCGATTATTTCGCCGCCTATTATTCCGGAAGTATTGCTTGAGCGACCCGCTGTTGCGTTAGCTACCCCGTCTTCAGAAGCAGCCTCTGAAGTGCAAGTCACCCCAGCTAGCCCGCCAGTTAGGCGAGGCCGGCCGAAAGCAGCTATCCAACCGGCAGCGACTGCTTCAGCCGTAACAACTACTGCCGGGCTACCTGAGCCACTAGCTATCGCTGCTGATGCTGCCCCCGCTGAGCCAGCAACGAGGCCCAAAAAAGCGAAGGTTGCTAGCCCTAAGGCTGCAAACAAGGCGGCTGCGAAGCCGGCCGCCTCACGCCGGGGCCGGCCGCCAGGCAAAAAAACACCGCCCTCAGCCGCTGAAACACCGGCTACTTGATTTTCTCGAAACCCAGCCCTACCGGCTGGGTTTTGTTTTACTCACTGCTGTTACGCACTACCCACGTCAGCTTGCTGGAAATGACCTCCAGGAGAGCAGAAAAAGCCTGTTTCCAGCAAACTGGTTCAGGTGCTGCGTAACATCAGTTACTCAGTCTCCTCACTTATGTCCGCCGCCTCCCCTACCCAACCTGCCAACCGCTTAGCGCACGAAACCAGTCCTTACTTGCTTCAGCATGCCCACAGCCCGGTGGACTGGTACCCATGGGGGCCGAAGCGCTGGCGCGGGCGGAGCAGAAGCTTATCGTTGTCAGTATTGGCTACGGGGCCTGCCGCTGGGGCCACCTGATGGAACGAGAGTCGTTTGAGAATGAGCAGGTAGCGCGGGTAATGAATGAGCACTTTGTGTGCATCAAGGTAGACCGGGAAGAATGGCCCGATGTAGACCAAGTGTATATGGAAGGGGCGCAGGCAATGGGCATTCAGAGAGAGTGGCCGCTTAATGTGATCCTGACGCCCGTGGCCAAGCCATTTTATGGTGGCACCTACTTCTCGCCTACTAACTGGGTGAAGCTCATCGAAAATATCGCCCAGGCCTATGCCGGTGAGCGCCGAGCTAGGCACTTCCGCTGAGCGCTTTGCGCAAGTTTTGCAAACCAGCGAGCTGGAAAAATATTTCTTGCTCAATGAGGTGTTGGCTGGCGTGCTGGGCACCAGCAACCTAGCATTACTGGCAGGCCGCGGCGACAATGCAAAAACTACTATCTACGGGTGTCGCAACCGGGCTTGCCAGCTACCCGTGCACCCGGTAGTGGCTGCCCTCGAGCAGTTAGCGTTAGCCTAGCGGCTTGCTAGCTGATAGTTCGATAGAACCGAACCAGGCTACCGCTTGCCGTGGTTATCTTTACTATTCGCCTGCCTGCTAGTTATTCTCTGTGTCGCTTACGTTCGAATTCGCTTCGCCTACCCCTGCCCCAGCGGCTATGCCCGACCGGGTTACGCTGTTTGTGGACGTCATTTTGCCCCTGCCTTTACCCAAGCTCTACACCTACCGGGTGCCCTATGAGCTGAACGACAACGTGGTTATCGGGGGGCGCGTCATTGTGCAGTTTGGGGCCAAGCGCACGCTAAGCTGCATCGTGGCCGCCGTGCACGAAACACCACCTAAAGAGTATCAGGCTAAGTACATCCTGGAGTTCATCGACGACGCCCCGGTCGTGACCCAGCCGCAGCTCAAGCTATTCCGCTGGATGGCTGACTATTACATGTGCACGCTGGGCGAGGTTATCAATGCCGCGCTGCCATCGGCGCTCAAGCTCAGCTCCGAGTCGCGCATTCAGCTGCACCCTGCTTACGTGGCCGAGGGCAGTCCTTATCCGCTCAGCGAGCAGGAAGAGCACATTGTGGAAAACTTGCGCGGGGAAGATGGCAAGGCGTTGACTTTTACCGAAGTGAGCACGCTGCTGGGCGTGGCATCTTTTCATAAGGTGATCAAGTCCTTGATGCAGAAGGACATTATCTTTCTATTTGAGCAGCTATCCGATAAATACTCGCCCAAGGTGCTCAAGAAGGTGCGGCTAGCCCACCAGTTTGTGGGTGCGGCCGAGCAGCTGTTTGAGCAGCTAGCCAGCAAGCCCAAGCAAGTGGATGTGCTCCTGAAGTACTTGCAACGGGTGCCAGTGCATCAAAATGAGCACCTCAACCACCAAGGCATCGAGAAGGCAGCGCTTACCAGTTCGCCGCACCTTTCGCCCTCGGCAGTGAATACGCTGATAAAAAACGGCATTCTGGAGCAGTTCGACCAGATTGTGTCGCGCTTCCCGCTCGACGAAAATCCGTTGGCCCAGATGCCTTTCCAGCTCAGCGAGGCCCAGGCTACGGCGCGCGATGAGGTGATGAGCTTATTTAGCCAAAAGGACATCGTGCTGCTGCACGGCGTTACGGGCTCGGGCAAAACGGAGATTTATATCGACCTCATCCGCCAGGCTATGGATGGCGGCGGGCAAGTGCTGTACCTGCTACCCGAAATTGCGCTTACGGCCCAAATAGTGACGCGCCTGATGCGCGTATTTGGCTCACGACTAGGAGTATACCACTCCAAATTTTCGGACAACGAGCGGGTGGAAGTGTGGAACGGCGTCTTGTCGGGCCGCTTCCAGGTGGTGGTAGGTGTGCGCTCGGCGGTATTTCTGCCCTTCGACAACCTGAGCTTGCTCATCGTGGATGAGGAGCACGAGTCGAGCTATAAGCAATATGACCCCGCGCCGCGCTACAATGCCCGCGAGGCGGCCCTCATGATTGGCAGCTTCCAAGGGGCCAAGGTGTTGCTGGGCTCGGCCACGCCGGCGGTCGAAACCTACTACCAGGCCCGGCTCGGCCGCTACGGCCTCGTAACGCTCACCAAGCGCTTCGGGGAAGCCGGCATGCCGGAGATTGAGCTGATTGACACCCGCAAGCTGCGCGCCGAGAAGAAGATGCACAATCACTTCTCGGCCGACTTGCTGAACGCGATGGAAAGCAAAATCGCGCAGCAAGAACAGGTTATCCTCTTCCAGAACCGGCGGGGCTACGCGCCCGTGACGGCCTGCAATGACTGCGGCTACATTCCCAAGTGCCAGAGCTGCGCCGTGTCGCTCTCCTACCATAAGCACGCCCACCAGCTGCGCTGTCACTACTGCGGCTACCACGAAGGCATGCCGACACAGTGCCCAGCCTGCGGCTCACGGGCGTTGCGCACGCAGGGCTTTGGCACCGAGAAGCTGGAAGACGATCTCAAAATTATGCTACCCCAAGCCAACGTGCAGCGCATGGACCTCGACACGACCCGCGCCAAAAATGCTTACCAGCAGATCATTGGTGACTTTGAGCAGCAAAAAACCAACGTGCTCGTCGGCACCCAAATGGTGACCAAAGGCCTGGATTTTGAGAATGTAAGCCTGGTGGGCATCGTCAACGCCGACAGCATCATTCACTACCCCGATTACCGTGCCCACGAGCGTGCTTACCAGATGTTTGTGCAAGTAAGCGGCCGGGCGGGGCGCAAGGGCAAGAAAGGCAAGGTATTAATTCAAACCAGCGACCCCACGCAGGTGATCTTCGACAAGGTTATCCGCAACGATTACCTGGAGTTCTACGAGTACGAAATCCAGCAGCGGCGCGAGCACGAGTACCCACCTTTCACCCGCATGATTAAGCTGACGGTGAAGCATATGGACCAGGAATTGGCCCAAAAAACGGCCATTCTGCTGACTCAGGAGCTAGCCGAACGCCTGGGCCGGGGCCCCGTCCTGGGACCAGAAGCGCCGTACATCTTCCGCATCCGCAATTTTTTCCTGCAGGAGATCGTCATTAAGCTCAGCCGCGAGCACACGTTACTCAAACAGGCTAAGCTGGATATCTGTGCCGCAATGAATGTGGTGCGCGACCAGAAAGAGTTTCGGCAAGCCCGCCTCGTAGTCGATGTGGACCCGATGTGACCACTCCTTCTCGCAAACAAAACCCCGACTTGCCTGCGCAAGCCGGGGTTTTTGTTGTCTCAAATTCTGGGTTGATCTACAGGGAGTCGAGCAACCACAGCACTATGAATATTACGCCAATTAGGGCGATGATAGTACCTATTAAACCACTGAAGATGCCCACTAGCAAACCTATTAGCACCAAGATAATACCCGTGCGTAGGTTGCCATCGATACGAGCAGTGCTAGCCGTGGCATCGTGCTTCTTAAACTGGGGCGACTTGGCAGCTAGCTTGTCCATTTTCTTGGTAACCTTGGCCAAGGCCAAGCGCTGTACCAAATTGAGCTTAGCCGGTGCGATGGTGGCTGCGGCTACTGGTTTTGCAGCTATAGTCGGAGCAGGTACTACGGTAGGCGCGGCCGCTACTGAGGCCGCGGGAGCTAGTGGTGCTACGGCCTCAGCTGGCACCGTGATTACGGCTATTGGCGCGGAGGCTTCAGGCACTGCTACTGGGACGATGGCGGCAGAATGACGCGGTACTGAAGCTACCGTAGTGCTACCCAAATAGGCCGCCGAGCGTGGCAAGGTTGCGTATTCGGCACGGCTGCAAGAGCCTAGGGCCAGCGCTCCGGTGAGCACCACGGCGAGGCGGCCCAGGGCAGAAGTCAGGTTTTGCATAAGATAAAAAAGCGAAGGGTTGGTGAAAGAAATATGCGTGCAGTACGTTCACCAGCGAGCCTTGGCTGAACAGTACGCTCATTTTTTTGTGCGCTGTAGCCGGTTATACCGCTAGTTTAGCGACCGGTTAGCTGAACGCCAGGCTGAAGGCCGTTGTTGTGTCGGCGGCAAAAACCTGCCGGAGATTGACTCTAGTTACTTATGAAGAATGCCGTTGCGCTGTGGATGGGAATAGGAGCGCTCACAGTTACTGACGCCTGCACCCAGCTGCCCATGGAATCGAATGCAGCTAGCCGGCCCGCCTTCGTAGCTAGTAGCATCGCTACGCAGGCGCCCGACTCGACTGGCTACGAAGCCCGCCCGCCCCGCGATCCCAACGGCATTGGGCGCTATTACCAAGGCCGCCAAATAGCCCACGTGATGGGCCACGAAGGTGCCGACTGGCTAGAGCGTGACGACCGTACCAAAGACGAAGGCACCGAAACGCTGGTGCATGAGCTGCACCTCAAGCCCACCGACACGGTAGCCGATATTGGTGCGGGCACGGGTTTCTTTTCGTTTCGGCTGGCCCCGCTCGTGCCAAAAGGCCGCGTGCTAGCCGTTGATATTCAGCCCGAAATGATCGCCGAACTCAAGCAGCGCCAACTCAAAAATGGCTTGCGCAACGTGCAGCCCGTGCTCGGCACTACCACCGACCCGCACCTACCCGCCGGCCAAGTCGATGTGGTGCTCCTCGTTGATGCCTACCACGAGTTTGACCACCCACGCGAGATGGGGCTAGCCATTCGCAACGCACTACGCCCCGGCACGGGCCGCCTGGCGCTGGTCGAGTACCGCGCCGAAGATCCTAACGTGCCCATCAAGGCTATTCATAAAATGACTGTGGCCCAGGCCAAAAAGGAAATGGTGGCCATCGGCCTGGAGTTTGTGGCGGTGCGCGAGACGCTACCTCAGCAGCATTTGCTGCTATTCCGACGCCCCAAGTAAGCAACGTGCCCTGCAAAAAAGGCCCTTATCGAGTAGATAAGGGCCTTTTTGATGAGCTAGCGTTTCATCAGTCGCTCAATATCGTCGGCCTCAATGGGAATATTGGCCATCAAATCCTCATTGCCGGTGGCAGTAATGAGGAAGTCGTTTTCGAGGCGAATCCCTAGCTTTTCCTCGCGGATGTAGATACCCGGCTCGATGGTGTACACCATCCCCGCTTCAAACTTGCGGTACTTGTAGCCCACATCGTGCACGTCGAGGCCGAGGTAGTGGCTGGTGCCGTGCGGAAAATACTTTTTGTAGAGCGGGGCGTCGGAGTCTTGGTTTTTAACGTCGTTGGCATTGAGTAAGTCGAGCTTAATCAACTCTTGCTCCATTGCAGTTCCTACTTGCTTGTGGTATTCCTCAATCTCGTTGCCCACTACTAGCTGGCGCTGGGCAAACTTGAAGATGCGCAACACCGCATCGTACACCTGGCGCTGGCGCGGCGAGAATGTGCCATTAACCGGAATGCTGCGCGTGAGGTCGGCAGCATAGTTAGCGTACTCGGCCCCGAAGTCGAGCAGCAGCACGTCGCCGTCTTGGCATTGGCGGTCGTTCGAGATGTAGTGCAGGATGGTCGCACTTTCGCCGCTGCCGATAATGCTGGTGTAGGCGGGCCCGCGCGAGCCCGAGCGCACAAACTCATGCAGGATTTCGGCTTCTACTTCACATTCCCACACGCCGGGCTGCGTAAAGCGCAGCACGCGCTGGAAAGCATTGCCGGTAATTTCGGCGGCCCGGCGCATCAGCCTGATCTCCTCGGGGCTCTTGATGGCGCGGAGTTGGTGCAGCAGCTTGGCGGCGCGGCGATACTGGTGGAGCGGGTAGCGGCGCTGCAAGTCCTTGACAAAGCGGGCATCGCGGGTTTCGACTTCTACCACGGCCCGAATGTGCTCGTTCGAGTTCAGATACACGTACTCGGCCTCATTCATAAGGGCCGCTAACACCGCCGGAAACAAGTCGAGCCACATAATGGTCGGCACGCCCGACACCTGCCGCGCTTCCTCCTTAGTCAGCTTATAGCCTTCCCACACCAGAATGTGCTCGGAGGTTTCGCGCAAAAACAAGATTTCGCGGTATTTAGGCAGGGCCGCGTCGGGGCAAATGACGAGGATGCTTTCCTCCTGATCGACGCCGCTGAGGTAGAATAAATCGGTATTTTGCTTGAGGGCCAGCGTGCCGTCGGCATTGGTCGGCAGGATGTCGTTAGCGTTGAAAATAGCCAGCGACTGCGGCGGCAACAGCTCGCGGAAGCGACGGCGATTTTCAATAAACAATTCGGGGGCGATGGGACCGTAGCGCATGGGAGACGAGAAAACGGGTTAGGAAACGCAAGTTAGGCGGCACCCACAGGCTAGCCGGTCGGCCGGCGGTAATTTTGCCCGTTCCCAGCCGGCCCCGGCATGGGCTAGCTCCTCTTCCATGCTGCACCTGCTCCGGCAAAATCGCACCTTTCTGCTGCCTTATCTCCTGCTCTTGCTCGCCGTAGGCGCGGTGCTGGCAACTACACCCAAACACACTGCCTTCTTTTTGATTAATGGCCACCATGCGCCATTTTTCGACTACTTCTTCCGCTTCTTCACCAACGTCGGCGATGGCGTTTTCTACGCCTTAGTGACGCTGGCACTGCTGTTTGTGCGCTTCCGCTGGGCCCTGGTCAGCTTGTGCTGCTTCGTGCTCACTTCGCTGGCCGCGCAGCTGCTCAAGCAGGTAGTTTTTACGGGTCACCCGCGTCCCTTTTGGTATTTTCAAGGGCATGCGCACTCCCAGGCGTTGCACCTTATCGCCGGCGTGAGCATGAATGGCCTGAAGAGCTTTCCGTCGGGCCATTCTACTTCCGCTTTTTCCGTTTTCCTGCTGCTCACCATTCTTACCACCAAGAAAAGCTGGGGCTACGTATTGCTACTGCTAGCAGCTACGGCGGCCTACTCACGGGTGTACCTAGCCCAGCATTTCGTGGAGGATGTGTATGCCGGCTCGTTGCTCGGCACGACGCTCACGCTGGCTCTCGTAGGCTGGCTGCACGCGTATCTCGACCGCCACCCCCGCCCCTGGCACCTTTGGCGGCTGCGGAAATTCACGCTGGTGCGCAGCTAGCTGGCTAGTCTAGGCCAGTTGCGGCACGAACGCTTCTCGGCTAATGCGGCGGGTGCGGGTGCGCAGCAAGTCGGTTACTTCCTGCTCTGAGCGCGCAGCCCCATCGAGCAGTACAAAGTGGCGGGCCAGCAAATCGTAGCGCTTACCCATGAGGTAAAAGAAAATGTGCAGGAAGTGGATACCGTCGAACACAATAGCTTCATTGGCAGCGTACTCCTTAACATTTTGCCGGAAGTGCGCGGGGTGTTCCGTCCAGTGCATGGCCGGCTTGAGGTGGTGGCTGATGTGGTAGCCATCGTTCCAGCACTTATGGTTATAGGTGGTGTTGATGCAGGTCACGCTATTGGTATAGCAATTCTCGGGCGTGTTGGCATCGATAAAAGCGTGCTGCGCCCAGTTACCGAGCATCATAATAACGCGCGATAGCACAAATGGCACTACAAACACGGCGATCGCGGCCGGCAGATTGACCCAGCACAGCAGCAAGGTCATGGCCAAGTAGATCAGCTCGCCGCGTAGCAGGCGTCGGCGCAGCGTCACCTTATTGCGCCGTGTGAAGTAGCCAGTTAGCCGTACCACCCCCAGCGCCATAAAATCGCCGAGGTAGCGCAAAAACCCGGCGAGCGAATCGCGCTGGTAAAACATGGTCGAACTTTCGTCGTCGGGCAGGTTGTTTTCGGGGTGATGCATGCCCATGTGGTGCGTGAAATACGTCTCCGGCGTTTGCCCAAACAACGGCCCGAGCACCCACGGAATGTAGTGATTCAGCCACCCATGTTTTTTCTTGAATAGGACTCGGTGACTGGTGCAATGCAGCATCAGCCCAAACGGACCCTTAAACCGCGCATTGCTTAGAAAGAATAGCAAGCCAAAGGCCGCCCACCACCACGCATTGCCCCGCAAAGCTGGCACAAACAGCAGCGCGGCTAGTGGCAGCATGGTGGCCGTTATCTTCAGAATGAGGTAGACAAATGGCAAGTCGCGCTCGTCTTGCAAGTAGTGTCTCAGCCACTTATCTAAGGCAGAAGGCGTAGCCGACCAAGTATATACCGGGTCGGTAGAGGGAGCCAATACTTTCATGTAATGCTTCGACGAAAGGAAATACTACCCTCAGTCAGCAATGGGCCACCGACTTGCGGGGCACCAGTAATAGACGCAGTGGGTAGCGAACGGGCCTATAGCAGCCCTAAGCGCTGGACCAACATGACCCAGCTAAGTAAGACAACCTCTACCATAGCAAAGCAGTTCGACAGTCTCTCAAAATACTTGCCTCTTTTCCAGCACTCCTCCGCCTACTCCCTGCGCTGCCCAGCGGCTAAACCCTGGCCGGGCGGTAACTTTAACTCTTAATGAATGCTGAAGAAGCAGGCCGGCTAAGCTAGGTTTTAGACTCCTTTTTCAGCTTCCTTTTTCACTATCAGTTGCTTGCCTTATGCCCGTCTTCTCACACCTTCACTCGCATACGCAGTATTCGCTGCTCGACGGCCAGGCTAGCATTGGCGCGCTGATGAAGAAGGCGCAGGCCGATGGCATGCCCGCCGTAGCTCTCACTGACCACGGCAATATGTTTGGGGCGTTCAACTTTGTGGCCGAAGCCAACAAGTACAACATCAAGCCCATCGTGGGCTCGGAGTTTTACATGGTAGCCGACCGCCACAAAAAAACCTTTCTGCGCGAGAAGGGCGAAAAAGATAACCGCTACCACCAACTGCTGCTGGCCAAGGACCAGGCCGGCTACCACAATCTGGCCAAGCTCAGCTCCTTAAGCTACATTGAGGGCGTGTACTCTAAGTTTCCTCGTATCGACAAGGAGCTGATCCTGAAGTACCACGAGGGCCTGATTGCCACTAGCTGCTGTATCGGCGCCGAGATTCCGCAGGCCATTTTGTTTGAGGGCGAAGCAAAGGCGGAAGAGCTGCTAAAATGGTGGCTCGACGTGTTTGGAGATGACTACTACATTGAGATTCAGCGGCACGGACTAATGAACTTCGATGGCACCGGCAAAAGCCAGGAGGACGTGAACCAGGTGCTGCTGAGCTTGGCCAAGAAGTATAACGTTAAGGTTATCTGCACCAACGACTCGCACTACGTCGAGCAAAACGACTACGCGCCCCACGACCTGCTGCTGTGCGTAAACACGGCCGAGGAGCGCAACATCCCGGTTGGCGACTTCGAGACGAACTACTACACCATCCTCACCGCCGACCAGCGCGTGCATTATGGTCCGCTCGATGACCTGCGCAGCCAGCATGGCAACGACGAGTACGCCCGCCGCATGCTTTCGCGCATCGACGAAGAAATTCAGAAGCCGCCCAAGCAGCGCCGTCGCCGCTTTGGCTTTGCCAACGACCAGTTCTTTTTCAAGAACCAGGAGCAGATGAATAAGCTCTTCGAGGACGTGCCGGAGAGTGTGGATAACACCAACGAGATTGTGGATAAGGTCACGCCACCCAAGCTGGCGCGCGACATCCTGCTCCCCAACTTCCCGCTGCCGCCGCAGTTTGCCAACGCCGACGAGTTTTTGCGCGACCTTACTTTCAAGGGCGCGTTTGAAGGTGCTAAGCCCCGCTACTCCGAGCGCATGCCCGAAATCGAAGAGCGCCTCAACTACGAGCTGCGCATTATTCAAACGATGGGTTTTGCGGGCTACTTCCTGATCACCCAGGACTTTATCAATAAGGGCCGTAGCATGGGCGTGGCCGTGGGCCCGGGCCGGGGCTCGGCGGCGGGCTCGGCGGTGGCTTACTGCGTGGGCATTACCAACATCGACCCGATCAAGTACTCGCTGCTGTTTGAGCGCTTCTTGAACCCAGAGCGCGTATCGATGCCCGATATCGACATCGACTTCGACGACGTAAACCGCCAGAAAGTCATTGACTATGTGGTGGGTAAGTACGGCAAAACGCAGGTAGCCCAAATTATCACCTTCGGCACGATGGCCGCCAAGTCGAGCATCAAGGACGTAGCGCGCGCCATGGAGCTGCCGCTGCCCGCCGCCAACGAAATTGCCAAGCTCGTGCCCGAAAAGCCCGGCACCACGCTGGCCGGCGCTTTCCGCGACGTGCCCGAGCTACAAGCCATTCGGGCCGACCAAAGTGATTTGAAAGGCCAGATCCTGGCTCTGGCCGAGCGCCTCGAAGGCTCGGTGCGCAACACGGGCATCCACGCGGCGGGCGTCATTATTGCGCCCGACGATATCACGAAGTACATCCCAGTCTCGACTTCCAAAGACTCCGACCTGCTCATCACGCAGTTCGACGGCAAGGTAATTGAGAGCGCGGGGATGCTAAAGATGGACTTTTTGGGCCTCAAAACCCTGACTATTATTGTAGATGCTTTGCGGCTGATTGAGCGTAACCACGGCGTCAAGATTGACATCGATGACATTCCGCTCGACGACCCCAAGACGTACGCTCTTTACCAGCGCGGCGATACCATCGGCACGTTCCAGTTCGAGTCGGAAGGAATGCGCATGTATCTAAAAGACTTGAAGCCCACCAACATCGAGGATTTGATTGCAATGAACGCCTTGTATCGGCCGGGCCCGATGCAGTTTATCCCCGACTTCATCAACCGCAAGCACGGCCGCGAGGAAGTAGTGTACCCGCACGAATTGCTCAAGCCCATCCTGGAATACAGCCAGGGCATTATGGTATACCAGGAGCAGATTATGCAGACGGCGCAGATCTTGGCCGGCTACTCGCTCGGCGGCGCTGACTTGCTGCGCCGTGCCATGGGTAAGAAGGACATGAAAAAAATGGCCCTGGAGCGCGAAAAATTCGTGAAGGGCGCGGGCGAGCTGCACAAGATTCCGGCGAAGAAGGCCAGCGAAGTCTTCGACGTAATGGAGAAATTTGCCGAGTACGGCTTCAACCGCTCGCATTCGGCTGCTTATTCAGTAGTGGCGTATCAAACTGGCTATCTGAAGGCTAACTACCCCGCCGAGTACATGGCCGCCGTGCTTACCAACAATATGGGCGACATCAAGAAGGTGACCTTCTTTATCGAGGAAGCCCGCAAGCAGGGCGTGGCCGTGCTCGGCCCCGATGTAAACGAAAGCGAGCAAAAATTCAACGTACCGCGCGCAAACCAGATCCGCTTCGGGCTCGCCGCCGTGAAGGGCGCCGGCGAAGCGGCCGTATTGGAACTCGTGGAAGAGCGCCAGAAGAACGGGGCGTTCAGCGACGTTTTTGACTTTGCCAAGCGTGTGAATCTGCGCTCGGTCAATAAGAAGACGTGGGAAAGCCTGGCTCAGGCGGGGGCCTTTGATAGCTTCGAGAAGTACAACCGCCGGCAGTTTATGGATGCACCCGCCGGTGACCAGAACCTCATTGAAAAGGCGATGAAGCTGGGCCAGCAGCACCAGGCCGCCAAAGAATCGGCGCAGCATAGCCTCTTCGGGGCGGGGGCCTTTGGCGCGGTGGCGGCGCCGCTCCCCAAACTGGCGGATTTAGAAGAGTGGAGCGCGCCTGAAAAATTGCGTCGCGAAAAGGAAGTAGTAGGCTTTTACCTCTCGGGCCATCCACTCGACACCTACCGAATGGAAATAGATGCCTACTGCACCTGCCCGCTCGATAAGCTGGAGGTGCAAAAGGGTAAAGAGGTAACCATTGCCGGCCTCATCTCAGGAGTGACCTTTCGTACCACCAAAAGCGGCCAGCCAATGGTATCGTTCAACGTGGAAGACTACGATTCGAGCCTTAACCTGGCGCTGTTTCGCGACGATTTCACCAAGTTTGGACCGCTTATCAATCCTAAGAATTACCACAACGACCAAGTGCCTCCCATGTTTGTGCGCGGCAAAATGGAGCTGCGCTACGGCACCCAAGACCAGTGGGAATTGAAAATCAAGCACATGGAGCAGCTCAGCAACGTAGCCGATAAGCTCAGCAAAGGCGTGCGCGTAAAGCTGGATTTACGCACCGTGACGGGGCCCATGATTGACCGCTTGCAGGAGGCTATCGAACACGCCAAAGGGTCGAAGCGCCTAGAAATACAATTTGTAGAGCCCCACGAGCGGCTAGCCGTCGATATGTTTTCGCGGCGCTTTCAAATTGATCCTAAGACATTTATCGACAAAATGAAGGAGTTTGAACTTGACGTTTGCTCGTTGATTTGAGTTGCATAAATTTCTGCTGAACTTTCCACCACTCGCATTGTTTTACTCCCACTCCGCTACCTTGCAGCCGCGTTGGCCGTACACGCCGGACGTATTTTCACCTTCTAAATTCTTAGCGTCATGGCGCACAAAGCAATTGAAATAACCGATGCCAATTTCGAGGAGATCATCAACTCGGACAAGCCGGTACTCGTGGACTTCTGGGCCGAATGGTGCGGCCCGTGCCGCATGGTTGGGCCGGTGGTAGAAGAGCTGGCCGGCGAATACGAAGGCAAAGCCATTATCGGCAAGGTAGATGTGGACGCTAACCCCCAGACTTCGATGAAGTTTGGTATTCGTAGCATTCCGACGCTGTTAGTTTTCAAGAACGGACAGATTGTAGACAAGCAAGTGGGCGCGGTACCCAAGCACGTACTTGCTCAAAAACTAGAAGCTCAGGTAACCGCCTAAGCAATCCGAGCCTTTCATTGAAAGCCCCAGACCTTGATGGTTTGGGGCTTTTGGTATTTATATCCTAGAGCGTGCGGACAATTACGGGGCAGCGTATTTATCTAAGCCAATCTAACATTGCTCCGATATGCCAGAAGGCCAGGAAGGACACAACGGTTTTCTCCTAGCGCGTGGCCAAGCGCCGATACTGCTTGAGACGGCCGAAAAAGCGCTCGATTTTGTTGCGGTC